>Ga0307372_10010181_pt1 | contig 12781 bp, 7 predicted proteins | sample OX1MG_FD_202533 | JGI IMG/M metagenome (GOLD analysis project Ga0307372, IMG submission 202533) | Soil microbial communities from Risofladan, Vaasa, Finland - OX-1 | ecosystem: Environmental > Terrestrial > Soil > Coastal area > Acid sulfate soil | place: Finland: Risofladan, Vaasa | collected...
GGCCGCCACTGCCGCGGCCACCCCGGCCCAGGCCACAACCACCACGACCCAGCCCCCTGGGACGGCGTCGGGGGCGCCGGTTCCGCCTTCCACCTATTGGCTGGCCGGGGCGGACGGGGCGGTGTACTCGTTCGGGGAGGCGCCCTTTGCCGGATCGGAAGCCGGTCACACCCTTGCCAAACCGGTGGTGGGCATGGCCGGGGTGCCTGGCCAGAAGGGCTACTGGCTGGTGGCCTCCGACGGCGGCATCTTCGCCTTCGGGACGGCCCGCTTCTTCGGATCGACCGGCGCCGAGCGGCTCAATAAACCCATCGTCGGGATGGCGGCCACGCCCGACGGCCAGGGCTACTGGCTGGTGGCCTCGGACGGCGGCATCTTCACCTTCGGTGACGCCGCCTTCCTCGGCTCCACCGGGGCCGAGCGGCTCAACCAGCCCATCGTCGGCATGGCGCCCACCGCCGACGGGCAGGGCTATTACCTGGTGGCCTCCGATGGCGGCATCTTCACCTTCGGGGACGCCGTGTTCCAGGGCTCCACCGGCGCCATCCACCTCAACCAGCCCATAGTCGGCATGGCCCTGACCCCGGACGGCGCCGGTTACTGGCTGGCGGCGGCGGACGGAGGGATCTTCAACTTCGGGGACGCCACCTTCCAGGGCTCCCACGGCGGCTCACCGGTCCCGGCTCCAGTGGTGGGGATCAGCGTGCCGACCACCGGCACCAGCGCCGGCCAGGGCTATTGGATGGTGGCGGCCAACGGGGCCGTGTACGCCTACGGGTCGGCCGTGTTCCACGGGGCCCAGACCAACAAGGTCTCGGCCCAGGTGGTGACTGTGGCCGCCACTCTGAGCCTGGACCCATACACCTCTGGCACCACCGGTTATGACATCTCCTGGCCGCAGTGCCCGGATCAGAGCAACGACATACCTTCGGCGTCGGCGGCCGTCAGCGTGGTCGGGGTCAACGGCGGCGCCGCCTTCAACCACAACGACTGCCTCCCGGCCGAGGCGGCGTGGGGGCGAGGGGGCGGGCTGACTCTGTATATGAACATCAATTCGCCGTTCGTGAACGACCCGACCCAGGGCGCTACCGGCCCCGCCGGTACCTGCGCCCCCGCCGACTCCAATTGCATGGCCTACAACTACGGCTACAACGCCGCCCAGGACGCCTGGGCCTATGCCGCCGGCCAAGGCGTGGCCTCCCCGATGTGGTGGCTGGACGTGGAGGGCCCGGCCGGCAGCGGCAATCCTCTCTGGAGCAGCAACACCGCCGCCAACGATCAGGTGGTGGCCGGCGCCCTGGCCGCCCTGACCGGTCTGGGGGCGGAGCCGGGGATCTACTCCACCATCACCCAGTGGGACGAGATAGCCGGCTCCTCCTACGCCCCCGACGTCCCGGTCTGGCGGGCCGGCGCCGGCAGCATCGGCGGGGCCCAGAACCTGTGCACCGCTTCCTTCACATCGGGCGAAACCTGGCTGGTCCAGTACGGGAGCCCGAACCCGGTGGACAACGACTACGCCTGCTGAGCACGACGTCTGCTGAGCAACGGCGCCGGCTGAGGGCCGGCTCCGCCTAAATCTCCTGGGTTTCTTCCTTTTCGAGGCGGAGGACCCAGTCGTCCCAACTCTCCGCCTCAGCCCCGCCGGCCTGGACGGTGAACTGGGCCAGGAACCACCGACGGAAGGCGGTCGCCTCCGGCGGGGTGGCCAGCGTGAGCAGATCGCCTCGGCGGCAGTAGGTGTCGGCCTCATCGAAGAGGTCGGCCAGGCGGGCCACTACCGGTCCGATGGCGGACGGAACGTCGTAGTCGAGGTCGATGCGGTCCAGGTGCTGGTCCACCGCCTCCTCCATGCGGGCCCGGGCCGCGCCGCCGAAGCTGCCGAATTGGCCGTTCAACTCGTTGATGATGGCCAGAAGCCTCCCGGGGGGCTCGTTGCCCTCGGACGGATCCCGTTCCAGGATCAGGGCGAACTCGCGCTGCAGCTCGTCGCTGTGCTGGGTGGCCCGGCGGCAGACGTCGACCGGTAGCGACAGCAGCCGGATCCGGACCGTTCCGTCGGCGGCCGGGGCGAGGCCGGCTGGGGCACTGGGGGTGGCCGGGTCGGGCTGGGCCCGTTCCTGTGGTTCCGGCCTCGGCGTCGGCGCCGGCGGAGCCGTCGGCCGGCCGGCAGCGGACTCGGGGGCATCGGGCTCGGTATCCACCTCGGCCCACACCGTCTTGCCCCCGCCGGCCTCGGACAGGTCGACACCCCAGCGCCGCGCCAGAGCCCCGACCAGCACCAGTCCGCGCCCGGTGGCGGAGTCATCCGAATAGTGGCGCGGGGAGGCCGGGTTGGGGCTCTGGTCGGCCACTTCGATCCGGACCGATCCCTGCTCGGTCCGGGCCAGTGACAGCCGGACCACCGTGCCGGCGTGGAGGACGGCGTTGGTCACCAACTCCGAGGCGACCAGGCTCACGGAGTCGACCACCCCCTCGGCCAATTCCGGGCCCAGAGCCCGGCCGACGAAGCGTCGGGCCGCTGAAGCCGCCGTAGCGTCAGGCTGAAGCTCTAGAGACTCGGGAGCCTCAGTCACACGTTTCCCCGCCGGGGGTACCACATGCAGCTGTCCCCGCTGGTTTCGAAGACCACCCTGATTTTTCCTCTTCCGGACTGCCCGCCCGTCCTGTGTTCGGGCCCTGTACCCGGTCCCTTAGGGTTTCATGCCGTTTTCACGACTCTGACGGTCCCCGGGAGAGAATGGCGGGAGGCTCGACGTCGGCTTCTTCCGGATCGGATCGGAGGGCTACGCCGAGGAGAACCCGACCTACGGGCTCGCCAGCATGGAGAAACGCCACGTAGAGGTCAATGGCGACGAAGTCAGCTTCGATTACGTGGCCAAGGCCGGCAAGCATCGCCTCCAGACGGTGGTGGACCCCCGGCCAACCGAGGTGGTCTCGGCGCTCAAGGCCCGCCGCTCGGGTGGGCCGAGGTTGCTGGCCGCCCGCCAGCGCCATAGGGGGCTTCCGGGAGAGCAGGCCTGCGCATGACTTTGAGCCACCCACGATTTCATATTTCAGAATGGTTACGAAACGAACAATCGCTCTCCATCAGAAGATGTCTTACCAAGTTTGGAGCGGCCCTGGGGGCCCTCCCAGGACCGGTACCGCCATCCCGAAGCGCCGATGAGAACGGGCATACACCGCGTTTACCCCGTTTATACGCCAAGCAGTTGGGAAATAGATCTAGCAAGCAACCGGGTCGACTCCCGGAGAAAGGACGGTAGGAATATGTCGAGCATCCAGATGTTGCCGCGTGTCCTTCCCAACCTCGGGGAGAAGGCGGTCGGACTCACCAAGGAGTTCTGGGGAACGGTCCTCGACCGTGAGGATCTGCGCGAATCCGGCCAGGCCCAGCAGAAGAAGGCCGAGGAGCGGATCGAGCAGTTTCGCCGGGAGTTGAAGGCCGACATCAAGCGGGGCCAGGCCGCCGCCGATGAGCAGCGTCAGAAGGCCTTCCAGAACAAGGGTTCCAATTCGGGCAAGTCCGAGTTGGACAAGAGCGGTCCCCAGTCCGCCGCCAGTGCCGCCGCCGAGAAGGTGAAGGGTGGCCTCAAGGAGGCGGCCGGGTCGGTCATCGGTAATGCCAACCTGCGCAAGGAGGGTTCGGCCCAGCAGGACAAGGCCGCTTCCGAGAAGGACGTGGCCAAGGAGGAGGCCAAAGCCGAACAGGCTCGGGCCCGGGCCAACACCGCCGAGCGCCAGCAGCGGGCAGCCGAGGCCTGATCAGTCCCGGTCGCTAACCCTGCGACGGCCTCTGGGCCATTCGTCCGCCCCGGGCGGCGGCGGGACGGAGGGTGGTCTAGGGAAAGCTGATCTGTAGTGACAAAGGGGCCCTCCGGGGCCCCTTTGTGGCGCGGGTATCCACCCGCGACACCTCAGCCGGGCTGACAATGAGCCGACACAAACCCGAGCCCAGTCGGCCGGGCTCAGACGGCGGCCGGGTCGACGGAGGACCAGCATGAAAACGAACCGGACCCGGGCCCGGGTGGGCGGCCTGCTCGCTCTACCGATGGCCGGCCTCCTGGCCGGCGCCTGTGCCCAGTCCCTGCCCCCCAGCCATCCCACCGCCGTCCACGCCTCCACCTCGGTGGCGCCCACTACCACCACGGTCCAGGCCGTGTATCCCCTCACCGGCCTTCCCGTCACCGATCCGGCCGCCGCCCGCCGGCCGGCCCTGTCGGTCAAGATCGACAACGTGGCCGGCTCCTTCCCCCAGATGGGAGTGGACGACGCCGACATGGTGGCCGAGGCCCTGGTCGAGGGAGGCCTGACCCGGCTCTTCGCCACCTACCAGTCCCACCAGGCACCCCAAGTCGGCCCCATCCGCTCGGCCCGGCCGGTCGATGCCGCCCTGCTGCGGGAGCTCGGCGGTGGCATCTTCGCCTACTCCGGCGCCGCCACGGGTGAGATCGCCCCCGTCAGGGCCTCCTCCACCGCCACCCTCCTGTCCTACGACGCCGGCGTATCCGCCTTCCACCGCATCTATTCCCGGCCCGGCCCGCACAACGTCTTCGCCTCCACCGCCTCCCTGTGGGCCGCCGGGCTGGCCGCCGGGGCCAGCCCCAACCCTCCCCCCCAGCTCTTCTCCTATTCGGCCAGCCCCCAGGGCGGCGTGTCCCACGCCGTAAGCCAGGCCTACATGGACTTATCCGTCTTCTCCTCGGCGGAGTGGACCTGGAGCCCGGCGCGCGGGGTCTGGCTGCGCACCCAGGACGGCCAGCCGGACATGAACTCCGACGGCAGCCGCATGTCGGCGGCCAACGTGGTCATCCTGTCGGTGCCGATCGGCCCGACCGGCATCTTCGACGCGGCCGGAAACCAGGACCCCTACGTGCACCTGGTCGGCTCCGGGACGGTCTGGGTACTCCGGGGGGGCCAGGAGGTCCAGGGCAACTGGGCCCGACCGAGCATCGCCCAGCCGGTCCAGCTGACCGGGACGGCCGGCACCATCGCCCTGGCCCCGGGGACGACCTGGCTGGAACTGCTGCCTCGGCCCTACCTGCCGAGGCTGGGCGGCTGAGGGATTTCGAGGGCGCCTCCGGCTCCGGTGCTGGAGCCGGTCCGGCTCAGTGGCCCGTGACGGCGATGGTGTAGGTGAGGCCGTTCACGACCAGGCTGCAGGTCATGGTGGCCTTCCACCCCCCACCCAAGCCGGTGAGTGTGAACGCCGTCCCCGTGGTCGATACGCCGTTGGCCACCGTCGAGCTGGACGGGCTGACCGTGCCGCCGGGGGAGCTGACGGTGGTTTCCGACGCGTTGAGTGTTAGGGCGGCCCCCGTGTTGTTGGTGACGGCGCTCCCGCTGGAGGTCTCGAGAGTGACGTAGCCGGTGAAGTTCCCCGTGCCACCGAGGGGCTGGGCCGTACAGGTCACGTTCTGCGACACGGGGGTGCTACACGACAGGCTGCCGCCGCTCAACGAGGTGGATGTGAATCCGAGACCGGCAAATCCGGAGAGAGGCACCGTAGTGGTGGTGGTGCTGGAGCTGGTGGTGGTGCTGGAGGTGGTGCTGGAGGTAGGGCTCGACCCCGTGGTGCTCGACGGGTTGGTGACCTGTCGAAGGTAGAGCAGCGTGACGTTCAGCAGGTTGGTGCTGGTCGTGTTGTAGCCCGGAATCGGTGCCGCCTGGTATTTGAAGGAGATCGGCTGGTTGAACAGGACGGTTCCGCCGTAGATCTGGCCGTAGTCGGCGGTGAACCCGCCGGGCATGTATACCGAGCAGGGGGCGTAGAGAAGCGTGTTGAAATTCGAGGTCGGTTCGGTGAAGTTACCGCCGACGTAGAGCCCGGGAGTCTGGGTACCACCCGGCCAACCGCCCGGGGCCGTCCCGCAGGTGTTGGTACCGCCGCCCCCGCCGTCGCCCGTTGCATAGGGAGCGATCAGGTACAGCTTGGTGGCGCTGCTGCTGGCGGTCACGGTGAGGTTGCCCTTGAAATAGAAGCCACCTTCGGCGAAGACCACCAGATTCTGAGCCAGGTTGAGCGAGAGATCGGAACCCCATGCCATCTGACACGTTCCCGGCACGTAGATGGCCGTTGGTTGAGTGGCCGAGCTCATGGCGGTCACGTCCGCCTCACCCTGGGTGCACCCGTTGCTGGCCTCGGTGATCACCTTCCAACCTGACGCCGTCCAGTTGGACGAGACGAAGTTGAGCTGGGGGAACGCCTGAGTAGGCGGCGCCGAGCTGTTCCCGACGTTGGCATGGATCGTCCCGGTGCTCTCGTTGTGGACGTTGTCGACGGAGCCGGCGGCCGTGATGGTGCCCCCAACACGGCCTGTCCCGTTGAGGCAGACGCTGGCGGTCGAGTACCCCCCGCCACAGTTGAAGGTGATGCCGGTGGTGGACACAGTGATATTGCCTCCGACGACGCTGCCGGAGCCGTGGTCGCTCACGTAGTCCAGAGTCCACCAGTTGCCGGTGGTGTTGCACACTTGGCTGGTCGTCAGATAGCCCTGGACGTATATCGACCCCTGAACGTTGGTGGTCCCGGGCGTGGTCGTGCATCCGAAGTTCCCCCCCGAGTACACGTTGGCAGCGCCGTTGGTGTCATCCAGGGTCACACCGTCCTGCCACGTCATGGCCCCGGCCGAGTACACGGCGTCATTACCGATGGTGGTGCTCACTACGCTAGAGCTGAGTTGGACGTCAGCCTCCATGGCCTGATTCCCGTAGGCAGTTGAGTTGCTCGCCCCCTTCGAGAAGATGGTGGCCGACGCCGGCGTGGTTGTGCCGGTGTAGTAGGTCTCAGCCGTGGGCGACGCCGTCGGGCAGCCCGTCGAGCTCAGGTTGACATCAGCCGATGAGTAATAGGTGACGGTCACGGTATAGCTGGCCGTAGTGGGAGACGTGGCCAGGGTTCCGGGTATCCCGCAGGGAAGTCCCGTGCTGCCGGTAAGGGTCGTGGCCGACTGCATCTGGGAGACGGCCAGGTCCACCCCGCCCTCGGCCGAAGCGACGGTCAGCGTGCGCTGCCGGTCCCCGGCTGTTCCGCTCAGCTGGTGGAGGGCGTTGTCGGCCACGTAGACCATCAGCAGGGAGATGACCATCACCACGGAGATGGCCACGATCATGGCGCTGCCTTCCTCGGGGCGGTGGCGCAAGAAGCGGGTCATGGGCTCGGGATGACGCTGCAGGCGTTGGTGGTGACCCCGTACTGGATATCCCGCCCCGTGATCGCCGCCTTGATCTCCACATTGGTGCTGCGGTTGGTGGGATCGGCGTTGTCCAGCAGATCGATGTCGAGGAGCCTCGAGCCGTAGTTGCTGGACGTATCGAGAACGAAGGGTGTGGTGTCCCTCGGGTACTTCGGATCGAGGGTCGCACTGCCGTTGACCAGGTTGGTGGCGGTCGTACGCCACCCGGTCTCGATCCCGTCGGTCTGCCAGGTGGGCGAGAAAGTCCGGGTCTGGAGGTTCCCGTTGTCCAGCAGCCGCCACTGGTCACAGGACCACGTCCCGTTGGTCTGGGTGTAGATCCGCAGCGAGAACCCTACGGGCACCTGAGTCCCGTCCGGGCTGGTGCCGGCGTTCGACACCCCCCCGGGGTTCTCGCTGGCGGGGTCGTAGATGACGGTGGCCGAACGGAGCTGGGATTCGACCTGCTCGACGGCCAGATGGGCCTGGTCCATCGATTGACCCCGCACGTCGACGGTGAGGCTGGCCTTCTGGAGGGAGGCCAGGGCGCCGAAGGAGAAGGCCACCACGATCGCAAACAGGGCGGTGGCCACCATCATCTCCATCACCGTGAACCCACCCTGGCCCCGGGGCGTCCGGCCAGGGCCGGTGGTGGCAGCGTCAGCCCGCACTGGGAGACACCCCGTAGGTTCCAGAAGCGGTCAGAGAGCCCAGGTTGAAGCTGATGTTGAGACCCCATCGCTCGGTTCCCCACACGATCTGGTAGTCGATGGTGACCTGGGGAGAGGTCGAGGTGGCGGAGGTGGCGGCCTGGCGGGTGCACGGTGAGGTGCAGGCCCCGGGATCGCTGATGCCGGCCGAACCCGCACTCAGCCCCCCCGCCGCCACCGTCTCGGTAACGGTGTAGCTCTGCCCGCCCAGGCTCCCGGTTCGGGAGACCTGGGTCACGGTGGGCTGGGCGCCCGTCCCTATGGTGGCGGTCCCGTAGGCGCCGCCGGCCCAGTAGCTGATTGTGCCGGCAGCCGTGGCGGTGGGAGCCACGGTGTCAACACCCACCTCCGTGGTCACGGTGTCGGTCCAGCCGCTGATCTTGACCAGATAGCCGGCCCAGCCGGTCGGAGCGGTGACGTTGGAAGGCAAACCACCCATGGTTATGGTGCCGACCGTGCGGGTGGCCCGGGTATCGACGCAACCGTCCCCGGTGGTGCCGACGCAGTAGGTGCCGTCGGGGCCGGTGGCATAGGTCGTGAAGGCCTTGGTCGTCTCGGATGGGACCGATACCAAGCTGGCCGGCCCGAGGTCGCTGGAGCCGAGCTTGACATCGAGACCGGCCGAGGTGGCCGAGGCCTGGGTGGCCGTCTCGAAGCCGCAGGGCAGCGAGTTGGTGGTCCCGAGGCCGTTGAGGTCGGTGCAGGGGTTGGCGGCGTTGGCCGAGGTGGTGACCTCGGCCAAGCCCGAGTCACCCCCGCTTCCAGTGACCGACAGCGTGCTGCCGTTGGCGTCGGAGGTGCTCAGGGTGGACACGGTCTGCGAGGCGGTCGAAGCCGTGCCGTCGGTGGTGCTGCTGGAAGCCGGGTCGCTGCTGGCGGAAGCGTTCACCTGCGCACTGCCCTGGGCCGTCGAAGTGGAGCCGTAGACCAGGGCGGCGTGCGAGTTCTGCACCGCCCCGACCACCGAGGACACCTGACCGATGGTCATCGTGTCGCGGGTAACGACCGGGCTGATGGAAGCCGAGGTCAGCGACACCGGCGTTCCGTAGGTGGAGTCAGGGTTGATCTGGACGAGACCCGCACCATCGGTCGCCGAGGCGAAGAACGAGGGCTGACACGGCGCGGCGAAGGGGTGGGTGGTGTTGAGTAAGCAGCCGGTGGAAGAGGAGTAGACGAGGGTCTGGGCCCTGACCGAGGAGGCCACACCTCGGATGGCGGCCGGTGTCCATGACACGTTGGCCGTGACTCGCAGTACGTTCGGAGAGGTCACGCTGTTGTACTCGGTCACGTAGGTCGAGACCGTGTAGGTGCTGCCGCCGATCGTCTGGGTGGCGACGTGAGGATCCAGGGGCGCCGGTGGAGCCGAGGAGGTGGTCGGGATGGGTTCCGACGGTGTCCCGTAGCAGTAGCCCGACCCGCAGGACGTGATGTTGGTGTCGGAGCCCGAGCTGACATCCGAAAGCAGCAGCCCCGATGAGACGGTGGCGAACGGGAGGGCCCGCACCTGCTCGATGGTCTGGGTGGCCAGGTTGTTGGCCACCTGGCGCTGGCGGGAGAAGGCGACCTGGGCCATGGACGTGGTCGTGACGTAGGCGATGGACAGCAGCGCCACCATGAGCACCATCGACGCCACCAGAACCTCGATGATGGTGAATCCCTGCTCTCTCTGCGGACCCGCCGGGCCAGTTTGCCAGCCCCGGAGGGTGCGCCTGACCATGCCTAGAAGACGACCACACGGCAGACACCCGCTCACCTGATGGGTATCGGCATGAATGGACTCGACGTTGAACATTCCCTGGCGCCGCCCGGCGGCCCAGCCGGTATCGGCATCAATGGGAGCGCACTTGAGCGAAATCTCCGGCGGACGCCTGGATGGCCCCGGAAGGGGGCCACACCCCGGCCAGGTCGGATGAGCACGGGAAGCCGACAACCCTCCTTTCACACTCAATTCTTAGCCCCCGGGCCGGGCCGGCACGGGGACGCTCTCAAGCCCGACAGCCCTTTGGGACCCAGCGGGGCAAAGCGGTAAGGATGCTCCATGCCCGGTCTGCTGGTCAGCGACCTCTACGAGCTGACCATGGCGGCCGCCTATCTGGCCGAGGGCCTCGACCGGGTCCCGGCCACCTTCAGCCTCTTCTGCCGGTCGCTGCCGGCCTCCCGCGGCTTCCTGGTGGCGGCCGGACTGGACGATGCTCTCGCTTTCCTCGAGGCCCTCGCTTTCACGGTCGAGGATCTCTCCCTGCTCGAGAGTCTCGAGCTTTTCCCCCCGGCCTTCCTGGACCACCTCTCGACCCTCCGCTTCACCGGGTCGGTGCGGGCGGTCAGAGAAGGGACCGCGGTGCTGGCCAACGAGCCTCTCCTGGAGGTGTACGGGCCGCTGCTGGAGGCCCAGCTGGTCGAAACCGGCCTGCTCGCACGGGTGACCTACCAGACCTCCATGGCCACCAAGGCGGCCCGTCTGCGCCTGGCCGCCGGGGAGCGGCCGGTATCGGACTTCGGGCTGCGCAGCGCCCACGGGCCCGAGGCCGGCATGCGTCTGGCTCGCTCGGCCCGCATCGGCGGGCTGGCCTCGACCAGCAACGTGGCCGGCGCGGCCGCTTACGGGCTCGAAGCCACCGGGACCATGGCTCACTCCTTCGTCCTGGCCTACAGCAACGAACAGGCGGCCCTGGAATCCTTCGTGCGCATCTACGGGGCCCGCAGCGTCCTGCTGGTCGACACCTACGACGCCGTCGAGGGCATCCGGGTGGCGGTGGACGTGGCCGCCCGGTTCCACGCCGAGGGCACCACGGTGGCCGGGCTGCGCATCGACTCCGGCAACCTGGCCGCCCTTTCCCGTCATGCCCGGGCCCTCCTGGACGCGGCCGGACTGCAGACGGTGGGCATCTTCGCCACCGGCGGCCTGGACGAGTTGAGCATCGAGCGCCTGGTCGGCACCGGGGCGCCCATCGACGGCTTCGGGGTGGGCGCATCCCTGGCCGTCTCGGCCGACGCCCCGGCCCTGGAGACGGCCTACAAGCTGGTGGAGCTGGACGGACGGCCGGTGCGCAAGCTTTCGGCCGGGAAGATCACCTGGGCCGGGGCCAAGCAGGTCTGGAGGGGGGCGCGGATGGACGTGCTGGCTCTGGCCGGTGAGCCGGCTCCGACGGGTCCTGGCGCTGCCGATGCGGCCCGGCCGCTGCTGGTCCCGGTGATGACCGACGGACGCCGCCTCGAGGCCTCCGACCGGCACGGGCCGGCCACCGATCCCGGCGCGGCGGCAGCCCGGCTGGATGCGGACCTGGCCGCGCTGCCCCCCGATGCCCTGCGCATCGCCGACCCGCGGCCCCCGGCCGCCCTACCCAGTGCTGGCCTATTGACCCTGACGGAGTCGCTGGCCGACCAGGGCCTCTGAGCTCAGTCGGTCGGCACGCCAGCCAACGCCGGCGCCGGCGCCGTATCCGGCTCCAGAGCCGGATCGACCGATAGCCGGGGCAGGCGCCGGTCGAGGGAAGCCGGGAACCACCAGTTGGACCGCCCGATGAGCTGCATGAGCGCGGGGACGATGGTCATGCGGATGATGACGGCGTCGATGAGGATGCCGCCGCCCAGGCCGACTCCGAACTCCTTGATGACCCGCTGGCCTCCGAGGATGAAGGAGCCGAAGACCAGAATCATGATCACGGCCGCGGCCGTGATCGTCTTCCCGGTGGCGGCCAGACCGTTGCGCACGGCCACTTGGTTGTCCCCGCTCTTGAGGTACTCCTCGTGGATCCGGGTCACCAGGAACACCTGGTAGTCCATGGACAGCCCGAAGAGGATGGAGAACAGCATCACCGGCAGGAAGGCCTCGATGGGCCCGGGCCGGTTGACCCCGAACAGGTTCCCGAGCCAGCCCCACTCGAACACGGCCGTCAACAGACCGAAGGCGCCGCCTATGGAGAGCAGGTTCATGACCGCTCCGGTGAGGGGCACGGCCAAGCTGCGGAAGACGACCGACAGCAAGAGGAAGGACAGAAGCACGACCAGGCCGATGAACAAGGGCAGCTTGCCGGTCAGCACATGGGAGAAGTCCACGAAGATGGCCGTGCTGCCGCCCACGTAGACGGTCACGCCGGTGCCGGCCAGAGCCGGCGGGATGACGGCCGAGCGCAGGTGGCCGATCAACGCTCCCGTGCTGGCGTCCTGGGGCGAGCCCTTCGGATAGACGTTGAGGAGGGCGATCTCACCGCCCGACCTGGCCGGGAGGATGAGGGGGGCGGCCACCTGGGCCACGTCGGGCTGGGTCTTGATGTCGAGCGACAGTTTGGCCAGCACCAGGCTCAGAGGATTGGCGGTGCTGCCCACCCCGGGGGCCAGATGGGACGGTCCGGGGCTCTCGGCCACCAGCATGAGCGGCCCGTTGAAGCCGGGCCCGAAGCCCTGGGCCAGCATGTCGTAGGCGGTCCGGGTGGTGGTACCGACCGGATCATTCCCCTCATCCGAAGAGCCCAGCCTCAGGCTGAAGAACGGCAGGATGATGGTGCCGATGACGACCAGGGCGACCACGGCCGGAACGGCTGGGTGGCGCTGGACGAAGGACGCCCAGCGGGGCCAGAAGCCAGCCGAGCCGGCGCCGACTATGCGAGGGCCGTTGGCGGCCAGATCCCGCTTCTGCTTGCGGGACAGGATGCGGGGCCCGATGAAGCCGAGCATGGCCGGCAGCAGGGTGAGGGCGCTGATCATGGTCAGCAGCACGCCGATGGAGGCGGCCACGGCCAAGCCGTAGAGGAAGGTGACGCCCAGGGCGAACATGCCCATCAAGGCGATGCAGACCACCATGCCGGCAAAGAGCACCGCCCGTCCCGACGTGTTCACCGCCGCGACGGCCGCCTCCTCGGTCGAGCGCCCGGCTATCAGGCCCTGACGATGCCGGGTGAC
>Ga0307372_10010182_pt1 | contig 12781 bp, 10 predicted proteins | sample OX1MG_FD_202533 | JGI IMG/M metagenome (GOLD analysis project Ga0307372, IMG submission 202533) | Soil microbial communities from Risofladan, Vaasa, Finland - OX-1 | ecosystem: Environmental > Terrestrial > Soil > Coastal area > Acid sulfate soil | place: Finland: Risofladan, Vaasa | collected...
CCTGGCCAGCCAGCGCGCGGGCCAGGCTGCCAGGACTCGCCCGGCCACCCGCCAGGCGGGCGCATCACCAAGGTGCAGGGCGGCGGCTATCGCGCCGGCGCCGCCTCGCACCTGGGGCGGCACTGCCGGAGACTGTTCTACCCAGAGCACCTCGCGCTCCGCGCGCTCGACGGCGATCCCAAGGGACGCCAGGTCGGTGTGCTGCCAGGGAACCACGGACACGCAAGAGCCCAGGCGACGACCGAGCCAGTCCGCGCAGCGGGTACAGAACGCGCAGTCGCCGTCGAAGATCAGGGTCGGCCCGGGCTGGCCTGTGCCGGACGACTGGCCCGCACCGGTCGGCTGGGCTTTGCCCGACGACTCGGCCGGGCTCGACGGCTGGGCCGCGGCCATCACTAGCTCGTTTTCCATGCCTGCGCCAGCATGTCCCGCGTCTCGGCAAGCAGTTGCGGCAGCACCTTGGTCTGGCCGATCACCGGCATGAAGTTGGCATCTCCGCCCCAACGGGGCACTACGTGCTGGTGCAGATGGGCCGCGATGCCGGCACCGGCCGCGCTGCCCATGTTCATGCCGATGTTGAAGCCCTGCGCCCCGGACGCTGCCCGCAGCGCCGCCATCGCGTCCTTGGTGAAACTGGCCAGTTCCGCCGTCTCCGCCTCATCCAGGTCGGTGTAATCGGCGACGTGCCGACAGGGACAGACCATCAGGTGACCGCTGTTGTAGGGGTACAGATTCAGCACCGCGTAGACCAGCGCGCCGCGTGCCACAATCAGCCCCTCACTGTCCGACATGCCCTGGATGCGGCAGAACGGGCAGTCTTCGGCCGTGCCAGGTCCTGCTGGCTTACCCTCGCCCTTGATGTAGGCCATTCGGTGCGGCATCCAGAGCCGCCGGAAGCCATCCGGCATGCCAGCACCATCCTGAACCACGGGCTCAGCCGAGTCGTCCGGCTCGTCCGGCTGGACCGCAGGCCCTCCCGGCCGGACCGCCTCTTCCGGCCGATCGGCGACTCCGCTACGCACCATGCATGCAGCATAGGTGCCGGACCCCGCGGACCGCCGACTCGGCCCGTCCATGATCACGGAGGATTACGGATTTCGGCACAGCAGGGTGCTCCCAGTGCTCGCCCTGGCTCAGTGCTCGCCCTGGCTCAGTGCTCGCCCTGGCTCAGATCTGGATGCGCTGCTCGACGGCGGAGACAATCTCGGTGATCGCCTCGTCGATCGGGACGCCGTTGCGCTGCGCACCGCTGCGGTAGCGGAACGAGACCGCACCCGCGGCGACGTCGTCGTCACCGGCCAGCAACATATAGGGCACCTTCTGCTGCTGAGCTGTCCTGATCTTCTTCTGCATCCGGTCCGAGCCAGTGTCGACCTGGACTCTGATGCCCCGCTCGCGCAGCTTCGCTGCCACATCCTCCAGGTAAGGCACGTGCTCGTCGGTGATCGGGATTCCGACCGCCTGAACGGGTGCCAGCCAGGGCGGGAACGCACCAGCGTAGTGCTCGACCAAGATCCCGAAGAACCGCTCGATCGACCCGAAGAGCGCTCGGTGGATCATCTGCGGCCGCTGCCTGGTGCCGTCGGCCGCGGTGTACTCGATTCCGAACCTGCCAGGCTCCTGGAAGTCCACCTGCAGCGTCGAGAGTTGCCACCGGCGGCCGATTGCGTCCTTGACGTGCACGTCGATCTTGGGTGCGTAGAACGCGCCTTCGCCTTCGGCGATCACGTACGGCAGCCCCGAGGCATCAAGCGCGTGCTTCAGCGCGGCCTCGGCCCGGTCCCACTCCGCGATCTCGCCGACGAACTTCTCCGGCCTGGTCGACAGTTCCGCCTCGAACTCGGTCAGGCCGTAGTCACGCAGCAAGCCGACCACGAACTCCAGCAGGCTCGCCAGTTCGTCTTCAAGCTGATCGGGCCGGCAGAAGATGTGCGAGTCGTCCTGGGTGAAACCGCGTGCCCTGGTCAGGCCGTGCACGACTCCTGACTTCTCGAACCGGTAGACAGTACCGAACTCGAACAGCCGCAACGGCAGTTCCCGGTACGAGCGACCACGCGAGGCGTAGATCAGGATGTGCATCGGGCAGTTCATCGGCTTGGGGTAGTAGGTGGCACCCTCCATCTCCATGGGCGGGTACATCCCGTCGGCGTACCAGTCGAGATGTCCGGAAGTCTCGAACAAAGTCGACTTGGTGAGGTGCGGGGTGGTCACGAATTCGTAGCCAGCGGCCTCATGCCGCCGCCGCGAGTAGTCCTCCATGACCCGGCGGATAGTCCCGCCCTTGGGATGGAACACCGGCAGTCCGCTGCCGATCTCAGGGGGGAACGAGAACAGGTCGAGTTCCGCGCCGAGCCGGCGGTGATCGCGCCGTTCAGCCTCGGCGAGCAACGTGAGGTACTTGTCCTGCTCGTCGCGGGATGGCCAGGCGGTGCCGTAGATCCGCTGCAACTGCGGGTTCTTCTCACTGCCGCGCCAGTAGGCACCACCGCTGCGCATGAGCTTGAACGCCGGGATGTGCTTGGTGCTCGGCAGGTGCGGGCCGCGGCACAGGTCCTTCCAGCGCACGTCTCCGGTGCCCGGATCAAGGTTGTCATAGATCGTCAGCTCGGCACCGCCGACCTCGACCGACTCCTCGGTGCTGACCGAGCCGGCCGTTCCTTGGGCCGAGCCCTCCGGCGCTCCGCCCTTCAGGCCGATCAATTCAAGCTTGTAGGGCTCGCCAGCCAGTTCCGCCCGGGCCTCAGCGTCCGAGACGACACGGCGGCTGAACCGCTGGCCCTGCTTGACGATCTGACGCATCTTCTGCTCGATCGCCTTAAGATCTGCCGGGCTGAACGGGTCTTCCACATCAAAGTCGTAGTAGAAACCGTTCTCGACCGGCGGACCGATACCGAGTTTCGCCTCAGGGTGCAGTTCCTGGACGGCTTGAGCTAGCACGTGGGCGGTGGAATGCCGCAAGACGGCGAGCCCGTCAGGCGACCGCACGCCGACCGGCTCTACCTGATCACCGTCGCTCAGCGCAGAGGCCAGGTCGCGCACGGTGCCGTTCACCCGCACGGCTATGACCTCGCCGTCCGGGGCAGCGGCAGTACCGCCGACCGCGAGTGCCGCACCAGCCGTCGTCCCTGCTTCCACCACATGCTCGCGTCCGGCGAGGGTGATGTGCAGCTTTTCGGCGGGCACGGCGTGCTCCTTGGTTCTCGGTTGGCTCATCGCGTAGCGGATGCTTCGCAGGTACCGATGCTAGCGGCAGCCCTGACACGAGCGCGCCCGAGTTTCCCCTGGCTTGCCCGGAGACACTCCCCTGGCTGGCAGGCAGCTAAGGCGCTGTCACCGTCACCAGGGTGCCGAACGTGAGGTATGGCCAGATCTGCTTCGCCGGACCGTACGGCAGTTCGACGCACCCCAGGCTCTGCGGGAAGCCGTAGGAGGCTCGCGGGAAGTAGTGCACAGCCTCCCCGAGGTGGAAGTACGCGACCCACCAGACAGGGTCCGCGTACTTAGACCCGTCCGGATTCCTGCCCTTCATAATCTGGAACCGGTATCTCAGGTACACCGGATCGGTGCGAACGGCGGTCTGCGCCACGCTGATCCCGGTATTGGCCAGATGCCGGAAGATAACGCTCCCGTCGTGCCAGACCGTCAGGGTCTCCGGCTGCCTCTGGCTGGCCAGCGCATAGGTGTAGCCGTGCGTATTCATCTGGTCCGCGGCCACCGCCCTGAACATGGCGTGCCAGACCTCCGGTCCGATTGCCCCGTCCAGCGCGAGGCCGTGATCAGCCTCGAATGCCATCACTGCGCCCTTGAGGACCAGGCTTGCGGCATTGGGGCGCCACAGGTTCATAAGCTGACTCGGATAACCGCTCTGCCAGGTGTAGCTGCCCCGCGGTGGGTTGAAAGCGGCGCTCAGCTGCGCACTGGCGTCGTTCAGCGGCGGTGCGCTGCCGCTAGCTGATGCCCAGGTCAGCGGCAGGTAGCCAAGCTGCGACAGCAACTGCTCCATGCGCGCCAGCCGGAAACCACCAGTCCTGAATTTCACGGTGACCGGCGCTGCGAGCAGACCGCCTGCGGCCGACTGCACGCCGGCACTGCCGGCAGGTATCCGCACCGTGACCTTGGTCATCGGCCCGAAACCGCGAGCCGGGACGAAGACCGCCGCGTTACCTGATCGCTGCCAGGTACCCGTGATCAGCGGGTGCACCAAAGTGGGCATCGGCGAAGTTGTACTCAACGGCTCGGAGAACACGATCCGGATCTCGGCAGCGCCGTTGACTCCAAGACTCCCGTTGGCCGGGGTCACCGAGACGACGCTCTCCGGTCTCTTGGCCACGGTCTTGGCCATGTGCGCGGGCTGGCGGTTGCCCGCGGCCTGGGCCGGACTCGGCTTCTGCAGGTAGTTGTAGTAGTAGAAGCCGCCGGCTCCGAGAAGCACCACGAAGACAGCGGCGATTCCGAGCACGGAAGTCATCCGCCGCCTGGATCCGCCACCGCCCCTCGCCGTTACGTCGCCTTGGCCACCGCCCGCGCCGCCGCCCGCGCCACCGCCGGGGCCGCCGAATCCGCCGCTACCTGGGCCGCCCGCGCCACCACCTGGGCCGCCGAATCCGCCAAAGTCGCCGCCCCCGCCGCCAAATCGACCGGGGTCCGCCGCAGCGGCCTGACCTTGGGCGGCCGCATCTTCAGCAGCGGCGCTCAGGCCTAGTGATGCGATCGTCCACGAAGGCGCGGCAGGCCCGGCGGGATCACTACTCCCGTACGCAGGTCCTGACGGGCTGACAGGCTCGGCCGACCAAGCCTGGCTAGACGGCCGCGCCGTCTCAGCCGGCCACGGCGGCGCCTTCGAACCGGCCGAGTCAGCCGGCTCGGACTCGCTGCCAGGAGCCGATCCGCGGAACCACGCGTCAGCTCCGTAAGTAGCGTCGGACAGCTTCACCGGTTCACCCGACCACGGCGACTCGGGCGGGGTGCTAGCCGGCGCTGAGGATTCCGTACGCTGAGCGCCCGGCTTAGCGGACGAGCCGAGCTTGTCGGAATTACTGGCAGCACTGGCCGACCACGCGGCCGAGCCTACGGAGTCAGCAGGCTTGTCGGCCTTCGACCAGACCGAGTCAGCGGAGCCGGCTGAGCCGAGCGGGCTCGCTGGCCCGCCGGCACTAGCCGCACCAGACGCACTTACCTCCCCCGGCGGCTTCCCGAGCCCCGAGGACCAAGCGGAACCAGACGGGCTCGCGCCGACCGGACCAGACAGACCCGCGGAACCCGAGGAACTCGTGGCAGGCCGCACCGGGTCCCAGACGCCGCTCGAGCCCGACGAGTCCGTGACCTTGAACTCCGGCCCGGTCGCCCAGGCAGATCCGGACGGACTCAGCGGTCCGGCTGTCCCTGACGGGCCGGACCGATCCGTCGCTCCGATCGGTTCGACCGGATCAGTCGCAAGTTCGGACACAGGTTCCAGCACGCTGGAGCCCGACGGGCTCGAAGGCGCGTGAGTCGCCGGCGTGCTGACGTCGCCGGTCTGACCGCTCAGAGTCGCATGGAGAGATTCGATCCCGCCGTCGATTTCTGCGGGCTGGCCGTCTTGGCCAGGCCGCCTGCTGTGTGCCCCGATCTGTACCACCTCTTCCTCACCTGCGAGTGTAGATACCGCAAGGGGCGATCGGCGGGAAGATTCGGTGAAGAAGCAATACAAATGCCCGGCGCGCAACTGGGCGCGGCTTGGCGAGGAGCAGGACAGGGATTCGGAGCGGATCGGCCAGTGACGGTGGTCAGCCCGTGACGGTGATCAAGCTGCCGTACGTCAGGTACGGCCAGGCTCGCTCAGCGTCGTCGTAAGGCAGTTCGACGCAGCCCAGGCTCTGCGGGTAGCCATAGGAGTAGCGCGGGAAGTAGTGCACCGCATCACCCGCGTCGAAGTAGGCAACGAAGCTCACCGGGTCGGCGTAGTGGCTGCCGTCCGGGTTGGTGCCCTGCATGACCTGGAACCGCAGCCGCAGGTAGACCGGGTACGTTCCGGCGGCCGTGGGCGCGACGGCAATGCCGGTGTTGGCCAGGCTGCGCAGCACGACCCGGCCGTCGTGCCAGATGGTCAGCGTTTCCGGCGACCCCTTGCTTGCGATCGCATACGTATAGCCGACAGCGTTCCGCTGCCCGCTGACCGCCGCGAGGAAGAGCGCGTGCCACAGCCCGCGGCTGACAGCGCCGGTGACGGCCATCCGGTGTTGTGCCTGAAAGGCCATCACGGCGCCGCGGATCACCAGGTTGTCCCCGGCGGCGCGCCATTGCGCACGCAAGCTTGCCGGGTAGCCGGGAATCGCCGTGAACAGGCCGGCCGACGGGTGGTATGCCAGTGCCATCTGGGCAGCCAGATCGCCGCCACCTCGCGCCCCGGCCAGCCCGCCGGACGGGGCTGCGGCCTGCCAGGACACGGGCAGGTAGCCGAGCTTACCGAGCAACTGGGCAAGCCTGAGCCGTGAGTACGGCGCCGTGCGGAAGCTGACTCGGACCGCTCGGGCGAGCAGGCCCCCGGCCGCCGAACGTACCCCCGCCGGGCCGGCCGGAATCCGCAGCGTCATCCGCGACGATGCGGCGAACGGCAGATCGGGGACGAAGCTGAGCACCCGGCCGGAAGACTGCCACCGCCCGGGAACACTGGGGCTGAGCACCGGCATCGGCGAACCCGGCGCGACTGAAGCGGAGAACACGACCCGTATTGCCGCCTCGCCCGATACCCCGACGGAGCCACCGGCGGGAGTGACCGAAGTCACCTGTAGCGCGATGGCATGCCCGCGCCCGGCCGACCACGATTTGTCCGACGATTCCCGCGCGTAGCTATCCCTCGCGTGGTTCGCCGCGTTCGCATCGGAACTGGCCAGCAGCGCCAGCGCGGTAACACTCGCGGCAATCGCCAGGCCAACCAGCAGCGCGATGGCCAGGCCCAGGCCGATCCCTGGGTTACCGCGCCAGTGCTCGCGGACTTGCCCGCCGCCTGGATCCTGCTCTCCCAGCACGTGCTTCTCCTGTCCCGCCATGATCCAGCGACGCCGGCTAGCCAGCAAGCGCGCATCCCCTGCGCGTCGGATACCCCGGCGGGCTTCTCGGATATCCCTCCGCTACGCAAACCGTTGACCAGCGCCATGACGCCGAAGCCGCCCGGAAGTTCCTTGTGCAAGCTAGTTTGTAATGCTAACCTATTAGCTATGACAACCGAGGCTGCCTACCCGGGCGAGGACCCGCACCGGCTGCTGTGGAACGCGCGCAAACTCGCGCAGCGGGTGCGCAAAGAACAGCGCGCGACCTGGTTCCCGCTCCTGGTATTCGCGGCACTGACCTTCGCCTCCTTCCCCGTCTTGCGCTATAGCGGGCACCACCTGGACTGCCGGGCCGTGCCGGGCGGCAGAGTCTGCAGGGTCTACTCCGACGCGGAGTTCGTGTACTGGCCGGTCGCTCTGGTACTGGCCTACGTGGCGATCGCGGCCTTCTATATCCGCCGGTCCCGGGCACGGGGCCTCGGGACGCGCGTGCGGCCGTATGCCATAGCGGGGATCATCGTCGCGGTGGCGCTGACCGGTGTAGCGCTCTGGGAATTGCGCAATCCCCCGGCTGAGAGCCTGATGGGGCTGAACGGCATGCCTTACCGGCTGGCCAGCCCGGGGGCTGCCATCGGGCTCACGCTGCTGGTGCTGGCCTGGGCGGAACGCAACCGCGCCCTGCTCCTCCTGACCCTCGCCTACCTGGCGTCCGTGCTAGTGCCCATCACCTTCGGCGGGGTCCAGCACGACCCTCCTTGGTACTCCTATCCGCTCGTCTTCCAGGGCAGCGTGCTGCTGCTCGGCGGCATCGGCTTCGCCCTGGCCCAGCGACCGCTCCGGTCACCGGCGCCATGACCGGCCATCCCGCTAACGGGCTCGACGACACCGTCCACCAGCGGGTCCGGCTCGGCATCCTCACCATCGCGCACGAGGCACGGCGAGTCGAGTTCAGCTACCTGCGCGACAACCTGGAGGTGACCGCGGGAAACCTCTCCCAGCACCTCGGAGTGCTGGAAAGCGCCGGGCTCATCACTATCGAGAAGGGCTACGCCGGAAAGCGCGCCCGCACGTGGGTCACCCTCACGAAGGCGGGCCAGGCCGCCCTCGCCGAGGAGATCACCCAGCTCAAGCTCCTGATCAGCCAGATCGAACGTGCCCATACGTCACCGGACTAGCCCGCCGGGAAGCAGCCGCCAACTGGTGGGCGATACTGGGATCGAACCAGTGACCTCCTCGGTGTGAACGAGGCGCTCTCCCGCTGAGCCAATCGCCCGGGTCCGCGGGGATTGTTCAGTCCCCGCACGGCCATCACAGAGTAGCGCATCCTAACCTCCCCCGGCAGCGCGGATCGTCGGCGCGCAGGGCTATCCGCGAACGTGCCCATGGTTATGCCGGAACTTTGCTACACAGTCGGTGAGACGAAGGTCACACTGCGTAAGGGCAGGTCACAGGAACAGTCCGAGTGAATTTCGGCGTTCTGTTTCCTGAAGCGTTTGACCAGGTCACAGGCGTTTTGATGACCAGTGACCGAGGTTACGAGCGGTGGGTAACGCGGAATCAACCCCCCACGGCAACAGTTCCGCGATGCCAGCGCCCATCAAACTGATGGCAACCGCACCAATTACGCATGACGGTATTCCGTGATGCACAAGGCAAAGGTCAGATCCCCATGATGAACAGCGTTACGGTCTCCGCTGAGCTGGGCCTCAGCCTGGTGGTCCCCGAGCACGGAGCCGTTCCCCTGGTGGCCAGTCTCGACTACTGCGCCGACGATCCCTACGCGATCAAGATGGCTTTCCACGTCGGGACCGACGAGCCTGTCGAGTGGATCTTCGCGCGGGAACTGCTGGCAGCGGGCATGGAAGGCGCAGCCGGCGAGGGCGACGTGCGGGTATGGCCCGAGGAATCCGTTGACGCAGATGTCCTGAACATCGCGCTCTCGTCCCCGTTCGGCGAGGCGCACTTCGAGGCCCCGCTAAAGTCGACCGCCGAGTTCCTGCGGAGCACATACGGGATTATCCCGGCTGGCTCCGAAGGCGACTTCATCGACGTAGACGCCGAACTCGACGAACTGCTCTGGCAAGCGTGAGGCACGGGGCCGCGAGTCCGTGATTAATGGGCCATGCTCATTAATCACGGATCTGCCGGCTACCTCACGGGTCGGGCGACTCGGCCGACCTCAGCGCAAATATCTCTGCTGCCTTTTTTGTCACCGGACCAGGCGCGGCTGGCAGCGCCACGCCGTCCACCTTCCCGATCGGCTGCACGTCCCTCGTCGTGCCGGACAGGAAAGCCTCGTCCGCGCTCGCGAGCGCGGACAGCGGCAGGTCCTCTTCCTGCGCATCGGCCCACTCGATCACCAGCGCCCTGGTCACCCCGGCCAGGCAGCCCGAGGTCAGCGGCGGGGTAAGCAGCCTGCCGCCGATTACCACGAAGACGTTCGTCCCGGTGCCCTCGCAGAGCTGGCCGACCGTGTTGGCGAAGATCGCCTCGTTGCCGCCCCGCTGCGCCGCGTAGGCAAGCGCACGCACGTTCTCGCCGTAGGACGTGGTCTTCAGCCCGGACAGGGCGCCGCGCTCGTTCCTCGGCCACGGCACCGTGGCGACGTCGACCGCGGCCGCAGGGGCGGGCTGCTCGGCCATCGCCACGATCGCGGTCAGCGGCGAGTTCCCGCGTTCGGAGCCGAGCGGGGACTTGCCGCCGGTCACCGTCACCCGCAACCGGGCGAGCGGCGGCCCGCCGGATGCCGCAACCACGGCCAGCGCGCCGTCGCGGATCTGCTCGATGTCTGGTTCGGGCAGCCCGAGCCCGAGCGCGGACTTACGCAGCCGCTGCAGGTGGCGCGTCATCGCGAACGGCACGCCGCCGGCCACCTTGATCGTCTCGAAGACCCCGTCCCCGACCACGAGACCGTGATCGAAGACCGAGATCCTTGCATCGTCGTCGGGGAAGAGCTCCCCGTTCATCCACACCGCCATGACCCCAGACGGTATGCGGTCCCGCGACAAATTGCGAGTTCAACGCGGGTATTCGCGGGTGGCTGGTTAGCGCAGGCCGCCGCAGGCGGCGCTCGCTGCCTCGCACAGGTCGGGCAGCAGCAGTTCGACCGCCGCGATCTGCTCGGCGACTTCCCGGTCGACGTCCATCGCAGGAACCTTGCCTCGTACCAGGTCATGCACGGCTGCCACGGGCGAGGCCGGCGCTGCTGTGCTCGCCCGGAGCCCGATGCCCTGCGTTGCGCACAAAATCTCGACTGCCAGGCAGGTGCGCACGTTCGAGACGACCTCACGGAGCTTGCGCACCGAAGTCCAGCCCATCGAGACGTGATCCTCCTGCTTGCCGGACGTCGGGATGGTGTCGACGCTGGCCGGATGGGCGAGCACTTTGTTCTCGCTGACCAGGGAGGCTGCGGTGTACTGGGCCAGCATGAAGCCTGAGTTCGTGCCCGCGGCAGGTGCCAGGAACGGCGGCAACCCCCGCGAGAAGGCCGGATCGAGCATCCGGTCGACCCGGCGCTCGCTGATGCTGGCTAGTTCGGAGATGGCCATGGCGAGCATGTCGGCGGCGAAGGCGAGCGGCTCACCGTGGAAATTGCCGGTGGTCATGACCTCGCCGTCGGGGACGATGACCGGGTTGTCGACGACCGCTCCCAGCTCGGTGTCGATGATGGAGCGCGCGAACGTGAGCACGTCCCGCACCGCGCCGTGCACCTGCGGGGCGCACCGCAGGCAGTAGGCGTCCTGCACGGCGTGCGTGCTTTCCCGGTGGCTCGCCATCAGGGCCGAGCCTGCCAGCAGCGCACGCAGGTTCGCTGCGCTGCTGAGCTGGCCAGGGTGCGGCCTGATCAGCTGGACCCGCTCGTCGTAGGGGCGGTCGGTACACAGCAGCGCCTCCACCGACAGGGCGCAGGCCACGTCAGCCGCCTTGACCAGCAACTCGGCGTCATGCACCGAGAACGCCAGCAGTGCCTGCATCGGCTCGGTCCCGTTGACCAGTGACAGGCCTTCCTTAGGCGCGAGCACCAGCGGCTCGATCCCGTGCTCGGCCAGGACCGCCGCGGCAGGCCGGCCCCGCCGGCCGTCACCAGGCGCCCGCAGCCGGCCCTCGCCGATCAGCGGCTGTGCCAGGTGCGCGAGCTGCGCGAGATCGCCGGAAGCGCCGACCGAGCCCTTGCCGGGGATGACCGGGAGCAGATTCAGGTTCAGCAGCTGGATCAGCCGCGCGGGCAGGTCGGGCCGCACGCCGGAATAGCCAGCCGCAAGCGTCCTGGCGCGGAGCAGCAGCAGCGCACGGACCGTTTCGTCGTTCAGCGGCTCACCGGAGCCGGCCGCGTGCGACAGGACGATGGCCCGCTGGAGCGTCGCGAGATCGCTCACGCCGACCCTGGTGTCGGCGAGCGCGCCGAAGCCCGTGTTCACCCCGTAGACGGCACGGTCCCCGCCGATCGCCTTGTTCACGACGTCGAGGCTGGCCTGCATCCTGGCCGGCACGTCCGGGCCAAGCTCGGCCGTGGCCAGGCCAAGTGCGACATCCACCACATCTTCGACGGTCAGGGGGTCACCGGACACGAGCACTGTGCGCATGGCTGACAAGACTGCCACCAGCGCCGGCGACGCCGGCTAGCGCCCCGGCTGTCTGGTTTGGGAGACTGATCGCGGGCCGACAGCGGGAACCTGCGGTAGGCTGTAGGTCGCTGAACACCAGGGCGAATTGGCGGGCGGGCGAAGATCGGCTACAGTTCTGATCGCACGCCGGGCCGCTAGGCGCCGGGGTGGACTGCTCCCGCTGCGGGGCGGTCGTTGTGCGGACGTGGCTCAGCTGGTAGAGCATCACCTTGCCAAGGTGAGGGTCGCGGGTTCGAATCCCGTCGTCCGCTCGGAGGTGCCGGACACCGTCTCGTGTACATGCTTGCAGCACTGCCAGACTGGTCCGCGCGGCTCTGAAGGCACCCAGGCTCGTCCCCTCGTGGCGGGCGACCGGTGGCGGAATGGCCGAGTGGCTTAGGCAAGGGCCTGCAAAGCCCTGTACGCGGGTTCGATTCCCGCTTCCGCCTCGCGGGCGGTTAGCTCAGCGGGAGAGCGCTTCCCTGACACGGAAGAAGTCACTGGTTCAATCCCAGTACCGCCCACCACACGCTCGCGCAGGTCACAGGCCTGTGCGAGCGTGTTTGTGTCTCCCCTCACGATGGCTCATCTGCCGTTCGTGCCCGTTGCGTGCCCGATCCATCGTCGGCTTGACCATTCAGCTGCCGCTTGAGCTGGGCTTCTAGCTCGGGCAGGAAGACGGGGACACGCCAGGACACGCCCGGCCGGACCTTTTGCGTTCTGAGAAACGCCCAGCCAAGTAGGCCCAGGTGCAGGAGGCCAACTCTGGCTGACTATGTCAAGCCAACTCGACCCCAGCTGGGCAATCTAAGCCGTACCCACTTTGGAACGGCAGCGTCCGGTTGCACGGTTCTCGCTTGCTGAGCGACGCTACGCTGACGACATCCTCTTGCCCGGGGCGATCCTGCCGATTGCGCCGTTGGAGGCGTGGGGCGTTCAACAGGATGGAAGAGCGTGGGAATCGATACGCGGGAAGAAGTCGGCCTGGATCGCGTCCCGAGCGAAACGCAGCCGAAGAAGCTGCTGCTGCTGCGGGCCCTCGCGGGTGAGCGCACTGAGCGGCCACCGATCTGGCTCATGCGGCAAGCCGGACGTTATCTGCCGGAATACCACGGCGTCCGAGAAGCCGCGGCCGGCATGGTGGGGCTG
>Ga0307372_10010183_pt1 | contig 12780 bp, 9 predicted proteins | sample OX1MG_FD_202533 | JGI IMG/M metagenome (GOLD analysis project Ga0307372, IMG submission 202533) | Soil microbial communities from Risofladan, Vaasa, Finland - OX-1 | ecosystem: Environmental > Terrestrial > Soil > Coastal area > Acid sulfate soil | place: Finland: Risofladan, Vaasa | collected...
CGGGCCGCAGCCATCTGCTCCGATTCGTGCGCCTGCCCCGCGGTTAGCTGGAGGGGACTCCTTGGCAGGCCTGCCCCGCCCGCCAGACCTGGAGCGGGCGGAGGTCCGGGCTCCATCCGAATCCGCCCTCGTGGTCAGTGTCCCAGAGCACCAGATTCGCCACCATGCCGGGTGCAATCTGGCCACGATCTGACAGTCCCAGGGAGAGAGACCCCCCGAGGGTGGCGGCAGTCAGTGCCTGCTCTACGCTGAGTCCCAACTCCGTGGTGGCCAGCCACACAATCAGGCTCATCGAAGTGGCGCCGGAAGTCCCGGGATTGTGGTCGCTGCCCAGGGCGACCGGAACCCCGGCCGCCAGCAGTTCGCGGGCAGGTGGCGTCCGGCCCAGGGCCAGTGCAGTCACCGGGCAGAGCGTGGCCACCGTGGAGGAGCCGGCTAAAGCCGCAATCTCGGCCGGCCCGATGCGGAGCAGATGGTCTGCCGACAGCGCTCCCAGCTCGACCGCCAGCGCTGTTCCCCCGCTGAGGGCCAGCTCATCGGCGTGGATCCGCAGCTGCAATCCGGCGTCTCGGGCGGCCCGCAGGAGCTGTCCAGACTCCCCCACCGTGAAGGCCCCTTCATCGCAGAAAACATCAGCAAAACGTGCCCCTTCACGCTGCGCACCCCTACTCCAGCTTCCCACCTCGTCGACGAATTCCTGGCGTCGGCCGGGGAATTCATCCGGCAGCGCGTGGGCGCCCAGGAAGGTCACCACCAACTCTGGCACGTGAACGTCGTTGGCCAGCTCCCGCAGCAGCCGCACGGCGCGCAGCTCGCCGTTTCGCTCCAGCCAGTACCCGGTTTTGGCCTCGACGGTGGTGGTTCCCGCCAGTAACCACCGCTGTAGCCGATCCCGCAGCCCCAGCTCCAGATCGCTCCACGATGCCGCCCGGGTGTCCTGGACGGTAGCGGTGATCCCACCGCCCCGGGCGGCGATCTCGGCGTAACTCACCCCGGCTGCGCGATCGGCGACCTCGGCCAGCCGGGGATGGGCGTAGATGGGATGGGTGTGGGCATCGATCAGCCCGGCCGTTAGGAGCGCACCCTGGCAGTCGAAGGTCTCGGAGTCGGCGGTCGGAGTCAGGGAACCGCTCCGGCCGACCGCCAGGATCGAGCCCTCGCCCAGCAGGACATCCACGTCCTCGACTACCCGCTGACCGGCGGTGAAGAGCCGCCCCACGTGGGCGAGCAGGGTGCTCACGAGGGCAATCCCGCCGACGCCTCTCGCCAGGCTGGCTCTAAGGCCGCCAATACGTTCTCCAGCTTCTCGGCCACGCTGCCGAGCCGCAGGTGCTGGCCGTCCCGAACCACCTCCTCGCCCCCCACGACGACGGAGCGCACGTCGGCGGCGCCGGCCCCGAAGACGACCCGGGACACGAGGTCGGCCAGGCCGGCCCCGGCCAGCCGCGGGCTGGACAGCTCCAATGTCGTGAAGTCGGCGAGGCAACCTGGCCGGAGCTCGCCGGCCTCCCACCCCAGCGCGGCCATTCCCTGGGAGGTGGTCGCTTGCAGCAGATCCTCGGAGCTGAGCCAACCCCGGTGCCCGGTGACCAGCCGACGGTCGAGCTCGATCGCCCGCGCCTCCTCGAACAGATCCACCAGAGCGTTGCTGTCGCTGCCCAGGCAGAGCGGACTGCCGGCTGCCTGGAGCTGGTCGGCAGGACAGACGCCGTCGCCGAGGTCCCGCTCGGTGGTGGGGCAGACGCAGATCCTGGTTCCGGTCTCGCCCAACCGACTGATGTCGCCCGGGGTGAGGTGGATCGCGTGGACCGCGGTGGTCTGCGGACCTAGGACAGCGCACGAGTCCAACAGCTCGGTGGGGGTCAGGCCGGTCGCCGCCATACAGGCAGCGTTCTCCGCCGGCTGCTCTGAGAGATGCAGGTGGAGCGGCGCTTTCCGCTCTCTGGCCCACTCGGCCACCGCCCGCATGGTCGCCTGGTCCACCGCCCGGACGCTGTGGATCGCCGCTCCCCGGCGCACCTTGTCGCTCTCGGCCAGTCGGTCGGCCCGACGGGCCCAGGCGCCGGCCTCCCGATCGGTGAAGCGGAGCGCGGCCCCAGCGAGTGGGGCTCCCTCGAAGCCCGCGCGCAGGTAGCAGGTGTCGAGGAGGGTTAGCCGCAGCCCGGCCTCGGCGGCGGCCGCGACCAGCGCCTCCTCCATCTCCGGCTTCTGATAAGGCTGGCCGCCGGGCTGGTGGTGGAGGTAATGGAACTCCCCGACCGCAGTGATTCCTGCCAGAGCCATCTCTCCCATCGTCGCTCGGCAGAGTTCGAAGTACTGCGCAGGCTGGAGGAACGAGGCCAAGGCGTACATGCGGCGGCGCCACTCCCAGAAGTCCCTCCCCCCGCGCTCAGGTGCCTGGCAGCGTCCCCGCAAGGCCCGGTGGAAGGCGTGGGAATGGACGTTGGCCAGTCCCGGCAGGGTCAGCCCGGAGAGCACCTTGGCTCCCGGGGGGATGGGGGCGTCGCCCAGTCCTTCCACCTGGCGCAGCCGGCCGGCCTTCTCCTCCAAGAGGACCCTGGGCCGAAGCCGATCTCCGGTCCAGGCCAGCTCCGCCAGCCACAGCGCCATCAACCCTCCCGCATCGGGATCCGGACGCCGCGCTCGGCGGCGGTGGCGAGGGCGATCGGGTAGCCGGCGTCGGCGTGGCGGATCACCCCGGTACCGGGATCGTTCAGGAGACAGCGGGCCAGCTTCTGCGCTGCCAGCTCAGTGCCGTCAGCCAGCGCCACCAGCCCGGAGTGGATGGAGCGGCCGATTCCCACCCCGCCGCCGTGATGCACCGACACCCAGGTCGCGCCACTGGCGGTGTTGAGGAGGGCGTTGAGGATGGGCCAGTCGGCGATGGCGTCGCTGCCGTCCTGCATCGACTCCGTCTCCCGGTAGGGCGAGGCGACCGAGCCCGAGTCGAGGTGATCACGCCCGATCACAATCGGGGCCTTCAACTGTCCATTGGCGACCATCTCGTTGAAGCGCAGCCCGAGCCGATCCCGCTCTCCGTACCCTAGCCAGCAGATTCGGGCCGGCAGCCCTTGGAAGGCGACCCGCTCCGCGGCCAGCCGGATCCACCGCGCCAATGCCTCGTTCTCGGGGAACTCCTCTAGAGCGGCCCGATCGGTGGCCGCGATGTCCTCAGGGTCCCCGCTCAAAGCGGCCCACCGGAAGGGGCCCTTGCCCTCGCTGAACAAAGGCCGGATGTAGGCGGGCACAAAGCCCGGGTAGTCGAAGGCCCGGGGGTAGCCGCCCAGCTCCGCCTCCGCGCGGAGGCTGTTGCCGTAGTCGAAGACCTCAGTACCCCGGTCCTGCAGCTCGACCAGAGCTGAGACGTGCCGAACTATCGACTCCCGGCTGCGCTGGATGTAATCGTCGGCGTCCTCCAGCCGGAGGTCGGCCGCCTCCAGCAGGGTGAGCCCCGCCGGGAGGTACATCAGGGGGTCGTGGGCCGGGGTCTGGTCGGTCGCGATGTCGACCTGGAAATTGCGCTTCAGGATTTCGGGAACCAGCTCCGCGGCATTGCCAAGCACCGCGATCGAGACCGCCTCCCGGGAGGCTCTCGCCGCCTCGGCCTGCTCCAGCGCCGAGTCCAGGTCGGGGGCCCAGCGGTCCAGATAATGGTGGTCGAGACGGCGCTGGATGCGGTTGGGATCGATCTCGATGCAGATCGCCACCCCACCGTTCATGGTCACGGCCAGTGGTTGGGCGCCTCCCATCCCGCCCAGGCCGGCGGTCAGGGAGACGGTGCCGGCCAGCGACCCGCCGAAGCGCTTGGTGGCGATGGCGGCGAAGGTCTCGTAGGTGCCCTGGAGGATCCCCTGGGTGCCGATGTAGATCCAGGAGCCGGCCGTCATCTGCCCGTACATCGTCAGCCCCTCCAGCTCCAGGCGGCGGAACTCCTCCTGGGTGGCCCATTGGGGCACTAGCAGGGCGTTGGCGATCAGGACCCGGGGGGCCCACTCGTGGGTGCGGAAGACCCCAACCGGCTTGCCAGACTGGACCAGGAGGGTCTCGTCACCCTCCAGGTCGCGCAGGCATCGGATGATCGCGTCGTAGGCATCCCAGGACCGGGCGGCCCGGCCCGACCCGCCGTAGACCACCAGCTGGTCGGGGTTCTCCGCGACCTCGGGATCGAGGTTGTTCATCAGCATTCGCATTGCCGCTTCCTGGGGCCAGCCCTTGCAGCTGAGCTCCGTTCCGCGAGGGGACCGCACCGGCCTTGGTCCGCTCAAGGGAGCTTCCCCACGATCGACTCGGCCTGGCGCAGGAGCTCACCAGACCGCACGGCCGCGGCCACCGCCTCCAGCTCCGGCGAGAGAAAGCGGTCCGGGCCTACTCCACCACCCAGTCGGCGCACCAACGCCGCGACCTCGCCATCCGGCAGAGACGGTTCCAGAGGGGCCCGCAACTCCAGCGCTCGCGAGGCGGCCAGCAGCTCCACCGCGAGCACCCGGGAGAGATTGGTCACCACCTGGCGCAGCTTCCGGGCCGCGCCCCAGCCCATCGAGACGTGGTCCTCCTGCATCCCCGAGGTGGGGATCGAGTCCACGCTGGCGGGCCCCGCCAGCCGCCGGTTCTCCGCGACGATGGCGGCAGCTGTGTACTGGCCGATCATCAGCCCTGAGTTGACCCCGGCCTCCGGGGCGAGGAACGGCGGCAACCCCGACGAACGAGCCGGGTCCAGCAGCCGGTCGACCCGCCGTTCGGCGATCGCGCCCACCTCGGCGGCAGCGATGCTGAGAAAGTCGCAGGCGAAGGCCAGCGGCTCGCCGTGGAAGTTGCCGGTCGACTCCAGCCGGCCGTCCGGCAGCACCACCGGGTTGTCCACTGCGGACCTCAGTTCCCGGTCCGCGACCTGGCGGGCGAATTCCGCGGTGTCCCGCGCCGCGCCCACCACCTGGGGCGCGCAGCGGATCGAGTAGGGGTCCTGGACCAAGTGGGGCGAGCTGCGGTGCGAGGCCAGGACCCCGGAGCCCTGAAGGAGCAGCCGGAGGTTGGCCGCGCTCTGGATCTGCCCGGGATGGGGCCTGATCTGGTGGAGATCAGCAGCGAAGGGCCGATCGGTGCCCAAGAGCCCCTCGGTGGAGAGGGCGGCTGCGATATCCGCGGTGGGGAGCAGTACCGCCAGGTCCGCGAGAGCCAGAACCAGCATTCCCAGCATCCCGTCAGTGCCGTTGATCAGGCTCAGCCCTTCCTTGACCTCCAGCCGAAGCGAAGTCAATCCGCACTCGGTCAGTGCCAGGCCACCGTCCACGGTTCTGCCGTCCGGGAGCTGGGCTCGACCCTCCCCGAGCAGCACCAGCGACATGTGGGCGAGAGGCGCCAGATCACCGCTGGCGCCGAGCGAGCCGTGCTCGGGGACGACCGGAGTGATCCCGGCATTGAGCAGGTCGACCAGCCCGGCGGCCAGCTGGGGCCGGTTGCCGGAGAAGCCCATGCACAGACTGCGGGCTCGCAGCAGCATCATCGCTCGCACCACCTCCTTCTCGACGGGATCTCCCATCCCGGCGGCGTGAGAGCGGATCAGGGCGTGCTGGAGAGCGGAGCGGCGGTCCACATCGATCCTGGTGGTGGCCAGCAGGCCGAACCCGGTCGAGACCCCGTACACCGGGTCCGGGCTGCTCGCAGCCTGATCCACCAGCGCCCGGGCCCGCTCCATGGCCTCCGTGGCCTCCTTGGAGATCTCGACTTTGGCTCCCTCGCGAGCGACCGCCGCGACCTCGGCCGGGGTGACCCCCTGCGTGCCCAGAACGACCAGCGCTGACGACTCTCCAGGGCTTACCGAAGCTCCGCCATTTGGGCCGCCTCGACTCCCCGACACCTGTCCCACCTCTCACATCCCTCTGAGATCCCGAAGTGCTGTCTCCGCGGCCAACCGCTCGTCCCACGGTATTGCCCCAGAGCTGCCCAGAATGCTGTGCTCGTGGCCCTTGCCTGCCAGCAGGACGGTGTCTCCGGGAAGGGCTGCGCCGATGGCGAGGCGAACCGCGCGGTCGCGCTCCGCGTCCCGGTGCAGGTTGGCGTCGGGATCAGCTCCGCCGCCTACCGCGCCAGTCCAGATCTCGTCGATGATCGCCTCCGGGTCCTCGCCCCTCGGGTCCTCCGAGGTGAGGACGACCTGGTCGGCGAGCTGGGCGGCGATCCGGCCCATCTCCGCTCGCTTGGCAATGTCCCGCTCCCCGGCGCTCCCGAAGACGACCCAGAGCCGGCCTGCAGTAGTCCCTCGCAACTCGTGCAGAGCGAGGGTCAAGGCCGCCGGGGTATGGGCGTAGTCGACGACCACGGCGAAGGGTTGGCCTAGGTCGACCACCTCCATCCGGCCGGGCACGGCCCGGAGCTCCGCTAAGCCAGCAGCCAGAGTGGACAGTGGTTGGTCCAGAAGCAGCCCGGCGGCTAGGGCCGCCAGGGCATTGCCGATGTTCCAGCGCCCCGCGGTTGCCAGCCGGACGTCGGCCGTCCCGGCCGGGGTCACCGCCGTGAAGGTGATCCCGGTGGCCTCGGGCACGATGCGGTCGGCGCGGACGTCCGCCTCGCGGTCACCCTTCGCGCTGTAGGTGAGAGCCCGGCCCGAGGTCCTCGCCAGCAGCGGGGGAAACGCCCGCGAGTCGTCGCGGTTCAGTACCGCGAATCCTCCAGCTGAAGTTGTCCGGTCCAAGAGCGAGGCCTTGGCTTCGAAGTACGCCTCCCAGCTGCCGTGGAAGTCCAGGTGCTCGTGAGTGATGCTGGTGTACACGGCCCCGGCGAATCGAATCTCGTCGAGCCGCCCGAGGGCCAGTCCGTGCGAGGTCGACTCCAGGACGATCGCCCGGCAGCCCTGATCCACCATGCGCCGTATCCAGGCCTGGAGCTCCAGCGACTCCAAGGTGGTCTGTCGGCTGAGGTTTGCTTCGATCTCGGAGCCGAGCCGGAAGTCCACGGTGCTGAGACTTCCCACCGTCCCCATCGCGGCGGAGAGAGCGGCGTGGAGCATGGTGGTGGTGGTGGTCTTGCCGTCGGTCCCGGTGATGCCCACGACCGGAACCAAGCGCGACGGGTGGCCATAGAAGGTCGCCGCGAGAAGGGCGAGGATCGACCTGGTGCTTTCCACCGCCACCAGGCGGCCGGAGTCAGCCGCCGGCAGCCCCTGTTCAACCACCGCCACGACCGCGCCCTGGGCGAGGGCCGACTGGACGAATTCGTGTCCGTCGTGATGTTGGCCGGGGATAGCGACGAAGACGGCTCCCGGTTGAACTTGCCTGGAGTCGTAGGTGATTCCGGTCACTTCGGCGTCCCCGACCGTCCCCGGAACAGAGGGCAGCCCGATCGCGGCGGCGAGCTGGGACCAGCGCATCACCCAAGCCTAGCTGCCATCCTCGTCCCGCACTTCGCGACCACAATGAGCGCCGTGGAGGTGATGGAGCTCCGGGCGCCCGCCAAGGCGGAGCAGGCACCCCTGCGCCTGAGCCAGCGACCGGATCTGCTCCCGGGGCCGGGCGAGGTCCGGCTGCGGGTGGAGGCCTGCGCCGTCTGCCGGACCGACCTGCAGATCACCTCGGGTGACCTGCCCGCCAAAACGCTGCCGATCGTGCCCGGTCACCAAATCGTCGGGCGGGTGGAGGAATTGGGCGTGGGCGTCTCCCAGGTGCTCCGCGGCCGGCGGCTCGGGGTGGGGTGGCTGGCCTCCACCTGTGGCCGCTGCGAACTGTGCCGGACGGGCCAGGAGAACCTCTGCCGCCAGGCGAAGTTCACCGGTTGGGACCGAGACGGTGGGTTCGCCAGCCAAGTGGTGGTGCGGGCGAACTTCGCCCAGCAGTTGCCGGAGGACGGCGATCCCGCGGAGCTGGCTCCCCTCCTTTGCGGCGGAGTGATCGGCTATCGCGCTTTCCGACTCACCGGAGTCGGCCGGGGGGATCGGCTGGGGTTGTTCGGGTTCGGAGCCTCGGCTCTCTTGGTGGCTCAGCTGGCGATCGCCGAGGGCTGCGAGCTGTTCGTCGTCACCCGGAATAACTCGGCCCGCCAAAGAGCCAAGGAACTCGGCGCGGAGTGGGTGGGCGCTCCGGACGAGGATCCGCCGCTCCCCCTGCGGGCGGCAATCACCTTCGCCCCGGTGGGGGCCGTCGTGGTGGACGCGCTCCGGGCCCTGGACCGGGGCGGCACCTGCGTCGTGAACGCCATCCACCTGGACCGCATCCCGGAGTTCCCATACGAGTTGCTCTACTGGGAACGGCGGCTCCTCAGCGTCGCCAACTTCACCCGCCAGGATGCCGCCGAGTTCCTGCAGCTGGCCCAGCAGATCCCCGTTCGCACGCTGGTCGAGAGAATCCCCCTCACCGACGCCAATTCGGCGCTGGTGCAGGTGCAGGCCGGGGGCGTATCGAGAGTTGCAGTACTGGTTCCTTAGATCACGAAGGCTGTGAGGAGAACTCCGTCCGAAGTCGGGTGACCGCCTCCCGGGCGGCCATGGTGAGCTCCAGCGCCAGCCGCCGGTCCAGGTCCAGAGAGGGAGTGGTCCGCAGGGACACCAGCCGCACCTCGAGCAGGCGGAGCTGGTCAGCGATCTCGCCCGGGGTCACCAGCGCCCGAAGGCGGGCGGCCGCGACCCCGGCTGCTTCTCCCCGCCGCTGGGCTCGCTGGTACTCCCCGAACGCCAGCCGGTCCCGGTCGGCGGCCAGCAAGAGACGCACCGCCGCCTGGCCGGACTCGGAGATCTCCTCCGCTGGCGCGTGCAGTCGGCAGAGACCGTCCAGGGCCGCCGCCAGCGCTCCAGTGATCGCGGCTGCCGCGGCGCCGCCGGCGGCGTCTCGCGGGGAGAGCATCCGGGCGACCGCCTCCAGCAGCGACCAGGAGGCCACCGGACCCGGCTGGAGCCCGCCGAGCTCGCTCAGGGAGAGCAGCGCACATACCGCGGTGATGCGGCCGATTCCACCGGGCACCGGTGTCACTCGGGCGGCGGCGGCCCCGGCGGCCGGTGACACGTCGCCCCGGAGCTGACCGTCGACCATCGAAGTCCCTACGTCGAGGACAGTTGTCCCTGCTTGGATCGCCGCCCGGGGCATGACCCCGGCGATCCCGATGGCCGAGATCAGCACGTCGTAGGGAGGCAGGGGATCGACCTGGGCGATGTCGCTCTGGATCACCGCGACCTGGGCCCCGGTGGCGAGGAGCCGCTGGGCGATCGGGCGACCGCCGGTCGGACCATGGCCGACGACCAGAATCCGAGCTTTGGAACAGTCGATACCGAGATGGACTAGGGTTGCGAGGCAGGCTTCGGCGACGGGGGTCCCGCGGCGTCGGCCGTCAGCTGCCGCCGAGAGGGCCGCCGGGGTGACGGCCTCGACATCTTTGCTGGCCGGTAGGTGGGCCGCCACCACGCCTCCGGGCAGCGACTTCACCGGTTGCACGACCACCACTCCGTCCACGGTGGGGTCCACCACCACGGCGTCGAGAACAGTCAGGGTCGTCTCGGCGTGGTCCCGCGGTACTGTCCGGTGCACCACCTGCACTCCCCCGGCGAGCGCCTCACGCTCCAGCGAGCGGGCGAACGAGCCGCCGGCGACGTTGCCCTCCTCGACCACGACTCCCAATCGGTAGGGGCGCTTCTTGGCCTGCACGCGGCTCCTCAGCTCCGCGCGCAGCTCCTCCAAGAGGGGCGCCAGATCGACCATATTGGCGGCGGCCCAGTCCGTCATCGGGACGCGCCCCGGGCCGAGATCCCGGCGGGCACCACTTGGTTCGTGATCAGCACCTCCCGAAGCCGGATCTCAGGCGGTCTGCCCGCCCGGACCCGCACCGGGGCGCCGCCCGATCGGTTAGTCACCAGCACACCCGCAACGGCCCGACCGTAGCAGGCCGGATCGGCGGTCCGCTGACATTCGGTGGACCAGGGAGGGGTCCGGATGGTGGTAGCCATGGTTTCAGGAGTCACGCCGACTGAAGCTGCGGTGATCCGACCCGCAGGGTCTGACGTCCGGAGCCGGATACCAGTCGACGTCGCAGCACCGGCTGAGCTTGAGCTCGCTATCTCTCCGAGAACCGTCTGTCACACTACCCGTGACCGCCAGCGTCGAGATGGGGCTGACCGGACCATAGCGGCCATCCCACTGGACCAGCGCCGGAGTAGGTGGAATTCAGGAGGCCAGAGCTTGGTCGAGGTCGTAACCCTGGAAACCCCGGAGCTCGGGGATCGCAGCTATCTCATCCACGACGGGCAGCAGGGAATCGTCGTCGATCCCCAGCGCGACACCGACCGGGTCCAGGCTCTGGCCGATTCGGCCCAGATCAAGATCAGCTGCGTGGCGGAAACCCACATCCACAACGACTATGTCTCTGGGGGTTGGGCACTGTCCCAGTCCCTGGGCGCCCGCTACCTGGTGGCTGCCGCTGACGACGTCTCATTCCAGCGCCAACCGGTGGGCGAGGGCGATCGGGTCGACGTAGGGTCGATGACCCTGCAGACACTGGCCACCCCCGGGCACACGCGAAGCCATCTCTCGTTCCTACTCTCGGCCGGCGGCCGACCGCAAGCCCTCTTCAGTGGGGGCTCGCTGCTGTACGGAGCGGTCGGACGGACCGACCTGGTGTCTCCCGAGCTCACCGAGGAGCTGGCCCGGGCCCAGCACCGCTCGGCGCTGCGAATGGCCGCACTGCCCGCCGAGCTTGACCTGTACCCTACTCACGGGTTCGGGAGCTTCTGCGCCAGCGGGTCCATCTCGGCGACCGACCCCGGCCACACCATCGGAATCCAGCGCGCCAGCAACCCCGCCATGACCGACGACGAGGAGGGCTTCGTCAAGGCGCTCTTGGCGGGCTACTCGGTCTACCCTCGCTACTACGCTCACATGGGTGCCCTCAATCTGGAGGGGGCCGCCGCGCCGGACCTCGCGCTGCCCCCGGAAGTCGAGGTTGCCGAAGTTGGCCGGCGGATCCGAAGCGAAGAGTGGGTCATCGACCTTCGGCCCCGGACCGAGTTCGGGCCATCCCACGTGGTCGGCACCGTCAACTTCCCCACCGGTGAGCAGCTGGCGACCTACGTGGGCTGGGTTGTCCCCTGGGGCGCTCCCCTCACCCTGGTGGCCAGCTCTCAGGCGTTCGTGGGCCGGGCCCGGCGGGACCTGGCCCGGATCGGGATCGACTGGCTGGCCGGCTGGTCGAGCGTGCCGCTGGCCGAGCTGCAGACCGCCCTCGGGAGCTCCTCGTATCGAGTGACCGACTTCCAGGGCCTAGCCGAGGCGGTCCGCTCTCAGGATGTCCAGATCCTCGATGCCCGTCGTCCCGACGAATGGCGCGAGCGCCACATCAAGAACTCAATCAACATCCATCTCCCTGATCTGCCGACCAGGTTCTCCGAGCTGCCCGACCGGCCCACCTGGGTGCATTGTGGGACTGGCTACCGGGCCGCCGTCGCGGCCAGCCTGCTGGATCGGGCGGGCCGCGAGGTGGTGCTGGTAGACGACGTAATCGGACGGCTGGACGAGGTCGGCCTGGAGTTGGTAAGCGGCTCGGAATAGCTTCCGACCAGGTCCGGAACGGGCCTTGATCCGACCTATGATGGCGTCATGCCTGCCGACTGCCTCTTCTGCCGGATCGTGGCCGGTGAGCTACCCGCTGACGAGGTCCACCGCGAACGGGGCATCCTGGCTTTCAAGGACATCCACCCGGTGGCCGAGACCCATGTCCTGGTCATCCCTGAGCAACACATCGAGGACCTGCGCCAGCTCCGCGAGGAGGATGCCGCGCTCTGGCTCCGCTTGACCCAGGTGGCCAACGAGGTGGCCGCCGATCTCGGCCACGAAGAGGGCTACCGCTTCTACGTCAGCGTGGGCTCGGCCGGTGGGCAGAGCGTCCCCCATCTCCACATCCATGTCATGGCTGGGAGCATGCGCCGCCTTCCAGCCTGATTCGACCCGGCTCTCCTCGGGTATTCTTTGATGGCAGGTCGGATTTTGGGCCCAGCCGTGGGCGGTGGAGTGCATTTCAGATGGTTTTGAGTTCGCGGGAATTGGTTGAACAGGCGCGCCAGGAGATTCCCGAGGTCGCGCCTCAGGAGCTAAGGCTGCGCCTGGCCAGTGACGCAGCCCGCCAGCTGCTCGACGTCAGAGAGCCAGAGGAGGTCGCCCAGGGGGTGCTGCCGGAGGCCGTGCTGATCCCCCGGGGATTCCTCGAGCTGCGGGTGGAGTCGTCGATCCCCGATCGCTCGACTCCGATCGCTGTGTACTGCGCCTCCGGCGTGCGTTCGCTCCTGGCGGCCAAGACGCTGCGCTCGATGGGCTACTCCGACGTGGTCTCCCTGCAGGGCGGCTTCAACGCCTGGAAGGACCAGGGCCTGCCCTTCACGGTGCCTCACGCCTTCACTCCGGAGCAGCGCGAACGCTACAGCCGGCACTTCCTGCTCGCCGAGGTGGGCGAGGCCGGCCAGGCCAAGCTGCTCGGCGCGAAGGTTCTCTTACTGGGGGCCGGCGGCCTCGGCGCTCCCGTCGCCTACTACCTGGCGGCGGCTGGGGTGGGCACCATCGGGCTGGTGGACTTCGACCGGGTGGAGCTGAGCAACCTGCAGCGCCAGATCGTCCACACCGTGGACCGGCTCGGGATGCTCAAGACCGAGTCGGCGGCGATGGCCCTCAAGGCGCTCAACCCCGACGTCGAGGTGGTCGAGCACAACATCCACCTGGACAGCTCCAACGCGGCCGAGATCTTCGCCCAGTACGACGTGATCGTGAACGGGAGCGACAACTTCCCCACCCGCTACCTCGCCAACGACGTGGCGGTGTT
>Ga0307372_10010187_pt1 | contig 12776 bp, 13 predicted proteins | sample OX1MG_FD_202533 | JGI IMG/M metagenome (GOLD analysis project Ga0307372, IMG submission 202533) | Soil microbial communities from Risofladan, Vaasa, Finland - OX-1 | ecosystem: Environmental > Terrestrial > Soil > Coastal area > Acid sulfate soil | place: Finland: Risofladan, Vaasa | collected...
AGAGGAACTGCCGGACGACAGCGACCGCTTCTTGGCGAAGCCGCGCCACGTCCTCGGCGTCGCCGTCGTCGAGAAAGGCCGCGTAGGCGTGCGGTCCATCATGGTCCGCAGATTCGAAACGCTCGGCCAGAAGTGCCAGCGCACTGCGGACCTGCTCGTGGTCGGCGATTGCGCTCTCGGCAGCGTGGCGCCCCGCATCCTCTGGACCATCTCCGTAGTTGAGGAGGCAGTAGGTCAGGTCGTAGGCATCCTTGTTCTCGTGTCGGTCCTGGAAGGCGAGAATCTTGAGGACGACGTAGGACAGGATGTCCGCGACACGCACGATGACCTGGGAGCGTCCGCCATCGTCCAGGCGGTCAGCCTTGATCGTGCACTCGATGTAGTCCTGGGTCACCAGTTGCGCGCCACGCACGTTGAATGCTCCGAGATTAGAACCCGTACCTTCCCTCGGCCTGTAGATTCGTCCGGGCTCAACTTTGTCGGTTTCGCAGAGAAACTCGACGGTCACGGTGACGCCCTCGACCACGCGCCTCCACTGGAAGGACTGCGCAGCTTTGAAATCGGCCGTCTTGAGGTTGTTCTCCAGAGTTCGGTACGCCTCAGGGCTGTCGTCTTCGACGGCGAGTCCGATAACGAGGTCGACGTCGGTCGTTCCTACATGTGGCCGCGCACCCTCGGGGAGGCTGCCGACGATGTAACGAGGGGCGAGTCCGCCGGCAAGATATACCCTCCGGTTCCAAGGCCCGATGTCACCGAGGAGCGTGACGAGCGCACGTTCGCACCGTGTCGTCGTCGCCTCGTCGTAGTCGGTGTGATGTCGCTTGCTCAAAATCCGATGACCTCCTCCCGGAGTCGGTCTGCCTGTTCACGTCCACGGCGGGGGTCGTGGCGCAAGTCGAGGAACAGCCGGAACCGGTTGGCGGTCCAGATACCTTCAACCTTCTCGCGGAAGACGAGAGGTTCGTCTCCCACCGCCCGACGCAGGACGATGTTCTGACCCTCGTTGACGATTTCTGCTCCAGCTGCGGCGGCAGCGTCTTCGAGGGGCGTCGTCTCGGCGATCCAGATGTCGGTGACGGGGATCGCCGTGATGAAGGGGGCAAGTTGCGCTGCCCCCGCCGGCCCCGTCACCGCGTGCTCAATGTTGGCGCCGGCTAGATCCTTGCTCAGGGTTGTCGCCTGCGCCCGGGGATCGCGAGCCAACCGGAAGGCGCGCACCTGGCGCACGTTGCGGTCTCGCATCTCTTCGGCCCAAAGGTCCAGGAGCGCGGTCGGATTCGTGAGGTGGCGGGTCCGTCGCGGCCCGGCGCCCTCAGCGGCAACGAGGTTCTCCCGCTCGAGGCGGGCCAGGACTCGGTGCGCCAGAGCGGTCGAAATGGCGGCCTCCTCCGCCAGGTCGTTCACCCTCCATCGGCGCTGGGGTTCTCTGAGCAGCGCCTGAGCGGCGACGCCCGCCCGACCGGTGAGCCGGACCGGTGGTTGGCCGGGGACACGGCCGACTCCGGCGTCAGGGCTCCGGCCCTCCGCCCAGAGGAACATCCCGGGCAGCTCGACCCGCATGTTCCCGAGGCCGTCGATCAAGGCGACCCCGGCGTCCTCCAGCAGCCGGCGAGCTTCCTCGGTGGTGGATCGGGCGATGAGGAGAAGCCGCGTTTCACCGGGGATTTGGCGGGCATAGTCGGCGAGCTGGCGGGCGGCGGCAGCGTTGGTCACCCGCTGTGCCTTGACCTCGACCACGTGGGTGACGTCTCCGGCACGGACGAGGAAGTCGGGTTGCCTTCCCCCCGGCAGGGTTGGCTCCACCTCCACGGTGACTCCCGGGACCTCCTGGAGGATGCGGACCGCCTCCTTCTCCAGTGGACCCTTGATAGTTACAATCGGACCGTTCTTCACGTCACCAGTAAATATAGCGGATTCAGTAAATCTAAGTACCCTGCACCGGATGGCGCCCACCGCCACCGACCGGACCCCCGGCCGGGTGTCCCCGGTGGCGAACCTCATAAGCTCGACCTGACATGCACTGCCGCCCACCTTCGACATCCGACCGCCGATTCCACTCCTATCACACTGACTATGGCGAATCAGGGCAAAGACTGGCGACCAGTGGCAAGGAGCGAGGGCAGAGAAGTACCAGGTCAGAGGCATGATTTCCGAATCTCGGCTACAGCTCGGCTGGTTGCGGCGCAGCACTGGAAATGCTGTGTGGCGCAAGTCACCGTGGGTTCAAATCCCACCCTCTCCGCTGAAGCGCCTGGTGCGTCGCGCTCCCGGGGGCCCGGCCAGCTCGGCCGGGGGCGAGCACAGGATGCAACTTGAACACCCACCCCAGGATCTTGCGTTTTGTCTCTTGATGGAGAATAGATGTTCGTTCCGTAACCGTTCTGTAATAAACTTTGGGGTCGGGTTCGAACTGCATGCTTGGATCGGCGCCGCGCAGGGTGAGGTGGTCATGGGTGCGGCCACGATGCGCGGTCGTCGCGCCCGAGGGCCTATCCGGAGCCGCGGAGCGGCCGGACGGTCCCAGCCCCGCCCGGACGTTCACGCAGCCAATTTCGGAGCGTCCGCCACCCCCGTGTTGAGGGATTCGACAGTTGTGTCCAAGATTCCTTCCGAGCTTGGCCGGCGGGCGGAAGGGTGGGTGGCGCCCTCTAGCCTCGATGGCGTGGGAGGCGTGACCGGGGACGAAGCCGCTTCGCCGGGGACGGACGCGGCCCGCCCTGTCGTCTCGGAGAGCCAGGCGATGGAGATCGCCCTGGCCGAGGCGGCCCTGGCGCCGGCCCACGGGGACGTGCCGGTGGGGGCGGTGGTGCTCGATGCCGAGGGTCGGGTTCTGGCTCGCCGGCACAACGAGAGGGAGCTGGCGGGGGACCCCACTGCTCACGCCGAGCTGCTGGCCCTGCGGGATGCCGCCGCCGGCTTCGTTGGGTGGCGCCTGCTCGGGACCAGGGTCGTGTCGACCCTCGAGCCCTGCCCCATGTGTGCCGGGGCACTGGTGGCAGCCCGGGTGGCCCGGGTGGTCTATGCCGCCAGCGATCCCAAGGCGGGGGCCTGCGGGAGCCTGATGAACCTGTGCTCGGATCCCCGGCTCAACCACTCGGTAGAGGTCGTATCCGGGGTGATGGGGGAGGAGGCGTCGGCGCAGTTGCGAGCCTTCTTTGCCGAACGGCGCTCCCGCTAACCTCGAAAGTCTGGAGGGATGCGAGAGCGGCCGAATCGGACGGTCTCGAAAACCGTTGTGGCGCAAGTCACCGTGGGTTCAAATCCCACTCCCTCCGCCGGGAGAAGTCCCAGGTCAGAGGCCCTTTCTGGAGCGATCCGGGGAGGGCCTCTTGCCTTGCTGGGCGAGCCTGCGGCGGGGCTATCCCTCACGCATCCCACAGGGTCACTGCCTGGACCTACCATTTGTCCCTATGGGGATCGGTATTGAGGGATCGCGTTTGAGGGACGACGCATGAGGGGCTCGTTGCGGGAGCGCAGTCCCGGGGTGTGGGAGCTCCGGGTGCGCACCGGCCGGGACCCGGTGACCGGCGCCTACGGCCAGGTGAGCCGGACCTTCCGGGGCCCCAAGCGTCAGGCCGAGGCGGCCCTGGCCCGGCTCTCGGCCGAGGTGGCCGACGGGCGGCACTCCGGGACCGGCCAGACGGTGGGCTTCCTCCTCGACCAGTGGATCTCCCAGCTGGAGGCCCAGGGGCGTGCCCCCAAGACCCTCGACGGCTACCGGTCCCTGATCAAAGCCCGGCTGCGTCCCGGCCTGGGCCACATCCCGCTGCGCAAGCTCGGCCCCGCCGACCTCGACGCCTTCTACCGGCGCTTGCTGGCCGAAGGGTTGTCGCCCCTCACCATTCGCCACGCCCACGCCGCCCTGTCGACGGCCCTGCGCCAGGCCGTCAAGTGGGGCTGGATCGACCGCTCGCCGGCCGAGCGGGCCTCTCCGCCCTCGGTGCCCCACTCCGAGGTGAAGCCCCCGACGCCCGAGGAGGTGGACCGGCTCATGGACGAACTAGAGCGCACGGCGCCTGATCTCACCGCCATGGTCTGGGTGGCGGTCACCACCGGCTGCCGGCGGGCTGAGCTCTGCGGGCTGCGGTGGTCGGACCTCGAACTGGAGCGGCCCTCGATCATCGTCCGCCGCTCGATCACGGACACCAAGAGCGTCGGGGTGGCCGAGAAGGACACCAAGAACCACCGCTCCCGTCGCCTGGCCCTGGACTGGCCCACGGTGGCGGTCCTGTACGCCCAGAAGGAACGGATGAAGACCCGGGCCGCCGAGGCCGGCGTGGCCCTGGTCGAGGACCCCTACGTCTGGTCCCAGGACCCGACCTGCGGGAGCCCGTACAAGCCGGACCGGGTGACCGACTCCTTCCGCAACGCCCGCAAGCGGATCGGGCTGGACCACGTGGACTTCCACCACCTGCGACACTTCTCGGCCACCACCCTGGCCGGCGCCGGCATCGACGTGCGGACCATCGCCGGCCGCCTCGGCCACGCCAACCCGGCCATCACCCTGCGGACCTACGCCCACTTCCTCGACGTGACGGACCGCAAGGCCGCCGAGATCATGGGCAACCTCCACCTCCGAACGACCCCCCGGGTGGACGTCGATGCTTCCTGAGCCGCCGGAGCGGATCGAATACAGCCTCGAGGAGGCGCTCGACTTGCTCACCGCCTTAGAGGACGCTGGGCTGGCGCTATCGGCGTCCGACCACCTGGCCGTATTGGCTGAGCTCGAGTACGAAGTCGCTGTGCTGCAGCGTAAGCTTGGGTTCGATGGCTAGCCCGCTACGACAGGTTCCCGACGGGCTCCTGCGAGCTCCCGAGGCCGCCAAGCGACTCGGCATTCCGACCAAAGAGATGCTCCGACTGATGCTGTACCGCCAGATCCGGTACGTCATGGTCGAAGGCATCGCCCATGTCCCGGTCGATGCCATCGAGGAGTACCGGGCGAGCGCTTCCTAGCCAGGCCCGACAGGATCAAGGTGTAGAGCGCCGGCCAAGCGGGCGGCCCGCTCCTCGGACTCGACCCGCTCCGTGTCGGACAGGTTAATCGTACCACCAGTAGGATTCCTACCGCCCTGACGGCTGGGGCTGGTCTTGATCTAGTAGGGGAAGTGTTCACACACCACGTCGGCGGGTCGACGTAGAGCTGCCTGACGAAGTCCGGGTGTTGGAGGCCGCAGCCATCAAGGCCGACCACCGCTTGGCCTACGCTGATGCGTTCGCGCTGGCAACGGCCATGGCCCACGGCGCGATGCTCTACACCGGGGATCCGGAGCTGGTCGACGGGCCCGAGGAATGGTCAATCGAGGACCTTCGCCCGGTCTGACCTACGAGGGTCGCCGGTGCTGCTGTTTGTTCTCGTACATCGCCCGGTCTGCAGCGGCGAAGACGGCTTCTGCGCCGGTTGTCTCCTCGTTGACGAGTGCGACGCCGACGCTCGCTGAGAGCGAAAAGCGTCGGCCACCGCCGAGATCCACCGTCGTCTCGCGAATCAGGCGTCCAAGATCCTCGACGATGACCTCGGCTTGGAGATGGTCGACATAGGGGAGCAGCACCGCGAACTCGTCGCCGCCGATCCTGGCGATGGCGTCGGTGTCTCGGAGGCGCCGCCTGAGGGCGCCGGCCATCTCCTTGAGTGCTCGGTCGCCTGCTTGGTGGCCGTGGGTGTCGTTGATAGCTTTGAATCCGTCGATGTCGATGATCAGCTGAGCCGCCCGCCCGCGATATCGACGCGATCGCCCGATCTGCTCGGTGAGGTCTCGCTCGAAGCGCCGCCGGTTGCGGGCCCCGGTCAGCGCATCATGCTCTGCTAGGTAGCGAAGCTGCTCCTGGTAGCGCCAACGATCGGTGATGTTGCGCGCGATCGTAGACAGGCCAGTAACCGACCCGTCGGGACTGCGAATCGGGGAGACAGTCAGGGATACGTCGACATGGGTGCCGTCCCTGCGGGCCCGGACCGTCTCGTACTCATCAATCCGTTCGCCCAAACCCACGCGGCGAAGGATCTCGGGTATCTCGTCGTCATGCCCTGCCGGCACCAATACGGAAATCGGCTTCCCCTTCATCTCGGCTTCGGTGTATCCGTAGAGCCGCTCGGCGCCGCTATTCCAGCTCGTCCCGATCCCATAGAGGTCCTTGCCAATGATGGCGTCGTGCGAGGACTCCACCACCGCGGCCAGGTGCGCAGCGTCGTGCTCGACCCGCGTGCGATCGGTGATGTCACGGATGGCCGCCGAGGCGACCACACCCTCCTCGGTCTCCAATGGCCCGAGGCTCGGGCTCGACGTCGCGTCGGATCCGACGCCCAGAGATCATGTCGATGTTGATCTTGACCAGGTGATCCCGTTGGCCGGGGGCCCAGGCTCTTACCGGCAGGGGCCCGGACCCGTCGCGCCCCGCCGCCTCGGGTACCGGCTCCGACCGGCCGATGACGAGGACGCTCCAGCCGGAGTGTTCGACGGGATCGGCGTCGTCGACTTCGAAGGCGATGACAGCTCGATGGGCTGCCGCGTGCAGCTTGGTCCCCTCGGCCGTGCGGAAGAAGATGGAGCCCTGATGGACGCAGTAGTTGACCGGGAAGATGGCTGGCAGGGCGGCAATGCTGACCCCGATCCGCCCCAAACCGGCGGAGCCCAGCAGTTCGAGGCACTGCTCCTGAGTGAGCAACTCGAGCCCGCTGTCAACCAGTGCTCCTTCTTCCAGCGGCTGGACGGAAAGCGGGAACCGACTCATGGTGCACCGCCACCGGGGGGCGGGAGCTCACGTCGCATGATCAGCATGATGCGCTCCGGGGCGGCTGGGAGGTCAGAGGCTTTCGGCACCAAGGCCGGCTGACATAAGCCACCGTTTCATCCGTCGGCTCCTAGTAGTGCCGACACGGCCCTGGGCAAGCTCAAGATCCCGGCCAGGCGCCCGTCGGTGCCGAGGACCACGAGGTGCCTGACCCCGTGATGCACCATGGCCTCCACCGCCCCGTGGACGGTGGTGGTCGGCGTGGCCCAGACCGGCGCTCGGGTGGCCAGTGGCTCAGCCGGCTCATCCGGGCCCATCCCGGCGCAGAGTGCGCCGGCCAGGTCATGTTCGGTGACTATCCAGGGAGGGCTGTGCTGCCCGACCGGGATACAAGAGACCATATGGTCCTCCATGAGGGCGGCGGCCTCCCTCAGGGTTCCCCCCGTCGGCAACGCCGGTGGGCGCCCGACCAGATCCATCAACTCCGGTGACCGCCCGTCGCCGGCCCGGAGGATCCGGCGTCCACTGATACGGGGCTGCACGATCCGAATGCGGTTCGGCTTGGACCCACCGACCCAGGGCTCGGGCGGGCTCGTGTGCTTCCGATAGGAGGCCGGGTCGATGGCGTCGGTGGCGTCAATCCCGACCCCCTGGACCAGCACGCTCCACCCGACCTGACGACCCGAGTTGAACTGGTCAACTTCGAAGGCAACCCGATCGAGGGAGGCGTTGCTGAGCTTGGTTCCAGGGCCGGTCCGAACGGAGATGCCGTGGCTGTCAAGCGCATAGTTGACGGGCAGGACGACGGGTGACCCCTGATCAACGACCGCCAGCCGTCCGACCACCTGGCCGGCCAACAGCGCCCAGCACTCCTCCTCGGTCAACTCTTCCAGGTTCGACTTGGGCTCCGGCTCTTGGATCACTGGTCCAAAGTAAGTGACTGGACCGCCCTGCCACAGGGTCGAAGGTCACTTTGTCGAGCATCGAGCATCGAGCATCGAGCATCGAGCATCGAGCATCGAGCAGGCAGGAGTGTTCTCTAGCTGGCCACCAACTCGCGGAGCGGGTGGGTGCTGGTCAGGACTTCGACATTGTCCTCGGTCCGGCGGAGGTGGATGAACCCGAACACCGACAGCAGGGCCATGATCCCGGCCAGGACGAATGAGCAGATGGAGGCAACGAGGGCGATCTGCCCGAACTTGGAGAAGGCGTAGGCCTCCAGCAGGAGTCCTCGGAGCGTGGTGCCCCGGAACACGGTCTGGACCTCGGCCGCCAACTTTGCGTTGGTCGGATCAGCCAAGGAGGCGGCGCTCACCTTGGAGTACACCCCGCTGAGCGGCATCTCCGACAGGTGCACCGCAATGAAGTGGTCGGCATACGCCTCGGCTTGGGCACCGGTGGTCAGCTGCTGGCCGGCGTACTTCTGAAGATAGGGAAGCATTCCTGCCGTTATTTCCGTGCCGGGCTTGGCCTGGGCGAAGGCAGCTGCCGATGGGAAGGTGATCTGCTGCTCGACAAGTTGGTTGCGCACCTGTCCGTTGGCAAAGGTATAACCCCACATCAGGAGGGCGCCGGCCACGATCAAGACCACCGTGAGGACCACACCTCCCAGCGAGAGGATCGAATCGAAGGACCTGCGCTTCATGGAAAGTCTCCTATCGGATATCGGGCGTTCGCCCGCTCGGCTGCCTCTGCAAAGGCCCTGGTGATCATGTTGAGGGCCGCGCCGGGCCCTGTCATCGAGCCGAAGGTCCTCTGCATGTGGGGTCTTTGGTCACAGAGACGAGTCGGGCCCATGGTCCCCGCCACCCGGTCAGACCCGATCGACCGATCTGCCGGTCCCCAGGTATTCGGACCGTAGAATCCCGGGCGGGATGGCTAATGAGCTCGAAACCGACGATCCAGTGCAGGCACCTGCTGGGGGACTGGCCGAGGCCCTCCTTGACGCCTCCCCCGACGCCGTGATCGTGGTCAATCTGGACGGGATCATTAAGTCCTGTTCTCGGGCCGCGCAGGCCCTCTTCGGCTACCGGCCCGCGGAGCTGGTGGGAGAGCGGATAGAAGTTCTGGTCCCCGAGCGGCTCCGGGGAGTGCACGTCTCGCATCGGACTCACTACGCCTCGGCCGTTTCATCTCGACCTATGGGCATGGGCCTGTCCCTGTACGGACAGAGGAAAGATGGCAGCACCTTTCCCGTCGATATCGGCTTGGCTCCGGTCCGCTTGGGCTCCACCGAGTGCGTGGCCGCCTTCGTGCGAGACGGCAGCGAGCGCAGCCGCTCTGAGGCGCTATTGAGGGATGTCAACGAGATCAGCCAGGAGCTGCTGGCTGGTAAGCCGATTCCCGTCATCCTGACCCTGACCGCCCGCCGAGCCAGGAACCTGGTGGGCGGGGAGGTCGCCTGGGCTGTCGTACCGGTCAGACCCGGCCGCCTGGCCGTGGCCGCCGCCGACGGGAGGGGATCGGCCGATCTCATCGGGGCGACCCTGGATGCCTCCACCAGCTTGTCGGGCCGGGCGATAGCCGGAGGCGAAGCGATTCACGTCGAGAACCTGACCGCCAACGCCGACGTATTGGCCGAGGCCCGACGCCTGGGGCTGGGTCCGGGCCTGTTCCTGCCACTGTCGGACGAGCAGGGAGCCGTGGGCGCCTTGGTCGTGGCCAGGGAGCAGGGGGCTGCCCCTTTCACTTCCTCGGACCAGCTGGCTGCACAACTCTTTGCCTCGGCCGCCGGCGTGGTTCTGGCCCTGGGGCAGACCCGGGCCGAACTGGAAGAATTGCAGCTGGTCTCGGAGCACGAGCGGATCGCCAGAGATCTGCACGACACCGTCATCCAGCGGCTCTTCGCCATCGGCATGGGGCTCCAGAGCATCCAAGGTCGCTCCAGTTCACCGGTGACCGAGCGGATCGAAGCCTCCGTGCAGGCGCTGGACACCGTGATCCGCGATATCCGCGAGACCATCTTCGATCTCAATAGAGGTCCTTCGAGCCACCTCGATCTGCGGCAACGGATCGGGGCGGTGGTGTCCGAGGCGGTCGACCAGCTGGGTTTCGAGCCGGAGCTGGCTTACCGAGGCCCGTTCGAGACGGCCGTGGACGAGGAGATGGCGAGCCATCTCCTGGCCGTCCTACGAGAGGCGCTGTCGAACACGGCCCGACACGCCCGGGCCGGCTCTGTGGAGGTCTGCGTATCAGCCGACGCTGCCTTTGTCATGCTCACCGTCACCGATGACGGCGTCGGGCTCAGCGGGGCAGGAAGGTCGGGCAACGGCTTGGAAAACATGGCCGACCGAGCCCGACAGCTCGGTGGCCGGCTCGAGATCGGCACAGCCGATCCTCGGGGGACGGCTCTGGAGTGGCGGGTGCCAGTGGGGGGACGGCCCTGAGTCCTGTCACCGCTCGGTCGGCTCCGAGTAGGGCCGAATGGCTCTACTTGGCGGGCACCGGGCAGGGCACAATCCGAGGTACTGGACGACCCGGGAATTGCTATGCGGAATTTGACGGGGTCCAAGCTCCTACGGTGCGGCGTGGCGCGGCCGGACCCCCGGAACGGTACGCACGCCAGCCGCCCTTCGGGCCTGAAGTGACGACCCTCTATGCCTTTCTGCTGCAGGCAGCCCTGGAGGACGAGCCCGCCCCCGTCGAGGAGGCCCTGAGTCATGCTGTGGCCCGCCTGGTCGGTTGTAAGGCTCTACTGGATGCCCTGAGTCGATCGGTCGGGCCAACTCCGGCCGCCGATCGGGCCCGAGCCACGCTGGATTACGACCTCTGCCTGATTCGTCTCTGCCGCCAGATGGGTATCCCGCACCGCTTCTTCAAAGGAGTGAGCCCTGACAGCGCCAGAGAGTTGGCCGAAGATGACCTCATGAACCATGTGCCGGCTCTGGCCGGCGTGCTGGCTCGACCGGGCTCCGCCGGGCTCACCACCTCAGACCTTGAGCCCCCGTCCCGCCAGGCCCGTTTCCAACCGCACCAGGAGAACCAGTGACCGATTCCACCATCCGCGTCTTTCTGCTCGATGACCACGAGGTCGTCCGGGAGGGGTTGCGCAGCCTGATCGAGTCGACCGGGGACATGAAGGTCGTGGGCGAAGCGTCCACCGCCGCCGATGCCGTCAACCGCCTGGCGTTGTCTCAGCCCGACGTGGCCGTCCTCGACGTCAGGCTGCCCGATGGAAACGGGGTCGAGGTATGCCGGGAGATTCGATCCTCTCACCCTGAGATCGCCTGTCTGATGCTCACGTCCTTCTCGGACGATGAGGCACTCTTCGACGCCATCATGGCCGGCGCCGCCGGATATGTCCTCAAAGAGGTCAGGGGCTCGGACCTGGTCGGGGACATCCGAAAGGTGGCCTCCGGCCACTCGCTGCTGGACCCGAGCCTGACCGGGCGAGTGATGGAGCGGCTCAGGCGCCGGGAGACCAGCGATGACGCCGCCGGGCTCACCCCTCAGGAACAGCGGATCCTGGAACTGATCGCCCAGGGCCGAACCAACCGGCAGATTGCCGAAGTCATGATCCTCTCGGAGAAGACGGTCAAGAACTATGTGTCCAATCTGCTGGCCAAGCTGGGAATGAGCCGGCGCACCGAGGCCGCCGTCTACGCCGTGAAACGCGCCCAGGAGCGCGGAGGCGGCTAAGGAGCCGGAGCCCGCCGAGCGTTGGCAGCGGGAGGACTTCCGGCTCTGGCATTCCGACTCGCCCCTCGGACATGCTGCGAGTGTGGGCGCGGGGAACGAGCCAGAACCAGCCAGATGGATAAGAGCCCGGACCCGAATGGCGATGATCCAGGCATGATTCTGTTCGGCTCGTTGTCGGGGATCGACCGCCATTCGAACTGGCCCGGCCATCCCGAGGGCCCTGGGCGGCTCCCCGCCGTCGAGGCGGGGATCCGGACCGCCGGCCTGGGCGACCTCCTCGCGTCCCTGACCGGGCGCCCGGCCCGCCGAGACGAGCTGGCCCGGGTCCACTCCGAGGCCTACCTCGACGCCCTGGCCGGTCTCGACCGGGCCGGCGGCGGGGAATTGGACCCGGACACGGCCATGTCGGCGGGGTCCTTGGAAACGGCTGTGGCGGCGGCGGGGATGGGTCTGGCCGCCGTAGAGGCACTGGAGCGAGGTGAGGCCGACTCGGCCTTCGTAGCGGTCCGGCCCCCGGGCCACCATGCCACTACCTCCCAGGCTATGGGCTTCTGCTTGCTCAATAACGTGGCGGTGGCGGCCGCGGCCTTGGTGGCCAAGGGCCAGCGGGTGATGATCCTGGACTGGGATGTCCACCATGGCAACGGCACCCAGGACATCTTCTGGGACGACCCCCTGGTCCTCTACGTTTCGACCCATCAGTGGCCGGCCTATCCCGGCACCGGCCGGGCCGCCGAGGTGGGAGGTGGCGCGGCCCGGGGACTGACCGTCAACGTGCCCATGCCGCCGGGTAGCACGGGAGACGCGGCTCGGTTGGCCATGGAGAAGGTGGTGGCTCCGGTCGCCGAGTCCTTCGTGCCCGACTGGTTGCTCATATCCGCTGGGTTCGACGCTCACCGTGACGACCCCATGGCCGACCTGGCCTGGACGGCGGGGGACTTCGCCGATCTGACTCGGGACGCCGTTTCCCTCATGCCTCGACCCGGGCGCACGGTCGCCTTCCTCGAGGGGGGCTATGACCTGGGAGCCCTTGCCCTGTCTTCGGCGGCCGCCGTGGCTGCCCTGGTGGGAGTGGATTACCGCCCGGAGGCGCCCAGTTCAGGAGGCCCGGGCTGGGAGTCCGTCCTGGCGGCGGGCCGGATCCGGGAACGTCAGCTGAGCGGAGGTGAGCATTGACTGCTCCCACGACTGAAGTCGTGAGATTCTGGGGCTCAGGCTGCCAGGACACCCTTGGGGTCCTTGGTCTTGCTGCCGTCGCTGCCCTCCGGGACTGCTGTAGCGGTGTCGGCGGCCATGAGATTCTCCTTGTAGGCGGACACCAAAGTCCCGACTGGCGGCCACGAGAATTCCCGATGGGCGGCCACCAGATCTCCCTGTCACCTGTTCGCTGACCGGCCGGTATCCCCGGC
>Ga0307372_10010188_pt1 | contig 12776 bp, 7 predicted proteins | sample OX1MG_FD_202533 | JGI IMG/M metagenome (GOLD analysis project Ga0307372, IMG submission 202533) | Soil microbial communities from Risofladan, Vaasa, Finland - OX-1 | ecosystem: Environmental > Terrestrial > Soil > Coastal area > Acid sulfate soil | place: Finland: Risofladan, Vaasa | collected...
CCAACGAATGGCCGTAGGTGTATTCGAAAAGTCCAGCAACAAGGTAGCCGATGAGAGCAAGAACACCAGTTCGCACGGCAAACTCTTCTTCTTTACATGGTGCTGCACTTAATGCTCTCAGAAGATCACGGAACAACATGGCAACAAATAGGAAGGCAGCAAGTGCGACAGGTATTCCAAATTCGGCAGCCAGTTCGACCGCGTTGTTATGCAAGTGGCCGTGATATGCCGGCACCGGGTCCTGGGGTGAAAGATAGGACGTATAGAGCTTGTCGACACGTCCAGGGCCGACTCCCGCGAGCGGATGACCTTTGATCATTTGCCATCCGACTCGCAACATCTGAACCCGTTCCAGGTTGGAATAGTAAGAAGGCTTGATCGACTGGGTTACGCGATCACGAATTGGGTGGGGGGCCACGAAGTACAGGACCACTGGCAGGAGAGGAAGCGCCCAAATCCACTTCGACCGCCGCCACACCAATTCGACGCCGAGCATGACCAGGCACGTGATCCATGCCATGCGCGTCAAGCTCACGAGAATTGCGACCCCGTTTACGGCCAGCACCGGCCACCAGCGCCCTCTTTCTTCGGGATACAAGGACCAGAAGCAAAGCAGGCCGGCTGCCACCAGCATTTCCACCGTTCCATAAACCATCCAGTGGTTGAGTAAACCGCCAGAACGCAAATAAAGGCCGACATCGCCACCAACTGCGAGTGCACGATGGTAGTAGAAAATACGTGAAACAAAATCACCGATCAGGAACAGAGAACTTAACGTCGCGGCCAGAAATATTCCCTGCCAGACGATGAGGCGATCAGCTGCCTGATGGAGTATTGGTAAGACCAGAAACAGCGAACCAATCAAGAGCAGGTGGCGAATTTCACTCCAGCCAAGCCGAGGTTCGGCGGAGAAACACCAGACAAGAACTTCGAGACCTGCCCACAACGCCCAGAATCGAATGATGGTCGGGAAGGTGAGATGATCTTGACCACGCACCATGCGTATAATTCGAACCAGTAGTGCGATGGCGAGAAAGAACTCCGTGACCGCAATGGATATGGGGATCGACCAGAGCCCCAGTATCAGCATGGAAGAATCGAGGCGAGCGGACACCAAGACCCTCCAGAATCGTGTATGCTCATCCGGAACTGGTGGGCATTTCAAGGAGGGCGAATTGACAAGTAAAGGCGAGTTCTTCAAGCACACCTCAATACATCTGCCGCATCAGATCAAATCCGATGAAGAGACCGCTCGGCGTGTCAGCCGAGGCATCGCCCAGGAAAGTTGCGCGTGTTCCGGCCCGCTGTGACACGACGGTTCCGGGACTGTTCGAAAAGCCAAGGGCAAAGGCATGCCGCCATAACCGCTTTTGAATTCCGAAAGCGTATGCCGGACGGTGAATCCCAAGTGCCCGGCCATTAACAAGCGTAGGTATAACTTCCGCAATCAGTGCCACCGAGGGGCGAATGTCGAAAGCGCCTCCCACACCCAACGAAAAACTATTGATTCCGGGAAGGTCCGGCGGAGCATCTTCAAGTGTGGGGGTGACGATCAGCCTGCGATTTTGCAATGACACCGTAGGGACAAAATACATTTGTGCTCGCTTAAATAGACTGCGCGAAAAGATTCCTTCGAGATTAGTCGTAAAATTCTTGGAGAAATTGGCCTGCCCGTCCACCGAGAAACGGAAAGTCGCATTGAACGGATACCGATCGTGCTCGTCCAATAGGTGATATGCAGCCATCAATTCAATGGGCCGACCAATGACGCTCGGAGAGCGATAGGCGCTGACGGACAATTTGTCCGTAATGCCGTAGCGAAGCCCAAATGATGCAACCGAAAAACCATCGAGGCCTAGCAAGGTAGCACCACGAGCCTTCCCACTAAACGCCGGGTCGAACGCGAAGCGATGCGTAAAGTTGACGTAAAATCCGTGCCGGTCAAGACGCCGTCCTGTCGGCAGGCTGTAAAGAAAGTCATCGGCGGGGGTGTAGACTTTGTCGTTTTCCCTGGCTGCGGTAGCTGCTGCGCGTTGCGGAACAGAATCCCCTGATCCAAGGGATTTAACGAAAGAACCCACGGCAACGATTTCATCATTCGACAGCTTGCCCTCCCAGGCTGGCATCAGGGTCCCTTTTTTCCCGTGCTTGATAATGTTGATAATGGTCTCTTTTGTAAGGCTTGCCTGGACTTTGGAACTTGTGAAATCAGGTGTGCCAACCGCCTTCATCCCTTTCCCATCTTTGCCATGGCACATTGAGCACTTCTCTTCAAAGATTTTCGCGCCCAGTTGTGCGTTATTGGCATTGCTATTAACCAATGCAGTTTTTTGTAGATGTGGACCTGGAATGAGTTTCGGGGATTCAACTTCCCGGACGGTGTGGTTAGCCAGGTCAATGAAGTACTTCCTTCCATTGCGATTGACAATGACAGAGGAAGACGATCCGTCAATGAATTGGACTCCCAGGGCACTGGCCCCTGGGGAGGTCGAAACCGCGCCGATTTTGACTGCGATGTCCGGAGCCACCGAACTCGATGACGAATGGTCATTTGCGGCTGGAAGCAATGTAGATGCCAGACACAGCATTCCAGTTGCGGCAAGGCAGATTAAAAATCGTTTACGCAGGGCCCAGATATGTTTCTGAAGCTGTCCAAACCGATTTTCCACTACATTCTGTTTTGGCATGTAACGTCTCCTCATCTCCGTCCACCTCAAGAGATATCACGCTTAAGAAAAGGGGTCGTCAGGCAGGTGTAGTGAGTTTGTAAAGGTTGTGTTAGTCTCTCTGGAGAGGCGCAGGGCAATTCGGCCGGTCGATCGGATCAGGGTTCAGAAGAAGGCCGTCTCCGGAGGATTCGTCCAAAACATTATGGAAAAAATCCTGATTATTGAGGACGACCGCTCACTGTACAAGGCGCTAAAACTCGCCTTTGAGGCCGAGGGCTATTCGATCGATTTCGCGGCAGACGGCGAAGCAGGCGTTCAGGCATTCCGTAACTCACCTCCGGCGCTGGTCGTCCTTGATCTGAAGCTTCCAAAAGTTCATGGGCGCGAAGTCTGCCGCACAATCCGGGCGGAAGCGCCAAACCTTCCAGTGATTGTGCTCAGCGCTTCGACCGACGAGGTGGACAAGGTGCTGCTGCTTGAGATGGGGGCAGATGATTATGTTACAAAGCCCTTCAGCCCCAAGGAACTTTTGGCACGCGTGCATTCAGTTTCACGCCGGGTACGGGGACCTAAGCCAATCGATCAGTACGCCTTTGACGATGTGGCCGTCGATTTTGCCAAAATGGAGTTAACGCGAGCCGGCGACAAAATCCCTCTTACGCCACAGGAATTCAAGATCCTCAAATACTTTGTGAGAAATCCCGAACGGGTCATAGCGCGAGATGAGTTGCTGAACCAAGTGTGGGGTTATGATTGCTATCCCTCAACGCGGACTGTAGATAATCATATAATGAAGCTCCGGCAAAAGCTGGAAAAGGAACCCATGAATCCAATCCATTTCAAAACGGTCCATGGTGCCGGATACAAATTTGTGCCTTGAGGACATAATATCGCCAGACTTTACCAAATTGTTGATGGAAGCGCAGTGAATAACGCGGAGAGGAACCATGGTCAAGATTCGTTTGCGAACCAAATTCCTGGTTTCGCTGATATTCACGACCACAGCCCTTACCTTCGCGGTGCTGTATATCGTGCGGTCCTACCTGCGAAATCATGCCCGTCAGGAGATCCATCAAGCACTTTCTAATTCCGTATTGACCTTCCAACACTTTGAACAGCAACGCCAGACAACCCTGGCCCAATCTGCGGGGGTCATGGCCGACCTTCCCAGCCTGCGAGCTCTGATGACCACTCATCACCAGCCGACAATCCAAGACGCGTCGACCGGTTTCTGGAAACTTGCGGGGTGTGACCTCTTTCTACTTGCCGACCAGTCCGGGAAGGTGATGGCTCTTCATACTTCAACCCCGGGGTTCAATCGAGATGCCGCACAGGAGTCACTCGGTCACACCCTGCATGGCGAGCAGAGTCGGGACTGGTGGTTTGGGGGCGGCCACCTCTATGAGGTGTTTCTGCAACCTATCTATTTTGGTTCGCCTCTTGACAACAATTTGCTCGGAGTGCTGGCCATGGGCTTCGAGGTCGATGAACATCTGGCAGCAGTCGTAGCCCAAATTGCTTCCAGCCAAGTTGCTTTCCGTTATGGGAAGAACATTGTTGTCAGCACGCTTTCGACCAACCAGAAGGCGGAGCTTGCTTCGCATGCGACACGATTTACCACGCCGGCATCTCTTAAGTCTGTGGAAATACAACTGGGCAGGGAGCACTTTCTCGACACGACCTTGGAACTTGCCCCAAAGGGAAGTCAGCCGGTCAGCCTCACTGTGCTGAAATCATTTGACGCTGCGACCCTTTTCTTGGAGGATCTGAACCGATTGCTACTCGCTGTAGGATTCGTGGCGGTCCTGGCCGGGACTGTGCTGATTTTCTTGATCTCCCATACTTTTACACGCCCACTTGCGAACCTAGTCGCCGGTGTCCATGCGCTCGGGAAAGGGGATTTCAACTTTCCCTTGAGTGTCCGGGGCAACGATGAGTTGGCGGAAGTGACGGATGCCTTTAACGGAATGAGGAAGTCCCTGCAGAAAAGTCAGCAGGACCTGCTCCACGCAGAACGCCTGGCCACCATCGGCCGGACGGCGAGCTCGATCTCGCACGACTTGCGCCATCCCCTAACCGCTGTTCTTGCCTACGCCGAACTTCTTTCGGAAAGCAAGGAGGACGACCGACAACGAAAGGATCTCTACCAGGAGATTCGTTCGGCGGTTGACAGAATGACCGAACTGATTTCTTCTTTGCTGGAGTTCTCGAAAGCCCAGGAGTCCCTTCAACTTGCGCACGGCGATCTTTTCGATGCGCTTCAGCGGGCCGTCGAGACCGTCCAACTGCGCGCCGAATTCAGTAAGATCGAGATCCGACTTACGCACGAAGGACCGACTGACGGATGGTTCGATTTCAAAAAGCTCGATCGCGCCTTCCACAACCTCTTACAGAATGCCTGCGAGGCGGCTCCTGCTGGTACTGGGAAAATCGTCGTGCGCGCGACTAGGATGAATGACCATGTGGAGATTACTGTGGTTGATAACGGCTCCGGCATCCCAGAATCCATTCGAGATGAAGCCTTCCAGCCTTTCATAACTTACGGGAAGAATGGCGGAACTGGACTCGGGCTTGCGGTTGCTCACAAGATTGCTCGTGACCATGGCGGAGATGTGAAGATTCACTCAACCGGTCCTTCTGGAACCGCCATCAAACTCGTGCTCCCAATAACACGTCCCTCAAAACTATCGGCAGCCTGACACTCTTTCGACCTAGCAAGAATACTCGGTCGCCAAGTTTTCCTTCGATTCCAAATTTTTACAAATTCACCACAGCCGCCTGACACATTCAGGTTATCGGAGTGGTAGGTTTGGTGTCGAAAGATGCGAACAGTGTTCCCTGGATTTAGGCGGGATGAGGCTAACCCGAAGGTAAGTTGAGTGAGCTAAGGGGACTTGCGGAATGATGACAATTTCCCCGGGGGATTTCTTGAAGACGAGAGCCGTGACTCCCCTCAAAGGCCGGTATTGGGCGGCAGGCATGCAATTGCTGATTATGACGAATTTTGAACCAATCCTCAACGCGGCACAGAAATCCTTCGAAGAGAGAACCCTGTCACGCCGCGAAGAAATGAAAGAGGTCCAGCTGCGTTTTTGGGTTGAAGACTCACCGCACCCGGGCATTCCTAAGTCCAAACCCTATTTCCGCGGCTTGGACCATCTGGTTTTTGCCGGGTTCGATAGTCGCAACTCCCTCCTGATCAACCTGCGAGAACATTGTGGTGTGGGCCGATTCACACCTGAGCTGGCTTCCGATGCAAATTTTTGGGAAACCATACTATTCCCGGCCCTTCTCACTATTCTCGGACCCTCTGTGGGCCTGACTCCCTTACATTGTGCGTGTGTCGCCTGGAAAGGAAGCGGGTTGGTACTGGCAGGCGAGTCTGGTGCCGGGAAGTCCACACTTTCACTGGCCCTCGCACAGGCAGGATTCGATTTCCTTTCTGACGATCGAACTATGTTTGGTGAGCAACAAGCACGGCTTCTGGCCTGGGCTTTATCAAAGGAGATGAAGCAGCGGATTGAAAGCATCAGTCAATTTCCGTATCTCAGTCAGATCAAGCCGAATGACACATTCAAGCGGGAAGATGAGCTTCGATTCGACGCCGGCAAGGTCCCCGCCCTCCACTGCGTTCGATGTTGCGAACCGCGTTGGCTCGTTTTCCTTGAACGTCAGCCCCAGCCGACCTTTTCGCTGACTCACCTATCACCTGATGAGGCCGCTGGGCGATTGGAGTGCGAATTACATCGCGAGATGCCTGAAGTTCGAGAGAAACAACGTCGGACAATTGAGAATCTCGTCGCAGGAAAATGCTATCGGCTTAAGTACGGGGGTGACTCCCACACCGTTGCAGGTGCGTTACATTCCTTGGTTGTAAACGGCTGGAAGACTGACAAACCGTTATCCCGGGCTTCAACGCGGAAACCATTGCAATCTACTCCCAGTTCCGATGATCCTCTCCGTCGCTTTCGTGCGACTCCACTCAGTTGCGAGGCAAGTCTGATGGGGCGGCGAATCCGTCTCGAAACCAACATTCCCATAGTCCTGAAACGCGCCGCAAGGTTTCTGAATTGTGATGAAAACACCAACAATGCGCCTCCGCAATTCCTCTGGAAAATCGTCATGGAGCAGGGGGACAGAGCCACTGCCATCTGGCCCCCGATGACAGCTTTTTCCAACAGCAGCATGCGTTACATCAATCTCGGCCAACGCAGTTTTATCGCGGTGGACCACCTGTCACGACAAGCGGTCGGAGTGATTCCTGAGCATCTTGCCAACGATGAGGCGGGGTTTTCTAGCGTCTTCCTTGCCAGCATGTTTTACCTCACGGCTCCGGCCCTTGGACTAGTGGCCGTTTCCGCCGCCTGCGTGGCAATGGACGGGCGAGGGCTTCTTCTTTTTGGCTCTCCGTGCAGCGGCAAGACTACTGCAAGCTACCGGAGCATTAGGCTGGGGTTGGAATTCTATGCGGACCAGGCCGTGTTCATGGAAAGCAAGTCTGGTAGTTTGCGTGCCTGGGGAGATTTTTGGCCGGCCGCTTTTCGTGAAGATACAGCACAGTTCCTTTCGGAGCTTGCCCACCAATCCCAGCGCCTTGTTTATGTTGACCGGACGTTCTTGTGCGTAGGGAAAAGTCCCACAGGTCCATCGGGGGCCCGCAGTGTGATTCCCGTCGGCTGTATTTTCCTCCATCGTCAGGCTGGGGCATCACCCAAGCTGGGTCGTCTCCGTCAGTGTGATGTGAGTGGCCATCTTGCCGCGTTCGTTCCCTTTGTGGAGAACGCAGGATCCACCTCTGAACGTGACGAAGTCTTCAAGTCGCTTAGCGGTTTACCGGCCTATACCTTGACGTATGGAAGTGACTCTTCGGAAGCTGCGGTTTTTTTTCGCAGCATTTTGAGCACGCACCATCCCATGGAGGGTCGATCGTGAGCCGATCCTTGCGCCAGGCGGTTATTGCCGAGCTTGCTGCTACGAATGGGCGTCCATTCGATCTCACCTTTTGGCATTCCTTCAACGACACTGAATGGAAACACACCCTTGACTGGCTCGACTTGAGCGGGCTGGCACTCTACTTCTGGCGAAAGATGAAAGAAGTCGACGGAGGGAAGTACCTTCCGGCCTATGTGCAGATACGCCTGGCGAAGTGCTATGAGGAAAACCGCCAACGCGTTGAGTCCATCAGGAAAGAAGCTGCGGCATTAAACAGGCTGTTTGATAGTGCGGACGTACAGCACGCCGTCCTGAAGGGCTTCGCTCTGGTGCCGGACTACTGCCCTGACCCACTCCTTCGCACGCAATATGACCATGACTATCTTATCCGGCCGGACAATCTCGCCCGGGCCGAGTCAGCGTTGCAAAGGTCAGGCTATATCCCAAAAGTTTCCAGAGAAGACTATCACATTGCCTACGTCAAGCCCGTATCCGATGTCATTCCTTCTCGAGAACTTGTGGGACTGTATTCAGCCGGGCTGGAAAGGCCAGTCGAGTTGCACATTGCACTGTGGGATCCTGCGGAAGAAAGATTCGCCATTCCACTCCCTAAAGATTTCCTGGATCGGTTGCGGAAACACGCATGGCAAGGATTTGAGTACTCGGCCTTAAGTGACGAAGATGCTCTTATTTTTCAGATCCTGCATGCCTTCCGGCACATTCTGCGCAACTGGTGCCGATTGTCGACATTCCTTGAAATCTCTCATTTCTTGCGGCGGCGAGCTTCGGACACGGACTTCTGGTTACGGTTCCGAGACCGCAGCGCAAATCTGCGATGGGTGCCTGAAGCCTCTGCTGTGGTGTTCAGGATTGCGCAAAACCTTTTTGGAGGTTTCATTCCAACAGACTTGAATCCGCAGGTGGATCCGAAGTTCTCTACCGTTCTCGACTTGTGGATCAAGCGCTATGGGCTGCCTGGGGCACTCACAAATTTTCGAAACAGCAAGAATAGTCTGTTCCTCCACCGGGAGTTTGTCGTAGACCGCTCTGCATGGAGAGATGTTTGGAGACGTCGATTATTTCCTTTTCGGCGCCCCCATCATCTCCCCAAAGTTTTAGCCGACCACCAGGCTCGCCGCCTGGGCAAGAAGTGGGCCCAGTGTCTACATGGCCTTCAGAGAATCCAGTTCCACACCATCTCGGCAGCCGATTATGCCTGGAAATACCCGAGGTGGCAACTTCTTCGAAGGGCCCGCACTTGGGGTCGGGCCCAAACAGGCAGGAGTGTAAAGGAAACAGTTGAGCAGGTGGATTGTAATCCGGGGTGGTCTCCAAAATCCGTGGCCACGCAGATCAACGACATATCGGTATTAAGGGATTAAATATGTTCAGTGTTCGAGCTTATTTGAACCAGGCCTATCTTATTTGTTTCGATCTAGCAGTGATCGGTGCCTGCTACGTCCTTGCTTGGCCTGGCTTCTCGCGACTTGATAGGGGGATTCGATTGAACCCTTCAATAGGCGATAGGTTTGTCGAAAGTCTCGCCGTCACCTTATTGGTCTGGCTCGCCTTCTCGTTCTACTTTGGCATGTATTATTCCAGGCGTTTGGGCCGGCCCTTTGCCGACGTCATCGTTATTGCCAAGGTCTCAACAGCCAGCGTGGTTGTTCTTGAGTGTCTTGGCCATCTGCTGCCGGCACTCGGGTTGCCTCGCATGTTCATGGTTCGTTTTCTGGCGATCAGTTTCATCGTCCTAGCTCTTACCAGGCTGGTGTTGCGGTTTGCGGTCCGTGCGCTACGCCGGCACGGCCATAACATCAAGACCCTGGTTCTCATCACTTCTCCCCAGCTTGGACACCGGTTGACCTCAAAGATTGAGCAGCATGCCCATTACGGATACCGCGTCGTGTGTCACTTTCTGTACTTTGCACAGGGGCAAGACGAAGAGGAATCCCTTGTCCATGCGGTGCGTGGCTACCTTCGTGAAACTCCGGTCGATGACGTGATCCTTGCCCTGCCGTCACAGGCCAATGATCTTGCAACACGCCTGATCCTGGAGTGTGAAAATCAGGGAATCAATGTCCGGATCGTCCCTGATCTTTTCCCATTGATACAGACTGATACCCAGGTCCACAACCTTGACGGAATTCCCCTGGTCAATGTACGTCATTACCCGACCGACAATTTCAGCTATGCCGTGTTGAAACGCCACTTCGACATTGTGCTGTCCCTTGCAGTGCTGGTTTTTTTCTCACCGGTGTTTTTGCTAATAGCCATCTTGATCAAGCTCACATCTGTCGGCCCCATATTTTTCACCCAGGAACGCGTCGGACTGAATGGCAAGCCCTTCAGGATGATGAAATTCCGTACCATGCGCCAAGACCCCGCACTCAACTCCAGCAGTCACTGGACATCACATGATGACCCATACGTGACGCCGCTTGGCCGGTGGTTACGCCGCAGCAACATGGACGAACTCCCTCAGTTTCTCAACGTCCTCAAGGGCGATATGAGCGTTGTCGGGCCGCGCCCCGAGCGGCGATTTTACCTGGAGCGGTTCCGACTGGAAGTTCCCGAATACATGTCGCGCCACTACGTCAAGAGCGGCATCACAGGTTGGGCACAGGTAAATGGGTGGCGGGGCGACACTTCAATCACCCAACGGGTTGCGCACGATCTTTACTACATCCGGAACTGGGCCATGGGGCTTGACATCAAGATTCTACTCCTGACACTGACTCGCACTTTCTTCCACCGGAACGCTTATTGAAGAAGGGACCGGAAGGCTAACTCCATGATGGATTCTAACGCAGACCGACGTTTAGTCACGAGGGTCGGCAAATTGCGGCGTCACTGGCGCTGGATCGTCGAGGGGGCTTGTGCATGCGCTGGCGCTGCTCTGCTCGTGAGCCTTTTCTTGCCCAAGATCTATCGGGCGACGACCTACATCATGGTTTCCGAATCCAAGATTGGCTCCGGCTCTGGTGACACTCCGTGGCAGCAATTGGCTACACTGCCTACTTTTATCCCCTTTGTCGACAACGACGCGCTCATCCGGGAGTCAATCGAGAAATTCCAACTGGACCGCCCCCCTTACAACCTTACAGTCGATAGATTCCGGCGGAAAGACTACGTGGATGTTCAAATTCCAAAATCAACCCGGCTCCTTGAGATCAATATCGAATTCCCAAATGCGAAGATGGCCGCCGACCTTGCCAATGATCTTGCCAGGCGAGCCGTCCAGTTCAATGACCGGATGAACGCGGCGGACACTCTTTCGACGCGAAACTTCCTGAAGAGACAACTTGAAGACGCCACCGAGCGGCTGACGGAGGCCGCCGTTCAGCGACTTAAGATCCAGCAGGAAGCCCACATGGAAGATCGGGAAAATGAACTTAGCATTCTACTGACAGAAAAAGAACGGCTTTCAACGCAACTTGAGCAGTTGCGACTTGCATTGGCTCAGGACCAGGGCAGAAAGAGAACATTGACTCAGGCTCTAGCAGCCCAACCGCGAACGTACGAGCTAAAGAAGAGTGTAATCGCTGATCGATTTCTTGAACGAGCTGTGGAAAAGGTCGACACATCGGATGCACCACTTTCCATGACTGAAGAGTCACTCAACACGACGCGCGAAAGTATCCAGAAGGATCTTGTGAAGGCAAGTGTCGACGTCTCCGCTGAAAACGCGGGATCGAAGGTAGCAGAAGCAAGGCTCGGCCAGGTGAGTAAACAAATCACAAGTCTTCTTGACCGTATCACATCACTGCGGAATGCGGTGGAACAAGCCGACCAAGACTACAAGCTGGCATACGAAGCAGTCAAGACGACGAGCCATGAATACCAGAACGCCTCGGTAACCGTCAGTTCGAAATCTCAGGACCTGAAGCAGGTAGCTCCTGCAATTATTCCTGAACGCCCGGTCCGGCCCAAAATCATCCTGAATACACTCCTTGGATTCTTATTGGGCGCTATGTTGCTTGCGTCATTGGCATTGCTCTTTGAAAACGTTCGCGAAATGCGTCACTCGGACTTATTTTCTGTTGAAGAAATCGAGCAAGCAGTCGCCCGGAAAGACTAAAGGACCTCCATGTCTGCGATCCCTCAAGCGTTCCCGCGGCGGTTGTTTCTGAACGGCGCAGCGATTTTTGGCGGCGAGGCCGTGGCACGTTCTGCAACGCTCATCATGGCCGTGATCATCGCCCGTCGGTTCGGACCGACGGCATTGGGAGAATATGGGTACGCACTGGCATTTGCGAGCGTCCTACTGCTCGTTCCTGACTTTGGGATGCACCTTTTTGCGGTAAGGGAACTTTCGACCGGCCCAGAAGGACTGCCAGCTATTTTTTGGAATATTCACTGGCTAAAGCTCTTCATTACAGGCGCCCTCATCATTTCCATCGTTCTAGGCAGTAGATGGTTGGTACCAGATCCAAGAAGCCGCCTTCTGTTCTATTTATTGACGGCGCGCGTAGTCCTTCAAACGTACTCGCAAGCTTCCATGGTGGTTTTCAAGGCCTTCGAACGGATGCATTTTGTTACCTACCAGCAAAGCATCAATTCGTTTGTGGTTGTGGTATGGGCTGCGACAGCCCTGGCATTGCATGCCAATGTCTGGATGGTGGTTGCCGCGCTAGTCGCCGGCCAGGCGGCCGAGACTTGCCTTGGCTGGCAATTCATAAGGACAAATTTCTCTCCGGGGCGCCTTGCCAAGTGGGATCGCAAACAGCTCTCAACGATTGCGATCTCAAGCTTTCCGATCGGGATTACCGCGTTGCTGCAAGCATTCAACCTGCGGGTTGACGTTCTGGTACTAGGCCGCTGCGTTTCAAATCAAGTCCTCGGCCAGTTTCAGGCGGTAGCCTGGTTCCCAGTCGGGATTTTTCTGGCTACTTCACTTCTAATGAGCGTTTTGTTTCCCAAGCTCTCTCGTCTTTTCCGAGGAAATTCGATTCACGGCGGTGCCTATGTTACGGGCCTCTTGAAGAATGGTTTGCTGGCCACCTCATTGGGTGCACTTGTCTTGTGGTTTTGCGCTCCTGCACTGATGGTCTGGGTCTTTGGAGAAGCCCTGGCACCTGCTGCACCAACGATGCGGCTGCTGGTTCCCATGGCTCCACTGGTCTTCCTAAACACCGTGTTGTTCTACGTGTTCATCGCTGCTCAGCGCCGGCG
>Ga0307372_10010189_pt1 | contig 12776 bp, 10 predicted proteins | sample OX1MG_FD_202533 | JGI IMG/M metagenome (GOLD analysis project Ga0307372, IMG submission 202533) | Soil microbial communities from Risofladan, Vaasa, Finland - OX-1 | ecosystem: Environmental > Terrestrial > Soil > Coastal area > Acid sulfate soil | place: Finland: Risofladan, Vaasa | collected...
AGCCACCGGGCAAGGGGCCTCCCCCGTTCGTGAGCTGGCTCGTGGCGGTCGGCAGGTCGAACGGGATCGGAGCGTAGAAGCCCAGCCGCCTGGCCGTCGCGTCGAAGGCGGCGCCACCGGTCTTCAGGCCGGCGAGCGCGAAGTAGATGTTGCACGAGACCTCGGTCGCGCTGTACAGGTCGAGCAGCTGCGATCCGGTGAAGAGATGGTGGCCGTCCTGGACGCGGTAGCCATCGATGAGCAGCCCGTTCCGCTCCGCGCCGGGTTGCTGGGCGAACGTCGTCGCCGGGGTCAGCGCACCGGAGGAGAGGCCGGCCATCATCGTGACGATCTTCATGATCGATCCCGGCACGTACGTCCCGAGGGTCGCCCTGGGCAGGAGTGGCTGCGACGGATCCGCGATGATGGACGCCCAGGCGGCCTGGTCGCTGGCCGGGTTCGAGATCGCCGACGCGTTGAAGGTGGGCGACGAGGCGAGCGCGAGGACGTCTCCCGTGCGCGGGTCGAGCATGACCACGGCACCGCGGTCCGATCCAAGACCGGCGAGTGCGGCGCGCTGCAGGGGGAGCGAGATGGAGAGGGTGAGGTCCTGCGGATCGAACCGCTGCGAGCCGAACTTCGCGAGCGCATCGGCGAGCGGGTCGGGACGCTGGAGGCCGGACAACTGGGCGTCGTATGTCTGCTCGAGCCCCGCGGTGCCGTAGCGTCGCGAGTCATAGCCGATGACCGGGCTCATCGATGGGTCGCGATAGACCCGGTACGGCAGGCCGTTGGCGTCCTTGCGGTTAGAGGCGAGGACGGTCCCATGCCGGTCGAGGATCCGACCGCGCGGGGTGTCGAGCGCCGCGGCGATCATCCCGGGGTCGTTGGCCGCGGTGGACAGGTCGGCGGAACGGACGACGCCCCAGTATCCTGCGCCCGCGGCGAGGGCCGCGAAGGCGATCGCAAGGACGAGGCCCACCTGGCCCACGTTTCGGGCGACCGGCCGGACCGCCCGCGGCTTGGGGCTCATCGAATCGCCGCGGCTGGCGGTGGTCCCGCGGCCTCGTCACGCCCCGTGCCCGCTACTCCGCGTCTGATGCGTCCCGCGACCACGGGCCGTCCCTGCCGATGCCATCCCTGCCGGGTCCGTCCCCGTTGATGCTCCGCAGCATCAGATCGGTACCGAGCGTGCACGGTGGGGGACACGAACTGCGGATCAGGGGTCCGATCACGCACGGTCGTGCCGAATTCGATGCGGGTGAGCATCACGAGGTCGCCGCCACACATCACGAGGTCGCCGGCGGCGCTTCGGCGCCGCGGTCCGAGACGGCGAGGAGGAGGCCGACCACGATCGCATTCGCGAGCAGCGACGAGCCGCCGTAGCTGATGAACGGCAGGGTGATCCCGGTGAGCGGGATGAGCTTGAGGTTGCCGGCGGCGATGATGAACGCCTGCACGCCGATGACGAGGGACAGGCCGGCGGCGAGGATCGCCCTGAATTCGTCGGGGGCGGCCGCCGCGATCCGCAGGCCCCGCTCGATCACCACGAAGTAGAGCCCGAGGATGGCGAGGATCCCGGCCAGGCCGAGTTCCTCGCCCAGTGCCGCGAACGGGAAGTCCGTCTCGACGGCCGGTATCGGCAGCTGCCCGCCGATCCGCGGCAGGCCAGCCCCCAGCCCTGTCCCCACGATCCCGCCGCGGGCGAAGGCATGGAGCGCCTGCACGATCTGGTAGCCGGCCCCGGTCGGATCCGCGAACGGATTGAGCCAGATGTCGACCCGCTCCTGCACCGTGGGGACGAGGCGATAGAGCACGGCCGCGCCGACGATGAACAGGACGAGGCCGATGGCGACCGCACTCAGCCGACCGGTCGCCACGTAGAGGAGCAGCAGGAAGACGGCGAAGAACAGGAGCGCCGCGCCGAGGTCGCGCTGGATGACGACGACGCCGAGGGCCATCGCGAGCATGGCCAGCATCGGCGCGAGGTACGGCAGGGGCGGCAGCCGGAGGGGCCCGATACGGGTGTCCTCCTGGACGAGGAGGGCCCGATTCTCCGACAGGTATCCGGCCAGGAAAACGACGAGGATCACCTTGAGCAGCTCGGACGGCTGGCCACTGAGGGGCCCGATCCGCAGCGACAGCCGCTCACCGTTCACGTCCACGCCGAACAGCACGGTGAGAACCAGCAGGCCGATGCCGGCCGCTGCCCAGGTGTACTTGTAGAGGCGCAGCCAGGCGTCCGATCTGACCGCGACGGCGAGCACCCCGATGACGGTGAGGGCGATGCACAGCCAGGCGAGCTGCAGCTGCCCGAGCCCGAGCGTGGTGCCGCCGAAATCCTGGCTGACGAGTCCCTGCGGCAGCCGCTCCATGAGGAGGAGTCCGATACCGCCGAGGAGCCCGACCGCCGGCAGGAGGATCTGGTCCGTCCGCCGGCCGGCGGCGATCTGGGCCACGTGGACGGCGGCGAGCAGGCCGAGATACACCGCCAGCGCACGGGGATCCGTCGGCCCGAGCAGGATCGGCTGGCCGGCGGCGACGCGCTCCGTCGCCGACAGTGAAACGCTGCCGACCGTGAGGATGATCGCCACGAGGATGAGGAGGACCGTCTCGCGGCGCCGCGTTCGCGGGCTGAAGCGGGGCGCGACGAACGGCCGTCGGAGGATCCGCGGGTCCTCGCTCACCGCCTTCGACCCCGCTCGAGCCTGAACCGCACCTCGCCAACCTGCAGCTCGTCGCCGAATCCGAGCGCCGCGGTGCCGTCGACGAGGGTCGCGTTCACGAACGTGCCGTTGGTGCTGAGACGATCCTCGACGTACCACGCCCGCCCGCGATACGAGAGCACGCAATGCTCGGCCGATGCGAAGGGATCCTCGACCACGACCGTGTTGTTCACGTCACGGCCGATCGTCGTGAGCGCATCGAGCTCGAAGACGGCACCCACGCCCGGGTCGTCACCGGGTGACGCCACCACGACGAGCCGACCGAGGCCGGCCGTGCCCTCCCTGCTCGCCGACCTGAGATCCCGGATGAGGACCCGCACCACGCCGAACAGGAACGCGTAGATGAGAGCGAGGAACAGCAGTCGCAGGATCCACAGCGTGGCGAGGGTGGGGTCCATCGCTCAACCCGCCTCGCTGCCCGCCGCGAGAGCGCGTTCAAGCACCACCGTCACCCCGCCGAAGCGGACCCGGTCGCCGGGTCCGAGGACGGCCTCGCGGACGGCCACGTCGTTGACGAATGTCCCGTTGCGGCTGTCCAGATCGACGAGGACGATCGCGCCCTGGCGCACCTGGAGACGAGCGTGGTGGCGCGACACTCCCGGATCGGGCAGGATGAGATCGTTGTCCTCCGCCCGCCCGACCGTCATCGGCCCGCCGGCAAACGGCACAAGCCGGGTCACGCCATCCGGCCGGATCAGGCGAAGCGTCGCGAAGGGAGGGTCGCGGCGGGGAACCGCGAACACGGCGGTGTGATCGGAGGTCGGCACTCGCGCCGCGCCCGGGGAGGCCACCGGCGACGCCATCGCGGCTCGCAGCCCGCCGTCGACGTGGTGGGCTTCGACCGCCACGTCGCCCAGCGCGACGCCCGGGTCGCCGACCAGCTCGATGCGCGGCCTCGCAGCGACCACGTAGCGATGCTTCTTCGCGAAGTCGAGGATCGCGCCTTCGAGGCTCGCCGCGAGGCCTCCGCGCGGCGAGTGGGTGGCCTGCAACGTCGCGAGATCGGCCGGATGGAGCCGTACCTCGTACTGGTCCGGCACGACCGTCCTCGTCCCCTCGCTCCGCCGCTCGATCTCCATCGCCCGCTCGATCCGCCGTTCGATCGTGAGTGGTTGCAGACGGGTGCTGAACAGGCGGACGGACGTACGCTCGACGAGGCGTTCGATGAGGCGCTCGATCTCGGCGAGTGGTCGCATGAGGCGCCCGGAGTCTATCAGAGGCCCCGTCGCAGATCGCCAGGACGCACAGGATGGACCGAGCGGCGGGACCATCGGAGACGGGCCGGCGGTACGAGCGACCGAGGGAGCCCGAGAATCGTAGGGTATACTCTCGCTCCCGTTCGGCGGCCCGGCCGCACGGACATATCCGACACTCGCACGCTCCCGGGGGCCAGATGGCCGAGATCCTCACTGAATCCTTCTGCGAACGCTGTGGCACCCGCTACACGTTCGAGGCGGCGGCGCCGCGCGCCGCGCGCCTCCTGCGCTTCCGCACCCTCTCGAAGGGGCTGAAGAACTACGTCCTCAGCGACGAGACGTCCTTCGATGAGGCCATGGCGGAGGCCCGAAGCGACGTCGATCGGGAGGCTTCCGGCCACCAGCTCGATGCCTTCCACAAGACGTTCAACTTCTGCATGTCGTGTCGTCAGTACACCTGCGGCAGTTGCTGGAACGCCGTGGAGGGCAGATGCCTCACCTGCGCCCCGCACCTCGGCCACGAGATCCTCGATGCGCCGTTCCGAACCCTCGGCGGGATGGAGGCGAGCGCGGCGATCGCCTCGAACGGGAACGGTCATCCGCTCGTCGAACCGACAGACGAACCGGATCGCCAGCCTGCGCCCTGGCCTTCAGCCGACATGCCGCAGACCGCCGTCGTCGACGGCCCAGCCGGGCTGACGGCTGACATCGCGGGTGCCATCGACGAGGAGCCGGTTCCCGAGGTGCCTCTGTCGCGGCTGGAGGCGGTCCTCGATCCGACGGCGGACATTGCGACCGGATCCGCCGAACCGATACCCGCAGTCGTGGCGGACGTGACGACGGTCGTCTCCGCCGCCGCGCGCCTCGTCGAGCCCGCCGCCGAAGCGAGCGCCATCGTGCCCTCCGCCTCGAGCCCTGTCGACGCGAACGCCGTCGATCCCGCCGCCGCGAGCCCTGTCGATCACGCCGCCGCGAGTGCGAAGGCACGAACGACCGATCTCCTCGCTCGTTTCCGTCCTCGACCGGCGCGCGTAGCCGATGAACCCGCCGCCGTTGAAGCGGCGGCCACGCTGGTTTCCGAGTCTCCCGCTCCGGCCGCGGCGACCGAGGCCGAGTCGCTGGCCGCCGAAGCCGCCCCGCTGGCCGCCGAAGCCGCCCCGCTGGCCGCCGAAGCCGCCCCGATGGCCGCCGGAGCCGCCCCGGCGATATCGTCGCGCCGCGACGACCACGTCGAGACCCCGGTCTGGCGGATCGTCGCCCCGGAGGGACCCTCGACCACGCCGCCGGGCGTCACGCCGCCGACACCCGGACCCGTCTGGCCGCCTCGGCCGACGGTCTCCGCCGCACCAGGCGCGGGTCCCGAGTGGCCGGCCGCCGCCCCGACCCAGCCGATCCCGGTCCGCGGCGCCGAAGCCGTGTGGGCCCAGTCGAGCCGAGACGTGCTCAACCGCCCCGAGACGGGCGTCCAGGCGTGCGTCAACTGCGGCCTGCCGCTCTCCGCCACCGCCCGCTTCTGTCGCCGCTGCGGCTCCAACCAGCTGAGCGCCTGACCCCGCGCTCCCTCAGCCGTCGCGCTCCGGTCGCGCGCCGTGCGGCCCCTCCTCGCGGACCCGCACCCACGAGCAGCCGATGAGCAGGATCTGGAAACCGATCGACAGCCAGATCATCGTGGCGAGGACGCCGACGAACTCCGTGAGCAGCTCGAGCGAGCCGAGCAGGCGTGACTGGACCTGGACGAACAGGGAGGTGAACGCGGAGAGCAGCACAGCGACCACGATCGCCGGGCGACGGATGGAGCGCCACGACGGCTGGCGCGGCGGCACGAAGCGGTAGATCGCCCCGACGCTGACCATGTACAGGGCCAGACCGGCGATCGTGGCGATCGCGGTCACGAGCCACCTGATGGCGGTGCTGTCGGTAGTCAGGCTCCCCTCGAAGGACGCCCCCAGCGACGCCAGGACGATGGAGACGACGACGACCGCCGTGAGGCCGATGACGACCACGATCCCGCGGGCCACCCGCACGAAGAACGAACGGGCCGGTTCGTCCTCGAAGATCCGGGCGAAGGCGATGTCGAGGTTGTCGTAGAAGCGGCCAGCGCTCCAGGCGAGGCCGGCGAGGCCGGCGAGCGAGAACTGCACGGCGGCGTCGGCGACCCGCGCGAGGGCGATCTGGAGGACCGCCGCGATCGGCGGCAGCCGGCGGGCGATCTCGCCCACGATCGCCGCCTCGCGGCCCGGCTCGCGGACGAGGAATCCGAGAAGGCCGATGAGGAAGAGGCTCGCCGAGAAGACGGTGAACAGGCCGCTGTAGGCGAGGCCGGACGCGAGCAGCCCGCCGGCCTGGCTTCCGTAGATACCGATCGTCTGCCGGATCGTGACGACGGTCGACCGGTCGACCACCCGGGCGATCAGCGGGTGATCGAGCCACCTGGTCAGCGGACCGCTGTCCGATGGTGGCACCGACGCGCCCGATCAGTCGCCGAGGTCTTCGAACAGGCCCGGCTGAAGGTCGCCGCCGCGCACGCGGCGGGGCGCCGCCACGAGCGCCCGGACCTCACCGCGTCGCACGAACCGGCGCCCCCCGAGCTTGATGCTCTGCAGCCGTCCGTTGCGTGCCCACCCCCCGATCGTCTCCGGTCGGAAGCGGACGTTCGCGGCGGCCAGCAATGTGGATGCCTCCGCGAGGGTGATCCAGTCCGCGTTCGAGGCCACCGGTCAGTCCTTCGATCCGGCGTCGGCGGACGCGCGACCGGCCACCGGCTGCGTGACCTCCGAAGACCCTCCGGCGGTGCCGGCAGCATCCATGGTCGACCCGTCCTTGGTCGAGCCGTCCTTCTTCGACGCGTCCTTCGCCGACCCGTCGCTGGCGGGGGCAGTGCCATCGCCTCCGGCTGACTTCGCCGCCGCCTTGGTCGATGCGGCAGTGCCACGGTCCTTCTTCGCCCAGCCGGTGCCCTTGAACACGATGGTGGGCGTCGCGAATGCCTTGCGCAGGGCCTGGGCGTGGCAGCTCGGGCATTCAACCGGCCCGTGATCGTACAGGCTGTGCCTCACTTCTACCCGGTGTCCGCAGGCACGGCAGACGTAGTCGTAGGTCGGCATCGGCGTTCGCTGCTGCCGCTCAGCCGCGCAGGAGGCGCATGCCGCACTTCGGGCAGTAGAAGGCCCGCTCGTGGGCGGACGCGAAGCCGCAATGCGCGCAGACGAGGCCGCCACGCCCCGCTGCCGGCACCGGTCGCTCGATCGCGGTGAGGCCGAGGGCATACTGGTTCGCGAGCAGGTTGGTCAGCAGGCCGCCGAGGATCCGCGCTCCGATCCGATCCGTGTCGCCGCGCACGCCGCGCCCGCCCCAGCCGACCACGGCCCGCACGATGAGGTCGCCGGTCGCCTCGTCCCAATGGGCGGCGACACCGCCAATGACGGCGTTGTACGCCGGGTAGCCGGACGTGTCCACTTCGCCGTCGAGGAGTGCGCAGGCGAACGTGTCGAAGGCGAGATCGACGGCGTCGATCGTCTCGAGCACGACGAGCGCATGGCGAGTGATGGGCCCGTGGACGTGATGAGCGTTGAGCCACTGCATCGCCTCGGACGGGCGGCTGATGACCGGTGTCGCCTCGCTGAACTCGATCGGCAGCGGCTCGACGACCTCGATCTCGCTCTTGGCGAGCCCGACCAGCATCGAGGGCAACTCGCGCATCGCCCCCGGGCCGGTCTTCATCCGGACGCCCTCGCTGCTCTTGCCGGCGTAGTACAGCTTGAGCTGGTGCTCCTGGGCGACGATCTCCTCGGGCAGGGCGACCGAGGAGGCCGGCGGCGCGGCCGTCGGCTTGCTGTCGGCGTTCTTACGCCTGAGGAAATCGAGCGGCACGATCGCGGACCCCTGATATTCGCTGGACGCCCGATATGGTAGCAGTGGATAGCTGCTCCGCCCGCGTGCGGATCTCGATGCCGCCCGCGCGCCGAGCAGCGTCAGCCGAGGCGGCCCTCGAGTCGGGCGACCTGCGCCTCGAGTTCGGTCGCGCGCGACTCCGCGCCGGTCACGACGGCTCGCGGAGCCTTGGTCATGAACGCCTCGTCGGCAAGCCGGGCGCGCGCCGCGGCGAGCATGCGTCGCGCGTCCTCGAGCTCCCTGGCGAGACGAGCGCGCTCACGGTCGGCGGACCCGGCGATGGACCCGGACGACCCGCCGCCCGACTGCTGGTCCGGCGGTCCGAGCGACACGAACGCCTCGAGATCGCCGACCAGCACCGCGAGGCCGTGCCCGCGATCCACCGCCGCGAGTGCCTCACGGGTCAGCTGGCGTACCAGCGGCCGGGCTCGAGCCAGCCGCTCGACACCGGTGCGCAAGGACTCGAAGACGGGCCCGATCGCTTCCGGTACGTGGACCTCGACGGCGAGCCAGCTTGCGGGTTCGATCCGCGCCTCCGCCCGTGCGTTGCGGATGCCGCGGACGAGGTCGATCACGGCACTCACCGCCGCTTCGATCTCCGGCTCGCGGGCGGCCGGCGCCGGCCAGTCGGCGACGATGAGCAGGTCCGGGTCGGAGGCGGCACGGGGCAACGCCTCCCAGATCGCCTCGCTGACGAAGGGCATGACCGGGTGGAGCAGCCGCAGGTACGTGTCGAGTGCCTCGACGAGCGTCCACCACGTCGCCTCGCGCTCCGCCGCGCTCACTCGCTCGTCGGCGAAGCGCGCCTTCGCGAGCTCGAGCGCCCAGTCGCAGTACTCGTTCCAGATCGCCTCGTACAGCGATCGGGTCACTTCGGCGAACGCGTACGTCGTCATCGCCACGTCGACGTTGTCGACCGTCGCCGCGACCCGCGACCGGAGCCAGCGATCGGCCGGACCCAGCTGCGTCGGATCGGGCGTACGGCGGTTCGCGTCCGGCGGGATCGTCACGGGCCGCGCGCCGATGACATAGCGCGCTGCATTCCACAGCTTGTTGGCGAAGTTGCGCCCGTTCTCGAGCTTCTCGCGGCTGAAGCGCTGGTCGTTGCCGGGGGTCGCGCCGTGGATCAGCGCAAAGCGGAGCGCGTCCGCGCCGGCCTCGTCCATGACCTGGAGCGGATCGACGACGTTGCCCTTCGTCTTGCTCATCTTCTTGCCCGTCTGGGCGTCGCGGATGAGTCCGGACAGGTAGACGACCTCGAACGGCGGCGCTCCCGTGAGCTGGATGCCGAGCATCATCATCCGGGCGACCCAGAAGAAGATGATGTCGTAGCCCGTTTCCATGACGGTGCCCGGGTAGTACCGCTGGTAGTCCGCCGTGTCATCCGGCCAGCCGAGGGTCGAGAACGGCCACAGGCCCGAGCTGAACCACGTGTCGAAGATGTCGGGGTCCTGCGTCACGTCTGCCCGGCCGCACGTTCCGCACGCGGCCGGCCCGTCCGGGTCGGTGGTCACCGTGACATGCCCGTCCGGGCAGTACCAGGCGGGGATCCGGTGACCCCACCACAGCTGGCGGCTCACGTTCCAGTCGCGGATCTCCGTCAGCCAGTGCTCCCACGTCTTGTCGAACCGTTCGGGGAGGATCCGGGTGCGGCCGGTTCGGGTCGCCTCGAGGGCTGCGGCAGCGAGGGGCATGGTGCGGATGAACCATTGCGTCTTGAGCCGCGGCTCGATGATGTCGTCGCTGCGCTGACAGCGCCCGACCACCATCTCGTGAGCGACCGAGCCGGCCAGGTCACCCCGCCCTTCAAGCGCGGCGACGATCTCCCGGCGGGCGACTTCCCTCTTCAATCCGCCGAAGGGCCCGAAGCCGGGCGCGATCCGCGCCTCGTCGTCGAGGACCGTCACCATTGGCAGTCCGTGTCGACGTCCCGTCGCGTAGTCGTCGTGGTCGTGGGCCGGAGTGATCTTCACCGCGCCCGTCCCGAAGCCGGGCTCGACGACGGGGTCGGCGACGATCGGGACCGGGCGGTCGACGAACGGGATGAGGACGCGCCGCCCGACGAGCGCACGGTAGCGATCGTCGTCGGGATGGACGGCGACCGCGGTGTCGCCGAGGAGCGTCTCCGGCCGGGTCGTCGCGACGGTGATCGTCGCCGCGGGGTCCGGCGCTCCGGTCGTTTCGTCGATGAGGTGGTAGCGGATCGACCAGAGGGTGCCCGTCTCCGGCGTCGCCACGACCTCGAGGTCCGAGACGCTCGTCCGGCAGCCCGGGCACCAGTTGACGAGTGCTTCGGCGCGGTAGGCGAGGTCGTCCCGGTAGAGCCTCGCGAACGCCTCGCGGACGGCCCGGGCGGATGCGTCGTCCATCGTGAAGCGGAGGCGGCTCCAGTCGAGGGACGCGCCGAGCCGCCGCTGCTGCGCGACGATGGTCGCGCGCGTCGCGTCGACGAAGGACCGCATCCGCTCGAGGTACCGTTCGCGGCCGAGGCTCTGGCGGGTCTCGCCCTCCGCGGCGAGGATCCGGTCGAGGACGAACTGGGCGGCGATCGACGCATGGTCGAGGCCGGGCAGGAAGAGCGACGGTCGCCGCCGCATCCGCGCGTGGCGGACCATGAGGTCCTCCACCGCCGACCGCTGGGCGTGCCCGAGATGGAGCGAGCCGGTCACGTTCGGCGGGGGCTGGATGACGACGAACGGCTTCGCCCCTGCGACCGCCCGCGACCCTCCGCCATCCGGGGCGAAGACGTCCGCCGCGAGCCAGCGATCGTAGATCCGGGCCTCGACTGCAGCCGGACGATAGGCTTTCTCCAGCGTTCGATCCGTCGCGTCGGTCCCGGTCACTCGCTCCCCTGCTCGTCCGATCCGTTCAGCCCTTGGCGAGCCGATCGTCCACGATCGGTGCCGGCGGCCGATCGTAGCACGCGACCGGCTCCGAACGACCCACGAGGCGCGGACGACGACCACGGACGAGCCGCCACGTGCCGGACGACGCCGCAGCGTGCCGCGCGGGATGCGACCATCTGGCGCCGGATATGAGCATCTGGCGCCGGATATCCGCCACGCGGATGTTGGGCGCCGTGGCGATCGTCGTTCGTGCACGGGGAAGCACCCCGGCGTGTCCAGCGCTGCCGAATCCGCGCCAGATATCGCCACGTCCGATACCGTGCGCCAGCGGCGACCGCCAACAGCTCAGGGGCTTGGCCAACATCTGCTGCGCCGATAAACGGACGACCGGCAGCGGTCCGCCATCCCCAACTTCGCCGCGCGCTACGCTGGCCGGCGATGACTCGCGACGCCACGCCGACCGACACCGACCCGGACGACATCATCGCGCGCCTGTCGCTGCACCCCCATCCGGAGGGCGGTTGGTACGCCGAAACGTGGCGCGGGGCAACGACGAACGGCGCTCGAGCCGCGGGCTCGGCGATCTACTTCCTCCTCCGCGCCGGCGAACGATCCGCCTGGCATCGCATCGACGCCGACGAGACGTGGCACTTCTACGCCGGATCGCCGCTCGAACTCGGCATCGTCGCCGATGGCCGAGCCGCCGAACTGACCATCCTCGGCGTCGACCTCGCAGCCGGTGAGCGCCCACAGGTGACAGTCCCGGCCGGGGCATGGCAGGCGGCGCGCTCGCTCGGGTCGTGGACGCTCATCGGCTGCACGGTGAGCCCGGCGTTCGAATTCGAGGGCTTCGAGCTCGCGCCGGCTGGTTGGGAACCGCCGGTCGGATGACGGCGCCGCGGCGATCTACGCGGTCTCACCCCGCTCGGCCAGCCAATCCTCGTAATTCGTCTCGTCCACGCCGCGATCCACGTCGGACTTCGTGAGGAGGAGCGGGAGGCGCCCCTCCCGGATCGTCTCCTCGGTGATGATGCATTTCCGGATGTCGGTCCGCTCCGGGATGTCGTACATCACCTCGAGCAGCGCCTCCTCGACGATCGAGCGGAGCGCCCGGGCGCCGGTCTTGCGGTCGAGCGCGACGTCCGCGGCGGCGACGAGCGAGGCTGGGGTGAAGACGAGCTCGACCTTGTCGAGCTGGAGGAAACGCTGGAACTGTCGGGTGACCGCGTTCTTCGGCTCCGTGAGGACCCGCACGAGGTCCTCCGCGGTCAGCGCGGAGAGGGTGACGATCACCGGCAGCCGGCCGATGAACTCGGGGATCAGGCCGAACTTGAGCAGATCCTCCGGCATGAGTCGAGCGAGGATCTTCGCCCGGTCCGATCGCGAGACCGCGGTCTCCGTTCCGAACCCGATGCCGCGCTTGCCGACCCGCTCCTCGACGATCTTCTCGAGTCCGTCGAAGGCACCGCCGCAGATGAACAGCACGTTCGTCGTGTCGATCTGGATGAAGTCCTGGTGGGGATGCTTGCGGCCGCCCTGCGGCGGGACGTTCGCGACCGTTCCCTCGAGGATCTTGAGGAGCGCCTGCTGCACGCCTTCGCCGGAGACATCGCGGGTGATCGACGGGTTATCCGACTTGCGGGCGATCTTGTCGATCTCGTCGATATAGATGATCCCGCGCTGGGCTCGGGCGACGTCGAAATCCGCCGCCTGGATGAGCCGCAGCAGGATATTCTCGACGTCCTCGCCGACGTACCCGGCCTCCGTCAGCGAGGTGGCATCGGCGATGCAGAACGGCACGTCGAGGACCCGCGCCAGCGTCTGGGCGAGCAGCGTCTTGCCGGAGCCGGTGGGCCCGACGAGGAGGACGTTCGACTTCTGGAGCTCGACCTCGTCGATGGAATGGCCGGCGTTGATCCGCTTGTAGTGGTTATAGACCGCCACCGAGAGGACCTTCTTCGCCCGCTCCTGGCTGATGACGTACTGGTCGAGGGCGAACGTGATCTGCTTCGGGTTGGGGAGCTTCGCGCTCGAAGGCTTGACCTTCGGCGTCTCGAGCATCTCCTCTTCGATGATCTCCTGGCAGAGGTTGATGCACTCGTCGCAGATGTAGACGCCCTGACCCGCGATGAGCTTGC
>Ga0307372_10010190_pt1 | contig 12774 bp, 12 predicted proteins | sample OX1MG_FD_202533 | JGI IMG/M metagenome (GOLD analysis project Ga0307372, IMG submission 202533) | Soil microbial communities from Risofladan, Vaasa, Finland - OX-1 | ecosystem: Environmental > Terrestrial > Soil > Coastal area > Acid sulfate soil | place: Finland: Risofladan, Vaasa | collected...
AGCACGTCCTCCTCGCCGGCCCGCCCGGCCTCGGCAAGACGACCCTTGCCTACATCATCGCCAACGAGCTCGGCGTTGCGGTCCGCACCACCTCAGGCCCGGCCATCGACCACGCCGGCGCACTCGGCTCGATCCTCATGCAGATGGCCGACCGGGACGTCTTCTTCATCGACGAGATCCACCGGCTCAACCGGGTGGTGGAGGAGTCGCTCTACCCGGCACTGGAGGACTTCACCTTCGACACCGTTCTCGGCAAGGGCGTCGGGGCCAGCGCCGTGCGCCTGCCCCTGCAGAGCTTTACCTGCGTCGGCGCCACCACCCGCCAGGGGCTGCTCAGCGCCCCCCTCCGGGACCGCTTCGGCGCCATCTACCGCCTCGACTTCTACAGCCGGCCGGAGCTGGAGCGGATCGTTCGCCGATCCGCGCGCATCCTTGCCCTGGAGGTCGAGGAGGAGGCCGTGGCTGAGATCGCCCGTCGGTCGCGGGGCACGCCCCGGATCGCCAACCGGTTGCTTCGCAGGGTGCGCGATTACGCCCAGGTCCGCGCCGACGGCCGGGCTACCGCCGACGTGGCAGCGCGGGCGCTGAGCATGCTGAGTGTGGACGCCGAGGGGCTCGACCCGCTGGACCGGCAGATCCTGGAGACGATCATCCTCAAGTTCGCTGGCGGCCCGGTAGGCCTTGACACCATCGCGACCTCGCTCAGCGAGGAGCCGGAGACGATCGAGGACGTCTACGAGCCCTTCCTGATGCAGCAGGGCTACATCCAGCGCACCTCACGCGGCCGGATGGCGACCACGCTCGCCTACCGGCACCTCGGCCTCCAACCCCCAGCCCGGGGCGCCGAGCAACAGAGCCTCATCTGAACCGAACCCTGGTCTATGCCCCTCGGGGTAGTCGGTAGACTTCTCGGCCGTGCAACTCGTCCTCGGCTGGCCCGTCCGCGTCCTGCTGATCGCGCTCGTGGTCATCTCGCTCTTCGTGGACTCGGCCGGGTACGTCTATCGAGCCGTTAACCACCTGCCGCTCAGCGGGACCGTCGATGCCAGTCTGATGCCTCCCAACTTCGGCTGGTGGCCCTTCAACAACGGCAGCATCTACATCCACCGCGGCCTCGACCTCCAGGGTGGCAGCCACCTCGAGCTGCAGTTGGTGGACATCCCGGCGGGCCGCGCCAAGAGCGACGTCCAGGCGGTAGCCGTTCAGGTGTTCCAGAACCGTTTAAACGCGTTCGGCGTCAGCGAGCCGCTGGTCCAACCCGAGGGCCAGGACCGGATCATCGTCGAGCTTGCCGGGGTTTCGGCCGCTCGAGCCCAGACCATCCTCACCCAGACCGCCCACCTCGACTTCACCACCTGGGTCCCAGACCCCAACGCGCAGGCGGTGGGTGAGGCGCCGGCCGGCTACAAGCCGAAGCTCACCGGGCTCGGCAGCGCGCAGATCGTGAGCGCCAGCTCGGGCCTCGACTCCCAGGGCCTCAACTACCAGGTGCTGCTGAACTTCAACAGCGACGGCGCGTCGCAGTTCAGCACTCTAACCAACAACGCGGTGAACAGCTGTCCGGGCGCCGGCGTCACCTGTGCGACGCGCAACATCGCGATCTTCGAGAATCTGACCCAGGCGGACCTCGCCAACTGGGACAGCGTCGAGTCCACGATCGCCCTTCCCCCCTCACAGGGCGGCAAGCTGCTCACCAACCCCAACATCCTGAACCCGATCCCGGGCGGCCAGGCCAGTATCACGGGCAACTTCGACGCCACCTCGGCTCGCGACCTCGCCACCGAGATCAACTCTGGCGCCCTGCCGGCCAACGTCGTGGTGCTCTCCTCGAGCGACGTCGGCGCCAGCCTCGGCTCCGATTCGGTCACGCGATCGGTCGCGGCCGGTCTGGTCGGGCTCGCCATCGTGGTCATCTTCATGATCAGCTACTACCGGCTGCCCGGTTTGCTCGCCAGCCTTGCCCTACTCGTCTATGGCGGGATCGTGCTGGCGCTCTTCAAGACCATCCCGGTGACGCTGACCCTGGCCGGACTGGCGGGGTTCATCCTCAGCGTCGGCATGGCCGTGGACGCCAACGTGCTGATCTTCGAACGCTTCAAAGAGGAGATGCGCGCGGGCCGGACGGTCGGCGCCGCGGTGGACGCTGGGGTGCGCCGTGCCTGGCCGGCGATCCGGGACTCGAACATCAGCACCCTCATCACCTGCACCGTGCTCGCCTTCACGGCCTCCGGCACCTCGATCGAGGGTTTCGCGATCACCCTCGGAATCGGCGTCGTCACGAGCCTCGTCTCGTCGATCATCGTGACCCACAACCTGCTCGCGATCGTGCTCAACTTCGGCGGCGGCTTCCGCTCGCCGCGCGTCCTCGGTGTCACTCGTGCAGCCTGAGGAAACCCTGAAGGACGAGGCCCGTCCGGTCCGCGCGCTGGAGCCGGAGCCCTCGCCCGGCGCGATCGCCAGCGAGCCGCGGCCCCCGCGCACCCTCGACGTGATCGGCGCCCGGAACTGGTTCTTCCTCGCCTCGCTGGTCATCATCATCCCGGGCATCATCTCGATGGCGAGCCAGGGGTTCCTGCTCGGCATCGATTTCCAGGGCGGCACCGAGTTTCAGATCAGGTTCACCCAGAGCCCGTCGTTGGGGGCGGTGCAGACGGCGGTCACGGCCCAGGGCGTCAGCGGAGTCGTGCAGCAGACGGGAGCGGGCTCCTTCCTGATCCGCACCGGCGCCCTCGACCCGAGCCACCAGGCCCAGTTCGAGACCGCCCTGACCAACAAGCTGGGTCCTATCGACCAGGGCCACACGCAGGTCGCCGACGTCGGTCCGACGATCGCCGCCGAGATCGTCCAAAAGGCGATCATCGCCATCGTCAGCGCATCCGCCCTGATCCTTCTCTACCTGGCCTTCCGATTTCGCCGGGTGCAGGGAGGCTTCCGCTCCGGTGTCCAGTTCGGCGGCTCAGCGCTCCTCGCCCTGCTCCACGACGTCTTCCTGCTCACCGGCATCTTCTCGATCCTTGGCAAGGGGATTCCCTTCCTGGGCTGGCACGGCAACCAGCTGGGGCAGGTGGACAGCCTCTTCCTCACGGCGGTATTGACCGTGATCGGCTTCTCCGTCCACGACACCATCGTCATCTTCGACCGGATCCGGGAGAACATGATCGTCGCGCAGCGGCTCAGCTTTGAGCAGGTGGTGAACCTCTCAATCATGCAGTCGGCGGCGCGGTCGATCATCACCAGCTTCACGGTGGTGCTGGTGCTCCTCTCGCTCTTCTTCTTCGGCGGTGACACCCTCCGGGGCTTCGTCCTCGCGCTGCTGATCGGCATCGTCTCGGGGACCTACAGCTCGATCTTCAACGCCTCGCCGCTGCTGGTCGTCTGGCGGAGGCTGCAGCCGGTCCGCTAGACCTGAGCGCATAGCCACAAAATGCCGTCCTGGCCCATAAATGAGATCCGCGAACTGCTCGAGCCGACCCTCGCGCACATGGGGTACGAGCTGTACTCGATCGAGCAGACCGGACAGGGCGGGCGCACGCTCCGGATCTCGATCGACAAGCCACTCGGGGTCTCGATCGCCGACTGCGAGCGGGTGAGCCAACTGGCCGGGCCGATTCTCGACCAATCCGAGCTACTGGACGGGAACTACATCCTCGAGGTGAGCTCGCCGGGCGCCGAGCGGCCGCTGCGCGAGCGCAGGGAGTACGAGCGCTTCACCGGCCGTAAGGTGAATGTCCGCTACCGCTATGGCGAGGGCAGCGAGGGAGTGGTCGAGGGCGTGCTTGCCGCCGTCGAGGATCGGGGGATCGCCGTCGACAACCCGAAGACCGGCCTGCTCGACATCGGGTGGGACGACGTGCTCGCCGCTCGGCTCACGGTGAGCCTGTGAATAGCGAGTTCGTGGCCGCGCTGGAGCAGCTCAACAGCGAGCTCGGCATTCCTCTGGAGGAACTGATCCGGACCGTCGAGCAGGCGCTCGCCGACGCCTACCGGCGGGCATTCGACCCGCCCGGCTACGTGACGGTCCACATCGACCCGGCGACCGCCGCCATGCAGGTGACCAGTCGCACCTATGGGCCCGATGGGGAGGAGGTTCTCAACCCGCTGCCGACCGAGGACTTCGCCCGCATGGCCGCCCAGACCGCCAAGCAGGCGGTGACCCGGCACATCCGAAGCCTGGAGCGAGAGAAGGCCGTCACCGAGGCTGCCGAACACCGGGGGGAGTTGGCGACGGGAGTGATCGACCGGGTGGAGAACGGCACCGTCCACCTCGACATGGGCGGCCGTGCCGAGGGCGTGATGCCGCCGGAAGAGCAGATCCCGGGTGAGGAGATGCGCCCTGGCAAGCCGCTAACGGTGGTCATCCTCGACACCCGAAGAGGCGCCCGCGATCCCCAGGTCCAGGTCTCCCGGGCCAGCCGGCTCTTCGTCAGGCGGCTGCTGGAGGCCGAGGTTCCGGAGATCAAGAATGGCGCCGTGGCGATCAAGGCGATCGCCCGCGAGCCGGGGCTCAGGAGCAAGGTCGCTGTCCACTCCGACGATCCCTCGGTCGACGCCGTCGGCGCCTGCGTCGGACCCAAGGGCGTCCGGCACCGGTCGCTGCTGGCAGAGCTCGGCCGCGAGCACATCGATTTCGTTCCCTGGTCCGACGACCCGGCCACCTTTGCGGCGGCCGCGGTCGGGCCGGCCAGCGTCGTCGACGTCGTCCTCGATCGCTCGACCAACACGGCCCTGCTCCACGTCCCTCCTGGCCAGCTCTCTCTCGCGATCGGCAAGGATGGCCAGAACGCCCGCCTCGCGGCCAAGCTAACGGGATGGCGGATAGACATCAAGCCCGCCTCGGAGCAAGCCGGTGCCGAAGACCCGACATGAACCGGTCCGGACCTGCGTCGCCTGCCGGCAGGAGGCGGGAAAGACGGGCCTCGTCCGCTTCGTCCGCGACAGAGGGGGAACCATCGTGGAGGACCTCAGCGGCCGGGCGCCGGGCCGCGGCGCCTACCTCCACGACGATCCCGCCTGCCGGGAGCTGGCTCTCAGGCGGCGGAGCCTGGAGCGGGCGTTGAAAGCCCGGCCCGCGGCTTAGAAATCGTCGGAAAGGGGATAATCCGTAATTCGGGCCATGCGCCGACGGCCTGAGGTCCCAACCATATGAGAGCGCACGAACTCGCACGCGAGCTGAACATCAGCCAAAAGGAGCTGGTGAACTTCCTCCAGCAGAGGAGGCTCACCCGCAACCCCTCGGCGCCGCTGACCCCGGCGGCCATCGAGGCGGCGAGGCATGCCCTCAGCAGCACGGCGGTCGCGACCAAGATCGCTCCGACCGGCGACAAGAAGATCAACCTGCCGCCCAACGTCTCGGTCAAGGACCTGAGCGACCAGCTCGGCGTGGGCGCGGTCGAGGTCATCAAGAAGCTGATGCAGAACGGGCTGATGGCGACCATCAACCAGGTCATCGACTTCGACACCGCCTCCATCGTCGCCGACGAGTTCGGAGTCACCGTCGAGCCGATCGCCGCGGGCGAGACGGTGGCGGTCGAGCAGCAGGGAGGCGCCGGCGACGGCAAGGTCACCGTGACCAGCCGCGAGGAGTTCTTCAGCTCTCTCGGCCGGGAGGACGCGACCAAGCTCATCGAGAGGCCGCCGATCGTCACCGTGCTCGGCCACGTCGACCACGGCAAGACCTCCATCCTCGACGCGATCCGGCAGACGCGGGTGGCCGCTGGCGAGGCGGGTGGGATCACCCAGCGGATCGGCGCCTATAAGATCCAGACCGCCGAAGGGAAGCCGATCGTATTCATCGACACCCCCGGCCACGAAGCGTTCACCGCCATGCGTGCCCGCGGCGCCCAGGTCACCGACGTGGTGGTGCTGGTGGTCGCCGCTGACGACGGCGTGATGCCGCAGACGATTGAGGCGATCCAGCACGCGCGCGCCGCCAAAGTCCCGATCATCGTCGCCATCAACAAGATCGACAAGGACAACGCCAATGTGGACCGGGTTCACGCTGAGCTGGCCGAGCAGGGCATCGTCACCACCCACTACGGCGGCGAGTTCGAGTGCGTCCACGTGTCGGCCCGCACCGGCGAGCACCTGGACGACCTCCTCACCACCATCGTGCTGACGACCGAGATCGAGGACCTGAAGGCCAATCCGGACCGGAATGCGATCGGGACCATCGTCGATGCCCACCTCGAGCGCGGCCGTGGTCCTGTCGCCACCGTGCTCGTCCAGTCGGGCACCCTCCGGGTCGGCGACTACTTCGTGGTCGGCCACATCTACGGTCGCGTCCGCGCCCTCGCCGACGACCGCGGCCAATCGGTCACGGAAGCTGGGCCGGCGACGCCGGTGGTCGTCTCGGGCCTCGAGGAGGTCGCCACTGCCGGCGACATCTTCCAGGTCGTCAACTCCGAGAAGTCCGCCAGGGGCATCGCTCTCGCCAAGCTGCAAGAGAAGCGGATGAACGAGGCCGCCGTCAGCTCCGCGCCCCGCCTCACCCTCGAGGAGCTCGCCCGGCGCGCCAAGGAGGGCGAGGTCAAAGAGCTCAACCTGGTCATCAAGGCCGACGCCCAGGGTTCGCTCGAGGCCCTCCGTGGAGCGCTCCAGAAGATCGAGGACCCGGTGGTCGCGATCAAGATCGTCGGCGAGGGGGTTGGCGCCGTCACTGACTCCGACGTGCTGCTGGCCAGCGTCTCCAGCGCCATCATCGTCTGCTTCAACTTGAAGTCGACCCCGGCCGCCGAAAGGGCCGCCGAGAAGGAGAAGGTCGAGGTCCGCTACTACGACGTCATCTACAAGCTGACCGAGGATGTCGAACGCGCCGCCAAGGGCCTTCGCGAGCCCACCTATCGCCAGGTCCACGAGGGCCAGGTCGAGGTGCTGATCCCGATCAAGATTCCGCGGATGGGCCTGATCGCCGGCTCCCGGGTCATCGACGGCAAGGTCAGCCGCGGCGGCTGGGTGAAGCTGACTCGCGGCGGCAACCAGATCTTCGAGGGCCGGATCACCTCCCTCAAGCACTTCAAAGAGGACGTCCGCGAGATGACGGCCGGCCAGGAGTGCGGCATCGGGCTGGACGGTTTCGACACCTTCGAACCGGGCGACACCATGGAGACCTTCCGCCTAGAGCGCGAAGAAATCTAGGGCTCCATGGGCTACCGCCAGACCCAGGTGGCCGGGCAGGTCCGCCAGGAGCTCATGGAGATCATCCAGCACGAGCTCAAGGACCCGCGGATCGGGTTCGTAAGCATCACCGACGTGGCGATGTCCCCCGACTTCAGGTCCGCCCGGGTGATGGTCAGCGTGCTCGGCAGCCCCGAGGAGCAGCGGGCCACGCTGAAGGGACTGATCAGCGCCAAGGGTCTCATCCGCCACGATCTCGGGCGCCGGCTCAGCAATCTCAAGTTCGCCCCTGACATACACTTCGAGCTCGATCCCTCGATCGAGTACAGCGTCCACATCTCGAAGCGGCTACGTGAGATCCTGCCGCCCGACGAGGAGGCCAAGCCCTGACCGCGGACGGCCTGAAGGAGCTCTATCACCAGGTGGGCGGCCTGCTCGACGGCCATGACCAGATCCTGGTCTTCGGCCACAAGGACGCCGACGGGGACACGCTCGGCTGCTCGCTGGCCTTCGCCGAGGCGGTTCGCGCGCTCGGCAAGCAAGCCTGGGTGATCATCCCGCCACCGGTCCCCCAGATGTACGACTGGCTCCCGGGTTACAACCAGATCGTCGACCGGCCTCCGCCGGGCGCCGACCCGCAGCTGGTCTTCTTCTTCGACGCGGGCAACATGGAGCGCTCGGGGACGTCCGTGCGCCACATCGCGAGCCACGCGACGATCGTCAACGTCGACCACCACCTGACCAACGCGATGTTCGGAGATCTCAACGTGATCGACCCCGACGCGGCGGCGGTGGGGGAGATGGTGGTGGACATGCTCGACGCCTACGGCTACCCGATCACGCCGACGATCGCGACCAACCTCTACACGGCGATCATGACCGACACCGGCGGCTTCCGGCACGAGAACACGACCGCCCACGCGCTCGAGTACGCCGCCCGGCTCGCCCGCCTCGGCGCCAACCCGGGCGAGATCGCCGGCAACATCTACAAGTCGCGACCGCTGACCACGCTCAGGCTCGACGCGCTGAGCCTCGCCGAGATGAAGGTCGAGTGCAGCGGGAGGCTGATCTGGTCGGCGGTCACGCGGGCGATGCTCAAGGACGCCGACGCGGTGATGGCCGAATCGGAGGGCATCATCGACAACCTCAACTCGATCGAGGGGCTGGAGCTCGCCATCCTTTTCAAGGAGGTGGGCGAGAGGATGACCAAGATCTCGGTCCGCAGCCGCGGCCGTGTCGACGCCGCCGCCCTCGCCGCGGAGTTCGGCGGCGGCGGGCATCTGCGGGCCGCCGGAGCCGAGATCTCCGAGCCGATGCCATCCGCCGTGAAGATGGTGTTGAAGGCGGCGAAGGCGGCGCTCGAGGGCGACACCCGCGATTAGAGCCGGGGTCCTCAATCTCGACAAGCCGGCGGGTGAGACCTCCTTTGCGATGGTCCGCAGGCTCAGGTCTTTGACCGGAGCTCACAAGGTCGGACATGCCGGGACCCTCGACCCGCTGGCCACCGGCGTGCTGCCGATCCTCTTCGAATCCGCAACCCGCCTCGCCGACTTCGCCCACCTGCTGCCCAAGACCTACCTGGCGGAGATCCGATTCGGCGCGCGCACCAACACCGACGACGCCGAGGGGGCGCTGGAGCCGGTGGCTGATCCCTCGAGCCTCGACCGCGATGCGGTCGCCTCGGGGCTGGCGGGGTTCGTCGGGCGGATCGAGCAGCGGCCGCCCGCGTTCTCGGCCGTGAAGATCGACGGCCAGCGTTCGTACAAGCTGGCCCGCGCCGGCGAGGACGTGGCGCCCGAGGCCCGCGAGGTCGTGATCGAGTCGGCGCGGCTGCTCGACTTCGAGCCGGGTGGGCGAGCGGTCGCGCAGGTCGAGGTCGTGTGCGGGAGCGGCACCTACCTGCGCGCGCTCGCTCGCGACCTCGGCGAGAGGCTGGCGGTGGGCGGCTACCTCGGACGCCTGGTCCGCTCCGCTTACGGCCCGCTGTCGCTGGCGGGGGCCGTCTCCCTCTCGGAGCTGACCGACGCGGCCGCAGTCGAGGAAAGGCTGCTGGCGCCGGAGTCCATCCTGCCCGAGATGGAGAGGGTCCGCCTGAGCCTCGACCAGGAGGCGCTGGTCCGCCAGGGCCGTGCCGTCCGCGTGTTCCCGGAGCCGGGAGAGGGGCCGCTGCGCGCCCACGCCGAGGATGGGCGCCTGGTCGCGCTCGGCCACGCGGACCCGCTGCGGCGCACCTTCGTCCCTGAAAAAGTACTGGTGTGATAGTCCACCAGGGACTCTCCGAGAAGCCCATCGGCCGGGCGGTGCTGGCGGTGGGCAGCTTCGACGGCGTGCACCTCGGCCACCAGCACCTGCTGAGGCGGCTCAAGGAGGAGGCCGGGCGGCAGGATTGCCGCTCGGTGGTGATCACCTTCGAACCCCACCCGCGCTGCGTCATCGAACCCGCCAAGTGTCCGAAATCGCTCACGACGATCGAGGAGAAGCTCGGCCTCCTGCATCAGGAGGGCGTCGACGACGGGGTGGTGATGAAGTTCACGCCCCAGGTATCGCAGCTGTCGGCGGAGGAGTTCATGGCCTCGTTGTCGAAGGCGATGGAGGTCCGCGGGGTCGTCTGCGGTCCCGACTTCGCCTTCGGCCGCGGTCGCCAGGGCAACCCGGACTGGCTCCGGGAGCACGGCTTCCCCGTCGCGGTGGTCGATCCCTTCCTCTTCGAGGGTCGCGAGCTTCATTCCTCCGAGATCCGCCGGCTTCTCGGCGAGGGCGAAGTGCCCGCCGCCAACCGCCTCCTGGGTCGCCCCTTCGTGCTCCGGGGCACCGTCGAGCACGGCGCCGAGGTGGGGAGGGGGCTCGGCTTCCCGACCGCCAACCTGGCCGTCCAGCTGAACAAGCTTGTGCCGGCGCCGGGCATCTACGCGGTGAGGGTCAACAGCAACTTCGGCCGCCACCTGGGCGCGCTCAGCGCGGGCTACCGGCCCACCTTCGGCGGGGACCGGCTGACCATAGAGGTGTTCCTGCTCGATTTCGAAGGCGACCTCTACGGCGCCCAGCTGGAGGTCGCGTTCGCGGTCCGCCTCCGCGACGAGGAGCGATACGAGAGCGCCGAGGAGCTCGCAACCGCGATCGCCCGGGACGTCGCGGAGACCCGGAGGCTGCTCGGCTGATGGGTGCCGTCGTGGTCGTCGGTGGAGGCCTCGCCGGGGTTTGGGCGGCGATCACAGCCGCCCAGGAGGGCGCCAGCGTCACCCTGGTCAGCCGCGCGCCCGGCGCCACCGCCCTCTACGCCGGCGGCGTCGAGATCGCCCCGGACCTCGAGGCGGTCCTGGCCGGCGAGCCCTTCCATCCCTTCACTCGCCTCTATCGCGACCACCTGAAGCTGGCCGCCGACCTCGAGCACGTCTCCAGCTCGCTGGTGGCCGAGCTGGGCCGCGCCGGCCTGCCCCTCCAAGGCGACGTCAGGCACTCCGGTCGCTACCCGGACCTCCACGGGCAGGCCCGGCCGGCCCAACTGGTGCCGGCGACGGTGGCGCCCGGCGAGCTGGGGGGGCTGCGCGGGCGCACGCTGGCGGTCGCCGCTATCGAGGGGGTAGGCGACTACGACGCCGCCGCCACCGCCGAAGCGTTGGGTGAGCTGGGCGTGAAGGCGTCTCCGGCCCGCGCCGTGGTCAAGGACCTGCCTCGCGGAGGAGCCCTCGGCGACCTCTTCGGGCGCCCGGCGCCCGCGGTGCGCACCGGCGCCGACCTTGTCGCCTTCCCGCCCGGCTTCGTGAAGCTGCCGCCCAACGGGTTCGAGCTGCTGGCGGCGATCCCGTCGCCGCACGGCTGGCGACTGCAGAAGGCCCTTGAGGCGGTTCTGCGCCGGGCGCGGGTGGACGTCGTCGTCGCCGAGGTCACCGGCTTCCACCGTCGGGGGACGCGGCTCCTCGCAGCGCAGATCGAGGAGCGCGAGCTCACCGCCGATGCCTTCGTGCTCGCGACCGGGCGCTTCATCGGGGGCGGCTTGGTCAAGTCGCGCCTGGTGCGGGAGCCGCTCCTCGACCTCGCGGTGTACTACCAGGGTGAGCCGGTCGCGGCCGCCTATCCGCGGCTGCGACACCTCGAGTACCTGGACCCGTCGCCGGCCTTCAGGACCGGCCTCCTGACCGATCCCGACCTGATGCCGGTCGGGGAGGATGGCAAGCGTGCCTTCAGCAATCTCTGGGCGGCCGGGTCGGTGCTTGGTGGCTACGACTACGGCGGCGGTGGCTGCGGGTTCGGCGTGCCGCTCCTGACCGGCTGGCTGGCCGGCCGTCGGGCCGCGTCGTGAGGGACAGTTGGCCGCTCGGGATCATGCGCGGCCGGGCCAGCCGGGCCGAGGCGGTCGACGCCGCCCGACCGAGCTCTTACGAGGAGGTTGCGCTGCTGTTACGCGAATCCAGCGCGGCCGGCACCGCGGTGGTGCCGGTCGGCGGCCTGTCGGCCGTCACCGGTGCGGTGGAGGTGAAACCAGGCCAGGTCGCGCTCGACCTCGGCCGGCTGGATGGGATCGTCGAGATCGACGAGCACAACCTGCTGGCGCGGGTGCAGGCTGGATGCAACGGCCTGAAGCTGGAGGAGGAGCTCAACCGCCGCGGCCTGACGCTCGGCCACTTCCCCAGCTCGCTGCCGGTCGCCACTGTCGGCGGTCTCGTCTCGACCCGCTCGTCGGGCCAGGAGTCCACCTTCTACGGCAGCATCGAGGATCTCGTCCAGGGCCTGACCGTGTGCCTTCCCGACGGAACCATCGCCGAGGCGCGCCCGGGGCCCCGCTCGGCGGTCGGTCCCGCGCTCCACGAGCTCTTCATCGGCGCCGAGGGTGGGCTCGGGGTGGTGCTCGAGGCGGTGCTGCGGATCTCCCGGCTGCCGGCCGTGACGCTGGGACGGGGATACGACTTCGCCACCCTCGAAGCGGGCCTGGAGGCGATGCGGGAGATCGTCCAGCTCGGCATCCGGCCGCTGGTGATGCGCCTCTACGACCGCGAGGACACCGCCTTCCAGGGCTCGGCGGCGGATGGCAGCCTGCTGGTGGTGGGAGTCGCCGGCGAGCCCGGACCGGCGGCGGCGGCGCTGGAGGTCGTCGCGGCCCGCTGCTCGGGCGCGACCGACCTCGGCCAGGAGCCCTTCGAGCGCTGGCGGGAGCGGCGCTTCCATCTCTCGCGGGAGCGGCTCCTCGAGTCGCTGCAGGCGCCCGGCTCCTTCGTGGACACCATCGAGGTGGCGGCCGCCTGGGACCGGCTGCCGGCCCTCCACGCTGCGGTGAAGGGGGTGCTGGCCGCCGAGGGGATCGGCCTCTGCCACTTCAGCCATGCCTACCCGCAGGGCTGCTGCGCATACTTCACCTTCGCCGGCTCCGCTCCTGACGAGGAGGCGGCGGAGGCAGCCTACGAGCGCTGCTGGAGCGGGACCATGGAGGCCTGCTTCGCGCACTCGGCGACATCGAGTCATCACCACGGCGCAGGGCAGGTCCGGGCGCCCTGGGTCCGGCGGGAGATGGGGGAGTGGTGGCAGGTATGGGAAAGGGTGCGATCCGGCATCGATCCGAAGGGCGTCATGAACCCCAACGCGCTGGGGCGGAGCGGCCGGGCATCCTCCTGATCGTCAACCCCGCTGCCCGCGGGGGGCGCGCCGGGAAGGATTGGCCGCGGCTGG
>Ga0307372_10010195_pt1 | contig 12771 bp, 14 predicted proteins | sample OX1MG_FD_202533 | JGI IMG/M metagenome (GOLD analysis project Ga0307372, IMG submission 202533) | Soil microbial communities from Risofladan, Vaasa, Finland - OX-1 | ecosystem: Environmental > Terrestrial > Soil > Coastal area > Acid sulfate soil | place: Finland: Risofladan, Vaasa | collected...
CAATCCCCACCCTTGTAGTATGCAGGAAAGCGGCGGACGCCGCCGCTTGCTACACTTTGGCTGATGCGCCTGCCTGGATTCATCGCGCTCCGCTACTTGCGCCCGCGGCGCGGCCGCGGCCTGCTATCGGTGGTCACCGCCATCGCCGTCACCGGCTTTGCGGCCGGAGTGGGCGCGTTGATTCTGGCGCTGGCGGTGACCAACGGTTTCCGCGACGCGCTGCAGAATGAATTGGTGGGGGCGACCTCGCAGCTCAACCTGCTGAAGCGCACGCCCACCGCCATCTCCGACTATCCGGCGCTGCTGGCGCGGTTGCGGCATTTGCCGCACGTGACCGCCCTGGCGCCCGAGGTTTATGACGTCGGCCTGCTGATCCGCGGCTCGCACAGCCATGAGGTGGTGCTCAAGGGGATTGTGCCGCGCCAGGAATTGCAGATCGGCCATTTGCTGGAACATCTTTACGCCGGCAGCCTGGGGCCGCTGGAGCAGCAGCCGCGGCAGCCCAACCTGGTCTTGGGGAAGACATTAGCGGAGAAGCTGGGGGCCGAGGTGGGTTCGTCGGTGGATCTCTACCTGCCCAACGCCGAGCTGACGCCGCTGGGCATGGGGGGCAAGCGGGTGTCGTTCCGGGTGGTGGGAATCTTCCAGACCGGCTACCTGGATTTCGACAGTGGCTGGGCCTACACCAGCCTGCAGGCGGCGCAGGCCTTACAGCCGCAGAATCAAGGGGATTGGGCCAGCGACATCGAGTTTCACCTTGACGATATCTACGCCGCCGACGAGGCGGCGCGAGCGGCCGAGGCGGCGGCCGGCCCGGAGTACACCACGACCACCTGGATCGCGGAGAACCGCCCCATCTTCCAGGCTTTGCAATTGGAGCGGCTGGGGACGCTGGTGGTGATTGGCCTGGTGGTACTGGTGGCAGCGCTGAACGTGCTCATCATGTTGACCATGCTGGTGATGGAGAAGCGCAAGGAGATCGCGGTGCTGCTCAGCCTGGGGGCGCGGCGGTGGCAGATCCGGCGGATCTTCGTCTACCAGGGGCTGTGGATCGCAGGATTGGGCACGGCGGTGGGCTTGGGCTTGGCCTACCCGCTGGCCTGGGCGGCGAATCGCTACCATTGGATCCCGGTCTCGGCCGAGGTCTACGCGGTGGATTATATTCCCTTCCATGCCCACGCCTGGGATGGAGTGCTGGTGGCCGCGCTGGCGCTGGCCATTGCTTTTGTGGCGACGCTCTACCCCTCGCAACGGGCGCTGGCGGTACTGCCGGCGGAAACCTTGCGCTATGAGTAGGGTGTTGCGCTACCTTCCCAAGGCTTGGCTGTCGTGGAGCGCCGGGCGGGTGGCGCGGTCGTCCAGTTCGCGGCTGCTCATCCCCTGGTTTGCCCGCCACTACGGCGTTGACCGGGCGGCGGCGGTGGTTCCGGAGGGCGGTTACGCCAACCTGCAGCAATTTTTTTGCCGTCAACTTCTGCCGACGCAGCGGCCGGTGGATGCGTCGCCGCGGGTGCTGGTCTCGCCGGTGGACGGGACGCTGGGAGCGAGCGGCGTAATCGAAGAGGGACAGCTTTGGCAGGCCAAGGGGCACCGCTATAGCCTGGCGGCGTTGCTGGGGGACGCGGAAGCGGCGTCGCGGTTTCGGGGCGGGCGCTACTGCACGCTCTATCTGGCCCCGGGCGACTACCACCGGGTGCATGCGCCGACGGCGGGCCGGGTGCGGACGGCGCGCTATATCCCGGGGGCGTATTGGCCAGTGAACCCGCAGGCGGTGGCGAGGATTCCGGGGCTGTTCACGAGCAATGAACGCTTGGTCACCGAGCTCGAGACCGGGGGCGGCCAAGTCGCGCTGGTGATGGTGGGGGCGTGCCTGGTGGGGGGTATACGGGTGAACTACGATCCGGCCTGGAATGCTGGTCCCGGGCCCCACCGCGCCGCCGAGCGACACTACGATCCGGCGGCGGTTTTTGCCCGGGGCCAGGAGCTGGGCCGGTTCGAGTTTGGGTCCACCGTCATCGTACTGAGCGAAGCTGCGATGGGCGGCGAGACGGCGGCGTTGCCGGGTGGTTGCCTGCACTTTGGCGAGCCGCTGTTGAAGTTTTAGGCGCGCCGTAGACGTGCCAACAAGGCCTCGACCGGCAGGGTATTGAGCACATCCTTCGCCTCCAGCCAGCCGCGGCGGGCGGTGGCCAAGCCAAAGCGGATGTTGGCCAAGTGGCGGGGATGATGGGCATCGGTGTTGACGACGACGGGGACGCCGAGTTGGCGGCAGCGGCGGGCCTGGGTGTCGTTGATGTCGAGGCGCTCAGGCGAGGCGTTGATCTCCAGGGCCACGCCGTGGGTGTGGCAGGCCTCGAGCACGCGCTCGAAGTCGAAGCGGTAGGGCTCGCGCCGCAACAGCAGGCGGCCGCTGGGGTGGCCCAGGATGTCGAGGTGGGGGTTGGCCACGGCGCGCAGCAGGCGGGCGGTGGTCTCTTCCTGGGGCTGGTCAAAACGCGAGTGGATGCTGCCGATCACCACATCGAGTTGGGCGAGCACCTCGTCTTCCAGATCCAAACGGCCGTCGGCGAGGATATCCACCTCGACGCCGGCCAGAATGCGAAAGTCGGGATGGCGGAGCTGGAAGGCGGACTCGGCGGCGCGGATGCGGGCCAGATGCTCGAGCATGCGGCGCTCATCCAGGCCGTTGGCCATGGCCAGGGCTTGGGAGTGGTCGGTGATGGCGATGTAGGCGTAGCCGCGGGCGGCGGCTGCTTCGGCCATTTCTTCGATGGTGGCGCGGCCGTCGGTGGCGACAGTATGCATGTGGATGTCGCCGCGCAGGTCGCTGGCTTCGATCAGGCGGGGCAGCGCGCCGGTGGCGGCGGCTTCGAACTCGCCGCTGGCTTCGCGCAACTCGGGCGGGATCCAGGCCAAGCCCAGGGCGGTGTAAATCTGGGCCTCGGTGGCGCCGGCGATGCGTTCGCCGTCGCTCTCGCGGAACAAACCGTACTCGTTGAGCTTGAGGCCGGCCTGCTGGGCGCGGGCGCGCAGGCTGATGTTGTGTTGCTGCGAGCCGGTGAAGTATTGCAGGGCTGCGCCAAAAGCTTCCGGCGGCAGGAGGCGGAAATCGGCCTGCAGGCCGCCGTGCAGGCGCACGGAGATTTTGTTTTCTCCCTGCGCCAGGACCTGATCCAGGCCGGGGACATGCAGGATGCGCTCGGCGGCGGCCTGGCCGGCTGCGGGGAAGCCCTGGCCGCACAGCAACAGGTCGAGATCGCCGACGGTGTCCTTGCCGCGGCGATAGGAGCCGGCGACGGCGAACTCGAGCACGCCGGGGGCGGAGGTGAGGGTGGGCAGGAGGCGGTCCAGCGCCTCCTCGGCTTGGTCGCGGCGGAAGCGCCCCCCCAATTCGCGGCGCACGGCGATGCCCTTGAGGATCTTTTCCTCGGCCTTGGCGCCGAGGCGGGGCAGCACGCGCAGCCTGCCGGCGCGGGCCAAGGCCTCCACCTCGTCGAGAGTAGCGGCGTGGTAGGTTTCCCAAATTAGGGCGATGGTCTTGGGGCCCAGGCCGGAGACTTGCAGCAGCTCGAGCATGCCGGGTTGGAAGCGGTCGAGCAGGTCTTGCAAGAGACGCAGCTCGCCGGTCGCTACCAGCTCGCGGATGTGCTCGCTCATGGTGCGGCCGATGCCGGGCAGCTCTTGCAGAAGTTTGGGATCGTCGCAGAGGCTGGCGACGGGCTGGGGCCAACCCTCGACCGTATCGGCGGCCTTGCGGTAGCTACGCACGCGGAAGCCGTCTTCGCCGGCGACCTCCATCAGGTCGGCGGCTTGGCGCAGGCGGCGCGCGATTTCCTGGTTTTCCATTCGACCCAGCCTAGCAGTTTCGGAACCGAAATGCGGCCTGCGCTACAACGGGCTTCAGAATGCCGCATGAAGAGGCAGCGGGCGGAGGCGTGCAGCTTTTCTTGGGGAAAAGCCGCAACCCCGGCCCTGGGCGGGGAACTGCGCACCGATTATGGAACCAGTTCTAGCCCCCGGCTCTGATGTATGATTAGGACGTTGAGGACAGCGGTTCCCCGGAGAGAAGTGTGCCCGACGATCTGACCCAGGACGTGATTGCCGTCATCGCCCGCGAGCAGCGCCTGCCCGCGGAATCCATCTCTCCCGAAGCCACCTTCGACGAGCTGAAGATTGATTCGCTGGACGGAGTCAACATCGTCTTCGCGCTGGAGGAGAAGTACAACCTCACCATCCCCGACGAGGTGGCGCGCGAGATGAAGAGCGTGCGCCAGGTGGTGGAGGCGCTGCGCAAGCAACTGGGCGCGAGCGTGGCGGTGATTGACGGCTCGACTCCCGCATAGACATGCACAAGGTTGTGATCACCGGGTTTGCGGTGCTCTCCGCCACCGGCTCCGACACCGCCAGTTTTTGGGACCGATTGGCCAACGGACGCTCCGGTCTGGGGCGGCTAACGCGGGTCAACTCGCCGCTCTTGAGCACGGGCGTGGCGGGCGAAATCCACGATTTTGTGCCGGAGGAGCACTTCGGCAAAGAGATTGAGCTGCTCGACCGCTTCGCCCAGTTTGGAGTGGTCTGCGCGCGGCGGGCGCTGGCGGATGCCGGGTTGCCGCTTCGACTGGACAACGGGGAAAGCCCCTATGCCCCCGAGCGGGTGGCGGTGCTGACCGGCACGGGCATGGGCGGCATTTGCACCCAAGACCAGGGGTTTCGCCAGATGTACGGCGAGGGCAGCAACCGCGTGCATCCGTTTCTGATCCCGCGCGCGATGTACAGCGCCGCCAGCTCGCATATTGGCATGGACCGGGGGGCGCGCGGCGTCAGCTTCACCATCTCGACCGCGTGCGCTTCCTCGACGCACGCGCTGGGCGAGGCATGGCGGCGGATTCGGGACGGCAGCGCAGATATGGTGATCGCGGGTGGCAGCGATGCGCCGCTGACGTTTGGGGTGGTCAAGGCATGGGAGGCGATGCGGGTGCTGGCGCCCGCCGGCGCCGACCCCAGCCGCGCTTGCCGGCCTTTTAGCCGCGACCGCGGCGGGCTGGTGCTGGCCGAGGGGGCAGCGATGTTTGTGCTGGAATCGGCCGAGGGGGCGGCGCGCCGCGGTGCGGCGGTGCTGGCCGAGCTGGCCGGCTACGGCGCCAGCGCCGACGCCGGCCACATCACCCAGCCGACGCTCGAGGGACCCGCCCAGGCCATGCGCGAGGCCATGGCCACCGCCGGGCTGGCCCCGCAGGACGTGGACTATATCAACGCCCACGGCACCGGCACCAAGCTCAACGACGCCACCGAGATCGCCGCCATCAAGGCGGTGTTTGGCGAGCAGGCGGCGCGGCTCTCGATCAGCTCGACCAAATCCATGCATGGCCACGCCATGGGCGCCAGCGGGGCGATCGAGCTGGCCGCCACGCTGCTGGCGCTGCAGCGCCAGGTGGTGCCCCCCACCGCCAACTACACCACTGCCGACCCCGAGTGCGATCTTGACGTCACCCCCAACCAAGCCAAGCCGCGCCCGTTGCGGGCGGCCCTGTCGAACTCGTTTGCCTTCGGCGGGCTGAACGCGGTGCTGGCGGTGCGCAAGAGCAATTAGCCATCTGCCCATTGCCCAGCGCGCTGGTTTGTTGCATGTTTTCCGCAGTGGGAGACGGAAGCTTGGAACTACGCGAACTTTCGGGCACCTACGGTGGTGTGCCGGTGGTGCACGGCGTGAGTTTTGTACTGCGGCAGGGCGAGGGGCGCGGCGATCTGGGCGCCAACGGGTCGGGCAAGACCACCACGGTGCGGATGCAGGTGGGGTGGCTGCCGCCCACCAACGGCGAGATCCTCTACGAAGGGCGGAGCATCGCCGGCGGCAGCCATCGCTTCAAGGCCGGCTCGGCGGTAGCCGCGAGGCGGCCATTCCGTCCTATTCGAAGGGGATGAAGCAGAAGGTGCTGCTGGCGGCGGCGATGCTGCAGCTTCCGTCGCTGGAGGCGATCTTCGCGCAGCTCACGCAGCAGTCCGATCTGGAGCGAGGCGCGCGCGACCTGGTGGACGTGATGGCGGGATAACCAAGCTGCCGCGGCTGGTGCGGTATTTTTTGCGGTCGTTCTTCACCTCGGACATGTGGCACCGGGGGGCGACCTGCGCGGACGGGCGATCGCCGCGGCAGCGTTTTTCGCCACCCCCGACCTGGACCAGTGGCTGGCCGGGGGCGCCAGCCCGCACGGGGTGGCGCTGGGGGAGGCGGCGCTCCGCGCCTTGTGGAGCACGGCGTTGGCGGCGCTGGCGGTTTTTGCCCGGCGGTAATCCCTTGGGGCAACGCGTTTGGTTCGGCGGCCCGCACCGCGTGGCGGGGGTAGGAGGCGACATCCGTGAGAACAGCGAGAATCCGGCTGAGGCTGAGCCGACCGTATCCCTTCCGCTTACGGACATGACACTGATGGACTACATCGTCCGGCTGTGGGCTGGAGCCGGGTGTGGCGAAGCGCACCGGGCTCCTCGCGTTGATCCCGCCATCACCTTGCGGGCGGGCGGTTAGGTGTGGTTTGCGGTGAGAGGATTCCGCACTGCAATGCCGCGCAACATTCGGTCTGTTTGAAGGTCTTCGGTGTAGAGCACAGCGCAGCCGGCTCGTGCTGCCGCCGCGACGAGCAGGCTGTCCCAGAAGGAGATGCGATGGGTGATCACGGAATCAATCGCCTCCAGAATCAGGTCGGGCGAGACCTGAACGATTTCGAAGACCGAGAACGTACCAAGAATTTCCTTGACGGCCAAGGGCTCAATTCCCAGTTTCCGCGTGGCAGCGGAGAAAAATTCCTGCATGACCTGAGTTGAGACGACGCCCAAGCCGGAGGCGGCCAGTTCTCGGATTAGTTCACGGCTCCGCTGCTGCTTGCGCGGGTCGACGGCGTCGTGAGCGTAGACGAAAATATTTGTATCGAGGAATGCCTTAGCGCTAGTCCTCATAGAGGTCTTGGCGATGCCACTTCCAGCCGCGCGAGTTGCCCGGGTGGGCATCCATCAGGCGAAACATCTCCTCGACGCCGGCGGTCGCGTCCTGGACCACGGCGCGGGTCAGAAGATCGCGCACCAGTTGATTCAGCGTGGTCTGATGGCGATCGGCGTAGGCACGGCCCGCAGCCAAGGTCGCCTCATCCAGGGCTAGGGTGATGTTCTTCATGCAGGGATTATAGCACACGTAATACGTGTGCACAGGTTACGTTGCATGCGACTTGGCCCAGGCTTCGGCTTGGGCGAGATCTTCGGGGGTGTCTATACCGATGGTGTTGAACGGGGTTGCCGCCATGGCGATGCGCACGCCGTGGTGGAGGAAGCGCAACTGCTCGAGGCGCTCGATCCCCTCCAGGGGCGAGGGTGGCCAGGCGTGAAAGGCGTTGAGGGCGGAGCGGGCGTAGGCGTAGAAGCCCAGGTGCTTGTGGTAATGCGGCGAGCCTTCGCGAGGGTAGGGAATCGGCGCCCGGGAAAAGTACAAGGCCCGTCCATTCTCTTCCATCACGACCTTGCAGGCGCTGGGCAATTGCGCTTCTTCGGCGGAGATGGAGGTAAACAAGGAAGCCACTTCGATCTCCGGCGCCGAGAAAAGCGCCTCGACCAGGGTGGTGATCATCTCGTGCCGCACCATGGGCTCGTCGCCCTGGATGTTGACAGCGGCTTCGGCGCGCAACTCCTCCACCACCTGCCAGACACGGTCGGTGCCGGAGGGATGGTCGGGCGAGGTCATGTGCACGGGAATGCCCGAGGCGCGACAGAATTCGGCGATTTCAGGGCCGTCGGTCGCCACCACGACGCGCTGGAGGCGCTGGCAGCGAGCCACGCCCTCGTAGACCTTTTGGATCATCGGGACGCCGGCAATTTTGCGCAGGGGTTTGCCGGGCAGCCGAGTGGCGCCCATGCGGGCGGGGATGACGCCGATCACATTTTCGGTAGGCAGCACATGACTAGGCTACCCGAAAGGCTGGAGTTATAGGGGGTGGTTGTTGTGGCTGGCGGCGATCTCGGCGATGCGGTGGCGGGCCAGGGCGAGGGCCTTGGCCATCTGCGGCGTGGGAGGCTCGAGGGCGACAAAGCTGCGGTACTCGGCTTCGGCGGTTTTGACGTCGCCCAAGCGGTCGGCCGCCTCGGCGGCCAAGAAGTGGGCAGCGGGCGGAGCGGGAGGGGTGGCATACATGGCGTTGGTGGCCATGGTTTGGGCTTCGCTGAAGTTGCCCTGCTTGAGGTCGAGGCCGGAAAGCTCGATGTAGGTGGGCCAAAGCACGGGCGCGATATTGAGCGCGCGCCGCAGGTAGAGGCGGGAGAGCTGGAGGTTGCCGGTGGTGGAGTAAAGCTTGCCCAACTCGGTGAGCGCGAGCGAGTTGTTGGGATTGCGCTCGACGGCGACGTCGAGATCGGAGCGGGCAGAGGCGTAGTTGTGGTTCTGCAGGTTGAGCGCGCCGCGCATGAGGTAGGCGAGGCCCCAATTGGGGGCAGCGGTGATGGCCTCGTTCACCAGCTTCCAGGCTTTGCCCAATTCGAGCTTGGCGAGGGCCTTTTGCGCCGCCGCCAACTTGGACTTGGCCTTGCCGGAGGCTTGCATGTCGTTGAGCGAAACGGTGGAGGCGTTGGCGCTGACGCCGCCGCCGGTGGGGCTCAAGCCGCCGCCGTGGAGGCGGATGGTAAGGTTGGCGAGGTTGGCGGGGTTGCCGTTGTCCACCGCGACTCGTTCCTGGCCATCGGCGGTGGTGACCTGAAGCTCGTAGGGACCGCTGGAGAGCACGCGAAAGCTAAATTGTCCGACGGCGTTGGTGATCTGGGAGGCGAGCAGGCCGCCGTCCCAGGCGTGCAACTCAACCACGGCCGCCGCCACTGGGTTGCCGCTGCGATCTTCGACGCTGCCATTGATCTCCACCAGGTGGGAGGAAGGGTCTTGTTCGGCGTCCGGGCGGGCTTGCGCGGTGGAGAGGATGGAGGCGGGAGCGCGCGGATTTATGCCGGTCGGGGTCGAGCCCAGTGGCGGCCCGGCTTGCGCCAAGGAAGCGGCACTGGATAGACAGGCAAGGCCAACCGAAGCCACCAGGAGAGCCACTGCACGCAAATGCATCGATGCCACCCCTACAATGAAATCAAACGCGGAAGGCGTTCATTGATTTCAAAAGATGCAGGGCGGCGGTTGGCTGGTGTCCCAGTTTGAGCAAGAAAATGCGACCCGATTGTGAACGCAGCGCGCGCGAGCTAGGGGACAGCATCTCTGGCCAGTGCGGGGAGGCGAAGCCGTTCGAGGTAGGACTCGAGCGCGGCGGCGCGATGGGCGCTGGTGTGGGCCTCGAGCACGCGTTGCTGGGCGGCACGCCCGAGCGCGGCGGCGGCGGCGGGGCTGGTGTGGAGCAGGAGCTGCACGATCGCGGCGGTGTTGTCGGCCACGAGGATCTCGTTTGCGGGCTGGAAGAACTCGCAGAGGCCGGGCCAGGGATCGGAGATGATGGCGGTGGCGGCGGCGGCGGCTTCGAACAGGCGTACGGAGGGAGAGTAGCCGGCCTCGACCATGGCTTGGCGGGTAAGGTTGAGGGTGAAGCGCGAGGCGGCGTAGAAGGCGGCGTGTTGGTCGGGAGCGAGATGGGGGTCGTAGCGCAGGTTGCCAGGCCAAGCCTGGGGCTGGGGAAACATGGAGCCGGCGAGGTGAAACGACATGCGGGGCAGATGGCGGGCGGGGGCGAGCAATAGGCGCTGAACTTTGCTTTGGCGATCGGGGGCAAAGGTGCCCATGAAGCTGAGCGCCACGGGCGGGCGCGGGGCACGCGCGGCGGACCGATAGGCGCTTTCATCGCAAGCGCAGTAGAGGGGGCGCACCTGGCGCGCGTGCCAACTGCGTTGCAACTCGTCCAGCACCGGGCCTCCGGTGAAGCTGAGGTAAAGGTCGAGCGCCGGGATCTGGTCGGCGCGGAGGTAGGCGCAGGCTTGGCGGCGAAGCAGCTCGAGGGTGATGGGGGTGTCTATGTCGTAGAAGCAGACGGGGGCGGGGGTGTGGCCGAGCAGGTCGTCGAGCAGCGGAATGGCTTCGGGGAAGTAGCTGCCCACGATCACGGCGTCGGCGGCGCGGGCGGCGGCCAGGGCGGTGGCGCGGATGTCGCTCCAGTTGCGATAGAGGTGCAGGCGAGCCTGCGGAGGCCGGGGCAGATCGCGGTGGCGGGCGTACCAGTCGGTGTCGCGCTCAAAGAATTCGATTTGGTGGCCGCGTTGGCGCAGGCCGCGCAACAGGCCGCGATAGGTGGTGGCGTGGCCGTTGCCCCAGGAGGAGGTGAGCGAAAGCCCAAAGAAGGCGAAGAGCATGGCGGGCTAGCAGCGGAGGGCGGGCGCCACGGCGTCCGCCTGAGGGGACGGCGCCCAGTGGGAGGGAGCGAGGAGCAAGGTATGCACCCGCTGGGCGCGATGGCGGTAGGAGTGTTCGGCCAGGGCGCGCTCGCGGGCGCGGCGGCCGAGTGCGGCGGCGGCTTGCGGAGAGAGGGTGGCGAGGTGGGCGGCGACCTGCTCGGGCCCGGTGGCCAGAAGGATCTCGCGGCCCGGTTCGAAGAACAGGCTCATGCCGGGCCAGGCATCGCTGAGGATGGCAGCGCCGGCGCCGGCCGCCTCGAAGATGCGGGTGGGTGGAGAAAAGCCGGTTTGCGCCATGGAGTCTCGGTTCAGGTTGAGCACCAGGCGGGCGGAGCAGTTAAGGGCATTGTGTTGGGGCGGAGCGACGTAGCCGGCGCGGCTCACGTTGGGCGGGGCGGCGGTGTCGGACCAACCTTCGCCGGCGAGCAAGAAGCGCTGTTGCGGACAACGGCGCGCGGCCTCGAAGAAGAAGTGGCGGACGCGGGAGTCGCGGTCGGGAAGGCGATGACCGAGGAAGGTGAGATCGGCCTGCCAACGCGGGTCCGGGGAGGCCGGAAAGTGGGTGTCCGGGTCGAGTCCGTTGTAGATGGGAAAGCAGGCGCGTGCGCCCAAGCGGCGGTAGTGGGCGACGACCGGGGGACCGCCACCGTAGGTGAAAACGAAGTCGTAGGCGGGCAGGCAGGGGCGCAGCGGGTGGTGCGTGTCGGCCTCGAGCGCGGCCAGCGTGGCGGGGGCATCCACGTCCCAGTAGGCTACCCGCGGGCGGGCACCGGCCGGGGCGGCGGCGGCGGCATCGAGCACGGCCTCGTCCAAGAAAGCATCGTGGGCGCCGACGCCGCTGTGCTTGATGATGAGATCGGCTTCGCGGGCGCGGCGCAGGTGGAGCAAGAGCTCGGTGTGGGAGCGGTAGACCGGGCAGTGGGCAAAAGGCGGATCGGCGGGCCAATCGCGATGGCGAAGGCGATCGAAGATGTCGGGTTCGGCGAAGGTGACGTGGTAGCCCAGGGCGTGGAGGTTTTTGTAAAGCCCGCGGTAATAGGTGGCGGCGCCATTCCAGTAGGCGGAGGTCAGGCTGGAGCCGAAGACATAGAGCCTCAATCCAGATCGCGGCAAATAGCCTCCAATTGCTGCGCCCGGTGCGCACAGGTGTGTCGCGCCCGAATGGTGGCGGTGCCGTGGCGCCCCAACAGGATTCGTTGCTCCTCTTGGCGGAGAAGTTGCATCATCAGCGCGGTCATTTCCCCGCCATCCCGTGCCTGCCAGTAATCGGCACCGGCCTCGAACAGGGCCTCAGTGTCGTTCCAAGGCGGGCAAAGCAGGGGCACGCCACAGGCCAGGGCCTCGAACATGCGGATGGTGGGGATGCCGGGCAAGGCCTGGGTGTAGGGCGCCCGCGGCAGGTGGAGGGTGAATTGGGCGGCGGCGTAGGCGAGCGGCGCCTGCAGATTGGGGAGGTAGCCGCCATAGGCGATGTTGCAGGCGGCGAGCTGCGCCTGGGCGGCGGCGGGATAGCGGACGCCGTAGACCTGGGCGGAGAGCCCCGCCGAACGGACGGGCTCGAGCAGGAACTGGTGCAACTCGCGGCTGCGCTCCCCGTCGCCCCAATTGCCAATCCAAACCAGGGCGCATTGCGGAGCTGGGGGCAGTGGGAAGAAGCGCTCGGTGTCGGCGGCCTCGTGGAAGGTGAAGCTGCGTCGCACCCCCCAGCCTTCATACAGGCGGCGCAGGCTTTCGCCAAAAGCCAGCACGCCGTCGAGTGCGGCCAGCGGCAGCCGCTGCAGGGTCTCGGGTTGGCTGAGGGCGCGGTGGTGGGTGTCGTGCAGGAGGAGACGAAAGCCGAAGCGCCGGCGCCGGGGCAACAGCCACTCCAGCAGCTCGGGCTCGTTCCATTCATGCACCACAACCAGGTCGGCGCCGCGCAGTTCGGCGTCCCAGTCATGGACACACTCCGGGCCGGAGGCGCCGGGCCCGTAGCAGCGCAGATCGAGCTCGGGATAGGCGGCGCGCACCTGGGAGATGGCCTCCGCGCCGTTGGGTTCGGCGCGGAGGTGGGCCAGCGACCAGCCGCCGGCGGCGGCCGGCATGGCCTCGTAGACGCGGACGGTGTGGCCGCAGCGGGCCAGGGCGCTGACCAGGCCGCGCAGGAAGTGGGCGTTGCCGTGATTCCAGTCGGAGAGCCAGGAGTGGGCGAAGTAGCGGATCTGCACGGCGGCTTTCGGCTAGAGCAGGCGTCGGTAGAGGGTCTCGTAGTCGGCGGCCATGCGCTCGGCGGTGTAGAGCTGGCGGGCGCGTTGGGCAGCGGCGGCGGCCAGCGCGCGCACCTGCCCGGGGTCGGAGGCCAAGGTTTGCAGGCAGCGCGCCAAGGCGTCGCCATCGTCGCGGGCAAAATAGCAGGCGGCGGAGCCCCAGACCTCGCGGAAGCTG
>Ga0307372_10010196_pt1 | contig 12770 bp, 12 predicted proteins | sample OX1MG_FD_202533 | JGI IMG/M metagenome (GOLD analysis project Ga0307372, IMG submission 202533) | Soil microbial communities from Risofladan, Vaasa, Finland - OX-1 | ecosystem: Environmental > Terrestrial > Soil > Coastal area > Acid sulfate soil | place: Finland: Risofladan, Vaasa | collected...
CCAGTGGCGTGATCACCCCGCGGTGATCGTCTGGCTGCGCCATTTCGGTTGCGTCTTCTGCCGCGAGCAGGTGGCCGAGATCCGCGCTCATCGCGGAGAGATCGAGGCCCTGGGCGGCGGAATCGTGTTCGTCGGCAACGGCACCGCACACGCGGCCGCCTGGTTCCGGAAGCGCTTCGCCGCTGATTCGTCGGTGCTGACCGACCCTGACCTCGTTTCCTACAAAGCAATCGGCGCGCGCTCGGGCCTGGTCTCGACCCTCGGTCCGCAGGCGTGGGGCGCCGGCATCCGTGCCCTCCGATCCGGAGCCCGGCAATCCACGACCAAAGGACATCCCTATCAGCAGGGCGGACTGGTGATCATGGGGCCCGGGAACACGGTGCTCTACCGTCACATCAGCGGCGCCGCCGGGGACCACGCGCCGATCGTCGACGTCCTCGGTGCGCTCGAGGCAGCGGCGGCGCTCCCCGTCGGGTCCTGACCACATGCAGTTCGGCCGCTACTACGAGGAATTCGACGTCGGAGCCACGTACAGGCACTGGCCGGGCAAGACGATCACCGAGGCGGACGATCACCTGTTCTGCCTGCTCACCATGAACCACCACCCGCTGCACACCGACGCGCACTTCGCGGAGACGAAGACGGAGTTCAAGCGCAACGTCGTGGTGGGGAATCTCGTGTACAGCCTCGCGCTCGGGATGAGCGTCGCCGACATCAGCGGCAAGGCGATCGCCAACCTCGAGGTCGAGTCGCTGAAGCACGAGAACCCGACCTTTCACGGCGACACGATCTACGCGGAGACCACGGTGCTCGACAAGCGCGAGTCGTCGAGCAAGCCCGACCGCGGGATCGTCACCGTCGAGACCCGTGCCTTCAATCAGCGGGGTGAGCGGGTCTGCATCTTCAAGCGCCGAGTGATGGTGCCCAAGCGCGAAGCCGGGGAGTTGCAGCCGGCGGACATCCCTGCCGGCGGGGATTCACGTGGGCGCGGGAAGCGCTGAGGCGGCGGCCCGATACAGCGTTCGGCCGCTTCTCCCCGGGCCGGCAGACGCGCTGCGCGACGCCGTGCTGCGACTCGGCCTGCCCCCCGAGAGGCTCACCGTCCTCGCCCGGCGCGGCGCGGTGGAGGCGCTCGCGCTTCGCGGTCTGAGCTCGGACCAGATCCGGGTGCTCGAGCGTCTCGTGGCGGATGGCGGCGGGGAGGTGCTCAGCAACGCCGACGGCGATCGGGCCGTGCTCCTGATGCCGCTGATGGCCGCGGGCTCGCTCCCCATGCGGCTCGCCGCCTGGAGCGAGAACGCAGGCGAGGTCGGCGCGGCCATCGGGTCGGTCCTGATGGCGCGCGGCGGGCCGCCACCGCCGCTCGAGGTGACCGGACATCGCCTGGAGTTCGGCAGCCGCACCCTCGTGATGGGCATCCTCAACGTCACGCCGGATTCCTTCTCCGGGGACGGGGTGGGCGACGACATCCCCGGAGCCGTCGCCCGAGCGCTGTCGCTCGCCGACGAGGGGGCGGATGTCATCGACATCGGTGGCGAGAGCACGAGGCCGTCCCGGAGCAGAGAGGAGGTTTCGGCGGAGATCGAGTTGTCGCGGGTGCTGCCGGTGGTCCGCGTACTGTCGGAGCGCCTTCCGGTCCCGATCAGCATCGACACGCGCAAGGCGACGGTGGCGGCCGCGGCCCTGGATGCGGGGGCGGTGATCGTCAACGACGTCTGGGGACTGCGCGGTGATCCGGACATGGCAGCGGTGATCGCGTCCCATCCCGGGACCGGGGTGGTCGCCATGCACAATCAGCGCGGGACCGAATACGGCGACCTGATGGAGGACGTATGCCTGGGCCTGCGGGAGAGCCTCGCGGTCGCCGAGAAGGCGGGGATCCACGCGTCCCAGGTGATCATCGACCCCGGCTTCGGCTTCGCGAAGACGCCGGCGCACAACCTCGAACTGATCCGCCGTCTCGGCGAACTGAAGGGTATGGGCCACGCGGTGCTCATCGGTCCATCCCGAAAGTCGACGACCGGCCTGGTCATCGGTGAGGCGGACCAAACCCACCGACTCGAGCCGAGCCTCGCGCTCGCGGTGCTCGCGGTGCAGGCGGGAGCCCACATGGTTCGCGTGCACGACGTGGCTGCGACCGTTCGCGCGCTGCGGGCCGCCGATGCCGTCGTCAGGGGGACGCCCGACGCGCTCCGGGACCTGCCGATTCCCGGTCCGACGGGGTGAGCGCAGATCCCTTCTCCACTGACACAGCGTGGGTGGGATTGGGAAGCAACATGGGTCATCGCGGGCGGAACCTCGCTCGCCTGCGCGTCGCGCTCACCACCGAGAGCGTGGTCATCGTTGCGCTCTCACCGGAAATCCTCACCCGACCGATCGGCGTGACGGCGCAGGGCGACTTTCACAACCAGGTGGTCCGTCTGCGGAGCCCGGCTCCCTGGCAGCCGGACCGGTGGCTGAACCATTGCCGCGCCGCGGAGGTCGCCGCAGGCCGGCGTCCGACGTATCGATGGGGTCCGCGCATCGCCGACGCCGACGTCCTCCTCCTCGGCGAGCACGGTGAGATCCACGTCCAAGAGCCGGGCCTGACCGTACCCCACCCGGAGCTCTCCCACCGACACTTCGAGCATCAGCTCCTCCTGGCGGCCGGGCTCATGCCCGGGTCGTCATGGGGGGAGCGTTCTAGATCGGAAGGCGGTCGGCCAGCTGCGGGACCAGCTTGAGCGCGCTGTCGATCTGCTTCGCGAGGGTCGTGAGGTCGGGCTGCTTCTCGAAGTCGAGGAACCACGAGTGCTCGGCCGTGAACTTCTCGACCAGCGTGGTGGTTCCGAGCACCGCGATACCGACGTGCACGCTCGGCTTGTCGTCCTCCGAAAACGCCTTGCCCAGCAACGACTGAACCGTCTCGACCCAGCCGCCGACCTCGTCGAGATCGTGCAGCTCGTAACCGCCGTCACCGAGCACGAATTCGGCTTCGACGTCGACGAACGCCTGCGGCGTGATCTGCTGATGCGGGCAGTCCTGCGCCTCGTCGTCATCGTGGTAGAGCTCGCAGTCGGCGCCGGGGCCGTAGGCGGAGATGAACGTCAGCAGCGCGTCCCATGTGTAGCTCACATGCACGTGGTACCTCGGTGGAGGATCGCCCGTGAGGCGGACGGTGCACTCGAACCGGCGTTCACCGAGCCCGGGCTCGAGATGGTGGCGGACGTCCTCGATGCTGAGCCCGGCGGCGTCCACCGCCTCGAGCAGATCCGAGGCGAACTCCTCGTACGACGGAAACGTCGGACGATCGGCTCCCGCCGGCTCCGGGCCCGCCTGGCCGGCGCCGGGATGTTCCGACATGGTCAGCGCCCCGGGCGCAGGTGGCGCACCGCCAGCCGGAGGATGTTGGCGCCGAGCACCACGACGAAGAACAGCACCATGGCGATCACCAGTGGCAGTTCCACGTTGGGAGTCGAATACGTGTACGTCGCCAGGATCGCCGCCGCGAACAGCCCCACGGCGATGACCGCGAGGGCGCCGACGGTGATCGCCGAGAGCGGACTCGTTCGCCGGCTCTGGTTGGCCGGCTCGCGGGGGTCGAGCATCGGAGGAGTGCGCACCATGCCGAGTGTACTTTGCGGCCACCTCACATCCGCGAGGATCGTCAGCGCCGCACCCCTGCGAAGCGGTAGCCGATGCCAGGCACGGCGAGGATATGGCGGGGTTGCCCTGGGTCGGGCTCGATCTTGCGCCTGAGGTTGCGCACGTGCACGTCGATGACCCTGGTCTCGATCGGGTGCTCGTAGCCCCAGACGGCGCTGAGGATCCGCTCTCGGGAGAGCACCTTTCCGGCATTCGTCGCCAGGTACGAGAGGAGATCGAACTCGGTGTGCGTGAGCACGATGTCACGATCCGAGCGGGTCACGCGGCGCTCGGCCGTGTCGATGACGAGGTCGCGAAAAACGAGGCGCCCGTCCGCGGGCTTGTCGTCGCCCCGCAGCTCCCTGGCCCTGCGCAGCTGAGCACCGATCCGGGCCAGCAGCTCTCGCGGCCGGAAGGGCTTGGCGACGTAGTCGTCCGCGCCGATCTCCAGGCCCAGGACGACGTCGATCTCGTCGTGCTTGGCGCTGAGGATGATCAGCGGCATCCGGTGCCCCGCGCGGCGGATCTCGCGGCAGACGTCAAACCCCGAAAGATCCGGGAGCACGAGATCGAGCACCACGACATCCGGGTGGAAGACCTCGAGACGGGCTAACGCCTCGCCGGCGCGCTCAGCCTCCTGGACGGTGTAGCCCTCCGTTTCGCAGATGAGACGCACCGCTCGGCGAACGAGCGCGTCGTCATCGACCACGAGCACCCGCACCTGCTGTCCATCCACGCCAATTCCTCGAAGTGAGCTCGCGTCATTCTGGAGTATCCAACCTCGTTCGGAACGGTGAAGGGTTGCTACTATACGGGCCGACTCCAATTCGGACCGCCTCCTTCGGGACGGTCTTCCTTCACAAAACTGGAGACCCGCACCCGTGCAGACCCAGGGTTCCCTTCGTGACGGCGGGCTCGCCACGCTGCTCCAATCGATGCAGGCAGAGCGAGCAACCGGCACCCTGACCATCGACAACGGTGGCGACAACTGCTCGCTGTACTTCCTGTTCGGGCATCTGTTCCATGCCAATGGCCCGGGCGGACAGGGTGAGGAGGTCGTCATCGACGCGCTCGGCTGGGACGACGGCTCCTACCAGTTCGATCCCCGCGCCAAGCTCCCCGCAGAGGAGACGATCAAGGCCTCTCCGGCCGAGTTGATCGCCGCCGCCGAGAGCCGCGCCCCCGCGGCGGCGCCGTCCGCCGGTGCCTCGACGTGGCCCGAGGCAACCCAGGCCTACTCGCCTTCCGACGCATACTCCCCGGCGGCCGCGCCGAGCCTCCCCGAGCCGGTCGAGGAGCCCGCATACGCCGTCGCAGCCGCACCGGCTCCGGAGCCGGTGGCCGAAACGTACACGCCCGCCCCGGTGGAGCCCGAGCCGGCACCGGTGCCCGAGTTCCAACCGGCACCGGTACCGGTACCGGAGCCTGTCGCGTTCCAACCCGCCCCGGAGCCGGTTTCCTACCACCCCGCACCCGCAGCTCCGGCGACCACCGCGCCCGCCGCGTCGCCGGATCGCCCGCTGTCGGGCACCACCGGAGGGTCCACCTCGGGAACGCCGAGCGTGCGCGTCTACCCGCTGCCGTCGGGCCGCGCGCATTACGAGGGCTTGAAGAGCGCGTTCGTCGACTTCCCGCGTCTGTTGCGCACCCTCCGGTCGGATCGACACACCGGGTATGTGAACCTGAGCGGCAGCGGCTACAGCGGGGTCATCCTCCTCAACGACGGGCAGGCGCTGCAGGCACTTTCCAGCAACGGGACCGCCGTCCAGGGAGAGGCGGCCTTCCTCCAGATACGCAGGCACATGGACGCCGGTGACGGTGTCATCGACGTGATCGAGCTCGAGGGCGACACCGTGACCGCGCTCGCTCAGCTGTTCACATCGCCGTACCTCTACAGTGGGTTGCTCGGCCGCTTCGTCAACCTCGAGGCGCTGCTCGAATACCTCGCCGAGGAGCACGTCAGCGGGTCGGTCGTGGTGCAGACGCCGAGCGAGGCGGGGATCATCCTGCTTCGCGATGGCGACATCCTCGGCACCTACACCGAATCCCAGCGATCCCTCGACAAGGCGACCACGGCGGTGGCTTCACTTGCCACCGATCGTCAGTCGGTCATCGAGGTCAAGGGCGGCGACGGCGCGATCGCGCCCATCGACGTCGACGCCGCGCTCAACCGCGCGTACTAGCCTCCCGGGGCGCTCCCGCCTCGCCTCCGTCGCGCGCCGGACCGCACCCTGGGCCGCCGCCGGGCTGATGTGCGCCTCGCTCTCCGGGTGTTTCAGCGGTCCGCCGCAGATCATCCAGTTGATCCCCAACCGCGGCGCCGTCGGCGTCGCCGCCGACGCGCCGGTCACGGTCGAGTTCGATCGTCCGGTGGTCACGGCATCGGTCCGGGGCCGGTTCTCGGTGAGCCGCCGGATCCATTCCTGCGATCTCGAGGCTGCATTCGACGCGAGTGCCCTTGCCCCCTGCCGGATCGTGTGGCTCCCCGGGGATACCGGATTCACGCTGCTCCACCCGAAAGCGATCTTCGCGCCGAGCACGTCGTACACATTCACCCTCGCGGGGGGCATCCGTGACCCGAGCGGGGTCGTGAACTCGGTCGACCATCACTGGACGATCACCACCGGCGCTGCGCCCGTCATCCGCGCGCTGCAGCCGGCTGACGGATCCCACGGTGTGCCCGTCGACGCTCCGATCTCGGTGAGCTTCTCGACCGCGATGGCGGCGGGCACCACGCAGGCGGCGATCAGCCTGAATCCAGCGGTGCCGGGCACGCGGGTGGTTCGCAACCTTCGCGACCCGAGCCGGTTCGTCGTGCTCCCCGGAGCAACCCTGCAGGCGGGCGTCGCATACAGCCTGCGGGTTGCCTCGACGGCGACGGACGTCGATCATCAACCCCTGCCGGCCGCGGCCACGTCGACGTTCACAACGGCCGGGATGTCGCCGGTCGCTCATGTCGTGGTGCTCGCGGGGGTCCCCGGCGAAGGGGCGACCTCCGTGCTGGTATCGCCGCTGGCTCCCGCCGAGGCCGGAGAGCCGATTTCGTCCGAGGCGGTGCTCGTCGCCCCGCGCTGCCCGCACAGGACAGGCTGCGGCGCCGCCGCATTCGGCGGCCCGCTCTACACCTATGCCTCGGCAGCGCTGTCGCCGGGAGGCGCATGGCTCGCCGTTGTCGAGGTCGACGCGACGGTGAGCGGTTCGAATCCGGTGCTGCTCGTGCTCGACCCGGCCACCGGCACCGTGGTCAAGAGCTTCGAGAGCTCGTCACTGCCGTCCTGGTCGCCTGACGGATCGATGCTGGCGTTCTCCAGGGCTGGCAACGTGTCGTTCTTCAACCCCACCACCGAAGCGCTCACGAACCTCCCTCCGGGCCATCCGATGCTGGCTCCCGCGGTCTGGAGCCCCCTCGGTGAGCAGCTCGTCCTCGATGTTGCAGGTACGTCGGATGTCCAGCAGCTCGAGCTCGCCGATTCGGTGGTGCTCGCTCGATATCCGGTTCCGGGCCTCACCGGCGGGGCGAGCAACCCGGCGATCTCTCCGGACGGCTCGCAGCTCGCGTTCTCTCGATCGGCACCGGGTGTTCAGGGCGCGTGGATCGCGGGCATCGGGGCGTCGCCGGCGGCCCCGCGGTTGCTCGATCCGTTCGTCCAACCCGTCGGATTCACGGCGACCGGGACCCTCCTCGGGATCGACCGGCCTGCTGCCGGCGCCGCCACCCTCGTGCTCGTCAGTGTTGCCGGTGATGAACAGATCCCGATCGCGTCAGGTCCGGCGCTCGGCGCTCTCGGCACCGTGGTGGTCGCGCCTTCCGGACGGCAGCTCGTCTTTCTCAATGACGATGCGAACGGCATCGTTCAGGCGTACGTCGAGAACGCCGACGGGAGCAACGTGCAGGTCATCACCGACTTCACCCCACAAACGCTCGTTGCGGTCTCGGTGGCTGTGAGCGGATGAAGCGCCTGCTCTTTCTCATCGCCGACACCGGCGGCGGCCATCGCGCCGCCGCGACGGCTGTCGAGCGCCAGATGCTCGCAACGTCGCCAGGCGAGTTCGAGATCACGATTCTCGACCCGTTCACAAGCGCGAAGCCACGGGTGATCGGCGGCACCGCGGGACTGTACGGACCGATCACGAGGCATGCGCGCTGGCTCTGGGGCGGTCTCTATCACTCGACCAACAGCCGATCGGCCGTGGCGCTGCTGGAACGCACCGTGCTCCGATCCGTGACCAACGCCGTGGCCGAGGCGATCGGGCGCATCGATCCTGACTGCGTCGTGTCCTTTCATCCCCTGCTGAATCACATCAGCGTGCGAGCCGTTCGCGGCCGGGCGAGACCGGTCCCGGTGGTCACCGTCATCACCGATCTCGTCGACATCCACGTCGCCTGGGCGTGCCGCGACGTCGATGCGGTGGTCGTACCGTCTCCTGGAGGGCTCGATCACTGCCGGCGCGCCGGGATTCCCGCTTCACGCTGCCACGACTTCGGCCTGGCGGTCGACCGCCGTTTCACCGAAGTTCCCAGCGACCCGGCCGGTATCGCCGCCATGCGCAGGCGGCTGGGTCTGCGCGCCGACAGCTTCGTTGTCCTCGTGTGTGGCGGCGCCGACGGGTCGGGGGGGCTCGTCAAGCATGCGCGCGCCATCGCCTCAGGGTCGCTCGACCTCGATCTGGTGGTCATCTGCGGACGCAACGAGCGGGCGCGGTCGGCTCTCGCGGGGCTGCGCACCGGCGCGGGGCACCCGGTCCGGGTCCTGGGCTACGTGAACAACATGGCCGAATGGATGAGCGCGAGCAGCGTCGTCGTCTCGAAGGCGGGCCCGGGAACCATCGCCGAGGCGCTCTGCTGCGGGGTGCCCCTCCTACTCGTGTGGTATCTCCCCGGGCAGGAGCGGGGTAACGTGGAGTGGGTGGTGGACATTGGGGCGGGCAGGTATGTCCCGCGCGACGAGCAGCTCGTCGACACCGTCGCGGAGCTCGCCGCGCCCGGGTCGGAGGCGCTCGCGACCATGCGCTCCGCGGTGAGGGCCGCAGCGCGCCCCGACGCGACCCGTCGCATTGCCGAGTTGATCGCCACCATGACCGGACGGACCGCGTGAGCATCGACGCCCCGTCCGTCGATGCGATGTCTGAGCCTGCCGGCGCCCGAGCGCCGCGCTGCGCGATCGTCCGCCTCCGACTGCACTGCTTTCGCAACTACGCCGAGGCGACCGTGCGCTTCGGCCCCGGGCTCAATGTCATTCATGGCCAAAACGCGCAAGGGAAGACGAACCTGCTCGAGGCGATCGCCACACTCGCGCTGACACGCTCTCCCCGGACGACGAGCAGCGGCGACCTCCTGCTCTGGAGCGAGCATGCGGCGCTCGCGGAGGCCGACGTGACGCGTCCGCCGGCCGATGTCACGCTGTCGGTGCGGTTTCAGCGGGACGGCCCCACCGAACGGGTGTCGCGGGTCACCTCCGTCGATGGAAAACCGCGACCAGCGCGCGCGATGCTCGGTGTGTGCCCGGTCGTGCTCTTCTGGCCGGAGGACCTCGCGCTGGTGCGCGGCGGCCCCGACGGGCGGCGGCGCTTCCTCGACGTGATCCTCGCGCAGACCGACCAGCAGGCGGTCGCGCACATGTCGCGATACCGCCGTGTTCTCGAACAGCGAAACGCTCTCCTCCACCAGCTTCGCCAGGGAGCTGGTGCGCGTGACTCACTGAACAGCTTCACGGGCGAGCTTGCCCACCACGGCGCCTGGCTGGCACTCGCCCGCTCGCGCCTCGTCGATGCGCTGGCTCCTCTGGCCGCGCACTCGCTGCACGACCTGAGCGGTCAACGCGAGCGCATCTCACTCCGGTACGCGCCGGCGCATGGCGCGTCGATTCCCGACAGCGTCGAGGCCGCCGAGCAGGTGCTGCTCGAAGCGCTGCGCGAACGCAGCTCGGAGGAGGTGGCTCGCGGCATCACCCTGGCGGGCCCGCATCGCGACGACGTCGCGTTCGATCTCGACGGCCGTCCCGCACGCGGGACGGCCTCGCAGGGACAGCAGCGCAGCATCGTGCTGGCGTGCAAGCTCGCCGAGGTCCGGTACCTTCAGGACAGCGCGGGGGTCGCTCCGGTCATCCTGCTCGACGATGTGCTCAGCGAACTCGATCCCGAGCGCCGCAGGCACCTGCTGGGTCTGCTGGCGGCCGGATCCCACCAGGTGCTCGTGACCACCACCGAACCGCTCACCGAGGTTGCCGACTTTGCCGAGGTGCTCCACTTCACGGTGCGCGGTGGCGTCGTCACCCGGGACCAGCGCCCATGACCGAGCAGCGCCTCTCGGATCTCATCGACCCCGCACTGCGAGGACTTGGCGTCCGCGTGCAGGTGCGCGAGGAGCGGCTCCGTCTGGCGCTTGCCGACGTTGTCGGTGATGGACTCGCCGCACTCTGCCGCGCCGAACGTCTGGATCGTGGGGTGCTCGTCATCGCCACCGCCAACAGCGCCCTGGCGCATCAACTACAGATGGACGCTCCGCGAGTGATCGATGCGCTGAACCAGCGTGTCGGACAGGATCTGGTCCGGCGTATCCGCTTCAAGGCGATGTGACGATCAGGCGACTCGCACCGGCATGATGATGCAGAGGTAGTCGTCCTTCCCGACGGGGCGGATGACTCCCGGCTGCAGCGAGCCGTTGAAGGAGAGTTGGACCTCGTCCGAGTCGAGCGCCGACAGTGCATCCAGCATGTAGCGAGCGTTGAAGGCGATCTGCACGTCGTCGCCCTGCACGTTCGCCGAGAGTGGAGCCTCGTCGTCGCCGACCTCTGCGGTCTGCGCGAGCAGCGTCAGCGTTCCATCGCCGATACGAAGACGGACCGGGTTTGCGGCGTCACGTGCGAGGACTGCAGCGGTCCTCGCCTCGCGCAGCAGCGATGCCGTGGACAGGCTCACCGTCGTCGTCGACTCGCCGGGAATCACCTGGTTGTAATTGGGGTATGTCCCCTCGATCAGACGCGAGGATATCTCGACGTCCTTGAGCGTGAAGAACACCTGGTTGCGCGCATGAGCGAAGGCGATGCCGACGGTCGGCCGGTTGGGGTTCACGGCACGTGCAACCTCGGAAAGATGCCGTGACGGGACGATCACCGAAGTGACCGGGGGCGTTCCGTGCACGGTGACGTCGATGGTCTTCACCGCAAGACGGTGGCGGTCGGTTGCGGCGAGGGTGAGCCGGTTTCCCTCCATCTGGAGCAAGACGCCGGTGAGCACCGGTGCCGCCTCGTCTGAGCTCGCCGCCATCACCGTTTGCGTGATCGCGTTCTGCAGCGTGATCGCGTCAACCTCAATCGACGTTTCGGTGTCGCGCGCCGGGAGTGGCGGGAATTCCACCGCGTCGATGCCGTGCACCTTCGCGCGGTGGACGCCCCCGGCCATCTTCAGCACCTGTGTCGTCGGTTCCAGCTCCATGGTGCATGGAGCATCGCCGAGCGACGCGACGAACTCACCGAGGAGACGTGCCGGCACGGTGATCCGGCCCTCCTCGAGCACCGTCGCCGGAACCACGACCGAGATGGTGAGATCGAGATTCGTGGCCGTGACGCGAAGACCTTCGACGCCTGTTTCGAGCAATACGTTGCTCAGCACAGGCAGAGTCGATCGGGGTGATACCGCGCGGGACACGAGCCCGAGGGCACCACTGAGTGTCGAGGACGAGACGGTCGCTTTCATGGACGATTCCTCTCTGGAGGCTGCGTTATCACCAGACTCAATGAGTATGACCTGCAGAGTCTAGAGATCAGTAGACGATGTAGTAGTGGGGACAAGGGGGACAACCCGAAAGGCGATCTCATCGGGGCTCCCTGAGCGTCGCCGGCCTGTGCGCAAGTGGCACGGGTTGTCCACCGGTTCTGCACCGGAAGCAGGGTTGCGCACTTTGTCCACATGCCGTCCCGGGCTCCGCGAACAGGGTGGTCAACGGTTGTGCAGCTGCTCGCGGATCGCGCGCACCTCACCCTGGAGTCGAACATCCTCGCGCATGAGCTCGGTGATCTTTTCGATCGCGTGCAGCGCGGTGGTGTGATCCCGGCCGCCGAAGGCGGTGCCGATGATCGGGAGCGACGACTCGGTCTCCTCGCGGATGAGGTACATCGCGACCTGACGCGGGAACACGATGTTCTTGTCACGGCGCTTGCCCTTCATCTCTTCGACCGAGATGGCGTAGTGAGCGGCGACCGCCAGCTGGATGGTCTCGATGCTGACCGGGGTCGAGTCCTGAACGGGGATGACGTCACGCAGGATCTGCTGGGCGGTCTCGAGGGTGATCTGCTGGCCGTTGATCGAGGCGTGAGCGAGCACCCGGATGAGCGCGCCCTCGAGCTCGCGGATGTTCTTCTGGATCCGGTGCGCGATGAACGAGCACACCTCGTCGGGCACAAGCTTGCTGTACGGCCCGAGCTTGGTGTTGAGAATCGCAAGCCGGGTCTCGAAATCCGGAGGCTGGATGTCGGCCATCAGCCCTCCCTCGAATCGGCTGCGCAGGCGGTCCTCGAGTGTCGGAATGTCCTTGGGCGGCCGGTCGCTGCTCACCACGATCTGCTTCTGGAATTCCTGCAACGCGTTGAACGTGTGGAAGAACTCCTCCCTCGTGTGATCCTTGCCGGCCAGGAACTGGATGTCGTCGATGAGCAGGACGTCGACGCCCCGGTATCGCATCCGGAACTCTGCCGGGCGGTTCTCGACGATCGACGCGACCATCTCGTTCATGAACTTCTCTGAGGTGACGTACGCCACCTTCGCGTTCCGGTGCGTCTCCCGGACCGCATGACCGATCGCATGCATCAGATGGGTCTTGCCGAGACCGACGCCGCCATACAGGAAGAGCGGGTTGTACGCCTTGCCGGGCGCCTCGGCGACGGCGCGGCAGGCGGCGTGGGCGAAGCGGCTGGAGTTCCCCACGACGAAGGTGCTGAACGTGAATGCCGGGTTGAGTCGCGAATCGTTGGCGCCGTCCTCGGGCTCGCTCACGGAGGCATACGTCGGATCCGGGACGTGAGGCGGCGCCTCCGGGGGTGGCGACGCCTCCGGGTCGACGGTGATGATCACCTCGCAGTCGCGGCCGAGCACGCCCGAGAGGGTCTCGCGTATCAGCGGGACGTAGCGCTCGCTGACCCAGTCACGGG
>Ga0307372_10010200_pt1 | contig 12767 bp, 12 predicted proteins | sample OX1MG_FD_202533 | JGI IMG/M metagenome (GOLD analysis project Ga0307372, IMG submission 202533) | Soil microbial communities from Risofladan, Vaasa, Finland - OX-1 | ecosystem: Environmental > Terrestrial > Soil > Coastal area > Acid sulfate soil | place: Finland: Risofladan, Vaasa | collected...
AGGGCGTCGAGGGCCAGCGCGCACTCGGCCGTCTCGGCCGCGGTCACCCAGTCGTTGGTCGATACGCAACGTACGCCCAGTCCGTCCATCACGTGGCGCTCCCAACCGTCGTCGAGTCGCTTCACGCCGGCGTCGCCGCGAAGCGCGCCCGAGAAGATCGGGTAGTACCAGTCCATGGCGAACTCGTTCTTGGGCGCGAAGGCGCCCGGATGACGCGCCACGGCGTGCCCGAGTCGCCCGGCGGCCAGTTCCCATTCGGGCTTGGCCCGGTCGAGGCGCTCGGCCAGCGCAACGCCGCAGCACAACGAGTGAAAGATCGACGACGATCCGCTCAAGAGCGCGTAGGACTCGGGGCGACCCTGCGCGTCGAGGGACCAGCGAATCGTGCCGTCGTTGAGCTGCCAACGCAGCACGAACTCCAACGCGCGCTCCACCGTTGGCCACAGTTCCACCGCGAAGTCCACGTCCTCGGTCGCCAAGAGATAGTGATACAGCCCGGTCGCCAAGTACGCACAGACGTTGGTGTCAAGACGGGCGTCCTTCACCCGATCGACCACGTAGTAGTTGAACCAACTGCCGTCCCCCAACTGCGTTTGGCCCAACCATCGATAGGCCGCTCGGGCTTCGCGGGCGTAGCCGCTGATCGTGAGCGCCATCGCGCCTTCGACGTGATTCCACGGATCACAGTGTCCCCCGGCGAACCAGGGAATCTGTCCGTTGGGAAGTTGCAACGACGTGAGGTAACTGGCCGTCACGGCCAACTCTTCGCTCGACGCCACCCCGGGCACGCCACTGAGTTCGCTCGTGGTCGAACTCACGCGGGCTTCTCTAAGTAGACCACGACGGACTTTCCCATGAGGGGCGCCAACACCCGCTCGGCGTAGCGCGTTATCGCCGGGGCCTTCACGATGTCCCAGACCAACAGTCGGTGATAGAGCCGCACCAGGCGATGCTCGTCGTTGGTCGTCCCGACGAAACACTTCAACCACCAGTAGGGACTGTGCAGTCCGTGCGCGTAATGGTGGCCGGTGACGACCAGCCCCGTTGAAGTGAGGCGCTCATTGAGTACCGAGCGGCGGTAGATGCGGATGTGACCACCGGGCACGTTGTGGTACTCATCGGACAGCGCCCAGTTCACCAACTCCGGGCCGAAGCGCGGCACCGTGATGGCCATCGTGCCGCCGAGCTTTAGGACGCGCGCGAGTTCTCGCATGGCCGCCAGGTCATCGGGGATGTGTTCGAGCACCTCTGAGCAGATCACTCGATCGAAGGCGTGGTCGGCGAAGGGCAGGTGCAGCGCGTCGCCCTGGACGACGGTGGCGTGAAGAGAGCCGGCGGCCAACTCGCCGGCCTCGACCATGGCCGCGAAGATCGCGGCGACCCCTTCTACTTCGTCGCGCCCGGCGTCAAGGGCGATCACGTCCGCGCCGCGACGCGCCGCTTCGAAGGCGTGGCGGCCAAAACCGCAACCCAAGTCGAGTACTCGGTCGCCTCTTCGTAGGCCCAATTGTTCGTACTTGGCGGTCAGCATCAGTTAAAGGTCATGGAATCGGGGAGCGCACGAGCGTTCAATATGGCGTCGTAACAGGCCGCCGTGCCCCGCGCCGTCACCTCCCAGGTGAATCGCTCCATCACGCGTCGCCGCCCGGCAGCGCCCAGGCGCTGGCGTAAGGGCTCGTCGTCAAGGAGCTGACCAATGGCCTTTACCAACGCCTCGGGATTGTTGGGCTCGACCAACAGCCCCGTCTCGCCACTGATGCCCACGACCTCGGGCAGGGCGCCGCCGGTCGTGGCCACCACCGCCACCCCACAGCTCATCGCCTCGATCGCGGGCAGCGAGAACCCCTCGTAGAGACTGGGCACGATGGCCACTTCGGCCTCGCCGTAGAGGCGCGCGAGCTCTTCGTCGCTCACGCCAGAGACCGTGGTGACAATGTCGTTCAAACCAAGTCGCTCTAGCGCGTTCGCCACCCGCCCTTTGGCCTGAGGTTTACCGATCACCACCAGATCGATCTCTCGCTCCACGCGCAACTTCGCGATCGCTTCGAGCAAGGGCACGAGGCCCTTCATCGGCACGTCGCTACTCGAGGTGACCATCAAACGGCCCTTCTTCTTCACGACATCGTCGTAGGGCTTAAAGACCTGGTGATCCACGCCAACGGGCACCACCGTGAGCCGTTCCAGCGCCACGCCCATCTGGGCGTGGATGTCCGCCTTCGAATTGTGCGACACCGTCAAGACCGCGGGCAGTTTTCTCGCCACGCGCACCTGCATGCGCAAGAAGCCGAACCACCGCCGGGTGCCCAGACGCTGGCCGAACGTCTCGGCGTGATCGAGCGCAATCGATCGGTCGACGGTGATGGGGTGATGCAGCGTCTCGAGCAACGGCCAGCCCTGACGGTGCAACGTCCAGATGCCCGTGCCCAGGCACTGGTTGTCGTGCACGAGGTCAAAGTCGCCTCGGCGCCCCTTGAGCATTTTGGCGATTCGCCGGGAGTACGCCAGCGGTTCTCCAAAGCCAGCGCTCAACATGACGGCGAACTCCGTCACGTCCGCCAGGGACTTGAACTCGCTACGGGCGGGAATCCGAAAGGGGTCGGGGTCGCGGTAGAGGTCCAGGCCGCGAACGGCGCTAAAGCCCACGCCCTCGTCCAACTCGGGCCAGGGCGGACCCGCGAAGACTTCAACGCTGTGACCCAGCGCCACCAGTTCGCGGGTCAGGTGACGGGTATAGACGCCCTGACCACCGCAACGCGGGTTACCGCGGTATATCAAAAAAGCGACGCGGTACTTGCCGGGCTCGGAGGCCCGAGGGGGCACCCGGGCGGGCAGAGTGAGAGTTCGACTGAGCGCCCAGGAGGCCCTGGTGTCGCGAACGGTCTGGCGGAGGGAGCGAGGCACGAGACAACTTTCTTCTTTACTACGGTCATTCATTCTCCCCCAATTCCATGAAGCGCACAAATGCGCCTGAGGCCGCGCGCAACGAGTGACTACGCTTCAAATATGGATTTGACGTACCCCCAAGAAGCCGAGACGTTTCGTAAAGAGATTCGTACTTGGCTCGAAGAGGCGCTGCCAGCGGGCTGGTTTGAACCGGGCTTTTCGATGAGTAGCCAAGAGCGCGAGCACTTCAACGAGACCTGGACCGAGAAGCTCTTCGCCGGCGGATGGATCTGTGCCGGTTGGCCCGTTGAGTACGGCGGCAAGGGACTCTCGCTCATGGACCAGGTGGTCTTGAATGAAGAGTTCGCCAAGGCCAACACGCCCCTGCGCGCCGACTTCTTTGGTGACACCCTGGTCGGCCCGACCATTCTTCAGTGGGGCACCGACGAGCAAAAGAAGGAGTTCATCCCGGGTATCTTGCACGGAACCATCGCGTGGTGTCAGGGCTTCTCGGAACCGGACTCGGGCTCGGACCTGGCGAGCCTCAAGACCACGGCCGTGCTCGACGGTGACGAATGGGTCATCAATGGTCAGAAGGTCTGGACCACCCAGGCCCAGCACGCGGACTTCGTCTTTTTGCTGACGCGTACCGATCCCGACGCGCCCCAACACGCGGGCATCAGCTACCTCTTGGTGCCAATGCACCAAGCGGGCATTGACGTGCGTCCGATCACTCAGGTTGACGGCTCGGCCGAATTCAACGAAGTCTTCTTCACCAACGCTCGCTGTCCGAAGAACAACGTCGTGGGCGGGGTCAACAACGGCTGGAAGGTTGCCATGACGACCCTGGGTTTCGAACGGGGCTCGTCGTCGACCACGGGCTATCGCCGATTCTTAAAGGAGTGGGAACTCATCGTCAAGGAAGCGACGCGAGTCAAGAAGAACGACGACCCTCTCGTGCGCGACGCCCTGGTCAAGGCGTGGGCCAACGTCAAGATCATGGAGATCAACGGCTTTCGTTCTTTGACCGACGCGCTCAACAACACCCACCACGCGGCGTTGCTGGGCGCGTGCAACAAGATGTTCTGGTCCGAGGCACACCGTGCGTCCACCGATCTCGCGATCGACCTCTTGGGCATGGAGGCGCAAGTCCTCACGGGCAAGGAACCGGCGCCGGGATCCTCAACCGGACGGCGACGCGGGCGCAGTGACTACCCGGTCTCGGAACTTCAAGCGGCGTTCTTCTTCTCACGCTCCGAGACCATCTGGGGTGGCACGGCCGAGATTCAGCGCAACATCATTGGTGAGCGGGCGCTGGGTTTGCCCAAGGAGCCCAAAGTCCCGCACGCTTAGGCGGGCTGGAGCACCTTGTCGGCGCGCGCGTGATGGCGCTGTTGGACCAAGAGTCCAAGACCCGTCAACAACGCGAAGCCTGCGCCCATCAAGATGCCGATTCGAGGATTCGACCACGACACCACGAGACCCACGAGCGGCGCGCCGATGGGCGTGGTGCCCAAGAACGCGATGCTATACAGGCTCATCACGCGCCCGCGCATGTGTTCAGTCGAGTTCAACTGCAACAGCGAATTAGCAGTGGCGACCAACGCGATCGAGAAAGCACCGGTGGGAATCATCGCGATCTCGGCCCACAGCACCGTGGGCGAGAGAGCCGCCAACGTCATGAAGAGGCCAAAGCCGAGCATCAACAGCGCGAGCATCTCGGGGGTCGGCCGCGAACGGCGCGCCACTAAGAGTCCGCCAATGACCGCGCCGAGCCCCATCGCGCCCATCAAGATGCCGTAGTGGGCGGCCGAGGTTTCGTGGAACGTCTTCGTCGCGAAGAGCGGCAACGTGACGGTGAAGTTGTAGGCGAAGAGACCCACAATCGCCACGGCGATGATCACGTTACGCAAAATCGGGGTGCTGAAGGCGTACTTGAGCCCGAGGCGTAACTGACCCTTCTCGCGCTTGACGGTGCTCATGCGCAAGAACGCCTCACCCTTCATCATCATCAGTGCGATCAACACCGCGACGAAGGAACCCGCGTTGGCGAAAAAGCACGCCGCCGTACCCACCAGGGCGATCAGTCCGGCCGCGATGCCCGGACCGATCAGCCGCCCGGCGTTCATCAACACCGAGTTCAAACTCACGGCGTTGGCGATCAGCTCGCGGCCCACCATCTCTTGCACGAAGGCCTGTCGGGCCGGGACGTCGAAGAGGTTCACAACCCCTAGGCCCATCGCGATCGCGTAGACGATCAGCACGTTGACGTGGTGGGTACTGACCAAAATGCCCAGCAGTAGCGCGAGCAATCCGGCCGAGGTCTGGGTGAAGTACAAGATGCGACGTTTCTCGTGCCGGTCGGCAATGAGGCCGCCGTACGAGCCCACGAGGAGCATCGGCACGTACTGCAGCGCGATGGCGATCCCCAGGTCCACCGACGAGCCCGTGATCTGCAATACCAACCAGCCCTGAGCCAGTGACTGCATCCACGTGCCCGAGACCGAGATCAGTTGACCAATGAAGTAGAGGCGAAAGTTACGGACCCGTAACGCCGCGAACGTCCGTGATTTGCTTGGCGTCAACGGACTCATTCGTCTTCCAACAGCAGTTCTAGAAACGACACCAACTTCGCAGCTTGGCGCTGATCGATCGGCGACAACGCGAGGAGCTTGCGCTCGACGAACTCGGTCTTTCGTTGACGAATGGCGTTAAGGTCTCGACGCCCTAAGGCCGTCAGGCGAACGCGAGTGCTTCGCCGGTCCAAGGGATCGGACGCCGAACTAATGAGTCCGGCCTTCATCATGTCCTTGACGAGCCGCGTGACCGACGGTGGCTGAATCTGCTCGGCTTCGGCGAGCTCACCCAGTGAAGGGCTCTCGAGCTTTCCGATCGACGCCAGCATTGACGCCTGGGCCGGCGTCACGCCGCCGAGCGCGGAGTAGCGAAGTTTTCGATTGAATCGCGTGATGGCCCGGCGCAAGCGGGCCGCGGTTTCGGTAGTCGTCGTATCCATTAGTTCACCTAACTAAATAATAGCGGGTCACTCGACAACGAGACACAGGACCTGGGCCGGTCAGGACTTCTAAGGCGTCAAGGGATCAAGCACCACGCTGAAGTCCGCTCGCCCCCCGTTCATGTCAATGATGAGACCTTCTCGAACCCCGAACACAGCGTCGCGTCTGAGGTGCGGTGAGTCGGCGTCAAAAGCGTGGGTGACGAGGGTCTTGTACCCCGCGCAACTGACCTTGAAGTGCGTGTGGGCCGGTCGCCAGGCGTGTCGACCCGTGGAACGAAGCATCTGGCCCACCGGTCCATCGGTGGGTATCTCGTAGTCAACGGGCCGCGAAGTGTGAATTTCGAAGGCGCCGTCGGATCCCGTCTCGAACACCCCGCGGTAGTTGAAGGGTGGCTGCGAGGGATCTTGCACGTCGTAGAGTCCGTTCGGTGCCGTCTGCCACACGTCGAGGCGCGCGTGTTCGAGGGGGTTCCCACGAGAGTTTCGAACGGTCCCCGAAAAGATCAATTGTTCTCCTTCGCTCTCATCTCGGGCGATGGATGAACCCATGGCCAACCTTGGGGCCCCGGGCCGGTAAAAGGGTCCCAGCACCGTCGGCTCCGTGGACGTGGTCGAAGACATCTGATTCAACATCTCGACCAACATCGACACGCCGAGCGTGTCCGAGAGCAAAATGAACTCTTGGCGAGACCCGTCGCACTTTTGGCCAACTTCGGTGAGAAAGTCGATGCCCGCGGCCCACTCCTCGCGCGTCAACTTCGTCTCGTCGACAAAGGCGTAGAGGTGACGGAGGGCCGAACGCAAGATCTCCGCCAAGCGCGGATTCGCCGCCTCATCGAAGCTCGCTTGAGCTTCGTGTAAATAGTCATCGAAGGTGACCTGGTCCATCATGATCGAACGACCTCCCTCCACTCGTCATTAGCGTGCTTCCAGCAACGTAGCAAGCGACGAGGTCCAACTCGCACTCGTGCGCTGCGTCCGGTACCGCCCGGGTCCGGCACACGGTTCACACCAGGCGGACCGAGTTCTGGCGTCAGGGGATAGATTCCTGATGATTCTTCGAGTGAAGGAGGCAACGTGTATCACCTTCCCGACCAGCACGACAAGATTGCCGTCGTCACCGGTTCGAACAGCGGTACGGGCAAGGAGGCCGCTCGACGTCTGGCCGGCGCGGGCGCCACGGTCATCCTGGCGGTGCGCACGCTCGCCAAGGGCGACGACGCGCGACTTGAGATCTTGCGCCAATATCCCGAGGCGCGCCTTGAAGTCCGACACCTTGACGTGGCCGACCTGTCATCGGTGCGGGCCTTCGCCGAGACGCTGCTGGCCGAAAAGCGACCGCTGGATCTCTTGGTGAACAACGCGGGCGTGATGGCCCCGCCCGAGCGCCTGGTGAGCGTGGACGGATTCGAATTGCAGTTCGCCACCAACTTTCTAGGTCCCTTCGCGCTCACGCTACGGCTCCTCCCGCTTCTTCGAGCCGCGAATCAAGGGCGCGTCGCCACGATGAGTTCCAGCGCCGCCGCGTTCGGGACCATTCGCTACCGGGACCTCCAGCGTGAGCGCCACTACGTCCCCTATCTCGCCTACGCCCAGTCCAAACTCGCCGATCTCCTCTTCGCCCAACATCTGGCTCGCCTCGCCAATCAGCGTCGGTGGAATCTCATGAGTAACGCCGCACACCCGGGTTTCACGCGGACCAATCTCCTTACCGCCGGCGCGAGCCTCGGCCGCGGTCGCCAACGTCCGGCGTGGCTGACCAACGCGATGTTCCTCGCCTCCCAAGGCGTCGAGCCCGGGACCGAGCCGCTGCTCTACGCGGCCACGAGTCCCGAGGCCCTCAGTGGCGCCTACTACGGTCCGGGCCGACTCTTTGGACTCGTGGGTCCAACGACGTTGGTGCGCGTGCCGCGTTCGGCGCGCCACGACGATGACGGGGCGCGACTTTGGCACGTGGCCGAGGAGTTAACGGGCGTCGCGCTGGCCGACGCCTAAGAGCTGAAGCCTGGTCTCACTGGGTGTTTCCTCTTCGCTGCGACTGCCACTCACGAACTGCGCCGAGCACGGCAAGTATGGATCGCCGGCGGCATGGGCGTGCACGGGGCCTGCCCCACCAACTCAGCGGAGCGATGCATTTGGTGGCCACGCGCCGTCTCGCGAGCGAAGACTCAACGGGCGCGAACTGGCTCGAACGACGCCTGCCACTCCCGCCTGATCAACCCGTACACCCACGAGTCCGAGACCTCGCCATTCACGACGCAGTCTTCCCGCAACATCCCTTCACGCACGAATCCGAGTTTCTCCAGGACGCGAGCAGATGCCGCGTTGCGCGTATCGGTTTCAGCCTGGACTCGATTCATATCGAGCGTGTCGAATGCCCACTGCAGTATGGCCCGCGCGGCCTCGGTCGCGAAGCCATGGCCCCACGCGGCATCGTCGAAGCAGTAGCCCATTGACGCGCTGCGGTACTCCGGGTTCCACCGGGTCAGGCTGCACCAGCCGATGAACGCTCCGTCGGAATCACGCTCCACGGCGAGCCGCGTCCCGGTGCCTGCCTCGGCGATCTCTCGGCAAGCCGTAATGAACTGCTCGGCGCGCAGACGTTCGCTCCAGGGCGGCGCGTCCCAGTAGCGCAGCACGTAGGCGTTGCTGTGCAGCGCGAAGAGGGCGTGCGCGTCCGAGTCGTCGAAGGGACGCAGTCGCAGGCGAGCGGTGTGCAACGTGGGCGTTGACAAGGACATGCGTGCCATGGTACGTCGTCACGGATCCCACTCACCCACCAGCCGTGCTCGCTCAGCGGGCGAAGTGCAGGACGTGCGCGCCCATCGGTCGTTCGGGTAACTCGTCTGCCCGGCCCGCAGCCGTCAATAGTGACACACCCAGTTAGAGCTCGCGGTAGCGCGGCACGTAGGCGCCCGAACCGAGCAGCGAGGACGCCTCGGGGTCCATCGACTCGTCGATCCCGCCAATGACCTCACTGACCCAGGCCAGGCGATCTTTCAAGATCCGGGTGACGCCGCCTTGGAGGGTGTCTGAGGAGATTGCACAGCTCGAGCACGCGCCCTGGAGCTGTACTTCGACCACGCCGGTCTCGACGTCGCAACGAATCAATACCAAGTCGCCACCGTCGGCTTGGACCGAGGGCCGCATCAGGTCCATCAGCGCATTCAGCGCCGAAAGGCGACCGGCTCGTTCTTGGTCGGAGAGTTCCACTCCCCCAGTCTGCCGTGAAATCCTTACCGCGTGCCCGAGTGAGATAACTCACTACGATGAAGCACGTGAGCGAACCAACGACTGGCTTTCGCGTCGACGACATCAATCTGTCGGACATGGAGTTTTGGCGGCGCCCCTATGGCGAACGCGAGAGCGCCTTTCGAACCCTGCGCCAAGAGCGGCCCATCAGCCACTATGACGAGCCGATCTTTGAGGGTTCGTCCGTCGAGTTCCCCGCGGGCGATGGCTTCTACGCCCTGACGCGCTACGCCGACGTCTCGGAGGTCTCTCGACACCCCGATGTCTTTCTCTCGGGTCCCGGCGCCGTGTCGCTGCTCGACCTGCCCCCCGAGATGGTGGAGTACTTCTCGGGCATGATCTCCACGGACAACCCCAAGCACGCCCGGCTTCGCCGGATCGTCTCTAACGCCTTTAACCCGAGAAACGTGCGGGCGGTCGAAGAGTCCATCGAACGCGTCGCCGACGAAATCATCCAACGAGCTCGTCAAGACGGCACCGGTGATTTCATCACAGACGTCGCCGCGCCCTTTCCCTTGGAGATCATCTGCTCGATGATGGGCGTACAACCCAGCGAGTACGCCACGGTACTCAAATGCTCGAACATCATTCTCTCCAACGGTGACCCCGAGTTCATTCCCGAGGGCACCGACCCGGTCCTCGCCTTTCTCGAAGCCGGCGCCACCTTGACCGGGATAATGGAAGAGCTAGGCAAGTACCGAGTAGACCAACCCATCGACGACATCACGAGCGCGTTAGTGAACGCCGAGATCGAGTCCGAGAAGTTAACCCAACAAGAGTTGGCGTCGTTTTTCGTGCTGTTGGTCACGGCGGGGAACGAAACGACACGCACCGCCCTCGCCCACGCCCTGCACGCCTTTGGCGAGTACCCCGCGCAGCAGCGTCGCCTGGTCGAGGATTACGACGGTCTCGCCAAGACCGCCACCGATGAGATTGTGCGCTGGGCTTCACCCGTGATTTGGATGCGCCGAACGTTGTCGCGCGACTACACCCTGTCGGGCTTCGACCTCAAGGCCGGCGAAAAGGTCGTCATGTTCTACAACTCGGCCAACCGCGACGAGGACGCCTTCGTCGACCCCTACGTCTTTGACGTGGGGCGCGCACCCAACGACCACTTCGGCTTCGGGGCCCCCGGGCCCCACTTCTGCCTGGGCGCGCACCTCGCCCGGCGCGAGATCACCGTCATGTGGCGCGAACTGTTACAGCGCACCCCCGGCATTCATCCGACCGGGCCGCCGGCCCAACTGGCGTCGAGCTTCATCAACGGCATCAAACACCTCAACTACAGCTTCTAGGCCCGTCGCGCCGCTTGGGCTTCGTCAAAGACGCGCAGCGCCCTGGGACCCCACACCGTGCCCGGTCCCCCGTTCATCAAGACCGCGACGCCCAGGGCCTCGGCCACCTGTTGGCGCGTGACGCCCGCGCGCAACGCCCCGCGCGCGTGCGCCACGATGCAGCCGTCACACTCTCGCGTCGTCGCGATGACCAGCGCCAGCAGTTCCTTGACCGCACTCGAGAGCTCGCCCTCTCTCATCGCCGCCGAGGACATCTCGACATAACCCTTCATTACCTCGGGAATGAGCTCGTGCAGTTCGAGCGACGCCTGGCGCAGTTCTTCACGTACTTCGTCCATGCTCTCCATAGTGACCTCCTCGACCGAGCGTATCGAGCGGCGAGCGCTTCAATGACATCGCCCCGATTGCTCCCTGTGGTGGCCCCATCGGCGACACGAGCGATCACCCCTACAGCAGCTTCTTGAAACCTCGGTGGCTCGAGACGTAGCCGTTGGCTTCGTAGAAGCGGTGCGCGTCCTCTCGTACGACCCGACTCGTGAGTTGGATCCGGTAGCAACCCTGCGCACGAGCGAGCGCTTCGGCGCGTTCGAGCAGCATCGCGCCGATACCCACACCGCGCCGGTCGCTTCGAACGTGTACGCTCTCGAGCTCACAACACCACCCACCGGTGTTTTGAAAGTGCGGAAAGATCATCACTTGACACAGGCCCACGACCTCACCGCCAACTTCGGCCACCAACACCTCGCCACGTCGGCGTCGCGTCTCTTCCACAGCGCGCCAGTAGGCGTCAATCTCGCCCTCGTGCTCTTTCTCGGGCGTCATCGAGCCGCCCTGGACGACCAGTGAGGCCGCCTCGACGTCATCGAGGGCGATGGGGCGAACGGTGACCTGCACGCCCTAGGGTCGCGGATCGATCGGCGTCAACACACCCACGGCCGCTTCGACGGCCTCGGCGGCGTTCAAGCAGAGATCCTCACGAAAGAGGTCGCCGATGATCTGGGCCCCGGTGGGCAGGCCATTGGCCACACCGGTCGGCACGCACACCGCCGGCAGACCGAGCAGGTTGGCCGGCAGCACGAAGCGAAAGAGTTCGACCACCTTCATCGCGGACTCCGCGTCCTTAATGTCAAAGCCGTGTTCGAAGGGTGGCTGGGTCCAGGTGGGACCGACGATCAAGGGATAAGTCGTAAAGAACTCTCGCCACGCTCTCGCCACGCGGTATCGGTTCTCCCACATCAGGGCCATCGACGCGCCCGTCGAGGCAGGAAACTCGATCGAGGTCAACTCGAGGAATCGCTGTCCGTCTTCGCCCATCAGCGGTCCCAGGCGTGGCATGGTCACCCGCAGACTCGTCAACATCAACTCGGTCCAGGCGAAGTAGGCGTCAAAGAGCAACGGGGGCTCGACCTCTTCTACTTCGTACCCCGCGGCCTCGAGCGCTCGACCCGCCGTGCGCACGCCTTCGGCGACGTCTTTATCAGTCTCGCCACCCAAAGGTTCAGCCACCAGCGCCACGCGCTTGGAGACCGGGCGCCCCTGGAGCGCCACGTCGATCGATTGCGGGTCACCGCGGTGGGCGCCCATCACGACTTCGAGGCCCCGGCGAACGTCGCTAACGTGACGCGCCAGCACCCCGTCGGCCAACATGACCTGGGCGTTGACGGCCATCTCGAACACGGCGCTCGGATTGCCTTGGGCGATTCGACCGCGCGACGGTTTGATCGACGTGATCCCGCAGCAGTACGCGGGGTTGCGCAGCGACCCGCCGATGTCGTTGCCGAGGCCGATCGGGCTCATCCCCGAGGCGATGGCGGCCGCTTCGCCCCCCGAGGAGCCCCCGGCGGTGCGGCCGTGGCGCCAGGGGTTGTGCGTGGCACCGTAGAGCGACGATTCGGCGTTCACGCGAAGTCCCAGGTCGGGCATGTTGGTGCGCGCGAGCACCACCGCGCCGGCGCCGCGCATCTTTTCTACGATCGGCGAGTCGGCCGTGGCCACGACGTCCCGTAGCGCTACGGACCCTTCGGTGGTGGGGTAACCAGCCACGTCCAGATTCGTCTTCACACTAAAGGGCACGCCGTGCAACGCGCCGAGCGGTCGACCAGCCTTTTGGGCCGCGTCCGCAGCGTCGGCTTCGGCGAGTACCTCATCGGGTCGCACTTCGACCACGGCGTTGACCGCGGCGTTGACGGCGTCAATACGCGCGAGGTGCGCGGCCACGACCTCTCGCGAAGACGTCTCCCCACGTCGGATCAGTTGCGCCAGTGTCGACGCCGACTCTTGCCACAGTTCCGAAGTCACGTTGTACCTCCCAGTTCGAC
>Ga0307372_10010203_pt1 | contig 12767 bp, 13 predicted proteins | sample OX1MG_FD_202533 | JGI IMG/M metagenome (GOLD analysis project Ga0307372, IMG submission 202533) | Soil microbial communities from Risofladan, Vaasa, Finland - OX-1 | ecosystem: Environmental > Terrestrial > Soil > Coastal area > Acid sulfate soil | place: Finland: Risofladan, Vaasa | collected...
TGCAGGACCTCGGCGTCGAGGTGAAGGGGCTCTGGCTCGTCGATTTCGACAACGGCGAGGGGTACTACTGCTGGGCGTACCCCGAAGACTCCCTCTCCCACTACCATGGCTACGAGGACGGCTTCGCCGGCCGGATGACCATCCAATAACGGTCGGCGCCCCGGCCGGCCACGCGCCTCCCGTCATTGACAGGACGCGGCCTGACGGGCGAAAATCTAAAAGTGAAACGTCGTTCCGCATAGTGGAATGAATGGCCGGACCGCGCCGCCGTCCCGTCGTCCGCAGCGCCTCGACCACGTCGGTCGACAAGGCGCTCGAGCTGTGCGAACTGCTGAGCGCCTCCGAGGGGGGCGCCAGCCTGCGGGAGCTCGCGAAGGGGGCGCAGCAGCCGGCCCCGACGGTGCACCGGCTGCTGGCGGTGCTGAAGCGTCGCGGATACGTCCGTCAGGACGAGGAGACGCAGCGGTACAGCCTGACGCTCAAGATGCTCGACCTGAGCTTCCGGCTCCTCGGGCGCTCGGAGCTGCGGCTGCATGCGTACCCGGTGCTGCGCGAATACGTTCTGCGGACCGGCGAGCGCAGCTTCATCGCGTTTCCGGCGACCGGCGAGGTGACGTACATCTGGAGCGCCGGGCCTGATGAGGTGGCGATGCGGACGGTGTACGGGCGCCCGATGCCGGGGCACTGTTCGATCTACTTTGCGGCGCCACAGGCGACACGGCGGCTGAGCTGCCTGAAGCTGGTCGAGCCGCGTGACGTCGGCCGGAGCGAGGCGATGGTCCTGCGGCTGGGGCCGCCGGCCGCGACGGCGGAGACGCAGCGGCTGTGCTGCACGTGCGCGCCGGTCCACGACTACACCGGACGCGAAGTCGCGCGGGTCGGCCTGTTCCGCCACGATGCAGACGAGGCGCCGACCCTGACCGTTCACAACCGGGGTGCCTGGGAGCTGGCCCGCCAGATCTCCCTGCGCCTGGGACATCTGTCGGCCGGGACCATGGAGGTGTCGGCCTGATTCGCTGGAGGAGTGCTGGAGAAGAGCAATGGCCTACATCATCTGTGAACCCTGTATCGGCGTGAAGGACACGGCATGCGTCGATGTGTGCCCGGTCGACTGCATCCACCCGCGAAAGGACGAAGGCGATTTCGCGCCGGCGGAGATGCTCTATATCCACCCGGATGAGTGCATCGACTGCGGCGCCTGCGTGCCGGCCTGCCCGGTCGAAGCGATCTTCGCGCTCGATGAAGTCCCCGACAAGTGGAAGAACTTCATCGACATCAACGCCCAGCACTATCAGAAATAGCCGGCCCGTCCGTCCCGCGCCCCCTCCGGCCGGCCCGTCCTGCCGAGGGCGCGGGGGCGGCGCGGCTTCGCTTCTCTCATCCTCTGCTCCGCGGACTCCGGCCGGGCCCGGCGGCCGCCGGCCGGCCGCCGATTCTTCGGGGATCCACGGGCGCCTGAACTCCGCTAATATCTCTTCTTCAAGGCTGGTCCGTCTCGGAAACGGGGAAAGGGAGGCACGGCCATGCGTGGCACTGTTCGAGGCCTCACGGCGGCGGCGATGGCGGCGGCGCTGGTCGCCGGACTGACGTTGGTGGGGCAGGCGCGCGGGCTCGTGCCCTCGCAGGCGGCCGACGTCGAGATACAGATTGCGCGGAAGCTGTTCGCGCAGGGGGACTTTCCGGCCGCGCTCGTGCTCTTCCGCGAGGCGGAGAAGTACGCCCCGGAGCTGGATCAGCGGCGACGCGCGCTGACGGGCATCGTGCGATCGGCGCTGCGGGTGGCCCGGTTCGGTCTCGCGATGCGGACCGGCGCCGAACTGGCGTCGCTGCAGCCGCAGGACGGGGACGCGGTGGCGCTCTACGGCGACGCGCTCTGGGCCTCGGGGCTGTTCCCCGAAGCGGAACAGCAGTACCGGCACGCGATGGAGCTGAATCCGAAGACGGCGCGTGCGCTGAACGGCCTGGCGCTGCTCGCGGCGGCCCGCAGTCAACTCGACCGGGCGATGACGGACGCGCAGGCGGCGCGCGCGCTCGACCCCGACGGGCAGCAGATTCAGCACACGGTCGGGATGATCTACGAGCGCATGCACCGCTACGCCGATGCGGCCGACGCCTACGAGCAGTACGTCGACCTGCTGCCGAACAAGGATCGCAGCCTGAAGGCGGTCTGGGCGCGGGCGGAGATCAAGTTCCTCCGGTCGTTCAAGGATCGCCAGCCGTTCGCGACCGACGCGGCCGACCAGGACGCGTTGCACACGGTCGGGTTCCGGCTCGTCAACCACAAGGTGATCGTCCGGGCCAGCCTGAACGGGAAGCCCGACCAGGACCTCGTGCTCGACACGGGCGCCGAGCAGACGGTGATCTCCGAGGCGACGGCGCGGGACCTCGGGCTGAAGCCGGTCACCTTCACGCTCAGCGCGGGCGTGGGCGACATCGGCCTCCGCGGGCTGCAGCTGGCGCGCCTCGACTCGCTCCGGATCGGCCCGTTCACCGTCCACAACGTTCCCTGCGTCATCAAGAACCCGGCCCTCAAGGACGTGCCGACGAAGGCGGCCGACAGCTTCTCCCCGCTGGCGCTCGGCCTGTCGATGCGGATCGACTACGCCCGTCACGAGCTGATCTTCGGCCGCCATCTGCCCCACGAGTCGGACGCCGTGCAGCTGCCGCTCTACCTGAACCGGCTGGCGACGGTGCGCGGGACGATCAACGGCGGGCATCCGGCGAGCTTCGTCGTCGACACGGGCGGCGAGGTGATTTCGATCAGCGAGGCGATGGCGGGCACGCTCGGCTATCCGGCGGACGCGCCGCGGATTCCGCTGAAGGTGTACGGGACGTCGGGCTGGGACCGTGACGCGTTCCTCATGCCGGGCGTCGATCTGCGGTTTGCCGGGATCCGGTACCGGAACTTCCCGGTGGTCGTGCTGAACCTCCGGGCGCCCAGCGTGCTGCTCGGGTACCAGCTGGGCGGGATCGTCGGGCAGCAGTTCCTGAGCAAGTACCGGGTGACGATCGATCTCGAGCGCAGCGTGCTGGCGCTGACGAAGCTGTAGCCGGCCGGTGGCCCCTCCGTCCGACGCCGGATGACCGGGCCTGGCGAGGGCCGGCGGGCGCGCCGGACTAGTCGGCCGTCCGCTTGCGCAGCCGCTCGGCGCGCCGGGCGCGCGCCTCCTCGCAGATCCGCTGCTCCGCCTCGGTCTCGATGAGGAGTGGCGGGACCGGCACCGGGCCGCCGTATGAGGAGATGGCCACGAAGGTCAGGTAGGCGTGGCTCGTCTTGCGTCGCCGGCCCGTGAGCGTTTCCTCCGAGTAGACCTCGACTTCCACTTCCAGCGACGTCCGGAACGTGCAGGTGACGCGCGATTTCAGGATGATGAGATCGCCCACCTTGATCGGATGGAGGAACTGCAGGCCGTCGACGGCGGCCGTGACGAGCAGGCTCCGCGTGTGCCGGTGGCAGGCGATGGCGCCGGCGATGTCGATGAGGTGCATCACCGTGCCGCCCAGGATGAAGCCGAGCGGGTTGGCGTCGTTCGGCAGCACGACCTGCACCATCTCGGTCGCCGACTCCGAGGCGCGCTTCGGGGCGAGGGCGGTATCGGTCTCCATCATCAGCAGGGCACCCGATCAGAAGTCATACCCGATCCAGACGGTGAACCGGGGCTTGCGGAACGCCGCGCTGCCGCCGCTCGACGCGAAGACGACGTTCTCCCAGCTCGAGTTGAACAGCGTGCGCCAGGACCAGTCGAAGTGGATCGGGAAGCCGAGCGCGAAGGTCTCCAGGCCGATGCCGTACGACGCGCGCCCGTCCTCCAGGCGGAAGCCGGAGACGGTCGTTGGCGTGCCGGGGATGGCGACCGGGTTGCCGTTCTGATCGTACCCGTAGCTGGTGATCGGCGTCACGGTTTCGGGGCTGCTGCTGAAGAACTTGAAGCCGGTGTTGCTCCACCAGGCGCCGCCGACGTTGAAGAAGAAGACGCCGCGGACGCCGCCGAGCACGCCGACCGGCGTCAGGGCCGCCTCGATGATCGGGAAGCGGAGCTCGGCGTCGCCGAACACGGCGTTCTGCCCGATGAACTGCAGGTAGTCGTAGCCGTGCATCTCCGAGTTGCCGCCGAAGTACAGGAAGTCGGGATCGTTGCCGAAGCTCTTGAACACGCGGCCGCGCAGGGCGAGCAGCCCCGAGGCGCCGATCCGCATGTAGTAGCGGGCGTCGATGTCGAACGTCTGCCGCGACAGCAGCCCGCCGAGTCCCGGCGCCACTTCGTAGCGCAGCTGCATCGTGTTGCCCGACAGCGGGCCGAAGCTGCGGAAGACGGTCGTCTCCTGGATGTAGGAGACGTCGAACGGCATGAGCGTGCCGGTGTTGAACAGCGTCCGTCCATAGGCCTGGATCTGGTACTGGTTGGCCTGCGCCTGCAGCGTCGGGTCGTTGTACTGCTGGCTGAGGTGCTCCACGCCGGCCGACACCTGGATCCGCCGATCGGGGTCGAACGGGTAGATGCCGTAGATGCTGCCGCCGTTCACCGATTGCGTCGCTTGCGCCTGGGAGCGGCTGAGGAGCAGGGCGGGGTCGTAGAGCGCGCCGCCGAGCAGGCCGTAGTAGAACTGCGTGTACGAGAAGGCCTGCGCCGCGTACTGGAAGCGGTGCGAGAGGTCCACGTACGACGCGGCGAGCTGCCGGTACTGCAGCACCGAGGCGGCGTAGAGATTGACCTCGTGATCGCCGAGGGCGTCGCCGAAGCTCACCGACGTGCCGCCGAAGACGTCGCCGCCGCTCGTCACCCCGACGCTGATCGGCGGCCGGCCCTCGAGGAACAGCTTGCCGAAGACCCCTTTCTTGTGAATGTTGCCCGGAATGAGCGTGTACGCGAGCGGCGCCTGGAAATCGATGATCGGGCCGGGCGCGCCGAAGTCCGACGTGTTCGCCGTCAGCACCGGCTTGTTCAGCTCGATCGTGTGGAGGCCGTACTGACCCTTGTAGTAGGTGATGAAGGCGACCTTCGGCGTCCCGCCGGTCTCCGGGGTCTTCAGCACGACCGCCGAGACGTTCCCCCCCTCGGTGTTGGTGTACTGCTGCAGCTGGCCGGTCTGCAGGTCGAGCGTCCAGATGTTGTAGATCCTGCCGTTCCGCGCGACGTCCGGCGGCTCCGGCTTGCGGGGATCGGTCGCCGTGGACGAGAACACCAGCGTGTGGTCGTTGAGGAACTCCGCCCCCGATTCGTCCGCGGTCCCGAACGTGAGCTGGCGCTTCTTGCCGGTCGCCAGGTCGAGCTGGAACAGCTTGTAGGCGCCGCTCACGCGGGTCAGGTACACGATCGACTTGCCGTCGGGCGAGAAGATCGGCGCGAATTCGGCGAACTGGTCGTTCGTCAGATCCGTGATCCTGCGCGTCTGCAGATCGATCTCGTAGACATCGCCCAGCCGCTCGTTGAGGGCCGAGAAGACGACATGCCGGCCGTCGGGGGAAAAACAGGGCGATTCGGGCTGGTCGAGCCCCGGAATCCGGATCCGCTGCTCGATCTTGCCGGTGACGATGTTCTCGATGATGAGCTCCCGGCCGGGCCCCTTGCGGACGAAGTACGCCAGCCGGTCGCCGCCGGGCGACCAGGACAGGTACGGGATGGCGTTCCAGCGCTCGCCGTCCATCGAGAGATGATCCCACCCCATGTCCTTGTCGAAGCCGGGCGTGAGGTTCCGGATCACCTTGCCGTCGAGTGCCGAGATCAGGATCACGTCGTATTCCTGGTCGCGGTAGTTCGGCGCGATCGCCGCCAGGAGGTCGCCCGATGGCGAGGGCGCGATCGACAGCACGCCGAGAAAATCCGTCTTGTCCGGCTTCGGCGCCAGGTCGGTCCCGTAATCCGACGGCCGCTCCAGATCGCGGAACGGCTTGAACCTCGCCTTCAGGTACCGGGAGAACGCCTCGTCGAACGCGTCCGGCTTCATCTGGAACGCGTCTTCGTACGGATCGCCGCCGCCGCCGATCACGTTCTTCCGCAACGCGAACATGAACTGGCGGATCCCCTCCTTGCCCCAGCGTGACTCGATGAACTCGTAGACCGCATGGCCCAGGTTGTAGGGGACGAGACGCGGATTGTTGAAGCCGCCGTAGTTCTCGACCTTGGTCATCTTCGGCACGGTGTCGGTCAGCGCCACGTCCCGGACCTCCATGAGATCCAGCGGGCTCCACCGGCCGCGCTCGTACTCGGCCTGTCCCTCGGTCACCCACAGGGGAATTTCGTGGCGGATCAGCGACTGCGGGATGATGTCGAACTGGAAGATGTGCGTCAGCTCGTGGGTGATCAGTCCGTACACGATGTCCGGAGGATCGTCGATCGGCACGACCATCCGGTCGTGACCCGGCTCGGAGAACGCACCGACCCCCTCGCTCGCGCCGCCGGGAATGATGTTCTGCTCCTCGAACTGCGCGTGCGTCTTGAAGATTACGAGCGGGACCTTGAACGCCAGGTCATGCTTCAGATCGGCGCTGATCTGCTGATACGCGCTCTCGGCGTAGCCGGCGATGCGCGCCAGATCCGGCTTTTCCGCCGGGTAGTAGTAAATCTCGAAGTGGTCCGTCGTGTAGATGTACCAGTCGAACGTGTGGTAGTGCGGATAGACCTTGCCGAAGTACGGCACGAACGGCGTCTGCGCCCGGGCGGACGGCGCCACGCCGACCGTCAGGGCCAGAGCCAGCATGCCGGCGACGACCGGCAGAACCACGCCGCGGCGGACGCACATACGCATACCCAGCACCTCGCGGGCCTTGAAGCGAAAAGGGGGTGCCGCACACCATCCGGCACAGGCAACGGCGGGAGGACGGAAGGCTGATGCGCCCCGGCCGCGCCGCGCGACGCTGCGCAGGTATCTTACTGTGACGAGGACGGTTGTCGCAATCGGACGGAGCCGTCGACCGCAGCGAAGCAAGTGGCGTACCGGGCCGTTTCCTGGCGAGGCACCCGCTCCGGGCGCCCTGCCGCGCAGACACGCCCGGACGCTGTCCTGTTCTCCGGTCATCGGCCGGCCGGCGGGAGGACACCGCGTTCCTCCGGCCGTTGTCGTCCCGCCCGGCCCGGATGACAATAGAGGCGGGGTGCGGGCCGGGAATACGGCCGGCCCTCCGGGTGTTGTCCTGGGTGATGCTGAGTCGATGCGACGACGGCGACGTCCTTTCATGCGCGACCCGGCGGACGCCGGTCCTGGCGGCTTCGCCGCCGAGGCGCTGTCGTACATCGACGCGCTGTACGGGGCGGCGCTCCGCCTCACGCGCAATCCCGCGGATGCCGAAGATCTGGTCCAGGAGACGTACCTGAAGGCGTTCCGCTTCGCCGAGCGGTTCGAGCGCGGCACGAACCTGCGGGCGTGGCTGTTCACGATCCTGCACAATACCCAGCGGAACCGGCGCCGGGACGCTGCGCACGAGCTGGCGGTGTCCGACAGCGAGGTGGTCGACCGGGCGGCCGCCCGGCCGGCCGAGGGGGCGACGCCCGAGCAGGTGCTGCTCCGGGCGACGCTCGACGCCGACCTGCAGGCGGCGGTCGACGCGCTGCCGGCGGCATTCCGGGAGGCGGTCTGGCTGCGCGACGTCGAAGAGCTGTCGTACGCGGAGATCGCCCGCGTGCTGGACGTCCCGCTCGGCACGGTCATGTCGCGGATCTCCCGGGGACGTCGTCTGCTGTACGAGCGTCTCACAGCCCGGACGGGGCTCGGGGGCCTGCCGCTTGTGCGCCATGGATGAGCCCGCGGTCCGGCCGGTCCCGGGGGCGGATGGAAGAGTGTGGCAATGATTTCGTGCGGTGATCTCGACGCGCTGGCGACACCCTATCTCGACGGCGAAGTGACGCCGGCGGATCGCGAGGCGGTCGACGGGCATCTCAACGCCTGCCCGCCGTGCCGGGCGCGGGTCGACGCGGAGGCGGCGGCCCGTCGTCTGATCCGCGAGCACCGCGCGGCCCTCACGGCGGAGCGGGCGCCGGCCGACCTGCGCGCGCGCTGCTGCCGCACGGCGGCCCGCCGCGCCGCGCCGGCGTGGCGCCGGGCGGTGCCGCTGTCGGTGGCGGCCACGTTCCTCCTCGTCGCGGCCGGCTTCGTCCTCTATGCCGCCACCAGCCGCTCGGAGACCCTGCTGGCGGAGCAGCTCACGCTGGATCACCTGAAGTGCTTCTCGCTGCAGCCGGCCGACGCGCCGCCGGTCGACGCCGCCCGGCTCGCCCACACGCTGGACGCCCGCTTCGGCTGGAACCTGGGCGTGCCGTCAGGCGGGGCGGACGCGCCGATCCGGCTCATCGGGGCGCGGCGGTGCTTCTATGCGGACGGCACCATGGCCCACCTGCTGTACCGGCACCACGGCCAGCCGGTGTCGCTCTTCCTGGTGCCGGACACCGTCCGGCGTCCGCGCCTGCTGCGAGTGCTCGGACACGAGGCGCTCATCTGGCCCGAGCGCAACGTGACGTGCGTGCTCATCGCGGAGGGATCGCCCGACGACGTGAAGCAGATCGCCGCCTACGTCCGGGCGGGCCTGCACCATCCCTGATCCTGAGGCGGCGCTGGAATGGCCGGGGTCTCCGTCCCGGAGGGCCGGCACCGGAGGAGCGATCGATGACGAAACGCATGCGGGGAATCGGACTGGCCGTGGCGGTCGCGCTGATCGTGTCGTCCCGCCTGTCGGCGCCGCTGACGGCCGCGACCGCGGCGGTCTGCGATCCGAATCCGAAGCCGGCCAATCTCAACTTCACGCTGAAGGACATGCACGGCCGCCCGGTGACCCTCGCCTCGTACAAGGGCAAGGTCATCCTGCTCGACTTCTGGGCCACCTGGTGCGGGCCGTGCAAGCTCGAGATTCCGGGGTTCGCCAGGCTCGAGTCGCGGTACGGCCGCCGCGGCCTGGTCGTGCTCGGCGTGTCGACCGACGATCCGGTGCGCAAGCTGCCGCCGTTCGCCCGCGAATTCAAGATGAACTATCCGGTGCTGGTCGGCCTCGGCCAGCAGGGCTTCAAGGACGCGTATGGGCCGCTGTGGGCCATTCCGACGACATTCGTCATCGGCCGCAACGGCATGATCTGCCGGAAGCACGTCGGCATCTCGTCGATGGCCGAGTTCGAACGGGAGATCAAGGCGCTCCTGTAGTAAGATCCGGAGAGCGCACGCCGCCGGCGTCCGGCCGGCCGCGCGACGGGTCTACCGGGCGCCACGCGCCCACCGGGCAGGGAGCAGCATGATGAAGGGGTTTACACACGCGCGTCTCGCCTGCGGGTGCCGCGTGGCGTTCCGCGACGGCGTCGAGGGCAGCCCGGTCACGGTCGTGGTCGACGAGAAGTCGCCTGCGTGCCGGCTCGCGCTCCACGTCCGGGATCTGCCGGTGTTCGACTATCGCGAGGCGCTGCGCCCCTCGACCCGCCTGGGCCCGCCCGGCGAAGAGGAATACGAGGAAGAAGGCTGATCGCGGCGCGGCCGCCAGCCGTTCGAGAGGGTCACAGAGCCCGGCCGGGTCGACTGGCCGGGCTTTGCCGTCTTCGGGCGCCGGCGTCAGAAGCGGATGCGGAGATCGGCGACGAGCGGCAGGTGGTCGGACGCGACGAGCGCCTGTCGCGTCCGGGGCAGCTCCAGGCTCACCACCTCCACCCGTCCCTCGTAGTAGATGTGGTCGAGGTGCAGGATCGGAAAGATACCGGGATAGGTCCGCCGACGCTTCAGGTGCGACCGCAGGTCGATGCTCTTGAGCCGGGTGCTCAGCAGCGTCGTCACGAGCCCCTTCATCCACTCGTTGAAATCGCCCAGCACGATCTTGGTGCCGCCGACGCGGCGGTCGCCCACCACCGCGGCCAGCCGCTCCGCCTGGTACTGGCGTTCGAGGTACGCGGTCCCGAGGTGGACGTTGTAGAGGTGCAGCGTGTGGCGGCCGGCGATGACGAGATCGGTCCGCTGCAGGGCGCGCGGCTCGCACGTCTTCCAGGTGAGGTCGTGCTGCACGTGCTGGTGGATGGGGAAGCGGCTGAGCACGACGTTGCCGAACAGGCGGCCGCGGAGGCGGCGGGCCGGCGCCATGACCCAGCCCATGCCGAGAATCGCGCCGATCGCCTCGGCGTGGCCGCCGCCGTCCGGTCCGGCCCCGACCACTTCCTGGAGCGCCACGACGTCGGCGTCGACCGCCGCCAGCACCGCGGCCGTCCGCTCGGGGCGCGTCCGGCCGTCGAGCCCCCGGCAGCGATGGACGTTGTAGGTGGCCACCCGGATGGTCCGCTGCGCGGCATCATCCACTCGGCTATCATAGACGACAAACGCGCCGATCCGCGGTGGCCGGCGCGCCGGGGGTCGAAGGGAGGGCTCGCATGGCCAGGCTGGAATCGGAATTCGAGGTGGCGTGCCCGTGCTGCGGCGCGACCCTGATCGTCGACCGCAATCTGGGGCGCGTCGTGTCGCACCAGGAGCCCGAGCGGACGGACCGCCCTGAACTCTCCGACGCACACCGGATCCTGGCGGAAGAAGCGGCGCGGCGCGAGGCGATCTTCCAGCAGTCGGTCACGGCCGAGAAGACGCGCGGCGATTCGCTCTCCCGGCGGTTCGACGAAGCGCTCCGCCAGGCGAAAGAGGAGCCGATCTCGCGGCCCAAGCGGGATTTCGATCTGGACTGACCGGCCGGTGCCTCCGGCCGCCCCTCAGCCGGCGCGGCGGCCGGCTCCCGCCGGCAGCGCCGACCAGCGCTCGCGCCCGCGATACTCGACCGGCCGCCGGTCCGGATACTGATGCTTGAACGCCCGGTAGCGCTCCCGCAGCCGTGCGACCCGCCGCTCCGACGTCCGAATCGGCCGGTGGGGATAGTCGAGCAGCAGGCGCTCCGCCTTCCAGACGTTGCGCGGCGAGAACCGCCAGTCGTAGTTCCCCAGCCGCCGCAGATCGACGACCGCGTAGCCCGTGATGAGGCCGGTGAAGTCGACGTACGGATCGACGTAGCTCAGCGCGAGCGCCCGGGCCGTGCGGAAGACCGGCCGGCGGCCGTGCAGCCCCGGGTCGCGCGACCGCGCGACCGAGCCCCAGCGCCCCCGCCGCCGGTACACGAACAGCGTGTGATCCAGGTCGTCCACCGATTCGAGGCTGAGAATGAGCGGCGGAAACCCGTGCTGCTCCAGGATGACGGCGGCGGCGAGCGCCGCTTCGAAGCAGTGGGCCGTCCCCGTGCGTACGACGCCGCGGAAGCTGCGCAGCGTCATGCCGTGCGGCTCGGCGTTGTAGCGGAGGCCGTTCAGGAACCGCTGGACGCGCGCCGGGGTCGTCAGGCGGCGGATCAGCGCGCGCTCGCGCGGCAGAAACGACGAGGGCGGCGGCGTCGGCATTACGTGCCGGCCGCGACAGACGCGAGATCGCGCAGGACCTGGGCGGGCGTCCAGTCGTTCCCGTCGTAGATCTTCACGAGCCGTCCCTGCCCGTCGACGATCGCCGTGCGCAGATTGTGGGTGACCAGCCCGGCCCGGCCCGGGTTCCGGGTCACGAACACGCCGAGGTGCAGGCAGAGCGCGTCAATCGTCCGCCGGTCGCCGGTGGCGAACGTCCAGACCGCCGGGTCGGCGCCGAGCGCGCGCGCGTGCGCCTTCAGGACGGCCGGCGTGTCGTGCGCCGGATCGAAGCTGACCGAGAGCAGGTGGACCCGCCCGGCGAGCGCCGCACGGGTCCGGACCGCCTGCTGGATCCGCGCGAAGTTCCGGTCCATGAGCGGGCAGTAATCGGGCAGCGGGCACCGCGTGTAGATGAAGGTGATCACGAGCGTCCGGCCGCGGAACGACGACAGGCGGCGGGGACGGCCGTCCTGATCGACGAGGCGGGCGTCGGGCACCGGCTGGCCCGGTTCGAGCACCGCGTCCGCCACGTTCTGCGGCAGGTCTTCGAGCGGCATGGATCCGACGGTCGTCAGCGCCGACAGGTACGATTCCACCGGCGTGACGACGAGCGTGCCGCTGACGAGATCGCCGGGCCGCGTGCGGGCCACGATCGCCGGATCCGCCACCTTGAACGCCATCGTCATGGCGGGCATGAGCCCTTCCACGTCCTCGTGGCGGATCGTGATTTCCCGCGTGGCCGGGTTGACGGCCAGTACCTGCCCTTCGAGGTGATAGGCGCGCGCCGTCGGACGGGGCGCGCAGCCGGCGAGGAACACGGCCAGCGCCATCAGCGCGGCAGCGGGAGTACGGCACGACATCGTTCCACTGTAGCCCGGTGGCGCCGGAGCGTAAAGAGGGGCCGGGCGGCGCCGTGCCGGACCGGGGCGCGGTTTCCCGCATTCGCGGGAAATCGGCCGGACGGGCCGCGGCGGTTTGATATACTGAGCCTACACACGCATGAGAGCCCCCGCCGATGCTGGCACCGGGTCCCGCGCAGCATTCGAGAGAGCTTCCCAGGCGGACGGGCGTTCCTCGCGCGGGGACCGCACGTCGAACGCTAACCGCGCGTACTTGGTCAGGAGCGAGTGACAGCATGGGTCGGAGACTGTATGTGGGCAACCTTCCGTACAAGGCGACCGACGAGGAGCTGAACGAGCTGTTCAGCCGGGCAGGCACGGTCGAGAGCGTGCGCGTGATGCGCGACATGGCCACCGGCCGGGCGCGCGGCTTCGCCTTCGTCGAAATGGCCACGGACGAGGACGCCCAGAAGGCGATCAGCGAATTCCACGAGTACCAGATGGAAGGCCGGCCACTCGTCGTCAACGAGGCGCGACCGAAGCCGGAAGGCGGCGGCGGGTTCGGCGGCGGCGGGGGCGGCCGCGACTTCGGCGGCGA
>Ga0307372_10010204_pt1 | contig 12767 bp, 9 predicted proteins | sample OX1MG_FD_202533 | JGI IMG/M metagenome (GOLD analysis project Ga0307372, IMG submission 202533) | Soil microbial communities from Risofladan, Vaasa, Finland - OX-1 | ecosystem: Environmental > Terrestrial > Soil > Coastal area > Acid sulfate soil | place: Finland: Risofladan, Vaasa | collected...
GAGCGGCGATCCGCGTGCGGGTCCCGCATCTTCCCGTGGGGCCATTACCAATTGCGCGGAACTCAAAAAGGCCGCTTCGCCGGCTCCGCTCCGAGGTTCTTCAGGGCGATACGGGCCTGTTCCCGGACGGAGGCGTTGGGGTCGCGGCTGAAGATGCGGCGGAGCAGCGGTATGGTTGATGGCTCGCGCCATTGGGCAATCGCGAAGATCGCCGCGGTCCTGACGCCCACCGCGGGATCGCGCTCCGCGTGGTCCTCGACAAGGGAGTCGTTGAGGGGGCTGCGAATGTTCGCGAGCCCGCGAATTGCGAAGGTCCGCGTGTTCTCGTCGAACACGTACCGCGTCCTTTCTCCTGGCGGAATCTTCCTATAGCCCTCGATCGTCTCGCGTCCTGAAAAGGGCTGCAGATGTGCGGCGGAGCGAAGTAACCATTGCAGCCGGGTGCCCAGAGCCGGGCCGAGGTTCTGATAGATCGCCGGCGCTGCCATTATCGCCAGCGCGTCAAGCGCGGACTCCCTCTCAAAGCGGACGCAGACTCCTGGCGGCACGACGGCGATGCACACTGCGGATCCGGGGCTGGACGCGTGGGTCAAGGCCTCGAGGCGCGGGAAGGCGCGGGCGCCGTACCGAGCAATCGCGGCGGCCGCGCCGTTGCCGGTCTGGATATCGTCCAAGAGAACGGGCAGGGCACGCGGATCATTGAGCGCGGCAACCGCCTGGATGATGTCGCCGCAGTAATTGCCTTCGGCGCTGTCGGGGTGGTCGGGTTGGGCCGCCTCGCCTTCGCGCGCGATCTTCGCCGCAAATTTCGCGTTGGCCTGGCGCTCGAACTCATTTTCGGCGGCCAGGCCACGGATTAAGGCCAGGTTGAACTCGGCATTGAGCTCGGGGTGGCGGGGCAGCTCGACCGCGCGGAGCCGCAGCAGATCGTAGAAGGCCGCCATGCGCGCGCCCACCGCCGGCGAGGCCATTTGCCGCCCCAGCGACTGCACCTGCCCTGCGACCGGGGCCGTCGGCTGGCGCGCCTGGGCGGCCGCGAACGGCCCGCACAGAAGCACCGCGGCGGCGGCGACCACCCGTCGGCAGGCGCGGCTAGTGCTGGAAACTCCCGCCGCCTGCGTCATAGCTCCTCCAGTCCGCGTGGACGTGCCCGCAGGTTGAGTCCGACTGGGCTTCGACGAACGTGGGGGCGGCTGCGTTCACGGCAGCGTTATCAAAATCGGTCCATACCGCGCAGGTTCCCGATTCCAGATCGGCGGCATCGCCGAAGAGGTGTCGGCTGTTCGCGGCCGAGCCGGCCAGGGTCGAATTGTAAGTCGGGGTGCGGTAGCCGCTGTTGAACCCGGGGGTGCTGTACCCCATGGTCAGGATTTTGGCCGCCCACGCGTTGAGCCCGCGGTTGTCGCCTGACGGTTCGACCAGCGGATATTGGATCAGCGCCCAACTGTAAACGTCGCTCCCCTTGAGGGTATTGAGGTAATAGTAGGGCCCGCCCAGCTTGGTGTTGTCGGTGAAGTCGGTACAGGTCGGGCCGAAGAGCGGCGAATTGTGGATGCAGGTCGAATCGGACGGCGAGCAGGCGGAGTCGTCCTGAACGCCCAGCGCGGAATACTCGGCGATCAGGGGGCCGCGATCCGTGGCCGCGCCGTACTCGGTAGCCCCGCCCGCGTCGGTCACTGTGCTTCCGGGGGTATCGCCGGCGCATTGGGTCACAGTGCCATTGTTGTTGCTGCCGAGGATGCCGCTCAGGCAGACGCGGGCGCAGACCGGGTAGCCGCTGGCCTGCTCGGTCTGGAGGCCGCTGGCCTGGGCGCTGAGCAGGGTCTCGCCCACCGCGATCGCTTCGAACAGGCCCGCGCCCTGCGAGCCCAGGATCGAGCTGTCGCCGCTCCCCCAGCCGGCGTAGGCGGTGAAGTCATCGAGAAAGCCGCAGCAGTCCTCCACGGTGAAGTCGGACTGCATCGTGCCGCCGATGGCGGCCAGCTCGGCCGCCACCGCGGGGCAGGTGTAGAAGCAGCAGAGGCTGCACTCCGAGCAGCAGGTGGCGGCCTGCGCGTTGAAGATGCCGGCGTTCACCGCCACCTGCATCTGCGCCGGGCCGCTGGCCGGCTGCATGACCTTGCCATGGGGGCCGGGCTGGGCCGCGGCGGCGGGCTCGAGCATGGCGCTGCCGTCCTGGACCTCGGGCGGCAGCAGGTTGCCGCTGGGGTCGGGCGTGCCCTCCTGGCGCAGCCTGCCGATGTCCACGTTGGCGGAAGCGCCGGGCGCCAGCGTCACCGGGACGGCGTAGGTGTGCATGCCGTCGGCGGAGTAGAGCGTGAGCACGACGTTCTGAGGGGTCGAGCCGGGGTTCCAGAGCGAGTACATGGTGTCGTTGCCGTGGGCGGTGTTCCAGTAGGGAAGCTGCAAGCCGACGGCGTGGCTCATGCGGACGGGGATGACTTCGAAGACGTAGTTGCCGGTCTGGTCGGTGCTGCCGGTGGTCATCAGCACGTCCCCATCCCGGCCGTCGAAGCTCACCGACCAGTTCAGCATCGCGCCCTCGATCGCATCCGGTTCCACATTCATTTTACGCGCCATCTCGCGCTCGAGGCTACGCGCCAGCGGGGCGAGCGCGACGGGGACGAGCGCCTGCGGCATAAGCGCCACCTCCAAGCTCTGGGACACCGGCGGCGGCCCAGCGATTCCCGTCATGCCCATTGTGCCCATCGCCAGGTTGGCGGTGACGGTGGCGAGCAGCGGGCGGCGGCTGGTGTTGCGCAGATAGCCGTAGGGACGGAAGCGGACTCGGTCGGGGAAGCCGGCGCCGCTCATGGGTTTGTCGAGCATCAGACCGGTGGCGGCGAGGACCACCGGGCCGGTGGCGCCGGGCGGCGGCGCAGGCGGCGTGGGGGCGGCTGGACCAGAACTGGAGGCACTCGCGTCCATCGGCGGCGGCATATAGCCCGGCTCGAACTCGATCGAGGCGGAAAAGCCTTCGCGCTCGTTCTCCATCCAGCCGGAGGCCGACATCGCCATGGCCCGGCCGGAAAGTTGCTCGAGAGTGATGCCGCCGCCATCGCGCTGGTTGGGCGGAAGCGTGGCGACCAGTGGGTCGAGCGGGACGATGGCGGTGGCATTCGGGCCGAGACCGACGGTGGCGCCGGGGCCTTGCGCGCCCGTGCTGCCGGCGACGCGGTAGCGGACCTCGATCGGCGCGGAACTGGTGTTTGCCAGGGCGAAGTAGCCGGCCACGCCGGGGTCGCGCTTCCACCAGAGACCCTGGAGCGGCGGCGTCCGCATCCGGCTTGCTTCGCGCTCTTGGCGCGCTCCGGGCGTGGGGACGTGGTAGCTGGCGAGGACAGCGCGCTCCCGTTTCTCCTGCCAGCGCTCGTAGCCGGTGAAGGCGGCCATGCTGCCCATCGCGCCCATGCTGGAGGGCAGATCGAGGAAGGTCTGGTGGAACGTCAGGCTGTGCACCAGGTCTTTAAGGTTCATGGAGGCGGAGACATGGCCGGCGCCGTCCCACCTGTAGGTGAGCGCGGCGCTGCCGTAAGCGGAGACGTGGCCGCCGAGCCAGGAGGGGGCGTTTTGGAGCGCCTGGTTGATGTTGACCGTTGCTTCGCCCGCCATCGGCACCTCGACCGGCGGCAAGCTGTAGGGCGTCCCGTCGGCCATGTAGAGCGTGGGCATCACCGAGAGCGGCGCCACCATGAGGGCGTTCTTGATGTGGATCTTCGCCACCAGGTCGGGACTGGTGCGCCAGAGGCCGCAGACCAGCGTCTGCGGCATGGCCATGCCGCCGGAGGGCATGGCCGGGGGCGCTGCCTGTGCCTTTCCTACGCCCCTGAGGGGCGCCCTCCGCCATAGGGCGACCCCGCTCGCCGTGACCGTGATGCAGCCCAGCAGCACCGCAAGCAGGGACGCCAAGTGGCTCGCCCCTTTTTGCTTGGGTCGCTCCCGTGGCCACCCCAGAGCGCGGGCGCTCTGGGGGCCCCGGCGCTGGTCGCTTCGCGGGGGCTGCGCCGCTTTGCCTGCCGGCAAAATCGGCGCGAAAGGCTGCGAAATTCCGCAGGGCGGCCCGCCCCCGGGAAACAAATTCGGCGCGGCCCCGGCGAGGCGCAACGCCGACTTGGGGCCATCGGGCCCCCAAGTCGGCGCGAGCACAAGCGGGACGCGCGCCGCAGGCGCGCTGGGGCCCGCGCCCACCTGTGGGGTGCGGGCTTCGATTCCAGGCAAGGAACGCCGGATGGTGCTCAGGGCGTCTCCAAGAGTCCGCCGCCAATTGCCGCGGTTGCGTTGCTGATTGCGATGCCTTATCACCGATCGTCCTCCCGCTTGGTCACACGGTCACCGTGGTGCCGTCGATTTTGGTGACGACGAAGCCGGTGAAGGCTTCCCCATAGGTGCGGCGCTGATCGGCGAGTATGGTCAGCGCCATCGCCTCGCCGAGGAGCAGGCCGGCCACGTAGTCGGAGCGCCAGTGCACGCCGGCGAAGTTGCGCGCCAGCGCGATGTTGCCGCAGAGCTTATTGATCTCGCCGCCGACGGTGACCAGGGCACCGTCGGCGCCGCTGTAATCCGCCAGCGACAGCCCGTCGGGGCTGGCGACCTTGAGGCCGTCGGCGCCCAGAGCCTGCCAAGGCACGGAGCCGTCGAACGCCGCCTTGAGGATGGTGGCGCAGGCGCCGGCCACGCCGCCGTGGGCCTGGGTGTAGGAGGGGTGCTGGGGACAGCCCTCCGGGAACGCCTGGGGATGGAGGTAGGTCCCGAACCTGGCGGCCACCGCCGCGGCGGCGGCCGAGGAAAGGACGCTCGAATGCAGCGGATAGTCGGCCCGGCGGGCCATCACCGCCTGCATGAGGCCGCCGAACGCCTCCGGCCGCAGGGTGCGGTGCACGAACCACTTCTGGTAGAACACCGCCTTGACCGCGCGCAGCGCGGCTTCGGCCTGCAACGTGAGGAAGTGCGGGATGCCGAAGGTGGCGAAGGGCGATTGCTTTTGGAGTTGGAGGTAGGGGTTGCCGGGATTGGCGGGGGCGTTGAGGGCGTACAAGCGCAGGCCGGCGTTGTAGAAGGCTTCGCACGCCTGGTCGCTGTGGACATAGGCGGCGATGTCGCGGCCGTTGCGGAAATAGCGGGGCTCGGGGTCGAATATCGGCAGCCCGAACGGCCCCTGTCCGTTCTGGCAGGCCAGCCAGGCGGCCGGGGCGGTCATCCAGTCGGAGGCTGGGGCGAAGGTGGTGATGCGGCCGTCCAGAAGGTACTGGCCGTAGGCGAAGGGCGTGAGGAAGAGCTGGGAGACGTAGGGGCCGACGAGGTCGCCCGGCGTCGCGCCCCGAAACAGGCATTGCGCGGTGACCCGGCCGCTCCGGCGCGGGCCATCGAAGGCGGCAAGGCCGTCCAGTTCGGCCGCCGCGGCCTTGGCGAGAGGGTGGTGGGCATAGTCGGCGAAGGCGACGTCGCGGCACAGCGCCATCCAGTACAGCTCGACCATTTCGGCGGCCCGCTGGGCGCTGGCCAGAGCGGGAGCGGGCGGGGCGGCCAACTTCTGGATGTCGCGCCCCTCCAAGTCGAAGGCCATCCCCGCCATGGGGTTGACCAGCTTCTGCCTGCCGCCCAGCGGGACCGCTTCGATGCCGGCTTCGAGGGCGATCGGGGACTCGGCATCGAGGCCGCGGAGAAGCGCCCGGCAGGCGGCGGGGTCCACCTCGCCGATGCCGTTGTGCGGCAGCCCCTTGGAGAAGTTGCCGATAAAGCCGGGGTAGCGCCGCTCGTCGCCGTTGGCGGACTCCGCCTCGCCGGGTGCCTCGAACTCACGCCCGGCGGCGCGTTCGCGAATGCTCAGCGCGGCCCGGGCACGGGCCGCGCTCGACTCGGTCGGCGCGGGCGGAATCTCCAGGGCGCGCCCAAGCGGCGCCAAACCGGCTGCTCCCACCGCTCCCAGAAACGAACGCCGGCTTACCATGAACGCTTCGCCTGCATAACTTAGCGCTCATTATGCATTTTGCCCTCGGCGGGTTCCAGCGAGTCGGAGTTACGCCCGGTCGCAAAAGGTGACGTTTGTGGCGGGTTGCCCCCCCGCAGAACCCGGTCGGGGGCCGCATTGCGGCGCAAGAACTGCGTAAGCGCGCCCGGGGAGGGGAAGCCGAGCTGGTACGCGACAAGTTGCAAGCTCATCGGCGGATCCCCGCTGAGCAGCCGGGTCGCGAGGCGCAGCGTGCAATCTCGTTGCAAGTCCCGAAAGCTGACCCCGCCCGCCTTCAGCGCCCGCTCGACCGTATGGCGGTCGAGGCCCATGCGGCGCGCCACCGCCGCCAGGGGCAACCGCGGCGCGGCCTGCAGTATCGCCAGCGTTCGCTCCCGGATAACCTGCCCGCTGTAGGCCATTGCCGCCCTTTCCATCTGCCACGTCTAGAATGCCGGCGTGATGGGGGGGGGCACGCAGCCCCAAGTTGCCACCGTTGTTCGCCAAAAGCAACCCCAAAATATCGAATCAAACCAGCGCGTTGCCTCTGTGCCCGCGGTGAAATGAAAGTGACAAACGGCCAGCGTGAATCCGGCCGTATCGTGAATATCCCCTGCGCGTCAGTTGGTGGCGCAAAGCCGCAGCTCCGGCACCGCCTCGAAGTCGCGGCGGTTGTCGGTAGCCAAACCGAAGTCGAGGGCGAGCGCCGTCGCCGCGATCAACAGGTCGGCGGTGGCAAGGGCGCGGCCTTGTGTCCGCAGGCGGGCGTCCGTCCGGGCAGCGATGCGGGCAACGGTCAGATTGACCGGGTAAACCGGAATGCGGGCCAACACCTCCTCCACGTAGGCCTCTCGGTCGGCGCGAATTCGGGCGGGGCGGGCGCGCCAAACGCCGTGCAGGAGTTCATAGGCAGTCACGACGGATACCGCCACCTCGACATCGCCCCACAGCGTGCGCAGGCGCGCCAAGGTCTCCGACAACGAGGCGCGGCTGCGCTCGGCGCCGATCAGCACCGAGGAGTCCACCACTACGCCCATGACGGCGGCGCGTAGCGCGGGTACCCGGCGCGGATCTTCCTCAAATCCGCGGCGAATTTCCTGTCCGGAGCTAACGAAGGCCGCGCCAGGCGCACCGCCAGGCATTCGGAGAGTTTGCGTGGGCCTGGGTGCGCCGGGCCGATGCGCGCCACCGCCGCCGCATGGCGCTCGATCAGAAACTCCGCGCCGGCTTCGATTTGATCCAACAACGCGGAAAAATCGCGCGCCGCCGCGGTGGCAGAAATCACCGGCGTGCGAATCGGATTCTTCATGCAAAAATCATATCACGCCCTCCCCGTCCTCGCGCTACACTGGCTCGCTATGGACTCGGGCGATTTCCCCATCGCGCTGGATCGCCGCCGCTTCCTGGCCGCCTCCGCGGCCGCGCTCGCCGCCGCCGCCCTGCCGCAGCGCAGTTTCGCCGGCGCGCCCGCGCTGCCGTTGCCCAGCCCCCAGCAGCTCGCCTGGCAGCGCGACCAGCGGGCGATGTTCGTCCACTTCGGCATCAACACCTTCACCAACCGCGAGTGGGGCACCGGCGCCGAGTCGCCCGCGCTCTTCCACCCCGCCGCGCTCGACCCTCACCAGTGGGCCCAGGCCGCCCGCGCCTCCGGCTTCCGGGCCATGATCCTCACCGCCAAGCACCACGACGGCTTCTGCCTCTGGCCCAGCCGCCTCACCACCCACTCCGTCGCCGCCAGCCCCTGGCGCCAGGGCAAGGGCGATGTGGTGCGCGAGTTCGTCCACGCCTGCCGCCAAGCCGGCCTCGGCGCCGGTCTCTATCTCTCCCCCTGGGACCGCCACGAGCCCTCCTACGGTTCGCCCCGCTACAACGACTTCTACTGCGGCCAGCTCACCGAGCTGCTCACCCACTACGGCCCCCTGCAAGAGGTCTGGTTCGACGGCGCCAATGGCGAGGGTCCCAAAGGCAAGAAGCAGGTCTACGACTGGCCGCGCTACTGGGCGCTGGTGCGTCGGCTGCAGCCCCAGGCGCTGATGTTCAGTGACGCCGGCCCCGACCTGCGCTGGATCGGCAACGAGCGCGGCCTCGCCGGCGACCCCGACTGGTCCGCCGTGGACCCGGCGGTGGTGCCCTTCCCCGGCGCCAGCGGCCCCGCCGTCACCGCCATGTTGCAGCACGGCGATCCCCAGGGATCGGTGTGGCGGCCGGGCGAGGCCGATGTCTCCCTCCGCCCGGGTTGGTTCTACCACCCCGCCGAAGACGCCCGCCTCAAGACCGTCGAGGAGCTGGTCGAGATCTACTTCGGCTCGGTCGGCCGCAACGCCAAACTGCTGCTCAACGTCCCGCCCACCCCCGAGGGCCTGCTCCACCACGCCGATGTGGATCGTCTGGCCGAGTTTCAGGCGCGGTTGCAATACCTGTTCGACCAGAATCTCGCCGCCGCCGGCAAGATGACTTGGCGCGGCCCGATGGGCGAGCTGGATCTGGCCAGTCCGGCGCCGGTCACTATCGCCGCGCTGACGGAAGCTGTCGAGCACGGCCAGCGCGTCTCCGCCTACCGCCTCGAGGGCCAAACCCTCGCCGGCGCCTGGGTCGAGCTCAGCCGCGGCACCACGATCGGAATGTGCAAGCTCGATCGCTTCGCCAACGCGCCGCCGGTGCGCCGCCTCCGCCTGACGCTCGAGGCCGCCCTCGCCCCGCCTCTACCAGTGCGCCTCGCCGTCTACGGCACCTGAAAAGGGCGCGTAAAATAAGCTGTGCACAAGTTCTGGGACCAACCCGCGGCCCCGCCCAGCCCCGTTTCGCCCGCGCTCTTGCCGGCCGAGGTGGTGCTCCGCCATGGCGCGCGCGAGGTGCGCATCGCCCCCGGCTTCGTCTTGGCCCCCATGGCCGGCATCACCGACACCGTCTTCCGCCGCTTCATCCGCGACCTCGGCGGCTGCGGCCTCATCATGACCGAGTTCACCTCCGGCGACGGCATCGTGCGCTCGATGAAGGTCGCCCGCCGCTACCTCAGCTTCGCCGAGGCGGAGCGTCCCATCGCCGCCCAGCTCTTCGGCAGCGATCCCGAGGTGATGGCCGAGGCCGCCAAGGTGGTCGAGCAGATGGGCTTCGACTCGATTGATCTCAACCTCGGCTGCCCCGCCAAGAAAGTGGTCAAGTGCAACGGCGGCTCCGGCCTGCTGCGCGACCTGCCGCTGTTGGGCCGCCTCTTCGCCAGCATCCGCCAAGCCGTCCCGCTGCCCTTCACGGTCAAGTTCCGCGCCGGCTGGGACGAAAGCCAACTGGTCCACGTCGAGCTGGCGCGCCTGGCCGAGGCCAGCGGCGTCAACGGCTTGGCGCTGCACGCCCGCACCCGCGAGCAGGGCTACTCCGGCCAGGCGCAGTGGCGCTGGATCGCCGAGGTCAAGCAGGCCGTCTCCATCCCCGTCTTCGGCAACGGCGACATCCGCTCCCCCGAGGACGCCGCCGCCATGGTCGCCCAAACCGGCTGCGACGGCGTCATGATCGGCCGCGCCGCCGCCTCCAATCCCTGGATCTTCCGCCAGATGGCCGCCTACCGCTCGACCGGCGCCTATCTCCAGCCCACCGAGGCCGACCGCGCCGCCCTCATCCACGACTACTTCGCCCGCCTGGTGCGCGAGCGCATGCACGGCGGCCTGGGCAAGATGAAGCAGTTCGCCACCTGGTTCACCCACGGCGTCGAGGGCGCCGCCAGCCTGCGCAGGGCCGTCTACGAGGCCCGCACCGAAGAGGAAGCCCTCGCCCGCGTCGCCGCCTTCTTCCAGCCCGAACTCCAGGCCGTTCCGTAGCCTTTCGGGCCTGCATACCGCCCCCGGGCCAAAAGCCGCATCTCACCCTCACGCCATCCCCAGCGCCCGCGGCGCTGGGATCGCCCCAGGGCGGCGCTGGTGTTGCAACTCCAGCGCAGGCGCTTGAAAACTGGAAGCTCTGGCCGCGATACCAAGGGCAAACTGGAAAGCGATCTCTCCAGGAATCAATAAGATAGCCTCCGGAATTCCAGTTTTTGCGATTTTTCGGGGGTGGAGTGCACTCGGGTGCCGCCATCCTCCGCGCCACCCGCAGCCGACTGCTCGCGGGGGTCGCGCCGTTTTGCCCGCTGGCAAAATCGGCGCGAGAAGGCCGCGAACCGGGGCCCCAGAACCCGCTTCTGGTTCTGGGGTGCTCGTAATTCCGCAGGCGCAGAAGCGCCAGTGGCGCTTCTGCGCCCCCGGGAAACGAATTTGGCGCGGCCCCCGGGCAGTGAAGCAGCGCAGCGCCGGCTTGGGGCCTCGGGCAAGCCGGCGTGAGCACAAGCGGGACGCGCGGCGCAGCCGCACAGGGGCCCGCGCCAGCCATTGCGTGCCGCCGCGCGCAGCGCGGCGTTCAGTGCCCGGCGGCGCGCGCGCCCAGCATCGCCTCCAACCGTGCCAAGCCCGCCTCCAGCGCGGCTTGGCTGCGCGCCTCCACGTTCAGCCGCAGCAGCGGCTCGGTGTTCGAGCTGCGCAGGTTGAAGCGCCACTCCGGGTAGGCCACCGAGAGCCCGTCGGTATGGTCGGGCGCGCCATCGGCGAAGGCGGCCTGCACCTTGGCGATCAGCGCGGGCGCATCCGGCACCTCGAAATTGATCTCGCCGCTGGCGAAGTAGCGCTGCCGCAGCGGCGCCACCAGCTTCGACAATGGCTGCTGCTCCCGCCCCAGCAGCTCCAGCATCAACAGCAGCGGGATCATGCCGTTGTCGCGGAACCAGTTGCGGCGGAAGTAGAAATGCGCCGACATCTCGCCGCCAAAGGCCGCGTTCACCGCCCGCATCTTGTCGGGAATGATGGTCATGCCGGCCCGGCTGATCACCGTCTGCCCGCCCAGCGCCGCGATCGTCTCTTGCGTCGCCCAAATGCTGCGCGGATCAATCACCACCGTCGCGCCGGGCTCGTGCTGCAAGATCGAGCGCGCCAGGATGGCGGTGGTGAAATAGCCGGAGAGGAAATACCCGGTCTCGTCCACGAAGAAGCAGCGGTCGCCGTCGGCGTCCCAGGCCACCCCCAGGTCGGCGCCGCGGGCGCGCACCGCCTCCACCAGTTCGCCCTGGTTGGCCGGCAGCAGCGGGTTGGGCACGCCTCCCGGCACCGGGAAGTCGCCGTTGGGCTCCTCATAGATCCCATGAATCTCCAGCGGCAGCCGCCCCCGCTCCGCCACCAGCCGCAGCGCCTTCACTTGCAACCCGCAGTTGCCGTTGGCCACCAGCCGCATCGGCCGCACCTGCGCGGTGTCAATGTAAGTCAAGACGTAGTCGGCGAAGTCGCTCCACACGTCCTTCTGGCTGTACCCGCCCAGTGTCGCCGCCGCCTCGCCGCCCCGGTCGGCCATCGCCAGCTCGCGCATCTCCCCCAGGCCATGTTCCAGCGACAGCGGCACCGCCCCCCGCCGGCAGCAGTTGAAGCCGTTCCAGTCCTTGGGGTTGTGCGAGGCCGAAATGGTGAAGCCGCCGTCCACATCGAGCGTCGCCGCGGCAAAGTAGAACATGTCGGTCGAGACTGTGCCGATGTCCACCACCTCCACCCCGGTGCGGCGCAGCGCCGCAATCGCCGCTCCCGCGATCGCCGGCCCCGAGGCGCGCACATCCTTGCCCACCACCACCCGCCGCGCCCCCACCACTTGGGCAAAGGCTCGGGCGATGGCCGCCGCTCCGGCCTCGTCCAGTTGCCGCGGCACCACCCCGCGGATGTCGTAACTCCGAAAAATGGATGGATCAATCATGGGCATGCCAGAACCACCAAAACACGAAAACCCCGCCCAAAATGCGACGGGGCCTCGTGTGGTAGCACTGCATCCCCACGCTACAACAGAGTCCAGGCACCTTGCAAGACTAAGAGATGCTCAGTTTGGTTACAAGCCAACCCCGCCGCGGTCCGCGCGCCGAAAGCAGAGGAGCGGCGCCGGGGCGCCGGCGAAGCCGGGCGCGCGCGCGTTCCCAGCGCGACCGGGAGCGGGCGCGGGGCGAAGGGCCCCCGCGCCCGCGCTCAGGCGGCCTAAGAGCGCGGGCGGCGAAGCCGGGCACCCGCGCTCTTCCAGCGCGACCGGAAGCGGGAGCGGGGCGAAGGGCCCCCGCGCCCGCGCTCAGGCGGCCTAAGAGCGCGGGCGGCGAAGCCGGGCGCCCGCGCTATTAAGTAAGGAAAGCGGGAGCGGGGCGAAGGGCCCCCGCGCCCGCGCTCAGGCGGCCTAAGAGCGCGGGCGGCGAAGCCGGGCGCCCGCGCTTCAAGATTAGAAAATCAGCTTCGCCGTCACCTGGATGATGCGCGGCGAGGCATCGCCTCCCAGGAACGCCCCCAGAATGCTGGTGGGCACGCTCACGGTGTTGATCACCTGCCCGAACTGGCTGTCGGCCACGTCCGCCACCGGCTGGTCGAAATTGGGGTGGTTGAAGAGGTTGAAGAATTGGAAGCCGATGCCCAACTGGCCCCGCTCCCAGCCCGGAATCTGGGTGTTCTTGATGATGCTCAAGTCGGTGTCGAAGAACCGCGGTCCGCGAAACTGGTTGCGGATCTGGTTGCCGAACCCGGTCGGGATCGGGTTGCTCGGCGTAAAGGCGGCAGTGTTCAAGCATTGCTTGTCCACCGTGCACGTGCCGTTTTGGCCGTTGCCCAGCAGCGTCGCGAATACCGTGGCGTTGGGGCCGTAGTTGTTGGCTTCCAGTGCCGTGGTGGCGCCGGTGTCAATCACGGTCAGCGGCAGCCCGCTGCGCGTGAACAACGTGCCCGACACGGTCCAGCCCTTCCAGAGTTGGTCCGGGCCCCAATGCAGGTAGTCGCTGAACGGCACC
>Ga0307372_10010205_pt1 | contig 12767 bp, 5 predicted proteins | sample OX1MG_FD_202533 | JGI IMG/M metagenome (GOLD analysis project Ga0307372, IMG submission 202533) | Soil microbial communities from Risofladan, Vaasa, Finland - OX-1 | ecosystem: Environmental > Terrestrial > Soil > Coastal area > Acid sulfate soil | place: Finland: Risofladan, Vaasa | collected...
CGTTTTCTTCCTGATCTCGGGCTTCCTGCTGTACCGCCCCTTCGCAGCGTCGCACATAGCCGGACGGGCCGCTCCCGCCACGGGACGGTTCTGGGTCCGCCGGTTCCTGCGGATCGTGCCCGCCTACTGGCTTGCGTTCACCGTGGTCAGTTACGTCATGAAGGGCGACGTCCACCTTCTCCATGGCTGGAGAAACGACCTCGTCTACTACGGGTTCGCCCAGATCTACTTCCCCAAGGTGGTGCTCACCGGGGTGTCCCAGGCCTGGTCCCTCAACACCGAGATCAGCTTCTACCTCTTCCTCCCGCTGTACGCAGCGGCGGTGGCCCTGCGTCGCAGCCGTCGTTCCGACCGCCGTCAGCTCCTCTACGAGCTGCTCGGGGTGGCGATCCTCATCGCTGTCAGCCTGGGATTTCGCACGTTCGCCTTCCACCAGCACACACTCGAGGCGCATGTGATGCCCATCTGGTTGCCCGCCTGGCTCGACATGTTCGGACTGGGCATGTTCCTCGCCGTGATGAGCAGCTGGCTCGCCCACCGCGACCGCCAGCCGCGCTGGCTGTGGTCCCCGTTCATGCCCTGGCTGAGCTGGGCCTGTGCCGGCGTCGCCTTCTGGGCCGTGTCCAACCTCCACATCCCGATCGTCCCGATCTACACCGACCACCTGACGACCAATCTGGCCCGCCAGAGCTTGTACGGGGCCTTCGCCTTCTTTCTCCTGCTGCCGGCGGTCTTCGGACCCCAGCCACGCGGGCTGATCCGCCGGTTCCTGGCGTGCAAGCCCATGTTGGGCCTGGGCCTGATCTCGTACGGCATCTACCTCTGGCACCAGGGATGGCTCCTCGTCTATCTCCGGTGGACCCATCGCAATTTGAACTTCCCCTTCGGTCTGCCCTGGTGGCAGCTGTTCCTCGCGGTCCTTGGGTTGTCAGTTGCGAGTGCCACCGCGAGTTATGTTCTCCTCGAGCGCCCGATCCTCAAGCTGAAGGACCGAATCGGGTGGTGGACGCGGCAGAGCCGTCCGGCCCACGCTGCACCGCCGGTCGGGTGAGAGGCCCGGATCCTGGGGCTCGCCTTGACCCGCCGCCCGCTCCGCGCCCAGCCGGGAAGGTTCGCTCAGGCGGGTGGAGCTGACCCGCCGGGACCCTCGTCCGGAGGGTCGTCGGGCTGGTCGTCGGCAACTTCGGGTCCGCGCGCGGCGCGCTCGGCGCGCGCGGCGCGCGCGGTGCGCTGGTGAACGACCTCCACGGTCGCGTCGGCGACCAGGCAGGCCACGGCGCCCCAGGCCAGAAGCACGGCGGTCGAGAAGGTGGGTGGCCATGTCCCTCCCGCCTGTACGGGATGGGTGACCTGGTCCACCACCACCACCGTGCCGGCAGCGACCATCAGTCCGACAGCGCCTGCAGTCAGGAGGCCGCGGGTCCGTGACACCAGGAGCGCGGCCGCCGCCGCCACTCCTACCGCCAGCCCGATCCAGGGCCGGGTGACCGTGGCCAGGACGACACCGAGGAGCAGGGCGGTGACCGCAACGACCAACGGTCGGGGACGGGCCGGCGGGTAAGCGAGGGGGGAGGCAACGGTTGCGATCGCCTCCGACGGGCCCGCCAGGAGCACCTCGCCCCTGCCGGGGCGCGTCCCCGACCCGGCGGCGTCGCGCTGATGCCGGCCTCGGCGCCGCCTCCTGGTCCGGTCCGGGAGCACCGAGAGCAACAGGGCGGCGAGCAGGCCCGCTCCCGAGACGAGCAACGCCGCCCAGATCAGCCGTTGGGGGGCCCATCGGAGGGTGACCGTCAGCGTCCCATGGTGGATCTCGCCGGCGAGCAGGCGCGGGTTCACGATCCACCCGTTGGCGAACCCGTCGATCAGCTCGGGCGCGCCGAGTGACGGGCCCCCGTCGACGGTCGCCGTCCATCCCCGGTTGATGCTCTCGCCAAGTATCAGGTGGAAGGGGCCGGCGGCGGCGGTGATGCCGCTCACCCGGACGTGGAGAGTGGTGGCGGACTGCGAGGTGGCCCGAGCCGTCGGCACGCTCGAGGGACGGGTTGGGGCAACCAGGGCGGTGGGCGACACGTCGGGCATTGCCGCGCCACCGGCGGCCGAATCGAGGGCCAGCTCATCGAGGTTCCATCCGGTCGTGTGGCCGTCCGTCGCCTCCAGGACATGGGAGCCGGGCCCCAGGTGCAGGCCGGCGGCGTCGGGCCCGCAGAGGGAGACGTTCAGCGCGTTGCCGGCGAGCGCCGCTGAAGACGAGCCCCCGACGCTGAGCCAGACCGGCTGCCCGTCGATGCTGAGGAGATCGTTCCTGCACGAGCTCGGGATCGCCGCGGGCGGGGGAGGATCGACGACGCCGGGTAGGCCCAGCTCGGCGATGCCCACGGGCAGGGCGATGAACTGCCGCGAGGAGTAACTCCGGGTAAAGCGGAGGTGCACGCCGGACACGGTGAACTGCAGGTGTTGCCCGTGCAGGGCGGGAAAGCTGACCGGGACCGAGACCGTCGACCCGGGCTTGGTGCCTGCCCTGAGCGGTGGGATGCGGACCTTCGTCGAACCGTTCTCGGTGGCCACGGTCAGTTGGGTGGGGACCGAGTGCCGGCCGTCGTCGACGATCTGCAGGTTGAGATGGTCGAAGGTGACCGGCTTGGGAAGGTCGACGTGGATCCACGAGCCGAGCTGGCTCGCTGCCCCGAAGCCCGGGCTCCACGCTGTCCCCGGGTTGCCGTCGAGCGCGGCGGAAGCCCCGTCGCTCAGGTCCCCCGGAAGCCGTCCCTTGGAGTACGCCACGATCCCCGAGGCCTGTTGGCGGCCGACCAGGCGATCGATCTGGTCGTCGGGGATGAGCGCGTTGATCCTGGCGGTGCCCGTCAGGGTGAAGGTCCGGGCATTGGGCAGTACGAAGGACCGGTCGATGCTCACCTCGGGGTCCTGGCGCGGCGGGTAGGGGGAGACGCGCTGGCGGGTGAGCAGGATGACCAGCCGGTCGGGGGCCGTGGAGGTTCCGGCGCCACCCAGCACGTCGCTGGGTACGTCGATGAGCTCGGTCGCCGTGGTGCCGGCCACGCGGACCTCGGCGAATCCGACCGAGGACGGCCCGGCGTTGAGGTCGGTCCCCTTCAGGTTGGTCGCATCGATCCGGATCCTCAGGGTGCTGAAGGTCCGGGACGGGAACGTGATGGTCTGACCCTGGGCGGTCCTCGACGCCGCTCCCAAGCGGACGGTGAGCGGGTGGCCTCCGTCGAAGGTGAGCGTGGCCCTGGTGATCCACCGGTTGTTGCCTCCCGTGAGCGGCTGGACCAGGTTCACCGCACCCGTGGTGGTGGGCTCGACGAACTGCACCTGCCACCACTGGCCGATCGGTTGACCGAAGGCACCCGTCTCCCAGGCGGTGTCGAGATTGCCGTCGATGGCCTGCGAGGGCCGGTCCTCGGGCAGGTAGGTGACGGCGTCCCCGTAGGCGGAGGCGGTGACCGACCGCACGCCGAGGTACGAGGCCACCGTGTCGGAGGTGATCGGTGCTCCGGGGAAGAGCACGACGGGGGAGTTCGACGGGTCGGTCTGCTGGGGCTGGGTCGCGGTGAGGGTCTGGCCCGCCTCGTCGACGATCGTGTCCCACCGGAAGGCCCGCCGGCGATTGGTGTCGGTGACCACCACCGTCGCACCGTGCCGGAGTGCGGCTGTCAGCTGACCGGGGTGCTGGTCGAGGGTCCCGGCGTACAGCACGGTGGGATCATGGGTCAGCAACCCGGCGCCGGCCGCGGCGACCAGACCTTCGCTGTCGCCGTCGAGCACCACCGGCGACGCGGTGGACTCGGCGCGCACGATCGGCCGCGGGTGGGCGACCGCCATCACCTCCAGCGGGCACGGTTCGACCGGGTTGGGGTGCGCCAGTGCCGCCTCGTCCACCTGGGGCAGCGGGCCATGGTCGGGCCGGGGGGTCCCGTAACAGGTCGGGGTGCCCAGGCCCTTGGGCGTGGGCTGGAGCTGGGCCCACAATTGCGCGGGCGGGGGCTGGTCGTAGTGCTCGTAGTTGAGGTCCGACTGCACCAGCACGTCGCCCACGCTCATCAGGCGGGCGATCGGGGCGAGGGCAGCGGGATTCGACGCTCCCACCTGCATCGGATCGTCGAGTGCGTAGAGGAGATCCTCGGTCGCCGTCGATCCCTGCGGCACCTGCTCGCGGCTGACGTACCCCCGGTTCAAGATGGCCGGGTACACGGGGTCGGTGGTGTCCCCGTAGTCGTAGTTGGCGAAGTCGGACCCGGGGATGCCCAGGACCCTGGTGCCGGCCCCCTCATGGTTCAGGGCCTTGGCCGCGGCAAGGGTGTAGCCGGGGAGCCGGGCCGGCTGCGTGTACTTGTCGGCGACGGTCGAACCGTTGAAGGCGGGGGGATTGGCCGCGGCCACCAAGGCCACCGACAGGGCGGCGGCTCCCAGGGCGAACAGGCGCGACCGGCGGCCGAGCGCGGTGACGCCGGCGCCGAGCAGCATGGCGATGCCCAGAATGACGAGCGGGGTGGCGCGGTCGGTCGAGCGCAGCGCCAGACCGGCCGAGGTCTCGGTCATGAAGGCCTTGAGAGCGTGGCCGAACCACGTGGGATCCGAGAACGGGTAGGTCCCGACGGCGAGCACCAGTCCCACCAGCACGAGGAGCACGAAGAAGGCCCGGGCCCGCCAGCGGGTGAAGACCGCGGCGACCAAGGAGAGCGCAGGCACGACGAAGCTGAACGCCAGGGGGACGAGCTCCCGGGTCAATTGGACCGACGACGACACCCAGGGGCCGAGGCGATCGGTGCCGTAGAAGTACCAGTACCCCAGCCCCCGGAGCACCTCTATCGGCGTGGAGGTCTGGCTGACCGTCTGGACCGTCTCGGTGGTCTGGAGGATGGCGACCCCGAAGCCGCCCTCGACGGCGAGCCCGGCGATCCACCACAGGGAGACCACCAGGGACATCCCGGCCAGCTTCAGCGCCGCGGCGCCGGCCTGGCGCCATGTCGCCTCGCGCAGGCCCACCACCGCGTAGACGAGCCAGAGCGCCGGTCCCAGGCCGACGTACAGCAGCGAGGTCGCGTTGATGCTGCTCACCAGGGCCACGACGAGGGCGAAGCGGGCGCTGTCCCGCCAGCCACCCCGGCGCACGGCCAACGCGGTGAGCGCCACCATCCACGGGAGCCCGGCCCAGGGGAGCAGCAAGACCGAGATCCGCCCGACGTACTGGAGGAAGTACGGGGAGAACATGTAGGCGAACGCGGCCACGAGCGGCCCCAGACCCCTGAGCGCAAGGGTCCGGCACAGGAAGAGGACGCCCGCCCCGGCGGCGAAGAGAATGGTGCCGACCCACAGGCGCTGGGCCACCCACACCGGGACCCCGATGGAGTGGAAGAACCAGAAGAAGGGGCCCATCGGGAACAGGTAGCCGATCTGCTGGTGGGTAACCGTCCCGAGGCCGACGGTCGGATCCCACATGGACGCGGACGCCGGGATGAAGCGGTTGATGTCGAGGTAGAGGTAGGTCTTGGTGTCCGAGCTCACGACCCCGGGCTGGGCTAGCAGCTGGGGCACGTAGGCGATCACGGCCAGCAGAAGATGGGCGGTCCACGACCCCCACCGCCCGACGGCCTGCTCCACGCCGGCTTTCGCCCCGACCCCGGGGCCAGAGGTGAGCCGGCGAATCCTTCCGAAACGCCCGTCGCCGCCCGGCGATGGCCGGCCGACGACGCCTACTGCTGTCCCCCGTTCGGTGGTCACCCCCGCAGGGCTCACTCAGCTCCTCGTTCGTCTTCCGACAGCGGCGCATTGTAGGCACCCCCGCTCCGACCCCAGGGTGACCCTCGCCGCCCGGTGGGCTCGGTGATCGCGGGAGGAGCCCGCGGGCCGGAAGGACTGCGAGCATAGCCACGAGCGTTTCTGTCACGCGGTTAGCATTCGCCCCCGTGCTGGCTGTCGGCCTTACCGGGGGCATCGGATCGGGCAAGTCAGCAGTGGCAGACCTGTTGGTGGAGCGCGGTGCGGTGCTCATCGATGCCGACCAGGTGGCACGCGACGTCGTGGCGCCCGAGGGTCCGGCGTACCAACCGCTCATCGACCGGTTCGGTCCGGGGATCGTGGCGAGCGACGGCACGATCGACCGTCCCGCCCTCGCTGCCGTTGCGTTCGCCGACGATGCTGCTCGCGCCGACCTCAACGCAATCACCCACCCCACGATCGGGGTGGCCATGATCGAAGCGCTCGACGCACTGGCCGAGACCGATCGCATCGTGGTGCTCGCCATCCCCCTTCTTACGGCGATGCATCGTGAGACCATGAAACTGGACCGGGTGGTCGTCGTCGACTGTCCCACGGACATCGCGCTCGAACGGCTGCTGTCGCAACGGGGAATGGACCGCGCCGACGCGGAGGCACGAATACGGGCGCAGATCAGCCGCGAGGAGCGCGTCAAGGACGTGGACTACGTGTTGGACAATTCGGGCGATCGGGCCGCTCTCGAAGTCGAGGTGGCTCGCCTTTGGGAATGGCTGAACAAGCCGATCCCCTGAGGTCTGCTCTTCTGGCGGACCGGCTGGCCGCGTTTCCCGCTCAGGCCCGCCGAGGGCTGTTCCGGTCCTTGGGCACTGTTGTCTTGACCTTGGCCCCTGCGTTCGCCTTCGCCTTGGCTGTGGCCAGCTTGCGGGCCCGGGAAATGGCGCCCGCACTCTTGGGATTTTCCGGGCGACCCATTTCCAGTTGCCCGGCCCGCCTTCGATCCTCCAGCCCCCATAGGTCTTGAGTGCATGGTGTTCTGGGCACAGGCGCACCAAGTTGTCCAGTTCGCTTGGCCCGTCTTCGGCGTGGTCGTGGACATGGTCGCGTTCGAGCCCGTGGCGCTTGCCGCAGGGCTCGGCGCAACAGGTCCGGTCCCGGGCGATGAGTGCCGCATCGATGCACGAGGCGATGTTGCGGGTCGCTTTGGTCACCGTCTTGATGTCGAAGCCCTTTTGCCAAATAGCGCAGCCCACCCTCTCCCAACAACTCGGTGGCCGCCGCGACCGAGACCGGCCCGATCCCTTCGATCTCACAGACCTCGCCGCCCTCGGTCGTGCCCCGGCGCAGGGCGGCGGCGTCGATGAGGACCAAGGTCTCGACCCGGGGCCCTTTGGGTGAACGACCCGAGCCGTCCGGTCCGTCCGAGCCGCCACCGTCGGAAAGGGCCATCAGTTCGATGAAGGCGTCCAGACGGTGGGCCTCGAACGAGGCCACGTCGTGTGACCCGGCGGCCTTCCAGCGCGCCTTGGCCGTTGCTTCGAGTAGGGGCGCCACCTTGGCCCACTGGACTTCGTCACAGAAGAAGTCGCCCCGGATGCCGCCGCTGTCGACTTGACGCCAGCGGAAGTGCCGATGGGCCTGGACCCGGTCCCGACGGGCCCGTTCGTTCTCCCTTTGGCGGGCTCCGGCCCGCAGTCGTGCCGCGGCGTCGCTCAGCTCTTGGAGGCTCGCCCCCCCTTGGGCCAGGGGCAACAAGTTGGCCGCGGCATCGCTCACCTCGGCGCTGGTCCGGGTGACCACGTTGAGCTGGGCGGCCGAGAGGTCCCCGTTGTGCAGGGCCTCGGTGAGCACGGGGGTCGACGCCGCCCGCTCGGCTGCGGCCAGCCGGCCCTTGGCCGACGCCTCCGACGAACCCGAAAGGGACCCGAGCCATTGGGCCGCCGAGCCGTGGCCCTCCTTGGTGAACGAGCCGGTGGCGACGACGACCGGGGTGAACAACGACAGGCCCGAGGACGCCGCCCGCTCGACCTCGGCGAACAGTCCCACGATCTGGCGGGCCTCGTCACCAGAAGCCTGCCCAGGGGCCGCGTCGCGGACGACACGCTGGAGGGAACGCACGATCCCTTTGAGCTCACCGACGATGCCGCCGCGGGCTGAAGGCGTCGGACTGGGGACCGGATCCACAGAGTGAGAAAGGTCGCCCCGGTCCGGTCGGAGACGAGGTTCCTAGGAATGTGTGCACGAGCGGGGTCTCAGGCGGAGAGACGGGAAGAGAGGTCCGGTCTGGGCGTCCCCGCCCAACCGCACGGCAGGACGCGCTACCGGAACTGCGAAGGCCTAATCTCGTCCGGCAGCGCCTTCAACCAGTCCTTGATCTCCGACAGACATGCATCGCACGGGTGCCGATGCTCACTTCTCTTTGATGGCCATTCCCTGGGGACATGAATACAAGACGTGGTAGACGCCCTTGTCCGCCTCGTACTTGTCGAAGCGATCCGTGTAGTAGGAGTCCATCGCCATTGCCCCGGCATAGGCCCGGTGTGCCTGGCAAAATCCTCCCCGTCGCCAAAACTCCCGGCTTGCACCCTCGACGCACCCCCCCGCCGACCCTGACACACCCTCCCGGTATTCTCGGGTAGTGGCCGATTTCGAGGTCGTCTCCCCGTTCCAACCCTCCGGCGACCAGCCCGGAGCCATTGCCGCGCTCGTCGAAGGAGTCCGGAGAGGGGATCCCTACCAGACCCTCCAGGGCATCACCGGCTCGGGGAAGACGGCCACGATCGCCTGGATGATCGAGCAGGTCCAACGCCCCACGCTCATCATCGAGCCGAACAAGTCCCTGGCCGCCCAGCTCTCCTCCGAGCTCCGGGACCTCTTTCCCAAGAACCGGGTCGAGTTCTTCGTCTCGTACTACGACTACTACCAACCCGAGGCCTACCTGCCGACGACCGACACGTACATAGAGAAGGACTCGTCCATCAACGACGAGATCGACCGCCTGCGCCATGCCACCACGTCGTCGCTCCTCATGAGAAGGGACGTCATCGTGGTCGCCTCGGTCTCGTGCATCTACGGCCTGGGCTCGCCGGCCGAGTACCGGGACCGCATTCTCGGGCTCACCGTCGGCCAGCAGTACGACCAACGGGAGATCCTGCGCAAGCTGGTCGACCTGCAGTACGCCCGCAATGACGTCAACCTGGTCCGGGGCACGTTCCGTGCGCGCGGCGACACGGTCGAGATACACCCCGCCTACGAGAGCCAGGCGCTCCGGGTCGAGATGTTCGGCGACACGATCGATCGGATCGTGCCCTTCGATGTCATGACGGGCGAAATGGGCGACGAGCTCGAGGACATAGCGGTGTACGCCGCCACCCACTACGTCACGGGCGACGAGATCGTGCAACGGGCCGTGAAGTCGATCGAGACCGAGTTGCGGGAACGCCTGCAGTACTTCGAGAAGGAAGGAAAGCTCCTCGAGGCGCAACGCCTCCGGGTCCGCACGGAGCACGACCTCGAGATGCTGGCCGAGACCGGCGTCTGCTCCGGCATCGAGAACTACAGCCGCCACCTCGACGGCCGCGCCCCCGGGGAGACGCCGTTCACGCTCCTGGACTTCTTCCCCAAGGACTACCTGTGCGTGATCGACGAGAGTCATGTCGCCGTGCCCCAGCTGCACGGCCAGCACGCCGGGGACCGTTCCCGCAAGGACATGTTGGTCGAGCACGGGTTCCGCCTTCCCTCGGCGAGGGACAACCGCCCGCTGCGCTTCGACGAGTTCATCGAGCGGGTCCCCCAATGTGTGTTCGTGTCCGCCACGCCGGGCCCCTTCGAGAAGGAGCACTCGACCCAGATGGTGGAGCAGGTCATCCGTCCGACCGGCCTGGTCGACCCGGAGGTGACGATCCGGCCCACCAAGGGACAGGTGGACGACTTGCTGGCCCGCATCGAGAGCACGGTGGCCGCGGGCGGGAGAGTGCTCGTCACCACGCTCACCAAGAAGATGGCGGAGGACCTGACCGACTATCTGGCCGACGCCGGGGTGCGGGTGCAGTACCTGCACTCCGACATCGACACCATCACCCGCATCGAGATCTTGCGTGAGCTCAGACTCGGGTCGATCGACGTCCTGGTCGGCATCAACCTGCTCCGGGAAGGCCTGGATCTACCCGAAGTGTCGTTGGTCGCCATCCTCGACGCGGACAAGGAAGGGTTCTTGCGGTCGGCCTCGTCGCTCATCCAGACGATGGGGAGGGCGGCCCGCAACGTCGACGGCACCGTGGTGCTCTACGCCGACACGATCACCGACTCCATGCGTGAGGCCGTCTCGGTGACCCAGCGTCGCCGCGAGATACAGACCGCCTACAACCTCGAGCACGGGATCGATCCCCAGACCATCCGCAAGACGGTGACCGACATCCTCGAGCGCCTGCGCGGCAGTGGCGGAGGTGGCCCCGGGGGAGGCGGGCGCTCGACCACCGCCGGGCGCAGCCGGGCCGAGGTGCGGCGCAATGCCGCCGTGCGGGGGAACAAGCGGTCGTTGCTGACCGACGGGGACGCATCCACACCGGCCGAGGCGATCGAGCTCATGACCCAACTCGAAGCCGAGATGAAGTCCGCCGCCGCCGACCTCCGCTTCGAGGAGGCGGCACTCCTGCGGGACGAGATCGCGGAGTTGCGCGCCTCCGTTCCCAGTTGATCAGGCCGTCACACCCTCCCGGTATCCTCCTCTAATGGCCGATCGTCTCGTCGTTCGCGGTGCCCGCGAGCACAACCTCAGGGATGTCTCCCTTGACCTGCCCCGGGACAAGCTGATCGTCTTCACCGGCCTCTCGGGCTCGGGGAAGTCGTCGCTGGCCTTCGACACGATCTACGCCGAGGGCCAGCGCCGCTACGTCGAGTCGCTCTCGGCCTATGCCCGCCAGTTCCTCGGACAGATGGACAAGCCCGACGTCGATTTCATCGAGGGGCTGTCGCCGGCCATCTCCATCGATCAGAAGTCGGCCTCACGCAACCCGCGTTCGACGGTGGGCACCATCACCGAGGTCTACGACTATCTCCGGCTCCTCTACGCCCGCATCGGGCACCCGCACTGCCCGACCTGTGGGCGGCCCGTGGCCCGCCAGACCCCGCAGCAGATCGTCGACCGTGTGCTCGAGCTACCCGAAGGGACCAGGTTCCAGGTGTTGGCGCCGGTGGTCCGCGGTCGCAAGGGTGAATACAGCACGCTCCTCGACGACCTGGCCAAGCAGGGCTTCGCCCGGGTCAGGGTCGACGGCATCCCGGTCGAGCTCTCCGAGCGGTCCGAAGTCGCGCTCGCTCGCTATGAGACGCACACCATCGAGGTCGTCGTCGACCGGCTCGTTCGGCGCGACGGCATCCGGCAAAGGCTGACCGAGTCGATCGAGACGGCACTGGCCTTGACCGGGGGAACGGCCGAAGTGCTCGTGATGAGCACGTCGGGACGGACCGGGGGTGCCAAGTCGAAGAAGGACGCGGCGGCCGCAGCCGAGGGCGCCGACGAGACCGGGGCCGACGCCGAGGGGATCACCTTCTCCCAGCACCTGGCCTGCACCCACTGCGGCATCAGCTTCGACGAGCCCGCGCCCCGCAGCTTCTCCTTCAACTCCCCCTACGGCGCCTGCCCGACCTGCGTCGGCCTCGGGACCAAATTCGAAGTGGACCCCGAGCTGGTGGTGCCCGACGAGTCCCTCTCCCTGGCCGACGGAGCGCTGGCGCCGTGGGCCGGTGCACGGAGCGAGTACTTCTCCGGGCTGCAGGCCGGGGTGGCGGAGATGGCCGGGTTCTCGGTCACGGCGCCGTGGAAGTCGCTCAAGGCCAAGGACAAGAAGCTCGTCCTCTACGGCACGGGCACCAAGCCCGTCCACATCCGCTACAAGAACCGCTTCGGGCGCACGCGCTCCTACGAGGCGCTCTTCGAGGGGATCGTGCCGTGGCTGCAGCGTCGACACGGCGAGGCCGAGTCGGACTGGTCACGCGAGCAGATCGAGCAGTACATGCGCGAGGTGGACTGCCCCGATTGCCACGGAGCCCGGCTCAAGCCCGAGTCGTTGGCCGTCACCGTCGGTGGTCGCAACATCTACGAGCTCTGCAGCCTTTCCATCAGTGCCGCGGTGGAGGCAATGGGGACGCTCGAGCTCAGCGACCGCGAGCACATGATCGCCGACCGGGTGTTCAAGGAAGTGCGTGAGCGCATGCAGTTCCTGCTCGATGTGGGACTCGACTACCTGTCGCTCAGCCGCTCCGCCGGCACGCTCTCGGGCGGCGAGGCGCAGCGCATCCGCCTGGCCAGCCAGATCGGGAGCGGGTTGGTGGGCGTGCTCTACGTCCTCGACGAGCCCTCGATCGGCTTGCACCAGCGCGACAACCAACGGCTGATCGGCACGCTGGAGCGGCTGCGCAACCTCGGCAACACGGTGATCGTGGTGGAGCACGACGAAGAGACCATCCGCACCGCCGATTACGTGGTGGACATCGGGCCCGGGGCGGGGGAGCACGGCGGCACCGTCGTCCATGCCGGCCCGGTCACCGGCCGGGGCGGGTTGCTCTCGAACAAGGAGTCGATCACCGGCCAGTATCTCTCGGGCAAGCGTTCCATACCGGTCCCCGCGCGGCGCCGGCCCGGCACCGGCGAGGTCGTGACGGTGCGCGGGGCCCGGGAGCACAACCTGCACGAGATCGACGTGTCCTTCCCGCTGGGATGCCTGGTCGCGGTCACCGGGGTCTCGGGCTCGGGCAAGTCGACGCTGGTCAACGACATCTTGCTGCGCGTGCTGGCGCAGAAGCTGCACCGGGCCAAGACGCTGCCCGGTCGTCACCGCACGGTCGAGGGAGTGCAGTACCTGGACAAGGTGGTCGACGTGGACCAGGCTCCCATCGGCCGCACGCCCCGTTCGAACCCGGCCACCTACACCGGCGTGTTCGACCACATCCGCAAGCTCTTCGCCCAGACGGCGGAGGCGAAGGTGCGGGGGTACCTCCCCGGCCGCTTCTCGTTCAACGTGCGGGGCGGT
>Ga0307372_10010206_pt1 | contig 12766 bp, 17 predicted proteins | sample OX1MG_FD_202533 | JGI IMG/M metagenome (GOLD analysis project Ga0307372, IMG submission 202533) | Soil microbial communities from Risofladan, Vaasa, Finland - OX-1 | ecosystem: Environmental > Terrestrial > Soil > Coastal area > Acid sulfate soil | place: Finland: Risofladan, Vaasa | collected...
TTGGTGGATGGAGGGAAGCTGAGCCATGGGGACCGGCGCCGGAACGCAACTCTACTGGTTCATCGGCCGCGGCAGCGGCATCGTCGCCTACGTTCTCCTGACGCTGTCCATCTTCCTCGGGATCGCGCTCAGCCGGCGCTGGCACTCAGCGAACTGGCCGCGCCTCATCGTCGACGCCGCGCACCACTGGCTGACCACGACCTTCTACGTCTTCGTCGGCATCCACACGCTGATGATGCTGCTCGACCCGTTCGCGAAGTTCAACCTGGCCGACGTGACCATCCCGTTCTACAGCAGCTACCGGACGCTCTGGCTCAGCCTCGGCATCATCGCCGCCGAGCTCGGCCTGGCCATGGGGGCGAGCGTCGTCGTCCGGCGCTGGATCGGCTACCGGACCTGGCACATCCTCCACGGCCTGGCCTACCCGATCTTCGCTTTCTCGCTGCTGCACGCCATCGGCACCGGCACCGACCGCGGAACCCTCTGGGCGCAGGCCCTCTACGGCGGCAGCGTGATCCTGATCCTCGGCGCGATCGTCTGGCGCACCGAGCGCTCTCCCCGGCTGCAGGCCGCCTTCGTGGTCGGCTCGCTCCTGCTCGCGGTCACCGTCTTCCACTTCACCGCCTGAGCACGAGGGACGCGATGCATCGCGCCGCTTCCACAATCCGGCAGATCCCCTGCCGTGGAAAATAGGGCGGGTGTAGTACCCGCCCCGTTTCCCGACGCGCCCTCTTGCGTCCCTCCGCAATGCGCGTCAGGCCACTCCCGCGCGCTCGCCGACCGCCAGCAAGTAGGCGTCCTCCAGCGTCGGCTCGGCCGGCACCGCCGCCTCGTGCGGCCGATCCGGGCTGATCAAACGCAGCGTCACGCCCCGCGCGTCGGTCACCATCGCGCTCACCTGACCGCGCTCCTGCAACCTGATGGCGGTCGCCGCGTCCGCGGTGACGCTCCAGACGCGCCCCACGGCGTCGCCGATCAGCGCCTCCGGCGTGCTGTCCGCCGCGATGTCACCGGCGCGCAGGATGACCAGCCGGCCGGCCACCGCCTCGACGTCGCTGATGATGTGGGTCGAGAGGATGACGATCCGGTCGGCGGTCAGGCTGGCCAGCAGCGTGCGGAAGCGGATGCGCTCGGCCGGGTCGAGGCCCGCGGTCGGCTCGTCGACGATGAGCAACTCCGGATCGTTGAGCAGCGCCTGAGCGATGCCGATACGCTGCTTCATCCCGCCCGAGTAGCCGCCGAGCCGGCGGTCGGCGTCGCCCTCCAGGTTGACCAGCTCCACCAGTTCGTCGACCCGCCGCCGCGCCAGGTCGTCGGGTAGGCTCTTCATCGCGGCCAGGTAGCGCAGGAACCGGCGGCCCGTCAGTTCGGGATAGACGCCGAACTCCTGGGGCAGGTAGCCCAGCACGCGGCGCAGGGCCATCGCGTCGCGCCGGAGATCCTGTCCGCCCCAGAGAATGCGGCCGCGGGTCGGCGGGATCAGCGCCGCGATCATGCGCATCAGCGTCGTCTTGCCGGCGCCGTTCGGCCCGACCAGGCCGATCATGCCGGGATCGCAGCGCAACGAGACGTCGCGGACGGCCCAGTGCGCGCCAAACGCCTTGCCGACGCCCTCGATCCTGAGTTCCATACTCATCCTTCTTCCCGGCACCAACCGATGACGAGCGCGCTCACCGACCTACGCCAGCACGTCGCGGAAGCGACGGAAGCCCGCGACCGCCGCGACCGCCAGGGCGACGCCGAGCACGACCAGCCCGACGTGCGGCAGTACCCACGGCTGAAGCGCCGGCAGTCGGGTCGGGTCGGGCGTCGCTCCGGGCACCGCCCGCGACTGCCCGGCCGCGTAGAGCAGGTAGGAGGTTGGGTCCAGCCGCTGGGCCCACCCGGGCAGGTGCCCCAGGATCTGCTCCGCCCCCACGACGTACAGGCCGATCCAGCCGAGCAGGACCGCCAGCTTCAGCAGGTTCGAGAGACGCGGCCAGAGCGTGCCGAGGGCAAAGCTCAGGCTGAGCAGCAGCACCATCGCCGGCAGGACGGTCAGCACCCAGATCGTCACCAGCGGCCCGAACTGGGGGGCCGGGTAGCCAGAGCGAGTCGCGTGGAGCATCACATCGACGGCCCATATGACGACCAGGAGCTCGACGCTCAACACCAGCCCGAGCAGCAGCACGGCCAGGTAGCGCCCGCTCACGTAGGCCCGGCTCGACACCCGCGTCGCCATCAGTAGCTCGTGGACCCGCTGTCTCGCGTCGCGCGCTACCCCGTCGGCTGCGAGGAAGGGGAGCAGCATGCCGAAGAGCGGCAGCACGACGACCACCACCTCGTGCAGCATCCCGTGCGGGCTCGTCTCCGGGTCCGGGATCGGCTGGCCGGTCGGCGTGATGCCGAGCGGCGCGGTGAGCACGAGGTAGACGGCGAAGAAGAGGGCGACGCATGCCAGCAGGACCCAGCTGCGCCGGCTGCTCACCCTGCGCCGCAGCTCCCAGCCCAGCACGTCACGTGTTCGCGGCAGGTCGCCCCCGTTCCCGGGTGTTGCTGCCCGGCGGACCTCCAGGGTCTGGCTCGTCGCGATCACGATATCTTCCTTCCTACTACGTTCCTGGTTGCATCGTTCGATGGGCTCTGGCACCGGATGTCCGCGAGTGCGGCCTATGCCAGCACGTCGCGGTAGCGGCGGAAGCCGACGGCGGCCACCGCCACGCAGGCTAGCCCCAGAGCAACGAGCCCGAGGTGCGGCAGGACGTACGGTTCGAACGCCGGGAGCCGGCTCTGTGCGGCCAGGAACGCGGCCTCCGGGCCGGACCCGCCGGACACGATCTGCGTATAGCGCTGGTGGACGAGCGACTGCCCGGCCGCGGCGAGGGAGTACGAGGTGGGGTCCCAGCGGTGGTACCAGGACGGCAGGTGGCTCGAGCCGACGACGAAGATCCCGATCCAGGCGATGAGCACCACGAGCTTCATGACGTTGGCCAGACGCGGCCAGAGCGTGCCGAGTGCGAAGCTCAGGCTGACGAGCAGGACCATCGCCGGCAATACCGTCAGCGCCCAGACCGCCAGCAGCGTCGCGAGCTCCGGCGCCGGGTAGCCACCGCGGCGCCCGACCAGGGCGTCCACGATGTACACCGCGGCCAGCAGCTCCCCGCTGAGCGCCAACCCGAGCAGGAGGCCGGCCAGGTAGCGCCCGACGACGTAGGCCCACCCCGGTACCGGGGTCGCCATCAGCAGCTCGTGCACCCGCTGGCGGTAGTCACGGGCCACCCCGTCCGCGGCCACGAAGGGGAGGCACATGCCGAAGAGCAGCAGCGCAACGAACACCACCTCGGACAGCATGCCGACCGCGCTTGAGCCGACAACGGTGATCGCGCCCGACGAGCCCGACGCGTCTGACACCGGGAGGACCCAGCTGTGCTTGACCAGCAGGAGCGCGACGAAGAACAGCTCGGCTCCGGCGGCCAGCGCCCAGGTGCTGCGGCTGGCCAGTAGCCGGCCCAGCTCCCAGCGCGCCACGTCCCACACGGCGCGACCGCCTCCGGACGCCGTTGTCCGGCGGGTCTCCAGGGTCTCCGTCGCTGCGATCACCGCGCGCTCCTTCTCGAATCCGTGGCGGTCGGATCTCGGTGCCGACCCCAGTACGCGGCCGGCCGCGGGAAGGTTCGCCGTCTCGATTCCGCTCAGCCGTGGCGCAGCTGGCCGCGGGCGCGGACGTTCGCGCTCGCGACGGCCGCGGCCAGGGCGACGAGGCCGGTCAGCGCCAGAGCCACCGCCCGGCCGCCGGTGGCGAGGCCGGCCGTGCCGGTGAGGCCGCCGGCCGACCCCATCAGCACCGTCCCGGCGACCCAGCCGAAGGTCGCGACCCCCACGGCGAGATGCACGCCGAGTCTCCCCGAGAGGAGGAGCGCCACGCCGCTCACCAGCAGCAGCGGCGCCAGCCAGTGCAGGGTGAGGGAGAGCATGCCCCCGCCCGGCGCGAGGCTGAGGAGGAGCCCCAGGGCGACGTCGTAGCTGAGCACGATCAGCAGCCGGGTGAGCGTCAGCTGAGTCGCCGACACCGGGCAGGCCAGCTCCAGCTCCAGCGTGCCTACCGGCGCGGCGCGGCCGGCAGCGGCCACCGCCAGATAACTCAGCGCCGGCCCCAGGAGCTCCAGCAGGAGCGGGCGGTTGACGCCGGTCGCCGAGAGCAGTCCCAGGCCCAGCGCCACGATCGCGGCCGAGCTGAGCCAGAACCACGGCCGGAACAGCGTGGCCTGCAGCACGACCCGGCCGAACTCGGCGCGCAGCCGGGGTCCAACGCCACGCGGCCGCGCTCGCGCCACGGCGCGGATCGGCGATGGCGCGGGCAGCAGCGGCGCCAGCCGGCTCACCAGCTGCGCGGTGTCGGCCGGCGCCGGGATCGGCGCCTCCCAGGCCGCCAGCCGCGCCAGCACCGGCGCCAGTTCCCGGATCTCGCCCTCCGCCAGATCCTGCTCGCGCAGGGCCGCGGCGAGGCCCTCCGGCGTGTCGAGCGGTCGGGATGGGTTCGACGGCGTCACGATGTCTCCTCCCCCTCCTCCTGCAGCAGGTCTCGCAGCCGGCGCGTCCCCACCGAGAGCCGGGACTTGACCGTCCCGACCGGCACGGCCAGCGCCTCGGCGATCTCCTGCAGGCTCAGGCCCTGGTAGAAGCGGAGCAGCAGCGTCTCGCGGTACTCCGGAGCCAGCCGGCCGATGGCCTCGGCCACCCCGCGCGCCTGATCGCGCACCACGGTAACGTCCTCCGGGCCGGGGTCGGGGTCCGGCCGGTCGGGCAGGTCACCGGCGCCGGCCACCGGGCCTCGCCGCCGCGCCGCCCTGAAGTGGTCCCGCGCCAGGTTTGTGGCGATCGCGTAGAGCCACGGCTTGAGCCGGTTGCTCGGCCGGAACGTCCGCTGGCGCAGTACGCGCTCGAACGTCTCCTGCACCAGGTCCTCGGCCAGCGCGCGATCGCCATCCAGCAGGCGGTACAGGTAGCCGAGCAGCGGCCCGTGGTGGCGCTCGACCAGGAGCGTCAGCCCCGAGGGGTCGCCTGCCAGGATGTCGGCCATCAGTGCCTCGTCGCTCCGCTCGCCCAGGTCGCCCGGTTCCTCCAGGACAGATCGTCGTCCTCTCGCCCGGCCTGTCGCCGGCCCCACGCTCTCCCCAACCCCTGTACGTCGACGGAGCGGCCGGAGTTCGCCGCGACCCCGATCGACGCTAGCTCGCCCAGGCATCGCTCGTCGCCAGTTCGCACGCGTCCGCCCCTGCGACGTGTCGACTCGGCGCCATCACGCCGCCGTGCCGCCGTGCGGCCTTTGACGGCTCCATACGAATGTGCCAGATTGACGAGCGTCGTGGATCGCGGACAGGTGAACGGCGTCTCGAGGGGAGAGGCGATACGGGCGCGGATGGGGCTGCTCCTGATCGCGGGGCTGTCGCTCGCCTACCTGTCGTCGACGACGCCCGCCGCCGGCTCGCTCAACCTCTACCTGCGGCAGGCCGACGCCAGGCCCCGACAGGCCATGGGGTAGCCGGCCCGGGCGGCCGGCGCGCTCCCTTCAGGAGGCTGCGGGGATCGGTGGGGAGGTCCAGCCGGGCAGGCGCGCGGCGCCGTGCCGTGTCCCCGCCCGGCTGATCCGTCGGGCTACCAGACGGTGTCGTCGGTCAGGAAGTAGTTGTTGCCGTCGGGGTCGTTGAACCAGGTCGCCGTGGCGCCCCACGGCATCTGCTGCGGCGGGCTGGTGAAGGTCACGCCGCGCGCCACCAGCTGGTCGTAGGTCGCCTGGACGTCGTCCGCGATGAAGGAGATTCCGGTCGAGCCCCGTGCGCTCTCCGCGTCCTGCCCGACGTCCTCCGGCTTGAGCAGGGCCAGCCCGGCCTGCCCGCCCGGCGGGCCCACCACGATCCAACGCGAGTGCTCACCGAAGGGGTTGTCCATGCGCTTCTCGAAGCCGAGCGTGTTTACGTAGAAGTCGACCGCGGCGGCCTGGTCGCGCACCAGGACCGTCGCCGAGTGCACGTAGCTGATCACCATGCCTGTCCCTTCTCCGAGGTTCACGCGGCGCCGATGACGAACTCCAGGGCGTTGTCGGCCAGGCCGCTCCACTCCCCGGCGTGCTCCGCGGGCACGACCACCCACTCCTTCATCGGCCGTCCCCGACCGGACGGATCGAACCGGTGCGCTCCGGCCAGGCCAAGTGCCCGCTCGCGTGCCTCGACGTCCAGCTTGAAGACCATCGCGCCCTGGTAGAGTCCGGCGAAGGCCTTCCCCCGCGTCTTGAGCGTCGGCATGCCGAACATCTGGCCGGCGGTCGCCGCGCCCACCGCCGTGAGCTCGGCGGCGATCGCCTCGTAGTGGCCGCGGGCATCGTCTACCATGCTGCCGACCTCCGGATCGTCCGGGCGTCGCTCGTCGTCACCCCTTGATGATCCCCATCACGTTCCCCTCGGGGTCGGTGAACATCGCCATGGTCACCGCGCCCGGGATCTCGGTCGGCTCCATGACCGTCTTGGCGCCCAGCGACTCCGCCTTGTCCAGCGCGGCCTGCAGGTCCGGCACCTGCACGTAGATGGTCACGCGGTTCGGTCCCTCACCCGGCCCGATGCCGCCCGCGATCCCCTCGCTGCTCAGCGTGTCGACCATGCCGTACTGGTAGGGGTTGTCGGCGTCGATCTTCCAGCCGAAGAGCTGCTCGTAGAACGGCTGCAGTACCTGGGCGTTCGGTCCGCTGATCTCCCAGTGCACGACCGGATTGGGCATGACGGGTCTCCTCTACCTGGGCCGGCACACCGAGAACGGCATCGCCGGCATCGACGAGACAGGTGTCCGAACACGTAGAACGCATATTCTATGATCTGTGCCCTCTTGTCAACCTGTCCGTCCGGTCCGACCATGGGCCCGGCAGGGTCGGTCGCGGACAGGGGAACATCGTCCGATGACGACGACGGTGGTCGAGTGCGTGCGCTTCCGTGTCCGGGCGGGGGCCGACCGGGCGATGGTCGTGGTCGCGGCGGCGCGGTCGACGGCGTTCCTGGGGCGCCAGGCCGGCTTTGTCGCCTGAGAACGGGGCATCTCCGCGGTGAGTGAGTGGCTCGACCTCATCCACCGGGAGTCCCTTGACGCCGTCTCCAGGGTTCGGCGGTTCCTCGTCCCGCCCGAGTCGGGGTCGGTTCGCTCCCGGCACGTCGAGACGGTTTCTCACCACGGCGCGACCTGGCCACTGCTGCAGGAGTGCCGGTGACGCCCGGCCTCGACCTCGGGACGTGAGGACGCCGGAGCCCGCTCACCACGCCCTACCGTAGCGCTCCGCGTAGACGAGCTCGCCCAGCGACTTGCGGCCGCGTCCGGCCGCGCTCGGGGGAGTGGGTCCGGCGGGGTAGCCGAGCGAGAGCACCGTGCGCACCAGCCGCGACGCCGGGATGCCCAGCATCTCCTTCGCCGCGTCGGAGCCGCCGTCCCGCCACCAGCCGATGCAGGAGCCGATGCCGTAGGCCTTGGCGGCGAGCATGATTCGCTCGCTCAGTCGCCCCTCGTCGTAGGTCTCCTGCTCGTCGCGCTCGCCGGCCATGACCAGCACGATCCCGGCGGCAGCTCCCGCCAGGTGCTGCGCGTGCCCCTCGACCGCGGCCAGCGCCTCGAGCGCCCCCCGCTCCCGCACCACGATCAGCTCCCAGGGCTGACGGTTCGACGCGCTGCCCGACCAGCGGGCGACGTCGAGCAGTTCGTCCAGAACGCTCGGCGGGATCGGATCGGGCTGGAACTCCCGCACCGAGCGCAGGCTGCGCAGGAAGGCGATCCGACCACGCGGCGTCTCATGCTCGACCATCGGTGTGCTCCTCTCGCTGTCGACCGGGCCGTGCGGCGGGTGCCCGCAGCGTAGACAACAGCGCCGCCGGAGGGGTATTCCGGCGGGGAAAGCGCGGGAGAGACCGGTGCCGGCCCCTCCCGCGCGGGGAGCTCGTGATGTCATCCGGCGAGGACCGTGAGCGTCCAGGTCATCGGTAAGGCTGTCGCTGCGCCGGCCGAGGAGCGCCCGCGGGTCAGACGCCGAGCGCGGGGCGGGGAGCGGTGGCGCGGCGAGACCAGAGGAGGCGCCCGAGGCCGAGCAGCGCCAGCGCGACCTCGACGGCCAGCGGCGAGAGCACGGCGCCGAGGGCCACCTTGAGCAGCGGCACGGCGAGCTCGAGCAGCTCGGCGTGGCCGGTGATGATCCCGAACGGGTTCCCCGGGTAGAGGAGGCCGACGGCCGCGCCCGCCACCACCAGCAGGTCCAGACCCCAGGGGCCGAGCAGTGTCTCGGCGACGGCTCGCAGCGGCGGCAGGACGTCCACGACGTCCAGCAGATGCTTCACCTGGCTCCAGTCGACGCCGGTGGGCGCGCTGGGAGCCGCGGCGGCCGTGTCACGCAGCGCCACGACGTTGTCTGCCCGGGTCGCGGCCACCGGGGCCGGTCCGCTCGCGGCCGGCGCGGCCAGGTGCCGGCCAAGCCGGCCGATGACCCGACCGACTCGCAGGCCGGCACGCTCGAACGGGTCGTCAGCATCGACGTCGCGCGCGGCGGACCGCGACGCGTCGTCCGGTGTCGGCAGCAGCCGCAGATAGCCCGACTCCCGCGCCGCGCTCGCGTCACCGGCGGACGGCTCGGAGTCCGGGATCACCCACCAGTCGGTCCGTTCGACGTGGGCCTCAACCATCGAGCACGCGCTCCTTCGCAGCATCGGCGGCATCCGATCCGGCCGGGTGAGGCGGATACCCCTGCCGAACACCCATAGTCTCCCATCCGGAGGCTGCCGGATTGTTTGGGTCGCGTGAGCGCAATGTGAAGTTTCGATAAAGAGACGGAGGAGATTTCTGGAGGGCCGCCGGTCGCGGCTGGTCAGGCCGGACCGCGACCACGGCGGCGTCTAGCGGCAGAGGTCTTCGAGCAGCGGCACCCAGCGCGAGCCGCCGCTCATCGCCGGCGGGGCGGCCAGCCGCGCGCCGAGCGCCAGCAGCAGCGCGCTTACCCGGCGTCGCGCCAGCGAGCCCCAGTCCGTCTGCGAGCCCAGGCCTGCCTCACGGGCGAGCCAGGCGTACTCGCTATTCCGCGCCAGCTCCCGCCGGCGGATCTCGTAGTCCAGCATCGCGTCCCACATGCGCGTGTCCCTTCTCGCTCGACCCGCGGGGAGGCGGGTTCCTCCCCGATCCGGACGGAGCGTAGCGGGCGGGTCCGCCCCCGGGATGAAGAAACCGTAGCGATGGGGCCCGGCGCCGCGTGGACGGGCCGTGCCTTCACGGGTTCACAGGATCTTCACCGTGGCGCTCCCGCCGCCGCCTACGATGACGGCGGGCGCGGGAGACGAACCGCGGCAGGCTGCGGAGCGGATTCCGGGCCGGTACGGGAGGTGAGCAGATGGTGAACACCGTCGAGGTGCTGAGCGAGCAGGTCGGGTGCTGGGGTGCCCGGACTCGCCGCTACATCCTGCGCTGTCGCGAGCGCCTGTTTCAGGTCTCGGTCGTCCCGCTCCCGGAGGACGACGGCCCCGAGCGCGACGCGACCTACTGGGTGGAGATCAATGAGCTGCCGACGGCGCGGTTCGACGAGCAGCCGTCCATCGTCGGCAGCGTGGCCCTCTCCTGCGGCGGCCGACGTGACCCGCTCGCCGCCGCCACGCGGGTCGTCGACCGCCTCACCGACGACCAGATCGCCGGCCTGCTCGCGCGCGTGGTCTAGGACGCCGGCCGCGCGGGCGCCTCAGGCGGGGCGTCCATGTGGCGCAGGGCCGGCACGGCGAACATGCCGAGCGCGGCGACCAGGATGGTGGCCCCCAGGATGATCACGGTCGGGCGCAGGCCGATCCCGGCGATGGCGAACCCCACCAGCACGATGCCCAGCGGCGACGCCAGCTGCGAGATGGCGGAGTAGGTGGCGAACACGCGCCCGCGCATCGCGACCGGAATCCGCTCGTGGCGAATGGTCACCATCATCGGATTGATCGGCCCCATGACCAGTCCGAAGATCACGAAGCTGGCCAGGAGAACCGGGAGCGGCAGCCGCCCGGCCAGCACCCAGTACGCGAACGGGCTTAGCAGGTAGCCCACGAACCACAGGCTTCGGCGCGACAGCCGGTGTCCGACGGCGCCGTAGAGCGTCGCCCCCGCCAGCGCCCCCGCGCCGACCGCGCTGGCCAGGAAGCCGAGCGCCGCGGGTCCACCCAGGACCGTCCGCGCGTAGACCGGCAGCACGACCGCGAACATCGGACCCTGCAGCCCGTTGAACAGCCCGAGCGTGATCGCCATGGCGCGCAGAAGCGGCTCGTGCAGCAGGAAGCGCAGCCCAGCGGCGAGCTGCGTCAGGTAGCGCTCCGGCACCGCCGTCTCGCGCTCGGCCCGGAAGGACGGCACGACCAGTCCGATGACGGCCGCCGAGACGACGAAGCTCCCCGCGTCGATCCAGAGCACGGTCGTCGGTCCCAACCAGACGATGAGCAGCCCGGCGAGCGGCGGTCCGAGCAGGAAGGACAGCTGCTGGATCGACTCGAAGGCCGCGTTGGTGCGCTCCAGGCGCGCGCCGGCCAGGCCCGCCAGTTCCGGCAGCATCGAGCGCCGCGCCGTGAGCCCGGGGATCGCCAGCATCGAGCCGACGAACACCAGCGCCAGCAGCAGCGCGAAGGGCAGCCCCACGGTAAAGAAGAGGGTCGGGACCAGCCCGATGCCAATGCCGCTCACCACGTCGGCGATGACGCTGGAGCGCCGGTAACCGAGGCGATCGATGACCGTACCGCCGAAGATGCCGACCAGGAAGCCGGGCAGAGCCACCGCGAAGCCGGTCAACCCCGTGCGGGCCGCGCTGCCGCTCGTCGCCAGCACGAACCAGGGCAGGGCGATCAGCGTCAGGCTGCTGCCGATCTCCGAGACGGTGTTCGCCGCCAGCAGCGCCAGCAGCGGCACCCGGTTGCGCGTGGTGACAGCCGTGCTCGTGACCTCCATGCTCCGTGCCCCGTCCCCGTCCTGTCGCCTCGTGGCCGCGCGGCTGAACCAGCGGGCCGGGAGTCCGCGCCCTCTCCGCCCACGCATAATCTAGCATCGAACTGCACCGATGTCAATGAGTTTAGAACTGTTTCTAAGTAATAGCGCTCCGGCGTTGACTCATGTCTGCCGACGATTCCCGTGGGGAGAGCCGGCCCGCGCCGGCAGCGCTCGTCGGCTATGCTTGGCGCTCGACGCGGGGCGTCGGGTTGGCGCGGGGCGCGCCGCTCGGGCCGCCCCGGGAGGGCGGCGCTGCCGGCGGGGCGTGGGCCGTCCGCTCGGCTTACCCGTCGATTTCACCCGATCGGAGGAACGACCTCGTGCACGGCATCGAGAACGCCGCGATAGATTTCGTTCGCTCGCTCTTCAACACCCTTAGCTGGCTGGGCATCGTCCTCGCCATGGCCATCGAGAGCGCCTGCATCCCGCTCCCCAGCGAGATCATCATGCCCCTGGCCGGCTGGCTGCTGGTCGCCGAGCGGCACCTCGGCTGGCCCGGCATCATCGAGGCCAGCGTGTGGGGCGCGGTCGGTAACCTGATCGGCGGGACGATCGCCTATGGGGTGGGGGCCTGGGGCGGGCGCCGCCTCGTCGTGCGCTACGGCCGCTACGTGCTCATCAGCCGTCACGACCTCGACCGCGTCGACGCATGGTTCTCGCGCCGGGGCGAGATCACCGTCTTCGTCGCCCGCCTCCTCCCGGTCGTCCGGACGTTCATCGCCTTCCCGGCCGGCGTGGCGCGCATGTCCCTCTGGCGGTTCCTGGTCTACACCTTCATCGGCACGCTGATCTGGTGCATCCCGCTCACCGCGGTCGGCTACTACCTGGGACCGCGCTGGGAGTCGTTCCGCAGCCACGCGCAGTACGTCGACGACACCATCGCGATCCTCATCGTGCTCGCCGTCGTCTGGTACGTCTGGCACCGGCTCCGGGTGATTCGCGCCGAGGACGCGGCCGCCCAGCAGGTCCCGCCGGGCCGTCCTCAGCAGCGCTAGCGCGGCGCTAGAACCATGTGCGGTGGCCTTGACCAAATGGGCTCGCCGCGTCGCGGGTAGTCCTGGGCGCGATGAATCGCGCCCAGGACGTCGTCGAGCAGACGATCGCTCTGAAAAACGCTGTGGACGCCGCCGGCCGCGATCACTGCGCGATGTAGCCGCCGTCCACGCCGTAGGCCGAGCCGGTCACAAACGCGGCCTCGTCGCTGGCCAGGAAGGCGACCACCGCCGCCACCTCCTCCGGCGTCCCCATGCGCCCGATCGGGTGGCGCTGCCGCAGCCGCTCGTCCGCCTGGCGCAGCTGCTCCTCCGTCCGCCCGACCCGCTGCCGCTGCACTAGCGGGGTGTCGATCGTGCCCGGGCAGACGCAGTTGACCCGAATGCCGTCGGCCACGTGGTCGAGCGCCATGGCGCGCGTCAGGTTGACGACGGCCCCCTTCGAGGTGGCGTAGGCAGCCGCGCCCCGCGTGCCGACCAGCCCCAGGTTCGAGCCCATGTTGATGACGCTGCCCCCGCCCGTGGCGATCATGTGCGGCAGCACCGCCCGCGACACCAGGAAGACCGAGCGGACGTTGGTCGCCATCAGCAGGTCCCATTCGTCCACCCTGGCGTCGACCACCGAGCCGAAGTTGATGATGCCGGCGTTGTTGACCAGCACGTCGACGCGGCCGAAGCGCGCCAGCACGGCGTCGACCATGCGCTCCACCGCACCCTCGTCGGTGACGTCGCAGCTGAAGAAGGCCGCCTCGCCGCCGCTCCGGGCAATCTCGTCG
>Ga0307372_10010207_pt1 | contig 12765 bp, 7 predicted proteins | sample OX1MG_FD_202533 | JGI IMG/M metagenome (GOLD analysis project Ga0307372, IMG submission 202533) | Soil microbial communities from Risofladan, Vaasa, Finland - OX-1 | ecosystem: Environmental > Terrestrial > Soil > Coastal area > Acid sulfate soil | place: Finland: Risofladan, Vaasa | collected...
TCGCCGCAAGACGTGCGAAAGCTCGCCCCACGCGAAGTAGCCCTGGTCGTGGCTGGCAGCCAGGGCGAGCCTCTGTCCGCTATGGCGCGCATCGCTGTAGACCGCCACCGATGGGTGAGCGTAGGGCCGGGAGACGAAGTGGTGCTTTCGGCCCGCATCATTCCGGGTAACGAAAAGGCCATCTTTCGCATGATGGACCACCTCTACCGCCGCGGAACGCGCGTCCACTATGACGACGGCAGCCACCCGCCCGTCCACGTTTCCGGCCACGCTAGCGCAGAAGAGTTGCGGCTGATGCTGAACCTGGTGCGGCCGCGTTATTTTATTCCCATTCACGGCGAATACCGCCAGCTTTCCCGCCATATGGAACTCGCGAAGGAATTGGCCGCCGTTTCCGGAGAGGCGTTTCTGCTTGAAAGCGGCGACGTGCTGGAATTCAACTCTGATGGCGCGCGCCGCGCAGGCCGCGTCCCCGTGGGCCGAGTCTGCATTGATGTCGGCACGCTCGATGAAGTCGGCGACGTGATCTTGAACGAGCGGCGCCGCATCTCCGCTGACGGCATCGTCATTCCTATTCTCGCTATTCATAAGCATACCGGCGAGCTCGTTCAGCCGCCGGAAATCGTCTCCCGCGGCTTTGTGCCGCTCGAGGAAGCGGAAGACTTGGTAGACCGCGCCCGCGCGGTGATCCGCGAGGCGCTCGAAAAGTCCAACCTGGAAGAGATGAGCGATTGGGGCGTGGTAAAAGATAAGATTCGCGCCGCCCTGCGCCGGTTCTTCGACCAGGAACTTGGCAAACGCCCCATGGTGCTGCCCGTGATCCTGGAAGTGTGACGGGGTTGGATTTTTGATTTTGGATCGGCGCTCTGGATCACTGAGCGGCCTTTTAATGACACTGGCTATTAAAGAGAGCAGCTAAAAGGTGACATCGCTCTTTGTAGCGGCGCTCTCTGCGCGCCGAAAGCACGGCGGCCAGAGGCCGCCGCTACAGCAGAAGGTGTCACCATCTAGTTGCTCCTATTAATTTAATAGCTGGCTGCTACGGCTTTCCATCCGTCAACACATGGTTGAATTTGAAATGACGATCGCAGATCAAGTACAAAACCCCAAATCTAAAATCCAAAATTCTTGACGCCATGCCCTTATACCAAGCCATTGTTCTTGCCGTTATTCAGGGACTCACGGAATTTCTTCCCGTCTCGAGCACGGGGCATCTGGTGCTTTTCCCATGGCTGCTTGGCTGGAAGGATCCCGGACTCACCTTCGACGTAGCCCTGCACGCGGGCACTCTGCTTGCCGTGGTCGCGTATTTCTGGCGCATGTGGTTCGACATGCTGATGGCTGCCGTGGGCGTGGGAGACTCAAAGGACCCCGAGTTTCACCAGAAGCGCCGGCTTTTCTGGCTCCTGGTGGCCGCAACCATCCCAGGCGCTCTCGCCGGATACGCTTTTGAAAAGGCCGCCGAAAACGAGTTCCGGACTCCGGTGATGATTGGAATAGCCTTGATCGTGGTGGCGCTTGCCATGTGGGCCGGGGAAGCCGCGACCCGCGACAGCAAGCCGCTCATGCAAGTAAACTTGCCGGATGCTCTGCTGGTAGGCATCGCTCAGGCCTTTGCGGTGATTCCCGGCGTCTCGCGCTCCGGCAGCACCATGACGGCCGGACTATTCCGGAATATGAAGCGGGAAACAGCCGCCCGGTTCTCTTTCCTCATGTCCGCGCCCATCGTCGCTGGCGCAGTGCTGCTGAAGAGCCTGCAGGTTCACCACCAAGGCGGATTACCGCCAGACATGCGGATACCCTTCCTGGCCGGCATCATCGCCTCGGCCGTCGTGGGTTTCTTTGTCATCGGCTGGCTCATCCGGTACCTCGAGCGGCGCACATTCAAGCTTTTCGTAATTTACCGCCTCGTGCTGGGTGTGATAGTATTAGCCTTAGGATTGGGATTGCATCGCTAGCGCTTAGGTTCCAAGTTTCCGGATGCCAGAAGTTTTTCCGGATTTCTCTGGAGCGTGAGTGCGCCAACAAACTGAGATTTCGTGCCAGTGGCGATCCCTCATGGGCGCCTGACACGCGAAGCCCGTTTTACGGTCGTAAGCATGCAATCAGCCTCCTCCGCGCAAGCCAGCCGCTCCCGCGATTCCCATGCAAAGCCCGCTCTCCTCGATGGCCGCCGCCGGTCCGAGCTATTGGGTTTTCTGCTTACCGTCTGTGGCTTGTTGCTCACGCTAAGCCTCGCCTCCTATCATTACTTGGATCCATCCTTTGACACAGCCGCCTCGGCGGCAGGTGTGCACAACTGGGTGGGCGTGGTGGGGTCTTACAGCGCCGACGCCTTGCTGCAAGTCTTCGGCTGGACGGCGTTTCTGATTCCATTGGCATTCTTCATAACGGGCGGCTGCCTGTTCCTGGTTCGCCCGCTGCACTCGCCGGGCGCAAAGGCGCTGGGCGCGGCGCTGCTTATCGCTTCGCTTGGGGCGCTGCTGCAGATGGCTCCGCACACTCCGCACGTGTTCGGAGTGATTCATGGCAGCGGCCTGGTGGGATACCTGTTGGCCGCGGGCCTGGTGAAGACTTTTAATGCGGCCGGCGCTTCTATCGTGGCCGCCGCGGCATTCCTCTCTTCGCTCTTCCTGGTGACCAAATTTTCTTTCTCCGGAGCTGGCCGCTTTTTGAGCGTAGCTTCAGCCCGCGCGTTCGGACCCGCTGCCCAGCGATGGTCCGCCTGGCGCGAGGCCCGCGAACGCAAACGCGCCCAGCAGCGCATAGCGCGCGAGCGGGAGCGCGGCAAGGAGCCGGTTGTAAACCGCCGGCCCGGCGGCAAGGCTGCGGCGCCGCTGCACGTGGCGCCCGCGCCTACCGAGGCGGTGGCCGGGGACGATTCATTCGAGGAGGAGGATTCCGGGCCTGGCGAATCGCTCGTCGTCCTCAGTGGCGGGCGGGACGAGCGCCGGAGCGAAGAACCGCGAGCGCCAGGGCCGAAAGTGGCCGGCAAGAAAGGCCTCAAATACAAACTGCCTAGCCCTTCGCTGCTGCATCCTCCGGATGACCAGCAAGGCGTCGATGAAGAGGAATTGAAGCAGCGCGCCCAGCAGTTGATGAGCAAGTTCGCCGAATTTGGGGTTACGGGCGTGGTCACGCAGATTCATCCCGGCCCGGTGGTGACCACTTTTGAATACAAGCCCGAGGCCGGCATCAAGTACAGCCGGATTACCAATCTGGTGGACGACCTGTGCCTGGCCATGCGGGCTGAATCCATCCTGATCGAGCGCATCGCGGGCAAATCCACCGTGGGCATTGAAGTTCCGAACCTGCGCCGGGAAATTATCTATCTGCGCGAGATTCTTGAGTCGCGCGACTTCGCCGGCGCCCCGTCCCGGTTGACGCTTTGCCTGGGGAAAGACTTCACCGGAAAAGTGAAGGTCGGCGACTTGACGCAAATGCCTCATCTTTTGATTGCGGGTTCGACGGGTTCCGGCAAGAGCGTGGCCATCAATTCCTTGATCGTCTCGCTGCTTTTCAAGTGCACGCCGGACGAAGTCCGCCTGATTCTGATCGATCCCAAACGGCTCGAATTGAATTTGTACGACGGCATTCCGCACCTATTCACTCCCATCGTCACCGAACCCAAGGTGGCCGCAAAGGTGCTTCGGCGCGCAACGTTCGAGATGGAAGAAAGGCTGAAGAAACTGGCCCAGCACGGGGTGCGGAACATCGAGCAATACAACAAGCTTTTCGAGCCTGACTCCAACCTGAGCCTCTTTGATAGCAACGGCCAGCAGGAGGCGGCGCTGCCGTATCTGGTGATCGTGATCGACGAGCTGGCAGACCTGATGATGGTTGAGCCGCAGAACGTGGAAGAGTCCATCACGCGCCTGGCGCAAATGGCGCGCGCCGTAGGCATCCATTTGATCCTCGCCACGCAGCGGCCGTCCGTGGATGTCATCACCGGGCTCATCAAGGCCAATCTTCCCTCGCGCATTTCCTTCCGCGTGGCCTCCAAGGTGGATTCGCGCACCATTCTCGATTCGAACGGCGCCGAAGCCTTGCTAGGCCGTGGCGACATGCTCTTCATGCCGCCCGCCAGCTCGCGGCTGGTCCGCCTGCATGGGCCGCTGGTGACCGAAAAAGAGATCAACAAAGTGGTGGAGTGGTGGAAGTCGCAATCCATCCCGCAGTACAACGAAGAATTTCTCAAGCCTTTCCGGGACCGCGACCGGGAAGGCGACACGGAAGAAGACGAAGAAGCCGCAGGCGAGCTGGACGCCGTCTATGCGGACGCGGTGCGGATCGTCGTCGAATCCGGCAAGGCTTCCACCTCCCTGTTGCAACGCCGCCTGCGGCTCGGCTACGGCCGCGCCGCGCGTCTGCTCGACCTGATGGAAAAAGACGGCATCATCAGCGCGCCCGACGGCGCCAAACCCCGCGAAGTTCTCAAACGCCCCGAATGGCTGCAAGAAGTCGATGAACCCCTCCGCTAGAATCCTAGAGTTGCGAAACTTGATGCCAATGGATCGTGCTTCCGCCGCACCCTCGCCCCAACCGGCGGAGGGACGGGTGGCGAGCGTAGCGCAGACCTCCGTCTCTGAGGTCTGCGGCTTGTGGGGGCTGCGAGAATCCGTACGCTTCCCGCGCGCACCCCGAAGGGGTGAAATCTGAATAGCCGTGGGTGAAACCCACGGTGCGAGTCAGGCCCGATCTATTCATCGGCCCTGCACAGGGCCGCCATTCCCCGTTCCCAATCCTTATTCAACCCCATTCGGGGTTGCCAAAATTCATCCGTGGTTCGCCCTTTCCGTGCGTCCCACGCACGGCTATTCATGTCACACCGCTTCGCGGTAACAAACTGTTTGCCTTGCCGGCGGGGCGGAATATTGAGGTAAGAACCGTGGGACAACGCTGGATGGCGCGTCAATGAAGGGTTAGGTTGACGCACTTATTCGGAGCGTGCGTAGCGCAGACCTCCGTCTCTGAGGTCTGTGGCTTGTGTGGCCATCGCGCCTCCAGGGGTGTATTCTAGCGCCGTGTCTCGGTTGCGCCGCCCTTTCTTTTTCCTTCGGTTCTCTTTGTCACCGTGCGGCGGCTCGCGCGGCGCATGGATTGGCGATTGAATATCTCTTCGGATTCGGAAATGCGAATCTGACCGATGGCCATGGGGGACGACAGAAAACAACCGCAGACCTCACAGCCGGAGGTCTGCGCGACTGACTCTATAAGGAGCAAGACAACTCTAGTCTTCATCAATAACCATCAATATCGAACGCACGCAAAAGGAGGATCCCAATGCCATACATTAATGTCGGTAAGGAAAACTCCGGCAACATCGATCTCTACTATGAGGACCACGGCTCGGGTGCGCCCATTGTCCTTATCCACGGATATCCACTGAGCGGTGCTTCCTGGGAGAGGCAGGTGCCAGTTCTTTTAGACGGGGGTCACCGTATCATTACATATGACCGCAGAGGGTTCGGCAAGTCCAGCCAGCCAACAACGGGCTACAATTACGACATCTTCGCCGAGGACCTGCACAAACTCGTGACGCATCTCGAACTACGTGATTTCGCGCTGGTCGGCTTTTCAATGGGTGGCGGCGAAGTGGCGCGCTACTTCGGCAAATACGGATCGAAAGGCGTGAGCAAAGCGGTAATCATCTCCGGGGTTCCGCCGTTCCTACTCAAGACGCCGGACAACCCGGAAGGGGTGGACGGAAGTGTCTTCGAGGGGATCCAAAAAGCGGTCGCCGCAGACCGTTACGTGTTCTTCACCGAGTTTTTCAAGAATTTTTACAACACGGACCTGCTGCTGGGCAAGCGCATCAGCGAACAGGCCGTCCAGTCGAGCTGGAACGTCGCAGCAGGGGCCTCGGCCACGGCCAGTCTCGCTTGCGTACCAACATGGCATGAGGACTTCCGCAACGACCTGACTCGCGTCGACGTGCCCACGCTGGTCATTCACGGCGATGCGGACCGGATTCTGCCCATCACTGCCTCGGGACTCCGGACCGCCAAGCAGATCAAGGGAGCCCGCCTGCTGGTGATAAAGGATGGGCCGCACTGCATAACTTGGACACACGCCGGGCAGGTTAACGGTGAACTGCTGGAGTTTCTTGGGAAAGATAAGGGAAGCTCTCAAGCAGCCTAAAGCTTATGCCGCCAGGCTTTCATTCAGATAGGGGGCGAGGATTTCCTCCCTAGAATCCCGAATTCACCGTTTTCGGGGATGGGTCAGTGGGGCGTGCAGCAATCCTGGACATTGGCTGGGTGGCGCAGACGCGCCGTAGTCTGCCGTGTATGCAAGAATCCGTACGGTTCCTGCGCGCACCCCGAAGGGGTGAAATCTGAATAGCCGTGGGTAAAACTCACGGTGCGAGTCAGGCCCGATTGATTCATCGGCCCTGCACAGCGCCGCACATTCCCCGTTCCCAATCCATATTCAACCCCGTTCGGGGTTGTTAAATTCATCCGTGGTTCGGTTCGCTTTTGGGCTTATTGTCGCCGGCTTTTCCGGAACCGCTTGTGTCCGAGTACGCCGTCATCCAAGCACGATCCCGACGGGCATCGCTGACCAACTACGAATGAGGTCACTTCTGTGTCTAGACTAGTTTCCGGTCACGATCTCACGGAATGAGTGGGAGGTCGCTTGACGGGACGATAGGACCTAAAACAACGCGTGATCGCATTCGGGGGGACAGCGTATAATCGGCCTAAGAATGGGTCCGCTCATCGTTCTCGACAAGTCGGCGTTGCAATGCTTCTCGCGCGACGAGACGTGGATGCTTACAAAGCATTACCTGCTTGTCGTTGTGCCAGTCCTCTTAATCGAGATTCTCGCCGATCTAAAGAAAGAACCGCGCGAAGATAGGGCGCCGGAGGACGAAGTTGTCTGGCTTTCGGGAAAGCTCTTGGGTAGCGATTCGAAGTTGAACGTTCCCTATCAAGCTGCCTGCATAGAATCCATGCTTGGGAATGATCCTCCTCCCGGCCATCTGTTAATGGATGGAGCAAAGGATGTTCAAACAAGAGAAGGACGGAAAGGCATCTTTTTCGACGAACCGACGGAATATAAGGCTCTTCGCAACTGGCAAGTGCGCCGCTTCGATGTGGCCGAAAAGATTTTAGCTGAGGAATGGAGAAGGGCGACCGCGGCTATCGACTTGGAGTCGTTCAGACGTAGCCACGCGGAGCGATTGAAGGGCAAGGCGCAACCGCGCGCGTTGGATGAACTCATCCCTTACGTCGACCAATTACTTGTGAGCGACGACCAGTGCGTTCAAAAGGACCTGATCGCCGCGCTCCTGAACAGCATCGGTGCTCCTGAGGAGTTTAGGGCGAAGATCTTCGACCGATGGCTGAAGTTGGGGATGCCCCGACTTCGCGAGTTCTCTCCATACGCGCATTACTGCCTGCGTACAATGCTCATCTTCCAGGCAGGCCTTGCCTTCGGCTTGCTCTCAACCAGAGCCACGAACCGTATTGATCTGGAGTATCTCTTCTACGCCCACTTTGGCTACGTCTTCTGCTCAAATGACAAGTTCCACCGAACAATGTCCCCGTATGTTCTCGGTGAATTCCAAACGTTCGTGGATGCTGATGTTCTGAAGCAGGACTTGAAATGGCTGCATGATGAATGGGAGGGTCTCTCCGAATCGGAGAGGGAGCAGAGGGCTTATGATTATGGCTCCTACCCTCCACAAAAATCGGATTCCATCACACATCAGTTGTGGGTGAAGTACATGCGTCCTTGGCAACCGGGTTCAGGTAATCAGGCAGTCCGTATGACAAAAGAAGAGGAACAACAGCTCTTAGCCGAGATGCGTCCATTCATGGACGCGATAGACGAGCAGTCCTAACATAGCCGTCGCATCGATTCGTCGGCCGATAACAATTGTTTTCACAAGAGGAGGGAGTCTGTATCTTAAGCGGACTACCGTACGGGTGGGCGCAGCACCCGGCATTTCGATTCGAGCCACCACGCGAAAACTCCCGGATTGTCGGCCACTCGGAAGCAATCCGGGGCCGTCAGAAGATCGCGGTTGACGCGCCCGGCGCTGATCGTGACAAAAGGGACCGGAGACCTGACTTGGCAACCGGAGCATCTTGACTCGCTTAGCCTAGTGTGCTAGACTAAGCGCATTGTGATGAACCAGTCTCGACCAATCGCGAATTGCGCCAAAATGCACGTTTCGCAGACTGTGCGGTGCGGCATGGGCCATAATGCATTGAAAATATGGGTATTAGGCGTGCGGAGGGGCTCATGCGAGAGAAAGAACAACGCAAAAAAATAAAGGATTCCTTTTTTTAGGAACATTATCGCCACAACTCATTGAAAACAAATAAACATTATAAAAACGAAGCCATTCGAAGCCACTTAACGAAGCCACTGCTAAACTCTTAACTTATTGAAAATAAAAAACAAACATGGAATTTGCCAGCAAAGCCACTTATCTCGCAATAAATCAATAAGATGCACAACTCCATTGGCTTTGCTATGCGTTTCAGTGCAAAAGCAAAGCCATCGCGCTTGAATCCGGCCTCCGCTCCGCCCTTGTCCTGCCAATCGAATCGTAGAAGAGTTAAGCGCAGGCTGCTTGTCTCTTACCGCAAAATCTTCAGGCGCTTCGCCACGCTTTCAAGGGTTTCGAGAGCTTGCGAGAGCTGCGCTTCCGTGTGCGTCGCGGTTACGATGGTGCGGATGCGCGCTTTGCCCACTGGCACGGTCGGATAGCCGATGCCCTGGGCGAAGACGCCCGCCTGAAAAAGCTGGCGGGAAAATTCATGAGCCAAAGATGCGTCTCCAACCAAGATGGGAGTAATGGGTGTTTCGCTCGAACCGGTGTTGAAGCCCAACTCGGTGAGACCTTGTTTGAAGAACCGGGTATTGGCCCATAGCCGCTCGACGAGTTGCGGTTCTTCATCCAGCAGCTCGAAAGCCGCAAGGCAACTAGCGGCGACGGAGGGCGGATGCGAAGTTGAAAAGAGGAATGGACGCGCACGGTGGTAAAGGAACTCAATCGTATCGCGCGTCGAGCAAACGTAGCCGCCGAGCGCGCCGATGGCTTTTGAAAGCGTGCCGACTTGAACGTCCACTTTCCCGTGCAGGTTGAAGTGGTCCACGGTTCCGCGCCCATTGCGTCCGAGCACGCCTGAGGCGTGCGCGTCATCGATCATCATGATGCAGCCGTACTCTTCGGCCAGTTTCACGAGAGCCGGCAGCGGCGCGATGTCTCCCTCCATGGAAAAAACGCCATCGGTGATGAGGAGCTTGTGACCCTTGCGGCCCGAGACTTCTTTCAAGATCTTTTCGCAGCCTTCAACGTCTTTGTGGGGAAACCTTTTGATTTCCGCCCTGGAGAGCCGGCAACCATCAATAATCGAGGCGTGGTTAAGCTCGTCGGAAATAATAAGATCTTCGGGGCCGATGATCGCCGCCACCGTCCCGGCGTTGGCGGTAAAGCCTGACTGAAACACAACGGAGGACTCGACGTTCTTGAATTTGGCGATTTTGTCTTCGAGTTCCAGATGGATCGTCATCGTCCCGGCAATGGTTCGCACGGCTCCGGAGCCAACTCCGAACTTGTGGATGGCCTCAATCGCCCGCTGCTTCAGCTTGGGGTGAGTGGCGAGACCGAGATAATTATTGGACGAGAGATTGATTACCTCTTTGCCGTCAAAGCGCGCAGCGGGGAGTTGCTCGCCTTCGAGGATCCGCAGCTTTTGGTAAAGACCCTGCCCGCGCAGCTCTTGAAGCTCGTCGGACAGGTATCGAAGTTGGGCTTGTGGCATCGGTTGACCTCACGGAAAGCGGATTATGAGAGATCGCAAAATATCGTGACAACAAGCGCTGTAGCGGCGGCCTCTGGCCGCCGGTCTTTCGGCGCTCAGAGAGCGCCGCTACAGAGAAAGCTCGTCACTATATTTTGCGAGGATCAATAAGCTCCGTCAGCGTTCCAAGCTCGATTATAGCGCCTACGTGCAGGCGCGGCAGACACCGCGCTGCCGCTGTCCCCTAATGCCGTTACGGGGCGGGCTTCGATCTCGGGATGGTATCATTACTGATGCTCGCGGGGCAGCGTGACGACAATCGCCCCAGCCTCGCCTGGGAGACTGACTATATGTTGCGGTGTTCGGTAGTGCGGCAGTTTGGTTGTTTGGTGCGGCGGCCAGAGGCCGCACCAGCAAACTGACCCATTACCCGGTGTTCACATAATGCAAACCTTCCGCGTTCGTTCAAAAGATTTCACGTATCAAGTTGTTGCCGGACAGGGCGCGTGGCGGGCATTGCGGGAATTTCCCGTGGACCGGTACTCTTCCGTCTTTGTCGTTTCCGAGGAGGCGCTTTGGCGCCGCTGGAAGGGTGAGTTTCTGAAAGAAGCTGGGCTGCGCAAGCCGGAGACCCTGTTTGTGGCGTCGGGCGAGCGGTCCAAGTCGATTCGCGTGTTGGAGAAGTTGGCTGCGGAATTGCTGGGGCGGGGGGCGGACCGGCGGTCGTTGCTCATCCTTTTTGGCGGGGGCGTAATCGGCGACCTTGGAGGCTTTCTCGCCTCGGTTTATATGCGCGGCGTTGATTGCGTACACGTGCCGACCACATTGCTTGCGCAGGTGGATAGCTCCGTCGGCGGCAAGACGGCCGTTAATTTGGGGGCGATGAAGAATTTGCTTGGAACGTTTTATCCGGCGCGGCTGGTGCTCTCTGAACCGCGCGTCCTCAGCTCAATGAGCGAGCGCGACTTCCGCTCCGGGCTTTACGAAGTGGTTAAGCACGCGATCCTGGACGGCCCTAAATTGTTCGAGCGCCTGGAACGAAGTGTGGATTCACTTCGTCCCGGTTCAGTTGACCAGATTGAGCCGGTACTGGCGCGGGCGGTGAAGGTGAAAGTAGACGTAGTAAATCACGATGAGCGCGAGGCCGGCCTGCGCGCGGTGCTGAATCTGGGACACACGTTCGGCCACGCTATCGAAGAATGTACTCACTACCGCCGCTTCCTCCACGGAGAAGCCGTCGGCTGGGGCCTGCTGGCCGCGTCGCGCCTGAGTCAACGCCTGGGCTTGTTGAAAACGAGCGAGGGCGAACGCATTGAGAGCTTGGTTTTGCGGCTGGGTCCGCTTCCGCCGGTTCGAGACATTGCTTTCAACCGGATTCTGCGTCTGCTCCCACAGGACAAAAAGGCCGTGAGTGGAAAGGTGCGCTGGGTAGCGCCGGAGAAGATCGGCAAGGTTCGCATCTTGGAGAACGTCCCTACCAGACTGGTGGCCGCCGCGTGGCAGGATGTCCAGCAGATGACCCAACTTGCCGGTTCCGTTCCTCGTCAGTAACATCAACGCGGATTCCCCATGAGTGTTTCGACGCGTCCAACTCTTGAAGGCAGCCCGCTCGGAGGATCGAAAGACATCCGCTCGACGTCCCGCTTGGTTCGGGATATGTTCGATGCGGTCGCGCCACGGTACGATTTTTTGAATCACTTTCTTTCCGCCGGCCTGGACATTTCGTGGCGGAAGTATACCGCCAACGCATTGAGAGATCCGCTTTCCAAGCCTAGGTGTGTTGCTGTGGATGTCTGCTGCGGGACGGGAGATCTCGCCTTTGCGTTAGCGCGTGTTTCCTGCGGCAAGATAATCGGAGCTGACTTTTGTCAACCCATGCTGGTGCGGGCGCGGTCAAAGCGCTCCAGGGAATCGTCTCATAGCCTGCTGTCTGTGACGGATTTCATCGGGGCGGACACTCTGTCACTACCCTTTGCGGACTCGTCCGTCGATGTTGTCACGAGCGGGTTTGGCTTTCGCAATCTGGCCGACTACAGTCTGGGGCTTACGGAGATACGCCGGGCATTGAAATCCGGAGGATACCTAGCGATTCTGGAGTTTTCCCGCGTGCAATGGCCGCTTTTCGCTCCTTTGTTCCGGCTATATTTCGCCCGCATTTTGCCCGCGCTGGGAACGTGGATCTCTGGCGTTGCAGGACCGTATCAGTATCTGCACGAATCCGCCTCCCGCTTCCCGGACCAGGAAGCTTTTGCCGGGTTTTTGCGCCAGGCGGGATTTTCCGGCGTTCGCTACCACAACTTCATGGGAGGAGTAGCAGCCCTGCACGTTGCCCAAAAGCGCTCCTGACACAATTGGGTGTGCAGTTACAGACCCGTGGGGCGCCTTGCATCAGGCCATCAGCGAGCACGGGTGAGGCAGTGACGAGGCTGACATGGCTCGAGAACAGTTCTTTCGCGGCCGCATGGAATATCGCAATCTGCGGGGTTACTTGCAAACGGAAGGGATGGGCGGTATCGGCACAGCCGCGGGCCAACAAGGTAGGCCAGAAGCCCAACGCATGGGCGGAGGCCGGTCTCTTGCGCGGTGCCGTCTGCGTTCCGGGGTGGCTACAGTTTGAGACCGCCCCTCGCCATCGGAAGTGACGTCGGGCGGATGCCTGTGGCGGCGAAGATCGCGTTGCCAATGGCGGGCGCGACGCCCACGATGGGTATTTCACCCGCACCTGCCGGGGGGATGTCCTTACGGTCCAGCAGGACGGCCTCAATTTCCGGAAGGTCTCTGAAGCGCGGAACGCGGTAAGCCGAGAAGCGCGCGTTCAGGATTCGGCCGTCGCCGAACTCAATGGCCTCGAATAACGCCCCGCCGAGGCCCATCATAGTCGCGCCTTCGATCTGGTTTCGCAGGCCGCCCGGGTTCACCACCGCGCCACAATCAAACGCCGTAACCAGGCGAACCACTTTTACCTCGCCGCTTGCGCGGTCAATTTTGACCTCCGCGCAGGTCG
>Ga0307372_10010208_pt1 | contig 12765 bp, 14 predicted proteins | sample OX1MG_FD_202533 | JGI IMG/M metagenome (GOLD analysis project Ga0307372, IMG submission 202533) | Soil microbial communities from Risofladan, Vaasa, Finland - OX-1 | ecosystem: Environmental > Terrestrial > Soil > Coastal area > Acid sulfate soil | place: Finland: Risofladan, Vaasa | collected...
CAATCGCGCCGTAGGCCGACTTCGCATCCTTCAGGTTGGGAATGTCCTGGTAGATCGGCGTGGTTCCCAGCGTCTCGTCGATCCCGTAAGCGAGCGGCTTGATGTTCTGGTAGAAGTGCTTCCAGGGCGCCGACTCCGGTTCCAGGTCTGCCAGCGCCTTGTACGCCATGTACTGCGCAAAGCCCTCCTTCAGCCACAGGTCGTCGAACCAGCGCATCGTCACCAGGTCTCCGAACCACTGGTGGCAGGTCTCGTGCAGCACCAGGATGTTGCGGCGAAAATAGTCGCTCGGAGTCGGCGCCGTCCGAAACAGCACTCCGTCTTCATTCAGAAACGTCTCGCCGGCGTGCTCCATTCCCCCGAACGGAAATCCGGGTATCAGCACCAGGTCGTACTTGGGGAAGGGAAATGGCTGGGCAAAGAAATTGCTGAAGTAGCCAATGCCTCGCGCCGCCATGGCCTGCACCTGCGGCGCCTCCTGCTCCCCGCGTGCGCGCTGCGATTGGCGCACGTAGAGAGTCGGTGCAGCCGGGTCGTGCGCTGGAATGGCAGCCCACGGGCCGGCGGCAAACGCAAAAAGGTAGGTGCTGATCCTGCGCGTCGCGTCGAACCGCGTGTGGGTCGCGTCTACCGCGTGCCCGGCGCCGTTGCCGATCGCCGTCCACCCCGCCGGATGAGCCACCGCCAGCGTGAACTCCGCCTTCAGGTCCGGCTGGTCGAAGCAGGGAAACGCCATGCTCGCGTCCATCGGCACAAACAGCGTGTAGACGTACTCGTTGCCGTCGTCCTTGTCGTCGTAGCGCGTGAACGCTTTGCCGGCAGGCGCTTCGTTGCTGGCAAACTCCACTTTGAGCACGTTGTGGCCAGCGCGCGCGGCGAGGTGCAGATGTCCATTGTCGAGCTTGGTTGAAATGGGCTGATTGTTCAGCACCGCCGACTTCAGCGCGCCATCGCGATAGTCGATCGACAGATCGCCGGCCGCGTTGCTGTCGAATTCGATTGTGCCCGCGCCTTCAACCGTCGCCGCATGCTCCTTCAGCGTGAAGGAGAGCCCATAGCGCAGGTTCGAAATCCGCTGCGCCCGCGCCACCGCCAGCACGTGCGAAACTCCTGCTTCAGCCTGTCCGCTCATGGCCATTGGCAGCCCCGCAAAGAGAAGAGTCGTTGCAACCACAATCGCAGCAAGCAGCCTGCATTTGTTTTTGTCCTTGCTTTTCTTTCTGTCATTCCCGCAGGGAATCACCTGAATACGCCAGAGGGATTGAAAGGCCCCCTCGTTTTTGCTTTTGCTTTTCTTTCTGTCATTCCCGCAGGGAATCACCTGAATACGCCAGAGAGATTGAAACGCCCCCTCGTTTTTGCTCTTGCTTTTCTTTCTGTCATTCCCGCAGGGAATCTGCTTTTCATCCCACCATTTCATTCCAGAATGGTATCAACTCGTTTGGAAAGGGCACGACCTCACACTTTGCTGAAAAACTTGTTGGCAAAGTTACGTTCGAACGCGGTCCTGGAGTGGAAATGGTGAAGCAGAAACTTTACTGTTAGCCGGTTGAATTCACGATATGGTACGAAATCTAAGCCTGCTTTTTTGATAACCCTATTTTTTTCATAATGCATTGCTGAATCTTCCCACATCGTGATCCTGACGGGGGGGGAGGGGGGATACCTGTTCCCCGAACGCCGAGGGGCCGGATTCCCAAGCGGAATCCGGCCCCATTAGAGACAGTAGCGCAGGCGTGTGGGTACGCGACGTGATGGCGGTCACCGGTAAAGAGGCTGGTGGAAAATCGGGTGTGAGAGCGCGCGAGGGGGGGATTTCAGGCGCAGGGTATCTTCAGGCCCTCATCGCGCCCGCAACTTGCCAAGCTGTGCGGGAAAACCAAAAGGCGCTCCTGCGCGGCTTCTCTTCATGGCACCCCGTTTGCTCCTTGTGAGGCCGTCCTTCTTCTTATCCGGATTCGGAGTCTCCTCTTCGCCCTTGCCGCCCTTCGACCTGGCGTCCGGGCGCTCGGGAGGCTCCGGGCCGGAGACGCTGAGTTCGAGCTCATACGCCTGCCGGTAATGCTCCAGCGCGCTCTCGGCCAGCGTGAGCTGCAACTCCAGATCGTCAATCTCGTCCGGAGTGAGCCGAGGCTTGCCCAAGCGTTCCTGAACCGACCGAATCGTGTTTTCCAGGTACAGAATGTGTGCGTGCAGGCTATGTCGCATGGCGCGGGGAATGTTCCGTGACGACAAATTTCAAGGCTAAACGGTCCGGCGCATGAGAACCCAGTGCCCCGGACGGGAAATAAGTATGCACCTGGTGTGATGCCGCTCAAAACAGCGGGGATGCCGCTCGACACAGCGGGGATGCCGCTCAACAGAACCAGCCCGCGCGACGGTGGGCGAACATCCGCCACCGCCTTCCTGTCCCTTTGTCCCTCTGTCCCAGTCCCAAAAACAACAACGGCCCGGGAACACCCCGAGCCGTTGCCGGTGAACTGTTGGGATTGGACTAAGGCCATCGCGCTGCCGCGAGAAGCCAGTTGGCCCGGCGGTTGATCTTCTCCGCTGGGGACTTACATTGGTCCGGGGCGCGATGCCCTAGGCCTCAGTCACCTCACGTACGGTACTACTGCAACAATCAGAATTCATCAGCTGGATCAACCTCCTTTCCCGTGTAAATCCAGATTATGGCCGGGCGGCCGAAACCGTCAAGAGACTCCCAATTCGCTAATCCCTACTCCCTAATCCCTCATCCCTCATCCCTCGTCCCTATTCCCTGCGCGGCTCCGGCCGAATGGAATCGAACAGGTGGCCCATATCCATCGTGTTCCAGGCCTGCGCGATCTTGCCCGCTCGCAGGATGCCGATGGTAGCTCCCTCCAGGGTGAGGGACTTCCCGGTGGGCGGAAAGCCCAGATGAGGCCCCAGATGAGTGCCCACCGCACTCCAGCGCACCGCCACCCGGTCGCCGGCGGCGATCACGTCATGGATGGTGATCTTCACATCCGGAAATGCCCCGATGAACATGCGGCAAACGTTCTTGAATTCCTCCGGTCCGTGCAGAACTGCGTCAGGATCGGGCAATCCGTAGGCGATGCAATCGGGCGCCAGAAACTCGTCCACCGCCGCTTCATCTTTTCGGTTCCAGACCGCTTCAAAGAAACGGCGTACAAGCTGCTCGTTGGCTTCGGTCTCTGACACGAACTTGCCTCCGGGGAATTGTGGCGACAGCATACAGCTTCCCCCGATCCGGAACAACCCGGTAGACGACCATCCATCCTCGAGCGTGAACGGAAGAACATGAACCGGCCGGGTCACGAAACGAGAAAGCGGAAGCCGGCAAGCGGAATGGCCCCGCGATCGGCGAAAATCGAACCGTGATGGGCAATCGGCTGAAAGCAGGAATGCTGATCGGATTGGTGGCGGCAGGTGCAAGCGCCATCTGGGCCAAGCCGCCGCAGGCCTCCGTTTCACCCGACGACAGCGCCGGAGCCGCCCGGGCGGCGCGCCTGAGCCGTCATCCCACGGTTGCGCTCACCTTTGACGATCTGCCGGCCGCCGGCGGCCTGTCCGCAGGCGCCACCCGCGCCGGCATCGTCTCCAGGCTCGCCGCCGGGCTAAGGGCGGCGCATCTCAAGGGCGTCTACGGCTTTGTCACCGGCAGCGATCTCGAAGACGATCCCGATTCGCAGCAGGCCATCCGCCAGTGGATTGCCGCCGGCATGAACATCGGCAACCACACCTGGTCTCATCCCTCCATCAACGACGTCACCGCCGAAGCGTACGAGAAGGACATCGCCGAGGACGAATCGATGCTGCGCGAGTACGCCGGCAACCGCGATTGGCGCTGGTTCCGCTATCCCTACCTGGAGGAAGGCGAGACCCTGGCCAAGCGAGACTATGTTCGCGCCTGGCTGCGCAATCACGGCTATCGCATTGCGCAGGTAACGCTCACCTTCCAGGATGACGACTGGAGCGACCCCTACGACCGCTGCCTTGCCAAAAGCGATACCGCCGCCATCGCCTGGCTGAAGCAAAGTTATCTTGAGAACGCAGCGGAGTTCATCCGGCTGGGCCGCGAAGAAGAGCGGATTGCATTCGGGCACGAGATTCCCAGCGTGCTGCTGTTGCATGGCACCAGCTTCACCACGCTCATGCTGCCCAGCCTTCTCCGTCAGCTGCGCCGCGAGGGTTTCCGGTTCGCCTCCCTGGCCAAAGTGGAAAGCGACCCCGCCTACTCCATCGATCCTCACGCGGCGCTGCCGGAAGGCGGGCCGCTGACCAACCAGTTCCTAAACTCGCGCCACCTCAAGTACCCGCCCTTCCAGCCCGAGCCGCTAGAGAAGCTGAACAGCGTTTGCCGTTAGGGATTGGAATGCTTGCGCCTTCAGCAGCGCGCCGGCGCCGAGGTAGAGCCTCGGATCACCAGGCTGGTCGATACCGGGAACTCCCGCTGGACCCTCGCGCCTGGTGCGGCCTCGGCCTGCTGTCGCAACGCCTCGAACGCGGCCCTCGCCAATTCCACCCGCGACATGCGGATGGTGGTCAGCGGCGGCAGCGTGTATTCGTCGAAGTCGATGTCGTCGAGGCCGATGACCGAAAGATCCTGCGGCACCCGCAGTCCCTCCATGTAAGCCGCGCGCAGCACGCCGATGGCGGTCATATCGTTGGAGCAGATCACCGCGGTCGGCTGGCGCTTAAGTTCGCGCATCCGCTCGAATCCGTGCACCCCCCCGCGCAGGGTGTGATCGCACTCGATCACCCAGTCGGCTTCGATCGGCAGCCCGGCCCACTCCATCGCATGGCGAAACTCGTCTTGCCGCGTCACCGCCGAGTGAATCATATGCGGGCCCGCCAGAAAGCCGATACCGCTATGTCCCAGGCCGGCCAGGTGCGCCACTGCCGCCCTCATCCCGGTGGAGTAGTCCAGCACAATGGTGCAGGATTTCGGGTCGGACAGCTTGAACTCGGTCAGCACCATGGGGATGTTGTGGTTGGCAAGCTGATCCAGGACCGGCTCTTCCTCGCCAAACGTCAGCACCGCCACGCCTTCCACCTTGCGTTCCAGCATGCGCCGCACGCAGGTGGTCAGGACTTTCGGGTCGCTGTTCGAGCTGCTCACCAGGATCTCGTAGCCGTTCGCGACCGCAATCTCCTCGAAGCTCTGGATCAGCTCGGGAAAGAATGGATTGGTGATATTTTCCACAATGATGCCGAACAGCCGGCTGCGCCCCGACACCAGGCTGCGGGCGTGGGTGTTGGGAAAATAACTGAGCTGTTCAATCGCCTGCCACACCCGCTTGGCCAGGCGCTCGCTCACTGCCGGCGAGCCATTGATGGTGCGCGACACTGTGGCAATCGACACCTTGGCCAGCGCGGCTACAGTACGGATATCGGCCGCTTTTGCGACCGTTTTGCGGGTTCCTCTGCGGGGCACGGAACCATGCTAATGCACTCGGCTGCAAACTGAAAAGCAACCAACCATCGCCGCCGTGCCCCACCATTCCACAGCTTCATCGCGGAATGGGTGGGAAGGTACGAAATCTTTCGGTCAGACCCGTTGTGTTCCCAGTCATTCACTTGTCCCCCTATGATGCCGCCATCCTGATCTTTGGGGGACGGCGGGCTTCCTTGGCAGTTCTGGTTTTGGTACTCTGGGTCTGCTTGATTGTTTCCCCGGAGACCCCTGGTTGAGGCGCCATTGGTTCAGCAGGCCCTATACGCTTATTTCGATTAGCGCGGGGGCAATCTGCACCCACGCCCTGCTCAACACTCTTTTTCCAGGCGCCGGTTTCATCATCTCCTATCTGTCGTGGACGTTATGGGCGCTGCTGGCCGCTCTGGCCTGTTTCTGGCGCGCTGGTCACTGTCCTCCATCCCTCCAGACCCATTGGCGGCTCGCTGCCGCGTCTCTCTCTTTCATCTTCATCGCCGCAGCCGTTGAAGCGCCCGCGGAAATCTTTCTGAAGGCTGTGCCCACCGTAGCTTCGATCGGCGACTTCTTTTTCTTTTCCGCCTTCGTTCCCATCCTGCTCTGCATTACGCTGCCCGAAGAAGGCATCTCAGTCCGCTTCACCTTTCTGCTCGACAGTATCCAGGCCGCAGCGTGCAGCTATCTTGCCTACACGGTTCTCATGGGGGTTTTCCCATTTACCAGCGATCCCGCTCATGCCATGCCCTATGCGCCGCTTGAGTTTGTTTACGACGGCGAGTACGTAGTCGTAGTGCTTCTCTGCGCACTACGCTTCTTCCTCGGCACTCGCAAGGCATCCGACCGCTATTTCTTCCGCTTCCTGCTTCTTTACACCTCGCTTTATGCGGTCACCTCCGGCATCTACAACCACTTCGTGGGCAAGTACAGCCTGACCAACGGCCTGGACGCGCTCAACGACATCCCCTCCGCGGCGCTCGCTCTGGCCGCCCTGTTCGCACCTGCCGCCGTCGCGTACTCCTCGCGGGCGGCCAGCCGTTCTACGCTGGTCCGGCTCGTTGACAATGCGCGCCCGGTATTCCTTTCGCTCGCCCTGATCGGCCTCAGCGCCGCGGTCGCGGTCCACCACTTTGCCGTGGCGTTTGCGTTCGTCTTCGGCGCATTCATCCTCTACAGCCTGCGGGCGTCCGCGCTGCAGAGCCGCGTGGAACAGGCCCAGGCCGCGCTTGAGCAATCGAACCGACGTCTAGCCGAAATTGCGCTCCTCGACGGCCTTACCGGAATCTCCAACCGCCGCGGGTTTGACGAGCGGTTGGGGATGGAGTGGGAACGCGCCCAGCGTACTCGCCTGCCGCTCTCCCTTCTGCTCATCGACATTGACCATTTCAAACGGGTCAACGACACCTATGGGCACCAGGTGGGCGACGACTATCTGCGCCACATCGCGCGGGTGCTGGGCGAAGCTTTCGACCGCCCCGCCGACTTCATCGCGCGCTACGGCGGGGAGGAGTTCGCGGTGCTGCTTCCGGAAACCGATTCCCCTGGCGCATTCGCCGTCGCCGGCCGCATCCGCGCGGTGATGGAAGCGGACGCGGGTATTGCCGAAGCCTCCTGCCCCACCACGGTAAGCGTAGGCGTCTCCACCTGGAACAAGGAGGAGCCAGCCAGTGCGGACCAGATCATTTCCGCCGCCGACCGCGCCCTCTATGCCGCCAAGCAGAACGGCCGCAACCGGGTGGAAGTGGTTGAGTTGCACACGCTCACCGGGAGCGTTGCGCACGATCGACCCGGGCTATCGGAATCCATAAAGACAAAAACCGCAAGTTAGCGTGTAGTCTGCAGCACAACTGAAGCGGTGCCCTGACACAAACCGGCCCGTTGGCCGAAGAGTGGTATTGGTATTTATTGCGTATTCTTCGCCCGGTGTATGACTATCTCCGAAGCAACAGATGTTCTTAACGGAGGCAGCCTTTGTCCTTTCCATCTCCGTATGCGGCGCACCCGGCATGGCCGCAACCGCTGGACCCCTTGCACTCCCTCGCACTCTCCGCGGCGGTGGCCACCATACCGCTGCTGGTGGTGCTGGTGCTGATGGGAGGCTTGCGCAAGAGCGGCCTGTTTGCCTCGGCCTGCGGCCTGGGCACGGCGGCATTCCTGGCTGCCGCGGTTTGGCGGATGCCGATGGAGCTGGCGGGTTGGAGCGTGTTGTACGGGTTTGCGTATGCCGCGTGGTCCATTCTGTGGCTGGTGTTCTGCGCGCTCTGGATCTAAAACCTGAGCGTATCCTCCGGCTCGTTCGACCTGTTGCGGCGATGGGTGCAGCGCCATGCCTCGCAAGATGCCTGCGTCCAGGCGATCCTGGTGGCGTTTTGTTTTGGGGCGTTGCTCGAGGGGAGCGCGGGGTTCGGAACACCGATTGCCGTCACCGCATTTCTGCTTGTGGGGCTGGGGCTCACCGCGCGCAAAGCGGTTGTGATTGCCTTGCTGGCCAACACGGCGCCGGTAGCGTTTGGCGCCCTCGGCATTCCTATTGTGGCCCTGGCTGGTGTTACCGGCCTCGATGTCGGAAAGCTGTCGGCGATGGTGGGAAGACAACTTCCTTTTCTCAGCATGTTCTTGCCGGCGTACCTCACTCTGGTGGTGGCGGGGAGAAGCGGGTTGCGCCGCAGTTGGCCGGCTGCTCTGGTTGCCGGATTGAGTTTCGGGAGTGTGCAATTCGTGGTGTCGAATTACTGGGGGCCCTACGCCACCGATATTCTCAGTTCCCTGGTCTCGATTGTCGTCCTGGTTGCGTTTCTGCAAGTGTGGAAGCGTGGAAGAGACGATGAGCCGGCGCCATCGCCGGCCTTTGCTTCAGCCGGCGATGAGCGTCTCCTCAGTGGTGCGGCGCTGTCGGCGTGGGCGCCCTGGGCAATTCTTGCGGCTGTCATGGTGGCCTGGTCGTTCTTCAAACTGCCGTTGAACGGCCAGGTTGCGATGGCTGTTCCCATGCTTCATAACGGGGTTTTCATTACCCTCTACCAGAAGTCTTATGCGGCCATCTTTACCTTTCAGCCGATGGGCACCGGCACTGGCGTGCTGGCGGCAACGATTCTGGTGGCGCTCTGTTTCCGAATTCGGCCAGGGTCTTTTGCGAAAGAGGGTGGGCGGACACTGCGGCAGTTGCGCCTGCCGGGCCTGACGGTTTTGTTGATCGTGGGATTGGCTTATCTCTACAACTACTCCGGCATGGCCTATACGCTGGGCGCTGCGGTAGCGCACGTGGGCTGGGCCTTTCCCATGGTGAGCAGTTACCTGGGCTGGATGGCATGTTTCCTGAGCGGCAGCGACACCGCGGCCAATCTGCTGTTTGGGAATCTACAGGTGGCCGCGGCGCACCAGTTGCACCTGAACCCGGTGCTGCTGGCCGCCACCAATTCCTCCGGCGCGGTGGCGGGAAAGATGATTTCGCCGCAGAACATCGCGGTTGGGGTCACTACGGTGGGGCTCATCGGGCAGGAGGGGAAGGTGCTGCACAGCACGTTCTGGCACAGCGTCCTTTTTGCCGGGTTTGTGGGGCTGGTTGCGCTGGTGCAGGCATATTTGCTGCCGGGATTGGCGCCTTGAGTCAGGGGCCTGTCCCGCAGCACGGCCACCGCAAGGCAATCGCATTTCAAGATGCGGCGAGGGTTTATGTCTTGAAAGGGCACGGCCGTGGTCGTGCCGAAACCCGCGGAAGAGAAGGATGCGGACTTCACAGGCCGCGGAAAAACTCATTGGCGTGGCCGGATCGGCCCGGGAGGCGCGTATGAGGCTCGAGGTCGTGTAGACTAGCTTAGGCTGGCTTAAATCGAGGTGGCACATGCAGGTCGGTGCGTTTGAAGCGAAAAATACGCTGGGATCGCTCCTTGACCGGGTTCAGCAGGGCGAGGAGATTGAGATCACCCGCTACGGAAAAGTCGTTGCTCGGCTTGTTCCCGGCAACGGAGGCATCGACCGCGCGCAAGCTCAGGCGGCTGCAGATCGCATACGCAAGCGCGCTGCGCAGTTTGCGGGCACTGCCTTCGATTGGGATGCGATCAAGGCGGAACGGGACGAAGGCCGTCCATGAGCATTGTGGTGGACAGTTCTGTGACCCTTGCCTGGGCTTACAGCGAGGAAACCACGTCTGCCGTCGACGAAGTTCTTCGGGACGTGATAGCAAATGGCGCATGGGTTCCAGGTATTTGGCGTCTCGAAGTGGCGAACGCTCTCTTGATCGGTGTTCGACGCGGAAGGGCGGACGCGGCTTTCATGGCTACTACCCTTGCGGACCTCGCCAACCTTCCCATCCGCGACGATCCCGACACCTCCCTGCACGCCTGGGGAACCACAGCGCGCCTGGCTGAAAGACACAACCTTACCTCTTATGACGCCTCGTATCTGGAACTGGCGCTTCGCAGATCTCTTCCCCTGGCCACGTTGGACCGCCAATTACGCGCTGCAGCCGCCGCGGAAAGCGTCTCACTGCTAGGCTTGTAAGTACGGAGGGACTGCATGATCGCACGCACCTGGCGCGGATGGACAACTCCCGCCAACGCAGATACTTACGAAAACTTCCTCAAGCAGAAGGTGTTCCCTCAATTGCAGGGCATCGAGGGCCACTGCGGCATCGAAATCCTCCGCCGTGACTTGCCCGGTGAGGCCGAGTTTGTCGTCATCAACTACTTCGAATCCATCGAGGCCGTGAAACGCTTTGCCGGCGACAACTACACCATCGCCGTCTTTGAGCCGGAAGCCAGGAAACTGCTCTCACGCATCGAAACCGAAGCCCATCACTACGAGGTCCGCACTTCAGAAAAGAAATCCACAGGGTAACCAACAGAAACAACAAAGTTAATGCGTTTCTTGAGCTGGAAGCCGGAAGTTATGTACCAACTTTTCCACATTTCCACAGGAAGAGTGTGTCAAGACCCAGTGGAAAAGAAAGTCCGTAAGTCCTTTCTCATCAGCGCAAAAAACTTTGACCGTCGTTTCGGGCTTATAGTTCGATTCTGAGATAATCACAATCACTCAAGGAAAGCTGCGCCCGCCGGCAACGGCGGGCGTTGCTGTTTCTGGAAGCGAAAGGATCTCTACCCATGTGCAACAACGAATGCAGCAAGTGCGCCCAATGCAAAAACCGCAAGCCCGAGCAGTCCCTCAAGCAGTCCCTCAAGCAGTCCCTCAAACCAAAGGATTTCCCCAAACCGTTGCCCGACTGTCCGAAAACGGACAATGTGTGCAGTTTTAGCCCCTAAGCCAATCATTCCACATGAAATCGCCGTTTTATTTTCGCGTTGGGTGCGGCTATTGCGGGCTGGGCGGCGGCGTCGTTGGAGGCTGGATGGGACTGGAGCCGCCGTTGCCGCCCGGCCCGAACGTGCTGGGACCTCCGGGCTGCCCCCCGAACGGGCTGCCGGGCTGGCCCATGCCGGGCTGGCCTACGCCGGGCTGGCCGCCCGTCATCCCGCCGCCCATCTGCTGCATCTCCTGGAGCGGGCTGTAGAGGAACTCCCACTGGTTGTAGTGGTCCTTCTTCTTGTAAACAAAGAGGGATTGCTTCGGGCTGGCGGGCGATACGCCGATTACGCTTCCTCCGAAAGTCTGGCCGATGGTCCCACCCATGCCCCCGGTCGGGTTGTCGGTGCCGCCGGTGCCCGGCTGGTCGCCGGTGCCGGGGGCCCCGGGGGTGGGATTGCCGGTTGCGATGCCGCCGGTCGGCGCTCCGCCGGTGGGCGAGTTCGAGAAGATGCTGCCTCCGGTGCTGCCGGAGTTGCCGGAGTTGCCGGAGTTGCCGAAGATGCTTCCCGTGCCGGGAGCGCCGGGGGCACCCTGCGCGGGGTCGCCGGGCAGGCCGCCGGTGACGCCGGTGCCGATACCCGGTCCGCACCCCGGTGGTCCCAGCGGCTGGCCGAAGAAGCCCATGGCTATCGGGGTCTTGTTCTGGCAGGACGCGATCGGCTTCCAGTCGGCCTTGCCGGTGGTCGGGTCAATGTACTTCTTGCGCAGGAAGCGGATGTCGTTGGTCTTGACCAGGGCGTCGAGGTTGGGCGGGTAGGCGTTGAACTTGCGGTAGTAGAGCTGGATAGCCCGCACATACTGCTTGCCGCGCTCCATGGTCTCCTGATCGCGGTCGTGCTGGACTTCAATGGCCATTTTGGGCAGGGCCACAGCCAGGGCAATGGTGAACAAAGCCAGCAGGATCATCACGGCCAGGAGGATGAAGCCGTCTTCCGAAGACCTGCGGGCGCGGATTGGAGGGGGGAGGGCCACTGAAGTATTGGACGCGGAAGGAGCCCGAAACGCTCCACATCTGTGAGCTTAAACGGGCTGCGGCGAAAGTACGAGGGCCGGTTGGAGGGCGTGGTTTCCCGCCCATTCCGACGATGAGGCCGTCGGAATGGATGGGGCACGGAGGGGCGTGGCGGCGAAATGCGGGTCCTTCCGCTCCGCTACGCTCAAGGGTCAGGATGACGGCTGGGGAGTCCGCTTTTTAGGACAAAGGCAGCGAGTTCGCGCGGCTTCGCCGCATAGCGAGTTAGCAAGTTAGCGGGATTGGTGAGTTCTCGCGCAGATGGCGAATCGCATTTAGCAAGTTGGCGGGATTGGTGAGTTCTTACGCAGATGGAATGCGGAAGAACTCGAGATCGATTCAGGATTGTGCTGGCGGATGAGGGCCGGGGATCAGTTCTGCGAGATGGGCAGGTTCTGGGTGTTGTTGTACGCCAGATCGGTGATCTGGATGCTGGCTGGGGAGATGACGCCCACCTTGTAGCGATGGTCGACCACGTCGCCTGGCCGGGCCATGAAGATATCGTCCCCATGGATGAGGAAGGCCCTGATCGATTTGTCGTGATTCTGTTCGTAGCCGAAGTACTTGAGGTCGATGCTGGGCGCCTGCGGTGGCGGCGGAGGCCCCTGTGGCACCACCACCTGAGGAGCGTTGCCGCGGGCGCTGGCGATAGCCGCCGGGATAGCGACCGGCGCCGACTCGGCGGAGAAGATGTTGCGGCCGGTGCCTTCGTACTCCACATCCTCACTCTGCGCCAGCTTGTCGAGGTGGAGGGTGGGATCGACGACCAGGCCGCCGACGCGCTCGGCTTCCGGCGGGGCAGCGGCGCTGGGCGCGGGGGCTGGAGTGGCACGGCCGGCAGAAGCACGGGGCGCGGCGACAGCGGGCACGAGGCGTGCCGGCTGGCTGGTTGGGCCGAAATAGCTGTACGCTTCCCAGATTGCCGCCGGAACAATGACGGCGAACATGACCACCACGAGGATGAACTTCTTCCTGTCTTCGGCTCCGATTTTCATTGCGGCTGGCCCTCCTGCTGTGGAGTGCCGGCGGGAGCGGC
>Ga0307372_10010209_pt1 | contig 12765 bp, 13 predicted proteins | sample OX1MG_FD_202533 | JGI IMG/M metagenome (GOLD analysis project Ga0307372, IMG submission 202533) | Soil microbial communities from Risofladan, Vaasa, Finland - OX-1 | ecosystem: Environmental > Terrestrial > Soil > Coastal area > Acid sulfate soil | place: Finland: Risofladan, Vaasa | collected...
CAGACCACTAGATTCAGCTATAGATTTTTGGTCTTGGCTTTTCTCGGTCGTGGATTTCTTGGTCTGGCTTTTCTTGGTCTTTGCTTTCCGCCGTCAGCGGCGCGCGGTCTGGCTGGGGAACTAGGACTTTAAGGTATGCCATCGCCAATCTACTGAAATGCCAAATTTTTCTTGCTTTTGAATGGCCTAGTTGCCATTGATGTATGCCATCACCGTATGCCAGCGCACGGTCCTCGAATGGCACTCGACACCCGCTACCTCAAGAAGCAACGGCAAGGCTGGTATCTCTGTTTGACTGTGCCGCGTGAGCTACGCGGCCGGTTTAGGTCTGACGGCAGGCGCGGCAAGCACGGCCGCCGGCATCCCGGTCAGTCGCTCAGCAAGATCGTCGTGTCACTGCGCACCCAAGCACTTCACGAGGCGCAAGAGCGTCGCTGGCCGCTGGTACAGGAATGGCGGCAGAAATTCGAGCGCGCGCGGACCGGAGCGCCGTTCACACTCTCAGAAATCGACGCCTTTGCACGCGAGAGCTACGCCGCAACGCTCGCCGTTATGGAGGCGGAAAAGCATGCGCCCTTTAACGTGCTGATTGCAGGGGAACGTCTGCAAACCGGCTTCGCTGAGATCGCTGAGAATGCCGCACACGGCGCCGTCAACACTGCCGTTGCAGCGGACGATGCAGTAATCCCGCGTCAAGCACAGACTTTGAGGCCAGACGCATTCCTTGCCGGGTCCCTCAAACTAATGCGCTATGAAATCCGTCAGGGTGGCGGCTTGGAACCGTTTCTCGCACAGATAACAGATTTCGACGCATGGGGGCTCACTCCCGACATAGCCCGCATCGAAGTCCGCGCGGGCATCACTTTGGATCGGACCAGTGAAACCTGTCGCACGCTGTGTCAGGCGATAATGCGGGCACGCCTTGCCGCAGTCGAAGGACGATTGCGAGCGGCCAACGGTGAACCTTCTGAACCGCCGGCTACGTTTTTAGGTCCCCGAGGTATCGACCCGGTGACGCTGCGGCCAATCGTGCCGCTGCCGCGCAAGCCGGTTCGCCTCCGCAGTGACGGTGGCATGACATTCTCCGAAGCGGCGGCGCGCTATGTTGACGAACTGCAACGCGATCCCGCCGCTAAGGTATCAGAGCAGACGCGTGCCCAACTGGAAGCGGTCTACCGGCTGTTCAAGCAATTCACCGATGACCCGCCGCTTGCCGTTATTGACCGCGCACTGGCGTCCGACTTTCTTGATGAAGCCGGCAAGCTTGCCCCGCACTGGGGACGGTTTCCGCAGACAAAAGAGCTATCGTGGCGCGAATTACAAGGGCGGTTCGGCAACGGCGATGCTCAGCTTACCAATCGAACGCTGAACCGCTATGCGTCGGCGCTAAGTTGTGTGTTCAAGTGGGCAGATAAGCGCGGGCACTTTGACGGCCGTAACCCGTTCCAGGGGCAAAGCCGCAAGGAGGGCGATAATACGGGGTGGCGTGCCTACACCGTTGCGGAGCTAAATAAGCTGTTGTCGGGGCCACTGTTCCGCGCTGGACCGACAGACGACCGCCTTCGGCCGCGCGAGCATACCGCACAGACGGCGCTCTATTGGACCACGTTGATTGCGCTGTTTTCGGGAATGCGCTTGGGGGAGATTTGCCAGTTGCGAACCAATGACGTGCAACAGCGCACTAAACTATGGTTGTTCAACGTGGCCGAAGGCGATGGACAAAGCCTAAAAACTAGAGCGGCGGCGCGTATCGTCCCGGTGCACCGTATGCTTATACAGTGCGGCTTCATCAATTATCTAAAAGCGGTGCCGGCTGGCCAACTCTTTCCGGCGCTGAAACCCGGTGGACCGGACGGCAAACTGAATTGGTATTTGAGCAAGCGGTTTACCACTTATCGCCGCGACTGCGGGATTGAGGGACCGCGCGTCGCCTTCCACTCATTCCGCAAGAACGCAGCGCAAGCGTTGAAGGATGCCCGCGCGACACCCGCCGAAATTGCCGAACTGATTGGCCACGAGCGCGGCTTCACAGTGGAAACATATGCGCCGCTTGGCTTGCCGGTGTCACGGTTGAAAACTCTGATCGAGCGCATCAGATATCCGCGCTTGGGCTTCGACCATCTGCACGTCGGCTAGGATGCCGTTAATTCAGCGCATGAGACGCGATTGCAGGGTGGCCTAACGCCAAAAATCCTTAAACGGCGCCGCGCTCAGTTCGCAATAGCGCACGGTATGCTGGATTGAGCGATGCCCAAGCCAATCCTGGATGCGCCTCGTATCGTGGCCGGCATTGGCCAAGGCGTAGCCACAGCCGTGCCGCAGCATGTGGGCATGAACCTGGAACGGGAAGCCGGCGCGCGAGCCAATACGCTTGATTAGACGGTTCACCGCGTCTGGCGTGAACGGCCCGCCGCGCTCGGTCTCGAATACAAAGCCGCCCGTGGTCTGCCGCTGCAACTCGCGCAGGGCGCGGATTTCGTCGCCGCGGAGCGGATGCGCCGATGGTTTGCCGTTCTTGGCCCGGCGCACATGCAGCGTGCCGTTGCGGCCCCATTCGACTTGCGACCATTCGAGATCGCAGATTTCGACGGCCCGCAAGCCGTGGCGATAGGCAATCAGGATTAAGGTCGCGTCCCGATGCCCGTAGCGACCGCACCGTGCTTCGGCTATCAGCTTGTCGATCTCTGCCGGCGTCAAATACTCGCGTTGCCGAAGCGCCGCGTTGGCTGGCCGGATCGGAACTGTCCGATTTTCGTGACGCGGGGCGACTAAGCGCAGGAGCGCGGTCATTGGGGTTTTCTCCGCTTCGCAAGGGTTACTGACCAATAAAGGCACATATTCCGGTCAGTCGCATTTGCCCCGTCGGGCATGGTCTCGCCGCGATGCTCGGCTCACGCGGCCTCCTTTGCCGCCAGTGCCGCGGCGCGCTTTTCGGTCATTGCCGTTTCGTACGTATCCTGCCATTCGACCGGCGCGCGTTTGCGGCGCACATAGGACGGATAGGCGGCAAGGGTGCGAGCTTGTTGCTCGCGAATGGCGTTGTGGATTACGTCGCCCGAGTTGTGCGGTGTGCCGCTCGCGCAATGAACCTTTGGCGTCACGGGCGGCAGGCCGCGGTTGGCCTCTGACCGCTGTAACGCCAGGATGGCACGCTCCACGGCTTCACCATAGGCTTGCCGGTCTTCACGCGGCAGCGACTGCAGCCCGTCGCGTGCATGCCAACGCCATTTTGCAACGGTCGCACCTAGCATCGGATAATCCGGCCCCAGCGCGCTCATGCCGCCACCCGATCTTGCAACGCCAGCCCACGCAAGTAATCCGCGGCGGCTTGCGCCTTGCTGGCGGCAGCGAAGAACGCGCGCTTGTCGGATTTCAGAAGATCAATCCAGGTGGAGATATACCCCGCATGGCGCATGTCTCCGTCAAAGCCGAACTCCGCAGAGAGGAACGCCGCACCAAGTTCGGCAACAAGTTCTTCGGCCGCATATGCGCGCGAGCCAAAGCGGTTCTTCAAATCCCGATCAAGTCGGGACTTATGGCCGGTCCAATGTGTCAGTTCATGAAATGCGACATTGTAGAAGTGATCCGCGCCCTTGAACGCGGCGAATGCCGGCATAGAGATAAAGTCGCGGGCTGGCGCATAATACGCCTCGCCGCTTCCTTCCCGTATGTCGGTGCCGGTTGAGTGCAAGAATTCATCGGCAAGAGCGTCGCGCGTATCAGGATTGCGAACGCGCATCGGCTTTCCGCCTCTTATGCCGTCGGGCAGGTCGTCGCACTGAGCGACGTTAAAGACAGTGTATTCTTTGAGCAGCGGGATTAGGCGAGTTACAGCGTCTTCGCTTTCGCCCTCTTTGATTTGTAGTTGCTTGACGAAAATGACCTTGGTCCCGTGCTCGCCCTTGCGCACGTTGCCGCCGGCTTCGATCGCTTGCTTGAAAGTCAAGAAACGCGGCGTAGGCCAGCCGCGATCACGCGCGAGCCATAGCAGGATTACGTTGCATCCCGAATAGGGCCTGTTGGTTGCCGCATTGCACGGCGTGTTTGCGCCGGCTGTTGCGGCCCAAGGCCTAACCCAAGGGGCTGCGCCACCCTCCAACTCTGCAACAATGCGCGCCGATACTTCTGCGTAGAGATCGCGTTTCACAACACCGCCTCGCTGCCTAACAGCGAGCGATGGCCGCACGCCGTTATTGACGGCGCGTCGAGCGGCGGGTTCTAAAATTTTGCGGCGTGATACGAGGGTTTACCCCGCCCCCAGCGTGGCCAAGGGGGTGGTCGCGCGAGAAGCAAACCCAGTTGAAAAATCTGTAGGGTGTCCAAACCCTCGTTAATCTTTTGTTAAGGGTTTGAAGGTGGCACGAGCACACGCTCTGTGCGCTCTACACGCACGCCATGTCGGCCCGCGCCTGAGTGATCTTCTTCCGTACATGCGTATCAAGGCAGAGATTTCATCCCGCTTTTTCTTCAACGTCGTGATGGTTCGGATTTCGGGGATGCGCCGAATCTTTGCGCGAAGCTGACCAAGCCTAAACGGCTGAGGCTCACCACATTACTGGCGCTTAGGCGCCCCTCGTCGGGGAGGGGTGTCCCGCAGTCGGAAATAAGGAAGTCGAAGGGTTGCGTCAAGCCAGCCATAGCGGCCGGCGGCGGGAAATTGGATTTTTCAGAACTTGAAGCCGGCGCCGACGCGGGCGTCGAAAATCGTGAGAGCGGTGTTCCCAACCGATGCGAACTGGACGACTTCAACCTCGCCGCGCAAGAAGAAATTTGGCAGTAGCGCCCAATCGACTCCGGCGCCGGCCGCAAGACCATAGAGCAGCGCGTTGTTTTGTCCGGAACTCGGTATCAGGGGATAGCCTCCGCATTCCCCACCCCCAGTGCACGTTGCATCCACCTCTATCGATGCGCTGTAGCTGCTGCGTCCGACCGCAACGCCGAGAAACCCATATGGCAGCACAGTACCGATGATGTATCCGGCGCGAGCGCGTGCTTCGGCGTAGTCGCTAAGGGATAATCGCGCATTGGCATTTTGAATGGTCACGCTCGTGACATTCCCCGCCGCAGGGGAAAAGCTGCGAGAGATAGCGGCGGTGGAGGGTGCCGTCATGCTCAAGGATGTCCGCGTGTAGTCCGCTTCGACGCCAACGATAACATCCTGCCACTGCGTATTGTAGCCGAGAAAACCGCCGAAGCCGAACGCGCTGTTCGCACCGTTACCGAGCGCCTGCAATTGCGAAGGCGCGAATTCACTTTCCACCACCGTATTCTGCAGAGCGAGAGCCACGAGCGGCTGCGTTGTGCCGGAAAAGTTGGTCTGTCCGTAGTTGAAGCTTGCCTCGCCGCCCAGGTAAAATCCGCTCCAGCGCGTGAAGGTCGCCGGGCCGACGCTGGCCGAGCCGGGCGGCGCCGCCGCGATTGGCGGAACCGGCGGGGATGAAAAATCTTGCGCGATAGCCGGCGAAGCCAGGGCGATAACGGCGAATACGAGGAAGTGGCGCAACTTCCGCGCTGTCGTTTGTGCTGGCGCCGGAACGGCGGACATGATGGCGTCAGCCGCGGCTCTGCAGCGGCGGTTGCGGCACCGGCGCATACTGCGGTTGCGGCATATATTGCGGTTGCGGCAGGAATTGCGGCGACGGTGTGTAGAGCGGCTGCGGTGTGTACATCGGCTGTGGCGCGTAAACCGGCTGCTGCGCAAACACCGGCTGCGGCGCGAACACCGCCGGCGCCGAGTCGAACTGCAGCCGCCAGCGGATGCCCAGCATCAAATCTTGCGAGGAGAGATTCCCGAATTTGTACGAATCGGGATTGCAGCCGCCGATGCAGTTGATGCTGTCGGTGATCGAACCGTAATTGAGATAGCGGTAGGTAAGGTCGACCGTGAAGGAGGGCGTGACGTTGTACGCGAGGCCGACATAGAGCGCCCAAGCCGGGCTCCATGCTCCGGCAAAAGGTCCGACGCCGGCGCCGGATGTGCCGACGCCGAGATCGACGAAGTTGCTCAACATGTTGTAGGCGCCGCCGATGCCGGCACCGACAAACGGCGTGATGCAATCCCAGGTTCCGAGATCGATGTAGGCATTCGCCAGGAAGATGTCGGATGACAGGAACGCGTGATAGGAATCGGCGAACGATCCGTTATAGGTATAGGTTCCGAAGGCATCGATGTCGGTCTTGGTGCGATATTCCGCGGTAAAGTCGAAGCGCAACCAGTTGTTCCATTCGTAGCCGATGCCGGCGCCGAAGAACGTGGTATCGCCCATGGACTCGTCCTGGAAGGCGAAGTTGTTGGGCGCATTGAGCGCATTCGGCAGATAAGTGACGCTGGTGTTGCCGATGTCGCCGACACCCACATATCCGCGCAGATACCAGCCGCCGACCGGTTGCTGCACGATCAACGGAATCGGCTGCATCGGAATCTGCGGCACTTGCGGCATCGGCATGTCCGCCGCGGCCGCTGCGCTGCTGATGAGCGCGACTGCTCCGGCAGCGATAAAGGTCCTAACGCCGACCATTCGCTTCGTCCTTATCCTCGGCGCGGCCGCACAGGCGGGGCCACGGTCGAACGGAGCCAAAATGTCAGGAAATCCTTAAGCGGGTATTAACCTTAATGGAGGGAAAACATGAGCCGGGGCCTTGGCGAATTGCAACGCGCCATTCTTGCTCACCTGCGGAGCCGCCGCGGCGGCGATCCGCTCGGCCACTGGGATATCCGTTGCGCCAACGTTGTCATTGCCGACCACTGGCATGACTTGCGCGCCGTCTTTCTGGAAATGAAAAGTGAGAGGGAACTCCTGAGCGCGGCTTTCAGCAGCGCTACTTCGGGGCTTTTGAAGCGACGGCTACTGAGAACGGCGACAGTGATACCGATTGCGTCGTCGCGCCGCTCGGCGGAAGGGGATCGTAGGCGCAATCGGTGGAATGACAGAGTGATCTACCTTGCGGAGGGGGCCTATCTCGTCCTGCCGACGGGGCGAGAGTGGAAGCGCCGGTTTGTCCGGCTCAACGACGGTACGCCGGGCTGACGGCTAACAACCAAACAATCAAAAAGATCAACGCGGCGGGGCTAACTCGCCGCCGTTTCGTTTTGTGAAAACCGGGTCTGGGTCGCGTCTGTTCTCTTTTTGCGTTTCACGCGCGCCCGAGGCGGAGCCGAGTAGATCAATCACTCAACAGCTTTGGTAAGGGGATCGATAGTGCCTTTGCAATCCTTGCCATCACCATGAGGCTAGGATTTCGTCTCCCGCGTTCGATGCCGCCCATGTAGGTCAAGTCGATTTCCGCTTCGAACGCAAGTTCCTCCTGCGTCATCTTCTGTTGCCGACGCAGGCGGCGAACGTTCCTCCCAAATATCGTGCGCCAATCCTGCATCGCAGGATGGGGCACCATTGGGCATATAGTCTCTAGGGATTATAGTCCCTGTGTATAGTGAACGCTTTGTCCAATTGGAACGTCGGTTTTCTACTTCTAATTTCATCGAGTGTAAGCAGCCAACTGTTATACAAAATCGCTGCATTAAACCGATAAGGCGGGAGGCTGCTAATGTGTCGCTCTATCAAGTTGGCAATGACCATTCTAATTGCAATTGGCGGGACCGGCGTTGCTCTTTCAAACTGGGCCGGCAATCATCGCGCAATCGCCGAAATGATCGATCAAAGCGCGTTCAATTTTCATGATAATGCCACAGGGACGACGGGCTTGGATTGGTTTACACGACAGTTTGCGGATTACAGAGGCGATTTGACCAATCCATTCACATTTAGCACGCGCCCTACTGGTTTTAACACACCGACGAATAACGTGCAGTTGGTCGTCTGGGCCAATTCCATGACTGCTTCTTACAATTCGCAGGCACCGAGGGGTTGGCCAATTTATCATGTCCCGGCCGTGGCAACCGATTGGGCAGCCAACATGCCCACTAAGGATGCCCCTCGCCTTGACACTGTCGTCAGTTCGCGTGCGCCGTAAGTGGCTTCACTCCGGTTCGCGTTGACATGGCCATGTCAATTCGATGGGTGCATCTTCCCGCCATGACCCTCCGGGTTCCGGTTTTGGGGTGCCGTAGCGGAGTTGGTAGGAATTGATGGTGGCGTAGTCTCCGGGGTGATCAACCTCGAATCATCCGGCGTTGAAGCGTCGGACTGGAGACCACGCCATGAAGAACGATACCACGAAGCCTGATTCTTTGCAGCCTGCAGCCGGGATGGCTGTTGATCTTTTCGACAACTGGTTTGATCCGATCGAGAGCGAGGTGCGCGCTCGGGCGCGTGAGTTCATCGAAGAGATGATCCGCGGCGAGCTCAACACTGTGCTTGCCCGCCCGCGTTACGGGCGAAGCCAGATTTCTGGCGATGAAGAAAGTGCGGTCGTTACCGGCCACCGCCACGGCAGCCGTAAACGGTCGCTGACTGGCACCTTCGGCCCGATCGAGATAGCCGTGCCGCGCGCCCGACTGAACACCGCCGACGACAAGACGACGGAGTGGAAGAGCCAGGCGCTGCGGGCTTATCAGCGGCGCACGCTGGCCGCCGACGCGCTGATCGCGAGCACCTATCTGGCTGGCACCAACACGCGCCGGGTGCGCCGTGCGCTCGCGGCTTTGTTCGGCGGCGCGGTGGGCAAGGACACCGTGAGCCGGGTGTGGCGCAAGGTGAAGACCGACTGGGATGCCTGGAACACCCGTTCACTGGCCGACGAGCCGATCGTGCGGCTCATTCTCGACGGCACAGTGGTGCGCGTCCGGCTCGACCGCAAAGCGACTTCCATCTCGCTGCTCGTCGTTATCGGTGTGCGTGAGGACGGCCAGAAGATATTGCTCGCGATCAAGAGCATGGGCGGAGAAAGCGCCGAGGCATGGCGCGCGGTCCTCGACGATCTCATCAAACGCGGTCTGCGACGGCCCGAGTTCCTCATCGTCGACGGCGCGCCAGGGCTCGAAAAGGCAATTGCTGCCGTCTGGGACGGCGTGCCGGTGCAGAGGTGCACGGTACACAAGCATCGCAACCTGCTCGCCTGTGCCCCCGAGCGCCTGCACGAGGAAATCGGCGCCGACTACAACGACATGATCTACGCGGCGACACCCGGGGAGATTGAAGCGCGCCGCAAAGCCTTCATCCGCAAATGGCGGCTCAAGCACCCCGCCGTCGCAGACAGCTTAGAGGAAGCCGGTGACCGGCTCTTTACATTCACCCGTCTGTCGCCAAGCCAGTGGCGCAGCGCGCGCACAACAAACGCCATCGAGCGGCTGCACGAAGAGTTCAAGCGAAGGATCAAAACTCAAACCGTGCTACCCTCGGCAGACACCGCCGCGATGCTGTTCTGGGCATTGCTCGCGTCCGGTCAGATCAATATGCGAAAGGTCGATGGCTGGCAGACGCTCGATGCGAACCTTATCGGTCAGCCAATTGACCTGGCCGCCTGAAACGATAGCCTCATGTTCCCGGAGATCGCGCCACCAAATTCCAACCGCGTTCCGGACGGCACCGGTTTTGGGTGCCCGAGGGAGAGAGTGTCGCCCGTGAAGCGACTTTGCATTGTCGCAATTTTATTTCCTGTCGCAATATCACTCGCAAATGCCCAATCTGTAAATCCATCGCTCGGTGGAGGAACGTTTGTCTACCGCGGGTTCGCGGTCGATGTGTCTGCCGTTCCGAACTTCGCAACCATCAAAAAATCGATAGAGCATCAGATCGACATCGTTGCCGATTGTGCTGCAAAATCTAAAGTTATGAGTTTTTTCCGTGGCCAAAAGATTTCTCTGGAGACAAATCTTGCTAATGAAGGGGGTATATTTGATCCTAATAGGGGCGTCGTGATCGACGCTGTCGTGCAGCCACCACAGCGACCAATTCTCTTGCACGAACTTCTGCACGCATTTCATGCCTACATGTTACCGCGGGGCATCAATAATCCGGATGTGCTGCTTTACTACAGCCGTGCCGAGGATTATCGGCTTTATCCGGCCAATGAGTACGTGCTGAGTAACGCGAAAGAGTTCTTCGCAGTAACGGCAAGCCTCTATCTGTGGGGTAATGTGGATCGTGAGCCTCACACCAGAAAAAGGCTTAAGGCGCAGCAACCATTTTACTACGAGTGGCTCGGCCAATTATTCGGCGTTGGGAAATGAGGCCAGGAGCCCTGGTGGATCGAGAGGAAAGCACACATGTCAAAGACCGGCACAATCAATAAAACTTCTGGGGTTTACCGTTCCGATTGTTGCAGCGTTGAGCGAGCGATGCCAGCGAAACATAAATTTCCTCCCTGCGCTGGCGGTAAGGTGCGCTGTGCGGGCGCGAATGCGAACTGGACGCTAGTGCGGAAGACGAAGACGAAATAAAGTACTATTGAATCGCGTCGGCCCTCGTCCGGAACAAGATTGCTTGCTCCCGCAATGAGCCGTCTAAATTTCCCAGGCCTGCATAAGGAGCCTCGACTTGCCTGACGGTGGTCAAGTGACAAGACGGTACTCTTTGACGAGTGAGGGCGTGCAAGTTTTTCACCTTGTTACCAAAGCTGCGCCACGATGCGAGCGCCCGCCTCGGTTAGGTTCTGGTTGATCTAGGCGGCACGTTTAGCGCGGGCCGGCGGCTCCCAAAATAAATCGGAGTTGAGCCGGGGTAATGAGCGCGGCGGGTATCTTTTGTATAGCGCTATAAAATCAAAACGCACCCTACTCGGAAGGTTATCCAAATCGGGGTGCTTCGAGGCCAGCACGCCACGGACATAATTGTCGAATGACGGGTGCCGTTTGTAGTCCCAGTCGTTCGATTTAAGTGAATCAGCAAATCTTGAACTGATGAAGGCAAGCGCGCGAAACTCACTGCTGGCACCCATGGCCCAGTCATATTTGCGATTCGCGATTTCAAGCGATGAAAGTGGGAGAGGTTGCAGTTCGGGCGGACCGGCACCGGCAAAATGCTCGCAGGCCAGGAGCGCGCGGCGCGCTTTCTCTTTTTGCGGTTCGATTCGGAAGTCGCCGTCGTCCACGCCATAAATAAAAAGGTCCCCCGTGACGGGATTTCTGAAAAGGCCACCGTAACGGCCTTTACTGAACAACGCATCGACGCGACGGGCGATCCGGTACTCGGTTGAATTTACAATGGGCATGTTGCGGGCTCCCCTTGATCCGTTGCAGACGGTGCAAGGGTGGTATGGGAAATGCTTCCAACCTTTTCACCTTGCTTAGGGCTCGTTCGGCATCCGATAGCCCGAACCGGACGCGCCCATCCGCGGCAGATGGTGTCGCGCCAGCCGCCCGGCTCCAATCGGCGAGATTTGATCGGGACAAAGCCAAGAGCGCGCATCGTCGGGGCGAGCCGGCGGCTGTTACCCGTGGTGTTTGGGAGGCCAATTAGGTCGAGAAGCGCATGGGTGCTGATTGCCTCCATCCCACGCACAATAACTTCCACACTCTGTCGAAAAGGATCGGCGTCACGCGCACGCTGCTCAGCTAACCTTTTCCTTAGGTCTTCGATGAAGGACGACATGGCGCAATCTCCAAAGCGGCAACAAATTTTTTGGCCCTTTTCGGCAGATCAATCTGGCCCACAAAGCATAGCAGCGAACTCAGTACCAATACTTAAAGCGTGGCTGACGCTTCGGCGCGTCGCTCACGGTGGCACGACGCCTTTTCAAAGTGTGACGCTTGCGGGTTGGGAGGCGAGCATGGTGGTGGCGCGTCTGTCACGGGGGCGTGATTAAAGTCGTGCGACCTTTCCACAAGTCGGGGGCGAAGCGCCGTATAACGATGGAGAATGCAATTTCTGACATTTTCTGACAGGGGGCACCAGAACTGTCAGACAAAAATCACCGTAGCGGCCGTTCGAGACAGCGGTAAGGCATCGAAATCAACCAACAACGGGGGATTTGGCTCGAAGGCAGCACGTTTTGGCAAAGTTCTCCACGTCGCGTGTGTTAATCGCAAAGTTCATTGGCATTGTCTGACAAATCCGCTTGCGCGCGCGACCTATAGATTTCTTTCTGCCGTTCTACTTATACTTAAATTTGCCCCGCGCGCCGCAGCTACTTAAATTTGCCACGCGCGCCGCAGCAAACGGATAATCCCCGTTGCCCTAGGCGGGTTTGTCAGACACCGTGTCGCGCGCTCGGGAGCCACCCGCAAGAAGGATTTTATGCGCCTCTGCCCTGGCGGATTGTGCCTGCTGGCGGCGCTCGGCAAAATGCTCCCGCAATCCAGGCTCGACAAGCCAAGCCTTGGGCGCCGGGTAGCGGTCGTCTTCGGGACGCAGCCAGCCCAGGGCGCAAAACCGTCCGACCCATTCCCCAAGTTCTTTTGGTGAGGCCCCTCTCAGCGAGCGTACGCCCTCGGTAAAGTCGGAGGGACGGAGGCGGTCTTTATCGAACGCTAGAATGAAGCTTGCGGTCGCCCGCAGCTTGTCGCGCTCCTTGCCTTCGTTCAGCCCGTCATAGAGACCAAAAATATGGGGCAATAGAAACTCACGAACGATCCTTTCCGCGGCTTCCGCGGTCCGGCGGGAAATGGCCGTGCTCGTGCCCAGACCTGCCGACAGGGTATCATTCCGATCACTCGGGTTCCCCCCGAGCAACTCGCACGGGCGTTCGCCTTCGGCGCGGCGAAAGCGTTCTGGAAACGGACATACCTTCAGCAACCGTTCGTTACTGCTCACCGGGTCGTGCTCCTGGGCGATGTGCAGCACGAGACAAAGGCGAGCGAAATATCCATTCAGCTTGCCAATGGCGCCGATCAACGCCGAGGAAAATCCATCCACCTGTCCGAGCCTA
>Ga0307372_10010211_pt1 | contig 12761 bp, 12 predicted proteins | sample OX1MG_FD_202533 | JGI IMG/M metagenome (GOLD analysis project Ga0307372, IMG submission 202533) | Soil microbial communities from Risofladan, Vaasa, Finland - OX-1 | ecosystem: Environmental > Terrestrial > Soil > Coastal area > Acid sulfate soil | place: Finland: Risofladan, Vaasa | collected...
TCGGCACCGCGGCGCAGCGGACGGCCGAGATCGTGCTCGGTGAAGCCAGATGGGATCGAATCCGGCGCAACAGGAGCGGCAGCGGGTCCGGCCAGCACCTGGGCTGCCACCGCCGAGCTGCCGTTGCCCTGGCGCCGAGCGCCGCCCTTAGAAGGCATCGGCCACCTGCGAGCCTACCGGCAGCACGTAGGTATTCCTCACCTGCGCAATTCCTCCTTCCCGACCTCGCTGTCTGCCGTCCGTGCCGCGATGTAGGCACCCCAGTCGGGCTGGGTGTACGAAGCCCACTTCTGAGCGGTCTTGACCGTCAGACCGAGGAGGTCCGCGAGGACAGGCGAGGGCAGCTCTGCGGCGAGGGCGATGAGAGCGCCGTGACGGCCGGCGTTGCCTCTGACACCCAGATGCCGCTGGAGAAGGTCGCCGATGGCTTGGGACGACAGTGGCTCCCCCGGAACGAGTCCGGGGAATAGCCAGGACTGCCCATCAATAGGCAACAGGGAACGACGGCGCGGCGATGTCGCGAGCAGCTGAAGGATCGACGCGATGCGCGGCGGGATCAGGAGCGGCTGACGCCCGACCTTCAGAAACACGTCGCCGCCCTCCGAGCACTGAATGTCTACGGACCTGAGACGGCGGACGCGCGCGACCGTCAGCCCGTAGAGAAGGGCGAGCGCGCCCGCGACGCGGGCTTCAAGTGGAATCGAGGCGTCTTCGACGCAGCTACGCAGCTGTTGCCAGCGCTCCTCGTCCGTCATCAGGATCTGGTTTGGCCCCCGCTGGCTGGCATGAGAGGGGAGCACGTGCTTGTCGGTCAGGCCGCGCTGCGCCGCCCACTTTAGAAATGGCCCGACCTCAAGCCGACGACCCGGAGGGCGAGATACCAACCAATCGTCGACGTGCTCTTGCGCGAGGGCGGCGAGCGTGAGACCGTGCTTGTCCAGCCAGGCCAGGAACTCGAGGACAACGTAGATCTGCGAGCGAAGTCCGGGGCCGCTGGCGTCATGCCCGCGTCGATCAGCTCGACGCCTCGCCTTCCGGAGCAGCACCCAGTGAGTGAACGGACGGAGCAGGCGAGCCTCTTGCGGCCGTCCCACGAGGAGCTGTTCGAGCCACACAGAGACGCGCTCGACGCCTTCGTGGCGTTCGGGGAGAACACCAGCGTTGACAAGTGCTGACCGGAGGTACACCTCGATATGGCCTTGGGGAAAACGGTCGAGCAGTTCGTGCGTGACCGCCTCGTCCGACGAACCCATGCGAGCGAGCAACTTCGCGCTGTGAGCGCTGATGAGCCATCGAATGACCTGGCGCGGCGAATCCGTCGAGCAGAGGATGGTGCGCAATGTCGCGAAGGCGATGCTGCCGGCTGGCAAGATCGCGTCGACGCGCAGCTCAAGTGCGCAGCGGTCGCAGCGACCGGATGCGAATACGCCGCGGTCCTCGTCGCCGCAGCGCCGACACGCCGGTTCAGGAGCTCCGGCGCACGGACCGCATATCGCCCTGCCGCCGGCGTCGCTTCCAGTAAGGATGCGATCCCTTTCACAGCGCGGGCACGGACCACCAAAGAAGCGTGCGTACCTGTAACACGCCTCACAGATCGCGCCCGCTGGCCAGTAGGCGGAGATCACCCTGGTTCGACCGCATCGGGCACAAACGTGCTCGGGCTGCGGTCTGCACCGCCAGCAGATCAGCTCGCCGCTGGCCAGGCGGGTGCAAAGGCGCTCATCGTTGCAAACCGAGCACGTCGCCACGTAGGAGGGGGCCCGATAGCAGCGCACGCACACGTCGGGCGCATCACCGTTGCCGCGCCGTGTAATCCGCTGGACGTCACCGCAGACCCCGCAGACCCGGCGCGGTTGAGAATGCTCCTTGTAACACGACGGGCATACCGGCCCGTCATGAGCCATCCGTTTGACGCTCACGCTGAGCTTCCCGCAGTACTTGCAGATGCCCGTAAGCCGGGGCTGGCAGTTGTTGCAGAGCGGCGTGCCGTCGTCCAGGCGGGCCGCGGGCTTCTGCTCGCGTCCACACTTGCCGCAGACCTCGATGACCAGAGGGTCGAACCGATAGCAGCGTTCGCAGATGTAGCCCTCGCTGCGCTTCGCGGAGATCCTTCCAAGTTGGCCGCAGCGAGCGCAGATCCTGGGTATCGGACCTGGCCGGCATCGTTGGCAAACGTTTCCGCTTGGCGATGGAAACAGCGTTGTTGGCGTCAACCCGCACCCCGTGCAGGATGGCAGCGCCACCTGTATATGCCCGCCCTCGCGGAGCGCATGCGCGAGGCGTATCAGCGCCTGCGGCGCGGTCGACGAGCCATGCAGGATGGCGTCCGGCGCCAGGTACAGGTGGTCATGCAGCTGGCGCAACCCCCAGTTCGACCACGCGTTCGCGGCGGTCAAATGGCCCTGCGCCTCATCCGCATTCAGGGCGGGCAGGACGGTGAGCAGGTGCTCGAGGACCCACGGCCGCATCGCCCTCTCGCGTCCTCCGGCGCGCCGAACCTTTGGAAGGACGATGGAGGGCCTCCCGTTCTGAGAGGTCAAGCTCAGCGCGGGCGCTTTATCGTCGTGCGCCGCACCCGAGGCTGATCGCCAGAGCCACCCTTCCGAGCGGCCTTCGCAAGGCTGCGGTCGACGACCTGGACCTCGATCAGGTCGTTCGGAGTGCAGTCGAGGATGTCGCAGAGGGCTGCCAGGACGTCCATCGACAAGCGCTGGGGCGGATGCGTCACGAGCCTGAAGACCTGCTCGCGTGACAAGTGCACGCCCCGCTCGGCAAGCTTCGGCTGCAGATCGCTGGTATGGAACATGCCCGCCCCTGCCATCCGCTGCCGCAGGTGCCAGGTGTAGCCCATCTTCTGGATCACGAGCCGGCCTCCCACAGATCGCCGCGATGCTTCTCCAGCGCTCGGCGTAGAAGGCGAGTGCGGTACTCATCCGAGACCCCGGTGTAGATGGCCGTGGTCGAGGCGTAGGTGTGGCCGACCTGGTCCTGCACAAAGCGCTGCGGGTAGTCGAACTCGACCAAGTGCGTGATGTACGAGTGCCGCAGGCAGTGGAGATCCAGCCGTGCTGGCAGCCCGGCCGCGGAGCGCGCCGCCTCGAAGGCCTCGTTGACGCTGCGAAGCGCGATGCGGCCGCAGCGTTCGGTGACCCACAGCGCCTGATGCGAGCCTGCCGCCATCAGTGGCCGCACTTCCTGCACCCACTGCTTCAGCGAGGGCACGATCCAGTCCATCTCGGGCACGGTCAGCACGGTGCGCCTCTTCGGCGCGCCACCGCGTGACGACTTGCCATAACGGACGAACAGCGCGCCGTAGTCCCCAAAGGCGGGACTCTTCGGATTGTGTCGAAAGTCGACCAGATCCAGATGGGCCGCCTCCTGCCGGCGTAGGCCGAAGGCGTACACGGTCTTCAAGAGCACTCCATCGCGCATCGCGGCGAGAGCCCCTTTGCGGCGGCGGCTCCGAATCTCCTCGACGCGGTGATCGGCCGCATCGAACAGGGCCTGGACCTCGTCGTAGGTCAGGGGCCTCCGCCGCGGGTCGCCCTCGTAGCCATCGATGTGCACCCCGGTGTTCCACTCGTGGAAGACCTGCTGTGGTGAGCTGCCAAATCGCTCCTGGCAGATCGCCGACCAGCCATAGCGCACATCGGTGATGTAGGTGCAGAACAGCTGGACCGCCATCTCGTAGCCCCGCGCCGTGGAGACCGCGATCGGCTGCGACCCGGATCGCAAGTGGCTGATGAACGCCTCCGCCTCGGCCGGCTGCCATTGCCACGGATAGAGACCACTGAAGTCGGCCATCCGACGCACGAGGGCCAGCCGAGGCGCGATCGTGTCCTCCTTCAGGAAACGGGCCCGCTGCTGTTTGGCCCAGCCCTCCAGCATGGCGCGGAGCATCGCTGGCTCCGGGTCCAGCGGGACGATGCGGTCGTTCAACTCGGTCGCCGCGGACCCCGCCAGCCTCGTTTCCCAGCCCTCCTGCATGCGTTGCGTCTAGTGTAACAATGTTGCAGTAGATGCAAGTTTGCTTGGGAAGCTGGGAGACGGGTTGACGAAGGCGATTCGCCACCATCACGCCGCAGCTATACGGTTGGTGGTCCTTCGGCGGAACCCAAGATCTGGAGCAGAGACTTAACCCTTGGGAACCGGTACAACTCGCTCCGCCGCATATCTACGACAACTTGTTCACCCCTGTTTGGAACCACATCTACGCGGCTCCCTATCCCGGCGGCGGCCACTGGACGAACATTCCAAGCCAGCTGGTCATCAGGCTCAATTACCCGGTCAAGCTCGGCATCGTCGCGCCCGATGACTCGGGCATCAGCGTCGAGGTTTTGGAGGCGATAGCTGGTGCGGCAGCTGGACACAGCCTTCACCTGACGATCCGCGATAGCCTCGACGACCCTGGGGTCACACCCCTCAACGCGGCGGTCAGCGGGGCAGAAACGGTCCGCATTCCCCATGAAGGGCGGCCATTCCAACTGACCGTGTCACTTCTGGATAAGGGCAACGTCAGGCGTGACTCCAGGGACCAATCAATGGCCGCAAGGACGACGAGCTTCGTTGAAGCGCAACCCTCGGTACCTGCCCACGTCATTTACCCGGCTCAAGCGCGACCCACGGAAGTGAATCAGCCGCCCACAACCGACGTGGCCGTGAACCCTCAGCGCGAACCCCCGCCCGACTTCAGTCCGATTTGCAGGGACCAAGCTTTGGCCGAGCTACTCGCTGAAAGATGGGAGGAAGCGCAGAGAGCAATCGGAGCTCAGGCTCATCTGGCAGCAGTGGTGATTACCGGTTCGCTCCTCGAGGGAGCTTTGTACGCTGCCTTCGACAAACACGAGGCTACTGCCAAGGCTCATGGCCCGCACGACAAGAAGGGTGACCCCAAGCCGCTCGTCGAATGGACGATGAGTGAGCTCATCGACGCCGCCCTTAAGGGTAAGTGGATCGAGCTGGAGATCAAGAAGTTCAGCGACTCACTGCGCGACTATCGAAATCTGGTGCACCCGCGTCAGCAGCTGAAACTGGCAACCAAGCCAACCGAAGCCACTTCGGATATCTGTTGGAGGGTGGCTAGCCATGCCTTGAAGCAGCTCGTCAGTCGTGCGGCCGGTGCGCAGGCCTCGCCGTAGCGAATGAAGTGACTAGTGGGCAGTCCGCTTCCGCGTCGGACTCGAACGACCAACTCTTGATCCGATGGCGGCCGATCGTTGGCCATTGCGCGAAGCAGCGGCCAGGTACAGCCGGCCCGTCCGGCATGTTGTCGATTGCGTGGCGGAGATCGTTAGCGGACGGCGGCCCCACCCTTTTCTCAGGCCGGTGGCCAGTTACCCACACAGACTCCTAGCCTCACAGCAGCGCGAAGGCCGCCGAACCTGCGCCGGATGGTCTTCTCGCTCGGGGTAGCCAACCTCATGGCTCTCGCGACATACACCTGGTCGTGTCCTCGATCGAAGCTGGACAGGGCCGAAATGATCGCGTCGAACAATAGTTCGCTTGGTCCGTGTAAATTGATCATGCCCGCCAACTCTGTCGGGTCACAGAAGAGGAGTTCACCATCGATGGCATCGACGCCTCCCCAGCCGGATCCCCCGCCGCCACCCGCGTTCAACGATTCAGATCTCGCCTCGATCCAGGGCCTCGGCATCGCAGGCTTTAGGAAAGATCACCAGGAGCTGATCTTCTTCACGCTCCCGGCGGGAGCAAGCGCCAAGACGCTCGTCGGGCATCTTCTGCCCAAGATCGCCTCAGCCCAGGACGTCGGTGGATTCAACCGGGAGTTCAGTGCCTACCGCGCCGCACACGGCGAAGATCCCAAGATCACCGCTTGCTGGGTTGGTCTTGGCGCCAGCGCGTCGGGCTTGGAGAAGCTCGGTGTGAACCTGAGTGAGTTGCCGCCCGGCGCTGGCCATGACGCATTCGTCGCGGGGATGGCCAGCAGGGCGACTGCGATCCAGGATGTGGGCAATAGTGCCCCGGCGAATTGGCACAACGCCTTTCGGACTCGGGGGAGTGTCGACGCCTTGCTGCTCGTGGCTGCTGATGAGATCGGCGACCTCAATGAGGCCGTCGAATCCCTCGTCGACCTGATCACTGAGCACGATGGCCAAGTCGTCTTTCAAGAGCGGGGAGAGACCCTCCCGCCACCGTTGACCGGACACGAACACTTCGGGTTCAAGGACGGGGCTTCCCAACCCGCCATTCAGGGATACGGCCCCCAGACGATCGGTGGCGAGCCGCCTCCCGTGAAGGCTGGAGAGTTCGTCCTCGGATTCGCCGACCAGACCGGACCTCCGCCCGCGCTTTCGCCAGTGTGGCAAGGCGGCAGCTTCTTGATCTTCCGCCGGCTGCGACAGGACGTCGTGGCCTTCCGCGCTCTAGCCAAGGCCCCAGTGCCCGCCGCCGATCCTCCCGTCACGTCCGACAGCCTGGCGGCAAAGATGATCGGAAGGTGGCCCAGTGGTGCGCCGTTGGCGAAGTACCCGAACGCCGATCCCGGTCCAAACCATGAGGACAACGACTTCGGCTTCTTGTCGGACGACGTTGGTACGGTCGTCCCAACATGGGCCCACATCCGGAAGGTGAATCCCCGCGATGAAACCCAGCCGCCCCCGCCGGATGACCCAAGCACTCACCGCATGATCCGGCGCGGCATCCCCTTCGGCCTGCCTCTCGCGCCTGAAGCGACCCAGGACGACGGTGTCGAGCGCGGTCTCCATTTCATCGCGCTCGTGGCCGATGTCGCCCGGCAGTTCGAGTTCGTCCAGGCCACTTGGGCGGACAATGAGAACTTCCCGGGGGGCGCCAAGCCCGCGCAGGGCGGCGGCTATACTCCGCCGAGCCCCGGAGTGCCCGGGGACGGCCCTGACCCTGTGATAGGGGAGGGCAACGTCGGGAAGGCCCTCCAGCTCCACCAAGCGTCCGGAGTGAGGCCCATCCCACTGGCTGGCGACCTGGTCACCGTAACCGCTGGCGAATACTTCTTCTGCCCGTCCGTCAATGGGCTCAAGATCCTGACGACCTAAACCAGGATGGGTATCGACACGGGCTCTTGTGAGCCCATCGGGCCTCGGTGGCGGGAACTCGCTCTCCCGCCACCCGGAGGTATGCGACGATCCCCAGCTTTGGCGATCTCCACGCCGGGATCGATGCCCTGGGCGTCACTTTTAAGAGCTACTACGTCCTACCGGTTGCACCGACCGAAGCCTGATCGCTTCTACCTGACGCTCCAGCTGCCGTACTACGCCGAGAACTTCGAAGCCCTGCTGGCCACCTGCCGCCAGTGCCGGGTGGCGGTTCAGACCATCAAGTCGATCGCGTTCCGTCCCTGGATGGGCCGGCCCCATACGGCCACCACCTGGTACCAGCCGCTGGAGCGGCAGGATGACATCGACCTGGCGGTCTGGTGGGTGCTGGGTCACTCCGACGTCTTCCTGAACAGCGTCGGAGATGTCGACCTGTTACCCAAGGTGCACGGGCCATTGGACAGCCTACTGTTACGATCCTGACGGGCAGATCGTGGAGCTCTGGCAGCTGCCCGAATCGACGCTTCCAAACACCAGGTTCGTGACCTTGGAGACAAAGCAGGCCTAACCTCATTCTCTAAGTTCGGAAGTCCACCTTCTTCGCGAGGCTGCGGAGTCGTGGGGCACTCGGCGATAGGGTGGGCCGATGGCCACCCGCCCAATCTGCCACCAGCCTGCCACCACGCGAGATGGTTTCGACCACCGCGGCCGTCAGTACTTCGTCTGTCATCCCTGCCGTCGGGCCTTCGCCCACGCCTCCAGCGGCGCTTTCTCGGGCTACCGTTGGCCGCCTGAGGTCATCGTCACCGCGGTGCGCTGGTACCTGAGCTACCCCCTCTCCGCCCGTCAGGTCACCGACGTCCGCGGTGAGCGGGGCATCGATGTCTCGGCCCGGACCGTGCTCATCTGGACCCAGATTACTCTTCCCTGACCGCAGCATTTCGCCAGCACTGACGATTAGGTGCTTACCTGGTCCGCTACCCGCATTGACGAAGCTTGAACGTAGTTGTACCCTCCAGGCCTCTTGATAGACACACTGATCCAGCACGGCACCGTGATTACGGTCGATCGCGACCGGCGGATAATCGAAGACGGCGCAGTCGCCATTGATGGAGGCCGCATTCTAGAGGTTGGGTCGGCGACGGACGTGGCGCCGAGATACCAAGCTCGCCACAATCTGGACGCCCGGAATATGATCCTGATACCGGGCCTGGTTGATCTCTACGGCCATGGTGGGGCAAGCCTCCTCAAGTGCGTCGGTGAACATCTGGGTGGGGCTACTTGGCGAGGCATGCTTGACGACGTTGGGTTTCGCTTCGCGACCCCACGGTGGTGGTACGTTGACACGCTCGTGCATGCCCTTGAGCGCCTGAAGTTTGGCTGCACCTTTGCACTTACTCAATGTGGCGTTTCGCAGGCGCGAATGGATGATCCTACCTACACCAAGCAGGTGCAGCGAGCGTTCGAAGACCTAGGCATGAGAGCCCGCATCATTGCCGGTATAGCGCGCGCTCCATGGCCTCAAACATATGCGTCGTATGTCGATGGAGTGCGCTCTGAGAAGGTGGTCGGGCACGAGGAATGCCTAGACGTTATCGAAGAAGTCGTCTCGAACTCAAAATCCAGCCCAAGTCCACTGGTCGACTATTGCGTGGGTACGTCACGTATCGGAAACGCCAACCCTGTCGATCCAGTGTACGTGCCTGAGCAGAGCAAGTACGTTCGTCCACAGGCCGAACGCTTGCGGTCAATAATGGAGAGATACGACGTCGGTTTCTGGTGCCACGCCTATGGTGATGCCATCGAGTTTGCGCATGACCAAGAACTTGGGCTCTTGGGACGCAAATCAATCTTGTCTCACTGTTCTGGGATAAGCCGACGGAGCATCGAAATACTCGCAACCACCGGCACAAGTGTTAATCACTGTCCACGTGCTAGACGGCTAGTGACTTACAACCAAGACTGTCCCGTGGTGGAACTAATCGACGCCCGAGTGAACGTTGGTTTGGGGAGCGATGGCAACTACATTGACCGATCTGCTGACCCATTTCTGGATTTGAAGGCCGCGATTCGACTCCAGCAACTTCGCTTCGTGGACTCTCGAGTGCTGCCCCCAGGCAAAGCGCTCGAAATGGCTACGATCGATGCTTGCCGAGCGCTTGGTCTTGACTCGGACCTTGGTTCGATAGAAGCTGGCAAGATGGCGGACATAGTTTTGGTCGACATATTCAAGCCGCATCTATGGCCGTTGCGCATGCCTCTGCATCAATTGGTTTACTTGGCCACTGGAGCCGACGTTGCCCACGTTTTCATCAATGGAGAGCACGTAATCGATCAAGGGCGGTCCACTCGAATCGATGAGCTCTCGCTCTTGCAGGAGGCCGAAGAGGAACTCCAGAGGCTAATGTCATTGCCTGACCTCCGACTCAAAGAGTACTCGGCGACGCCAGGTCAACTATGGGGCCACAGTCGACGTTACGATCAGCAGGTCGACGTTGCACCTCGCTGGCGCATGCCGGACAGGTGGACGATCTGAGCGCGTTCCAACAGCATGTATAAAGGACTGACCGAAGACTGTTCTGGACCGATCGGTCAGATCTGAGACATTAACCCCAACCCACCCAAACTAGTACTTCAGCGCTAGTCATTGCGAAGGGGAGTCTGGGGGTGGAGGTGCGCCGTTTTGGTGGACGGGTTGACGCTTATCGATGTCGTCCACCTGAGCGGGGTGTCGGTGAGGCGACTGCTCCGCAAACTCGGCTTCTCAGCCCAAAGGTCGCTGACCGTGCTGCATCGGCTACAGAAGACCCCGGGCCTGATAAGAGCGTTCTTCAGAGCCCCGAAACTCCGATACGCCGCCGCCTGATCATGTCGGCCTACTCTCGTACGGATTAGTAACTCCAATTCCGACTTGAATTGGGTACCTTGCTCGGGACTCCAGGCGCTCTGCTCGATACCGGCAACTATCACGGCGGCCGGATCAGCTGCTCAATAGAGTTCAGCGGCCGACGCAGCTGCATGCATCACCGAAATAACGAGGGAGGAGGAGATGTGGCCGGATCTGGGGCAAGAGGTTGATTTCAGCTATGGGCGTAGACGTCGAGGGCGGAAGCACACTTGAATCATTTTGGCGGATCCTCAGGGGATATATTGGACAACATCGATTTGGCTCTCTTCACTTCCTCAGGTGTGAGACCAGCGGCGCTTATCGCTTGCTGTACAACCGAGATCAGGTGGTGGCGCGCGGCCTTGGCTGCGTGGTGACCATCTCCAGTTGCTATACAACTCAGAATAGCCTCATGCTGAATCGCCCAAGCCTCGAGAATGCGGGAGTCTCCCCACGCTGCTTGGCGTCCAGACGTCCCGGGCGACGTTAACGTGTGCTGGAGAAGGGACAGGGCGGCATCCCGTACGAGTGGATTGGGGCATAAGCGAACAAATGCTATGTGAAGGTTGAGGTCAGTGCTGGCGCCGACGGTGCCGGGAGACTCCAAAGCAAGCCACATTCCATTCAAGAGCGTGCGCGCTTCCTTCAAGCCTCTGTGGTCACTGCCCTTGGCAGCCATCCGGATTGCTTCGGGCTCAAGAGCAAGTCGCGCCTCCAGGAGATCGATTGCGTTTGGGCTGACCTTAGCACTGTCAATCCAAGGTTCACGAGGACCAGCCAGAGTCTGTTGAGATACAACGAGAGTGCCGAATCCTTGGCGAGATTCAATACAACCCGCAAACTGGAGGGCGCTAAGCGCCTCCCTGATCGAGGGACGGCTCACCTCATAGAACCGCGCTAGCTGCTGCTCCGATGGAAGGCGACTACCCACAGGGAATTCGCCTTGGCAGATCTGGTGAAGTATCTGACCAGCCACACGTACAGACACTAGACCGCTCGCCTGTGCGTCGACCTCAATCTGTGAATTCACGATTTCCCCACTTGGTAATCCTGTATGTCCCATAACTGGCGACTAACAGTAGGCAACCAGTCCTCCTAACGGCCGCATGATGCGAACCCTGTGCTGATGACCCCCAAAATCGTGGCCGTAGTGTGACCCGGGTACCGTAAGCGGCTTTCGACTGCCCGGCCTATGACACCAATTTCGTCGAGGGACGAAACCCTCGAAATGGGCGAGATTTTCTACCGATCGTGGGACTCGCGTCCTATCAGCCGATCGATTACGCTCTCCCACGTCCGCGGGTCAGGGCCCACGGAGTAAGCCGCCGGCAACTCCGTTGGTGGTTCGGACTTGAATCCGCTCCCCGTATCAAAGACTACGATGCTGTCATCACGGCCAATTCTGCCCTCGGCTAACAGATTGGGCACCGCCGCCACAGCTGCCGACGTCTCTAGGCTTAAATACAGGCCAGTAAGGCGCCCAATTGTCTGTCGAGTGTCAACCAGGTCCGACTCTGGGACAGCTACTGCCCCACCACCAGACGCTCGGAGGCAGTCCAGAATAAGGAAATCGCCGAGCACGTTGGGCACCCGTAGCCCTCCGGCGGCCGTGGCAGCTCCCTCCCACGGGGTCGCGAATCGTTCACCAGACTTGAAGCTGCGAACGATCGGAGCGCAACCCTCGGGCTGAACGCTGAACATCCGAGGCCGCACGCTGTCTATCAGACCCACCGATTGCAGCTCGTCAAAGCCCTTCCACATACCAATGAGCCCGGTGCCACCGCCTGTAGGATAGATGACAACGTCAGGAAGATGCCAGTTGAGATCTTCGGCTAGCTCCAGCCCCATGGTCTTTTTCCCTTCGAGTCTGTATGGCTCTTTCAGGGTACTCACATCGAAAGCACCCAGTTCGTCGGCGAGTACGCGCGCGAGTCGCCCGCAGTCGCTTATGAGACCATCAAGCAGGATTAACTCAGCGCCCGTCAATGCGACCTCAACTTGGTTGGCGAATGGTGCATCGGCTGGCATGATGACAATGGTCGGTATTCCGGCTGCCGCAGCATAGGCGGACAATGCTCCGCCGGCATTACCTGCGGACGGGACCACAAGTCGTTTAACTCCCAGTTCTGCGGCCCGGCTGACGGCCACTGCCATACCCCTTGCCTTGAATGACCCGGTGGGATTCAAGCTATCAGCTTTGATGCGCAGCTTAGGGACTCCGTAATGGGAGCCAAGACGGGGGACATCAAGGAGCGGAGTAGCTCCTTCTCCCAGGAAAAGAGCGTTCTCCCAAGCTCGGACTGGCAGCAGTTCCCACCATCTCCAAAGCCCTCGGGCTCGGCGCTTCGCCAGCGAAGCCCGACTCAGACTTATCGCCGCCTTAGCCAGATCGTAGCGTGCCAGCAATGGTTTGCCGTCGATCGGATCCACTCCGGCTAGAGCCTCCGCGCTGTACGTAGCTCCAGATTGACTACCTTGTAAGTGACTCAGGGTGGTGCCAGTGGGTCCGGCATGATCTCCTAGAGCGATCCCCATCCGACGGAGCATACTGGTGGGGAAGGTTGCCTGTCAAGTGGGCAAGTAGCCAGCCTTGGCTGCCAGGCTGAGCGCGGATATGCTTTTTCCAGGGGCTGGCTGAGTCGCTCTGGGTTTTGTGGAGAGACGCGCCGGGACAAGCCGGCATGTTGGAGGAGATGGAAGAGCTCTAGCCCGAAGGAGTAGCGATCCGCGGTGGCCCCTTGTCATGCGGTGGCGCTCCAGTCGGGTCGCCACCCGTTCGAGGATCCGGCCCACCGTTCGCCAGGAGACCCGCATCAGGTGGGCGACCGCGGTCTTCGAGCATT
>Ga0307372_10010212_pt1 | contig 12760 bp, 12 predicted proteins | sample OX1MG_FD_202533 | JGI IMG/M metagenome (GOLD analysis project Ga0307372, IMG submission 202533) | Soil microbial communities from Risofladan, Vaasa, Finland - OX-1 | ecosystem: Environmental > Terrestrial > Soil > Coastal area > Acid sulfate soil | place: Finland: Risofladan, Vaasa | collected...
CGGGGCTCGGGCTTCCGCTTATGGTCGCGCGATCTATAGCTTAATCCGCCGAACCGCCGTATGCGGACCCGCATGTACGGTGGTGTGGCAGGGGAGACGGGGCGACCCGTCCCCCTATGCCGATTTCAGTGATGACCCGCCGCGATTCTTCGGACTCCAGCTTTTTAAGCCAACCCCTAATGCTCGGTTTGAGCCAGGGCGGAGTGCGCCGAGAACGCAGCGATCTTTTGAGACTTGCAATGTGCCGCTTCCTCGAAAACCGGCTCACGTCCACCTCCAAATTGACCCTAACAAGTCAGCGATCCGCGACCGGACAAAATGGCAAGGGCTGTGGTAGGCTTGGAGCGAAACATGGCCGAAGAACTGAGTCGTGGAATTTCGGACAAACTCCACCCCCAATTAAGGCTTGTTCTGCGGGCGCTCAAGACTTTCCGAAAGCAAAATCAGATCAGTGGGCTTATAGCCGCGTGCTCCGGGCTCGGCGCTAATCTTCTATATGCAATTCAGGATTTTCCGCACAGGGAAAGGTACACAGAATTGCCAGTAGCCGAGACAAACTTGGCTCCTGCGAGCATGGCGATACTGACACGAGAAATCATCCAATTTTCCCGATGTCTCAAGGACTCTGACAAGGCGAACAGGGAAGCGCTTAAAGCCGCCCCCGACATCTTTGCCGATTTCTCGCCAACAACAGCAGCAAAGTTCGCCCAGAAGGTCGAGCGAGAGGCATTGCCTCAAGGCAAAGTGTGTGCTGGTCTGATGGCCAAAACAATGAGATCGCTTCGTTCAAACCGCGACCCATCATCCGCTTTCCAAAAGCTCGCCCACGCAACAATTTTCATGTTCCTATTCCCATGCGGGGTGCTGAAAAATACCGAGTCGGACTACTCATTGCAGGGCCCCTTTGGATTGGACGAAGTAACAGAGATTTTCAATTACGCTTGCCCCGCTTGCTGCGAACCCCATTCCAGCGAAGCCTTGCGAAAGAGCGCAGCAAGATTTAAGACGTACATTCTGAGACATTGGCCTTCCGACAGCATAAGAGGAGACCGCTCGCACCCACGCAAAATAAGAATCAGAGTGACCGGGATTCGCCCATATTCAAGTGAGCACATCCCGTGCTGCGAAGTGCAAGCGCGCGGTTAGCGGGCTTCAAACCGCGATTCTGCGAATCGCATGAGGGGAACTTCTAACGCACGATAAAAAGCACAGAACACTGTTTTTAATCATTCCTGCCGCCCAGTAGGTTCGTCTCGCGCTAGAGCACTTTCTCCAGCACCCATCCTTCCGACGCCCCACGCTTGCCCACTACGACCCTGCCCACTGCTACGCGGTCGGGAATCGCATATAAGAATCCTGCGTGGCGAGTTTTCAGTCCTAACCAACTCTTCGTTTCAAGGCATACGGCCAAATGATCTCCGCCGGGCGACAATTCTGCTGCCTCGATCTGCGACCGACCGTCCAGGACATGCGAGATGTCCTCGACGACTTTTGCCCACAGCTCTTGTTTGTCGGACTTTCTCCGAAGCCCGTTCAAAAGGTTGAGTAGTGGTTCGAGTCGGATTCCTCCATTGGTCGTCATGTATTCGAAATGTGCCGCTACGCGCGTGAGCTGGCACGTCCGCAAATCATCGGGGTGACATTTTCTTCCGCTCCAGGCACACACCTTGGCCTCCTTTTCGAGGCAATATTTGCCGGTGGCCGACACAATACCCTCGCCTTCGAGGAACCGCGCTCCCAAAATGCTGCTCGAAACAAAAAATTGCTTCAATGCTTTCTTTCCCGTTGCAACCGATTTTTCGAGTTCGCGCGGCAACACACGCTTGCCACTTACTTCGCATCGCTCCAATATCCCGGGAACTACGAGCTTGCCGGTCACCTCGCACTTTTCTCCTTCTTCGGGCAGCAGAGGATGATTCGTTTCAGAACACACCGAAAATTCATCGATATATCCTGTTTTGCCGCTCAGAATCGAGCGCTGTTGGCGATCGGCACGATACTTCTTTCCAGAAACCTGGCTCGTTGCTAGCTCCTCTTCGAGCGCCTCTGTTCCAGTGAATTCGCACTTAGCAAAGTATTGTGGCTCCGCTCGCTTTCCGGTGAGTCCCGATGTTTTGAGAAGAGATTTTACGACCCTTTGCTTGCTAACTGCCGATTCCTCCAGCTCGTCGCGCAGAGCCCGCTTGCCTGTCGCCGTACACCTTTCCATAAACTCTGGCAGCGCCATTCGGCCACTTACATCGGACTTCTCAAGCAGGTGTTTCAGCGCAGGAACGCCGCTCATCTCGCACCGTCCTAGGCAATCGAGAGGCGCTCGTTTTTGCGTACGCGCACAGAGCGAAAGCTCTGGTGAGTGAACGATTCGGCTTTCTGAGGGAATGACCGCTATGACGCTTTCATAAGGCGGTGCCGATCCAAAATCGAACACTCCGTTGACCTGAAACCTTCGTTGGACCGTTCCCTCCAATCCAACCAGAAACGCTTCAAGTTGCGGCGTAAAGTCGTCTTGAATTTTCTTTCTCTTGCGCTGATCCGTTCCTGCCGCTTGCAGTTCCTGCTCGCGGCGGTCCAGGTAAAAACGACAAAATTCGGTCACGCCCTCATCCCGCACCGCTTTCTGCACCAGCGCAGTTGGATCGAGGCCAACGGCTTCCGGGTTCTTGAGAGGGTCAGATATCGGGCTCGCGCCCGCGACTCCCGCTGATATCCAACGTTCACCGGGAGGGATCACGACCTCCACTAGTCGTTCGTAGCTATCATGGCCTACCGTGGCCCAGACCCTCACTACGGCAATGCCCGCGAAAGAACGCTCTACGCCTTGAATCTGCGCGCCGCGGAAGGAACCGCCGAAGCTGCCAATCCACTCCATGGCCATCGCTTCTGCCCGCGCACCGGGTTTCTCATCCACATCGTGCACGCGGTGAAATGGATTCGCCGCGATGCGACTCGTGAGTCGGCTAAAGGCTGGAGTGCCCGGACGGTAGAGAACGGCGTTCGAGGCGTGCGCCTCGTCAAAACAGATTCGATCGACTTTCCCGTCGCGTTCGCTCACGTAAACGCCTTCGGACTCCGCCTTGAACTCGGTTCCAAGACTCGCCAGCGCTCTGAGAACGAAAACGTCGGGCTCCATTGATTTCGTGGCACGCGGCAGATTGGGATAGGGAATCGTGTCGCCATACTCATCCATACCGCCAAGCATCGCGTCAATGTTTTTCTGTTGGCTTTCGAGTTCTACCTTGGCGTCGGTGATGCTTTTCACTGCAAGGCGCGTCGCCGTCTCGACATTCTTACCCGCCAGAGAGGCCACCACCAGTTCGCGTATTTTCTCCACGAAAGCGGTCCCATCGGCAGGGACATCTTCGTCATCGTTGTCCACTCCAGAAGCTTCGAGAATAGCTTCAATATCTCCGATAGCGTGCGAGGCCATTTGCAGCTTTTCCATCAGTCTGCCGACAATATATTCCTCGAAAGTCCCCCGCAGAATGATGTTAAAAATGCAGACGCTCGCGTGCTCGGACGCCAACCGCTGAATCCTTCCAATGCGCTGTTCGACAATCATGGGATTCCAAGGAAGGTCGAAGTTCACCAGCACATTGGCGGCTTGTAGATTGATACCTTCCGAGCCTGCTTCGGTCGAAACGATGGCGTGTATTTCGGGTACGGTTTTCTTAAATTTCGCGATGGTTCGCTGATTGCGTTCGCCGGAATCTCCATTGATGAGACCGCATGTGATCCCGCGCTGTCCGAGAAACGCTTCAATCGTCGTTTGCGTTTCCCGGCGCGTCGTAAATACAACGACGCGCCAGCGCTCAGGGTTTTCGGCTCTTAGGCGGTCCATCAACGTTGCCAGACCTTGCAATTTCGCTGTCGCCCGAATTCGCGCGACGACTAGTTCGACGCTCTCCGCGAGACCTTCGGGAATGGTCTTATTCCTCGCCATCTGCTTCAACTGCGCAAGCAGCGCATGTGGGCTGCTGATGAGCGCCTGAAGAATGGAAATCTGTGAGAGGCGATTGAGATTTTGGATCGGCCCGGCAATAAGGCGGATCAATTCCAGTTCTTCGGCAGATGGATTGACCCGATGGAGTTGCACGATTCGTTCCGGGAAGTGCAGGTTCGCATCCGCGCGGCGAATTCGCGACATATAACCGTAAACAACGGAACGAAACGCTTCCCGCATCTTCGGATTGAGGTGCCGCGCCTCCGTGCGGTTGTCGGTGATAAAGGTTCTGGCAAAAATGCCTTCACTCCCAAATGGATTCTGATGGCCGCGTGCTACGGCCAACAAATCCACGAGCGAGTAGATGTCCCAAAGTCGGTTGTGAATCGGCGTAGCGGTCAGCATCAGCACGTACTTAAACGTGCGGTTGGCCAGCGCCTCGCGGAACTGTTGTGCTACTTGCGGAGATTGGTTAGCGCCATACAAGTTGCGTAGTTTGTGGGCCTCGTCCAGAATCAACATTTCAAACCCCGCTTGCCCCAACGCGTTGAGGTACATTCGCGCGGATTGATAGGTGGTAATGACTGCGCCGCCGCCTTCGGGAACCTTTGCACCCAGCAGGTCTTTACCCGTGGCGCAGACACCGGTTATGCCGAACTTGCTCTCGAGCTCCTCTTTCCATTGCGGGATCAGTAGCTTCGGGCAAACCACGAGGAATTTCGAAATCCTGTTTCGCGACATCAGCTCGCTTGCAACCAACCCGGCGCTGATCGTCTTTCCGAGTCCAACATCGTCCGCCAGCAAGGTCACGGGCAAGCGCCGACAAAAGGTAATCAAGTTCTTGATTTGGTGATGGTATGGCTCGATATGATCGCGCCATTTGTGTTCGGATTTTAAGTCCTGGCGATCTTTGATCAGAATCGGATCGACAAGGTCCCATTCCTGACCTGCACGGTAGAGTTGGTAGGTACTCGCATCTGGGGCTTGCCGGAGATTCTTGGTTTGCAGTTTTGGGGTAAGAACGTCCATCGCGGATCAGCCTTCCGTCAAACGAACCAACGCCCGCCAAATCGCAACCATTCCATAAGAGTCGAGAGCACAGTACGCTCTCAGTTTCCCGCCGAGGTCATCAGATTCTTTCTCGCTTAGTTCTCCGGAAAGCAGTTCGCTCCAAGCGAGAGCCGCCGACGCCCCATTCCGGATTGCTAATGTGGAATAGGTTAATTCTGGGGCAAGGATCGGCAGGACGCTCTTGATCGAAACCTTTCCGAGCAGGTCACGGTGGACAAAGTACTGCTTTGCGAAAATGTCTTTCAGATCGTACATGCGACCGCTGACTTCAGCGAGATAGTTTCGTGCATCGGGCACTCTATAGGCGATTCGGTCGTTCACGTGCGATTCAAACGATTTGTTCCACACGATGATCGAGCCAAAGGAGCTGACGCGTTGTTCGAGGGAGCGCAGAAACGAAGCCGTGGGGTCATCTCGGCCCGAGTGGAGAAAATCGCAGTGAATCGGTTGCTCGCCCGGCGATCCCAGAATATGCACCGAGTATTGCAGAGGAATATGATCGTAGGCGGAAAAGCGATCGAACCGTGGCAATGCCGGAGCATACGTTTCGTAGTCGATGAAGTGCAGTGGAAAATTCAGTTCTCCGAACTCTCTTGCGATCGACTTCTTGTCCAGTACGGTTTCGCCGTTACGATAGACGCGGACTTGTGTTTTTTGTGCTTCGCTTAACTTGATGTCTGAAGGTACCTGATCGAGTGTGAGGGCGCCCGCATGCACCAGTTCCCTGAGCTTCTCCGGATTATTGCCAATGCGCGCGATGTCATGGATACCGTAGTCCGGCACTTCCGGGTTCGAGTATTTAAAGGTGCTGCAATGCCGCGACCTTCCTTTATAGAGACAAGAGCACGGGCCTTGCGGCTCCATTTCAGCCAGAAGGTAGGTGCGCGCCTGTTCCATCTCCGCCGCAACGCTGTCAGCAACCTGATCGACTCGGCTTGTTAAATCGACGGAAACGAAAAGCCTGTTCGGGTCAAGCTCACCTTGGCGCGTGTAGTCCGGATTTAGGTGAATCAGGTAGGCGCCTTTAACCCTTCGTCCACTCTTCCGGAGAAGTACCACCTGGAACGCCAGATCGTAGAGATGTTCGTCCTCGATTCGAGTGGAAGATTTGATTTCGTGAATTGAGTACCGCCCCACAGTGTCATCGAATTGCAGCACGTCAATCGCTGCGAGCAGACCGTCTTTTTCGAATACCGCCTGGAACAACGTCCCGCTGTTGGCAGCGAGGAACTCTGTTGTCTTTTGTTGTGCTTTGGCTTGCGAGTCCAGGATCAAGGTGGCACCAGGGAAAAGTCGACGTGCTGCGCCTTCCACTTCGATTCCTGCATCAATTATCGATTGCTCGAACTCCGTCAGTTCTGCGGCGTAGTAGATCTCCGGCCTGTGAAGCCTAAGCCATGCGTTTTTGGCACATTCCCGCCAAATCATATAGTCAGTTTTCGAAATGTAGGCCATGGGCTGTGACTTACATCACTAAAGCGTGGAAATCGCGATATCAACCATTAGACGTAACTATCCAAGCAGTAGAGCGTACCGCGACGGAACATGTAAGTCTAATCGTAAAGAGCCGAATGTTAAGAGGGTGGACACGCTGAAGCGGCCCGGCATTGCCTTACATGCAACCGTGCCAACCTAATACATCCTTTCCGAGCTGCCCGTTGTCTGATCGCTAAAGATCGTTCGTCTGATCTCTGAATTGATGACCAGGAGTTGCAGTAATGTTAGTATTTTGTTTAGGACATAGTTAATGGATCCCGACACCATAGGAAAAAGATACTGCTTAAAAATGCTTAACAACGTGATTTCATGGAAATTATTTATTGTCGGCCTTGTAACCGGAGGCCTTGGTCTTAAACTTATCGATTACTCGATCGCGTGGATTAAAGAGCGACGGGAACAAAAAAATAGCAAAACTGCGCACGAAAAAGACCGGCCACGCTTTAGGATTGATGTATCGAAAGTGCCAACCGCTCATGCCGGTGTACCTGCCGCTCGTGTGAAAATATTGAGCCTTGGCAGCCTGCCGCTCACAATCAACGACGGGGAAATATTTATCGAAGCGGAGCATTATCCAGGGCGTGTAAAATCGTATCAACTCAAAGGTCGAGAAATCAACTCGGTTAGCCCAATAGAATTTGATTTTCCTCTTCCTCCCAAACTTACAGACCCGAGCGGCGTTAGGGAACCAGTTATAAAGCTGGTATGCAAGTTTTCGTATGGCAACAACGAACAGCAGCACAAAGAAGAAAGAATATACAATCACCGTTTCGGTTGGTTTGACTAGAGTCATTAGCTCCTCAATATGCCAATGGTTTTGAGATACGCAATCATCATTTTCGTGCGGGCATCCTCGTGGGCTATGTCAACATCCACCTTCGTCTCAGGCACACTAGATGCACTCGTAAGAGCTGACTTCGAGAATTTCAGGGATTTGTGGTTTTGGTGGCTACTTTTCTCTTCCGCTGTCGTTGCTCTTGGAGTGACTCTGGAAGGTCCGGAGGTCGTACATGAATTTATGAGCTCCATCCGAGGCTTGCCAAACGGCAAAACACCGCCATGGATAAAGTTCTTAGGCTCTATCGGATGGATTCTTATCGTTCTAGGATTAGTTGGCGAAGGTATTTCGGAGAATTTCGTATCAAAAGCCGATGGCCTTGTCCAAACATTTAATGCCATCGAACTGGCCGCAACGGAAAGGCAGCTTGGAGAAGTAAATTTAACTGCCGCCCAAGCGAACGAGCGAGCCGCCCAAGCTAACAAAGAGGCGGAGGATGAAAAGATCGCGCGTGCCAAAATCGAAGCAGCAGTGGCATGGAGACAACTGAGCGAGAAAGACAAGCACGATATCGGATCGGCGCTAACAGGATTCAAATCCTTGGCGGCAGCCAGCGTTTGGTTTAACGCGTCCAGCACTGAGGCTGAGATGTTCGCTGACGATATAGCAGCGGCTTTACGAATCGGGGATATCGTCGTGCAACCTCCAACCGGGATCGTGGAGATCAAAGGAGGCGGTAAATTTGGTGGACCGATCAACTCCCCACTAACTGGTGTTACCGTCCAATCAACAAACGATGAAGGCGCACGAAAGTTCGCTGCCTTGTTAATTGCAGAGCTTAATCGCCGAGGATTCGACGCGACTAGGCAAACAAATCCGTCGTTTGGCAACGGCAAGTTTCCGCAAATCTGGGTGAACGTGGAACCGCGACCAAAAGGGCCGCAGGGTGAATACAAACTCCGAGCAGAGCAGGTCGCCGAGCAAAAGAAAGACACTAACAGTAAAAGCAGCAGACGGCACTGATGATGCGAAACGCCACGGTTGGCGTGGCTTCATAAAAACTCGGAGATTTGCCCAAAAAGTTGAGGTTTTGACGGGGTTCTTGTGCAAAACCAAAGCACAGCGGATCTGTAAATGCAACGTACGTTGTTCGCTGAACAACGTCACTTGCTCAATATGTATGGACGGGACTCGCAAGCCGCTCAGCACTAGTGATTTTGCCTAGTGAGTTAACTATGGGGAGCATGGGAGAACGCGCTATCGGATATTGGAAACAAGCTTGCACATTGATGAGCATGGCGGCGAGTGTTGTGCTCGCCTTCTCTAAGTTGCTCGACGTGCCGATCGTTTTGAGGTTGGGGCTCGTTGCTGCATGTGGCGGAATCTTTACGGCTTTTATCGTAGCGTCTATTCCGGTGAGAGATCGTCTCGCAGGGTTCAGTGGGCCCTCCACGAGGCCGCGGTTCTATTGGTCGGTCGTGCTTGTAAAAATTATGTTGGTCTTGATTGTCTCTGCCGGCGTGGTGGGTCTCTTGCTTTGGACGCTGACCTTTCACGACATACGATTGAGCCAGGCCACGAACGAGCGCGACGCTCGCTCTGGCACGATTAATCTGGTACCATCGCACTTCGCCACAGACGTAAGCGTGTTCCTTTCGACCCCCCAGCCCGACGTGCAGATACTTAGCCTTAGCCCGCAGGACTGTGGCAAGGCTCACATTGGCCACCCCAACATACAGGACCAGACCGAGTTTTCAGCCACCCTTCATCTGTATGAATTTAAGACTCCTCAGCAACTCTGCATGCTTTACCGTCTTTCGGATCGTGCGGACCGGCTCCAGGCAATAGCGATACCTAGGGCGTCGAATATGGACGTTGTTAGCGACAGCGAAATGGAATCCTATCAAGTGAAGTTCATCATCTTTGGAGTAATATTATGCGCGCTCGACTTGCTTTGGTTGTCTTTTCGTTATTCCTGGTACCATTGGCCGCCGTCTTAGGAGCCCAATACAGGACGTGTGCCCATCCGGGCACGCTTGTCGACGCCTACACGAACAAAGGGATCCTTGCCAGGGCGTACGCGTACAGATCGCAGAGTATGGTGAAGGAGGACGAATGCCCCGTCTACGACAATACGCTCGATGATGAGCAGTCGCAGCCTCGCACCGGTGCATTCGCGTTTCACATCGCGTCCAATAACAGCAGTTATTTGGCTGTTTACTGTCAGGAGGGATATTTTTCCAGAACAGAGACGGTAAACAGCAATTTGGCCGACGGTACACGCGTCCAGCCTGATCCGGTTAAGCTCATTCCGCTAAAGTCCAAATTACCGGTCAACATGACGCTGAGTAGTGTCGTTTTCATGGCCATGGCATCGGATCTCGATAAGCTTCGATTAAACTTCCGATATTACAGGAACGTTGCTCCCCTTTCTTTTTCCGAGGCACTAAGATCCCGGCTCGCGCCTGCTGATCGCGACATGGTTGAAGCACTCACGGAACGGTCGGAACCTTTTCAGTCTGCTATAAGGTTGGGACCAAACCGACAATTCAGAGAACTGAATGATTCCGCTGTCGCTTTCGTCGCCACTGCAACGGATATTGATAGCGCGCACGCTGACTTCGTTTACTTTGACCATGTTGACGAAAGTGCCTATGCGACCGCTCGCTCCAAGTTTGCAGCTCAGGACCGGCGCATAGTCGATCGCATACGAACGGTATCTCCTTACCGTGTCTCAGCGGGCCACCAGTGAGAGCAGCCGAACGCGGCTGATGCAAGTGAGCTTAACCGGCTTTCGGCAGCGCGAATCGGCTCGAAATGATTTTCCACACTTGATCGAAGCTTGCCCGAATCACCTGGTTTCTGCGCGCAGAAACACCTTTGGCTCGCAACAAGTCGTAGACGGCTTCGTGTAGCGATGACGGGAAAATATGCTGGCGTTCGGGGGATTGCCAGATTGTACTTGTCGTTTCGTTTACTATCGCGATGCGGGGAAGCTTTGCTCAGCCTGCGGTACCCGCAATTTGGACCAAAAGGTCACACGCAAGCTGACTCTGATTTGGTACTTCCGTTTGATTGACGGCGTGTTCGCAGCCAATTCAGCCGTCGCCGACCGCGCGCCGATAAGCTGTAGCTGATCCTTCCGCGCCCATCACGGCCCCGGCGCAAGAGGCCGAAGCGATGGAGCCGCACAAGGTAGCTGTAGCTGGCCCGGATGGGATGGAACCCGGCGCGCACAGCCCAGTCCGAAGGGTTCAAACGCCCGTTTTTCTCGAAAATTGCAAGCCCTTTAGCCTTTAGTTCATTGTAGCCCAAGCCTGCCATGTTGCCTCATTTTCCGCCAGAACAAGCTCCCGAACGCCCAAAACGGCCTTCCCGAACGCATCGCCGCACACGTGGCAAAACCTTGCAGTCCCGCGCCCGCGTATTTTGTTCGGCATGTGTTCGGCGAATGTACGGTTTTGTGCGGCACTTTCACGCTTTCACGGCTTGCGCCAGCCGCTCGAATCGCTTGCGTACCCGGATCGCATGGATGCGCGGTAGATAAACGGAAAGCAAAACGACCACCAGCGCCCGCCACGCTGCCGCCCGCGCGCCCCGCTTCATATATGTATCCGCCTCACGCCGCCCACGATTCGCAGCCTGCGGCCCGCGCTGGCCCGCTCGGCGCGCCTCGCATCGCGTTCAGCGGCCTTTTCCGGGTTGTTGCCGTGTTCTGTAAGCCGCCGAGCGCCCACATCCCACGTCATAAAGTCATGGCGGCCCAATTCCGCAACCTTGCGCGCGACCTCATTCCCGCAGCGCGCCGCAATCGCGTCCAAATCGCGCGGCTCGGTCTGCGAAAAGAGAATGAATTCATCCGTGAGGCTTGTCAGCGTGCGACTGACTTCGCTGGCCCGCTGCGCCGTCCAGAAAATATCAATCTGTCTGTGGCGTCCCGTGCGAATCAGCTTGCCGAGCATCGGCGGAAGGTATGAGGGAGAGCACAGCAACGGGACTTCCTCGATTCCGAACGTAAGATTCGCCCGCTCATAGAGCGCCCGCGCCACGGCTTCAACCTCACCCTCTAAATCCTCATCGGGAACGTAGCCCGCGCCCCACTCACCGCGCTTTCGATTCCATCGCATGAAGTTTTCCAGTTCCTGCAAAGTCTGAACCTGATTCGGGAGCCAGCCTTTCTTTCCGCTGTGCTCACTCATCGGATCAAAAACCAAGACGCGATCCGCGCGCTTCAACCGCTCGGCGAGCATCGTGCTCTTGCCGCTCCCCTTGCGTCCGATTACCGCCGTGATTCGATTCTGAACCTCTTTCCGATGCTCGTTTCGCTCGCTCATCTTTCCGGACTCCATTCCTTGAAGCGCGTGCGCACGCCGTGGCCCTCACCGCGCGCGAAAACGTACCAAAATCCCGCGACAAGCACAGCGACCAAGCCAAAAACAATTACTTTGCCGCTCACGGCTGCGCTCCCGCCGCGATACTCTCGGCAAGAACCGCGTTCAATTCTTCCGGCGTCATGGCAGGCGCGCCGGGCACGGCACTCGCGCGATTCTCCGCCGTTTTCTTCGCGGCCTTTTCACGCAGCGCCTTTGTCTGCTTGTCCAACTCATCAGTCTGTGCGAATGACCAGCGAACGAACGAAACCGTCAGCTTCACCAAATCGGCATTGCCCAAAAGCCACTCCGGGGAACGCCGATTAACACACTCGGCCATTGCAGAAGCCAATTCCCGATCCGCTTCAGGCGTGCGCGCCGCCGTCAGTTCGGGCAAACCGTAGATACGCCGATAGAGCAGGGTCATTCCAGAATCCAATCCACGAACCAGCGGGAGAAGATCGGCCTCTTTGTATTCCAGCTTTCGCGGCAAAACCTTTCCGGGAAGCAATTCGGCTGCGACAGCACCAGCCGATTTTTTCCGCGCCTCGCCAGCCGGAACTGAAACGTGCGATGCAATCAACCGGCGCAGTGCGACGGGCGGCTTCGAGCCGTGCCGATTCGCAAGCTCCGCAACCTTCGACTCATCGAGTGTGACGTTGACGAATGCTTCCCCGCCGCCCGGATCAGCCGCGAGAGATGCGCCATCTTTCAGCGCCTCATCGAGCCAGCCCGCCACGGTTTCCGACGTTGCTTCAGGAATCTCAGACCGCAAACGCAATTTGAATTCTTTCATTTTCGTTTCCCCTTTTATGGTTTACAGCAAAACCCCGTCAGTAACAGCGAAAAGAAAAAAGCGATTCAGGATTCCTGCCCAAATCCTGCCCACTTCGCCGACAAAGCTCACACTATTGACGTATTTGACAGGTAAGCACGATTGAAAACAGGGAACTTGCAGAAACGAAAGAACGTCTCGGAAAATCCGGCTTACAGCCTCGCCCGCTACTAAGTTATTTCAAGATGCTTGATGTCTATCTTAGCCGTCGCGCTCTCTTCCTCTGCGACCGCCTTCTGTGCGTACTGCAGAGCCTCGTCCAATTTCAG
>Ga0307372_10010215_pt1 | contig 12758 bp, 10 predicted proteins | sample OX1MG_FD_202533 | JGI IMG/M metagenome (GOLD analysis project Ga0307372, IMG submission 202533) | Soil microbial communities from Risofladan, Vaasa, Finland - OX-1 | ecosystem: Environmental > Terrestrial > Soil > Coastal area > Acid sulfate soil | place: Finland: Risofladan, Vaasa | collected...
CGTTCGCCTTTCTAGTTTGCGTTAGCGAGGCGTTCGCTCATTCGCTTTCGCGGTAGGCCCCAGGGGTCCCATGACGGGGCAACTGGTTCGTCCGATGACACGTGAACCCGCGACCGACCAGCCCTACGGACTTCGCTGTGGAGATGATTGGCCTACGCCTCGGAGTCGACGTCGGCGAGGATTGGCGTGGCGACGGCCTTGGCTAGCCTGTCGTCATGGATTCCGCCCCTGAATTAATACCCGATCTCCTCGAGAAAGTGACGAATCTCGCGAAGCGTCGTGGCTTCTTCTTCCAGACGGCCGAGATTTACGGGGGATTTCGCTCCACGTACGACTACGGTCCTTTGGGCGCGAACATGCTGCGCCAGGTGCGCAGCGCCTGGTGGAAATCAATGGTGCAAGGTCGTAGCGACGTCGTCGCCATCGACGCCGCGATCCTCGGCCCGCCGGCCGTGTGGGCCGCTTCGGGGCACCTCGAGACCTTCACGGACCCGTTGGTGGACTGTCTTAAGTGCAAGGAGCGTTGGCGCGAGGACAAGATTGACGGCGTTTGCCCGAACTGCGGGTCGACCCAGTTCACGGAGCCGCGCGCCTTTAACTTGATGTTCAAGACCCAGGCCGGCCCGGTCGAGGGCGAGGGGGCCACGGCCTACCTTCGCCCCGAGACGGCCCAGGGCATGTTCACGAATTTCAACAACGTGCTCGCCACCACGCGCAAGAAGCCGCCCTTTGGCATCGCCCAGACCGGCAAATCGTTTCGCAACGAGATCACCCCCCAGAACTCCATCTTTCGCACACGTGAGTTCGAGCAGATGGAGATGGAGTTCTTCGTGCCGCCCGCCGACGCCGATGAGTGGTACCAGTACTGGGTCACGACCAGGCACCAGTGGTACCTCGACCTTGGCGTGCCCGCCGAGTTGCTGCGCCTGCACGCGCACGCCAAGGAGGACCTCTCGCACTACTCCAAGGGCACGACGGATATCGAATTCTTCTTTCCCTGGGGATGGGACGAACTCGAGGGCGTCGCCAATCGTGGCGACTACGACCTGACGCAACACTCCAAGCACTCGGGCGCGCGCCTCGAGTACTTCGACCCATCGACGAACGAGCGCTACACCCCTTACGTGATCGAGCCGGCGGTCGGCGTGACGCGCGCGTTGATGATCTTTCTCTTGGCCGCGTACCACGAGGACGAGGTCGAGGGCGAGACGCGTACCGTCCTTCGCCTGGACTGGCGCCTCGCGCCCTACCAGGTCGCCGTGTTGCCGCTGTCAAAGAAGCCCGAGCTCGAGACGGTCTCACGCGAAGTGCTCGCGAAACTCCAACGCGACTTCATGTGCGACTACGACGTCACCCAGTCCATTGGTCGCCGTTACCGCCGCCAGGACGAGATCGGAACGCCCTACTGCGTCACGGTTGACTTCGACTCACTCGAGGACCGCTGCGTTACGGTGCGCGACCGCGACACGACGGCCCAGACGCGCGTGGCGATCGACGAACTCGTGCGACACGTGCACGAACGCACCACCCTCGCCGTCTAGCTCGCGCTGACCTCGCGCACGCGAGACGTCTTGGTGGTTCGCTCGAAGAGCGCGGGCACCACGATCGCGAGTGACAAGATCGCCCCGACCCAGCAGTCGCCGCGCCACCCGAAATGTTGGTAGGCGTTGCCCGCGAGGTACGAGCCCGCCGAGGCGCCCGCGAAGGCGCAGAACATGTAGACGCTGTTGACGCGGCTGCGCGACTGGGGGCGAAGTGTGTAGATGATGGACTGGTTCGTGATCTGCATTCCCTGCATCCCCGCGTCGAGCAGCACGATGCCGAGCGCTAAAACGAGGAACGTCGAGCGACCGACGCCGAGCAGGGCGTAGGAACTCAACAAGGCGAGCGAGAAACCAATCGTCGAGACGTAAGTGCGCTGGCGATCGGCGAAGTGTCCCGCCAAGTTCGCCGCTAAGACCCCGGCGACGCCGAAGAGTCCAAAGAGCCCGATCACCGCGTTCGAGTAGTGGTAGGGAGCAGCCGCCAGGACGTAGGAAAGGGGCGTCCAAAGCACGTTATTGCAGGCAAATATCAAAAAGCCGTAGTAGGCGCGTTTGCGCAGTAGGGGCAGTTCGAGAAAGAGCGAAAAGGTGCCCATGACGAGTCGCCCGTAGCTCTGGCGCGGGCGCGACGCTTCGCCGGGCAGCACGAAGTACAAGACCGCCGTCATCATCGTCAGCATCGCTGCGGCGACCCAGTACACGGCACGCCAGCCGGCCGCCTGGGCAATCAGGCCCGAGACCGTGCGCGAAAGCAGCACGCCGATAAGCAAACCGCTCATCACCCGCGCGATCACGCGCCCGCGTTGTTCGGGCGCCGCGAGGTCGGCCGCGAAGGGAATCAAAATTTGGCCGCCCACCGTCGTGAGCCCGAGCACCAAGGTGAAGAGCACGAGCGCGTCAAAGGAGTGGATCGTCGCGGCCAGGGCCATCATGGCCGCCGAGAGGGCGAAGATGCTCAACGCCAACTTGCGCCGGGCGATGAGGTCGCCCAGGGGAAGCACGAAGGCGAGGCCGATCGCGTAGCCCACTTGAATGAGCGTGATGAGCAACGAGGCGCGACCTGGCCCGACGCGAAAGTCCTTCGAAATCTGGTGCAGTAGTGGCTGGAGGTAGTAGAGGTTCGCGACGATCGAGCCAACGGCAATCGCCATGACGGCAAGCAAACCTTTTGAGAGTGTGCCTTCCAATTGATCGCTCACGACAGGGCCTTCGTTCAAAGTTGGGCTCGACCTTACCGGCGATGGGCCTACGTTCGGTGCGCCGTTAGGGAATCGAGTACGTGACTTGCGCCTTGGCCACGAGTTTCTCGCTGCCTCTTGAAAAGAGTTCAACATCGCTCACGCTCAAGCGCTTGCCGAGCTTGATGAGACGTGCGCGCGCGACCAGATCAGTCAACTCGGGCTTGCGAAGAAAGTCGATGTGCAGACTCGTCGTGACCGCGAGCACGACCGGTCCGACGTGGGCCATCGTGATGATCCAAGCCGCGAGGTCCGCCAGCGCCATCATCGTCGGTCCCGAGAGCGTGCCCCCGGGTCGTCCGTGGCTGTCGTCGACACTGCGACTCACGACGACGACGTCGCCTTCGAGGGACTCGATCGTGGGCACGTCGCCCCCGGGGAAGGACTCGGCGAGCACTTCTTGGAGTTGCTCGATCGAGAGTATCGGCTTCACGCGACCTGGCGGTAGCGGCGAACGGCGAGCGGGGCGAGCACCATTAAGACACCCAGTGACCAGATGAGAGCGAACCACGTACTCGCCCCGTGGGGTTGGGCATCCATCAGTCCGCGCACGGCGTCGGTGACCTGGCTGACGGGTTGATACGTGGCGAATCCCTGGAGCCAACTGGGCATGGACGAAATGGGCACGAAAATGCTCGAGGCGAAGGTGATGGGAAAAATCAGGGGGAAGGTGATGGCCTGGGCGGCCTCGGAGGTGGGGGCCACGAGTCCAATGAAAGCGAATCCCCACGACAGGCAGTACGCGAAGATCAACATCAACAGCGCTGCTCCGAGGTAGGCAAGGACGCTACCGGTCGGACGAAAGCCCACGGCGAATCCGACGATCGTGATCACGATGATGACGAGGATGTTGCGCGCGACGTCGGCGAGCGTTCGTCCGCCCAAGACCGCCATGCGCGCCATGGGCAGCGCTCGAAAGCGCTCGATGAGACCGCGTTGGAGGTCTTCGGCGAGTCCAATCGCGGTACCCACCGCACCGAAGATGGTGGTCTGGACCAAGATGCCGGGAATCAGGTAGTTCACGTACTCGCCCTTGGGGAGCTTGATGGCCCCGCCAAAGACGTAGCGAAACAAGATGACGAACATGATCGGCTGGATGATGGCGAACACCAGCGCCGTCGGGACGCGAATGAGCGCGAGCAGGTTGCGACGCGCGATCGTGACGGTGTCAGTGATCGCCCAGCGCGGCGACCACGCGGCGGCGTGCGTCTCGGTCGTCACGAATGTTCTCGTTTGGCGGTGCCCACCGGCTGGACGGGTGCGGCATCTTCGACGACTCGATGTCCGGTGAGCGTGAGAAAGACGTCGTCGAGACTGGGTTCTCGCAGTGCCAGTCCGGCCACGACGATGCCCTGCGCGTCGACGCGGCGAAGCGCGTCGGCGGCCGAAGAGGGGCCGGCGGTGACGTTGAGTTCAACGACGGTTCCCTCGACGCGCACGGCTCGATCGGACAGATCGGCCACGAGTTCGCCGGCGCGCTTCGCGTCGGTCGTTGAATGCAACGTGAGGACGAGGACGGTAGCGCCCAACTGACTCTTCAACTCCGCCGACGTTCCCTGGGCGATGATCTTGCCGTGGTCGAGGACCACCAGTTGCTGGGCGAGGCGATCGGCTTCGTCGAGATACTGCGTCGTGAGCAGCACCGTGGTGCCACCTTCGACAAGGCCTTCGATTATCGCCCACAGGTCCTGACGGCTTTGGGGGTCGAGTCCCGTCGTGGGTTCGTCGAGGAAGAGAATGGGCGGCCGGGCGACGAGCGCCGCGGCGAGGTCGAGTCGTCGTCTCATTCCCCCCGAGAAGGTCTTCGCCAGTCGATTCGCGGCCTCGTCGAGGTCGAAGTCGTGCAGCAGCGCGCGCGAACGCGCGGTGGCCTCCTTCGTCGAAAGGTGATTGAGGCGGCCAATCATCCGCAGATTCTCAAAGCCCGTCAAGTTCTCATCGACCGTGGCGAACTGCCCGGCCAGGCCGATGTGCTGGCGCACCTGTTGACTTTGGCGCACGACGTCAAAGCCCGCGACGCGAGCCGAACCTTCGCTCGGTTTCAAAATGGTCGAAAGTATGCGCACCATGGTCGTCTTGCCCGAACCATTGGGCCCCAAGAGCCCAAAGACTTGTCCGGTCGCGACGCGAAGCGAGACGCCGTCAAGGGCGCGCACCGCGCCCTTGCTAAAGACGCGAACGACCTGGTCCACTTCGATGGCGTAGTCGGGCGGCACGTTTTTCAGTCTAGAGAGGGCGGCCCGGGACACACTCACTTGAGCGGTCCAACCGGTACCGTCTACCTATGGCCATATCCGATGACGAGATCGCTCAGGTGCGCTCCGCCACTGACATCGTGGCGCTGATCTCTGAGACGGTCGCACTGAAGCGCTCGGGACGGCGATGGTCTGGCCTTTGCCCCTTTCACGGCGAGAAGACGCCGTCATTCTCCGTGAACGCCGAGGAGGGTCTCTACTACTGCTTTGGCTGTCGGGCCTCGGGCGACGCGATCAAGTGGGTGCGTGAGACCCACCACCTTGACTTCGTCGACGCGCTACGCGCGTTAGCCGATCGCGCGGGCATCGAACTGCACGAAGACGCCAACGCGGGCCCCCAACGTAAGGAGCGTCAGGAGTTCATGCGTGTCATGGACGAGGCGGTCTCGTGGTACCACGAACGCCTGATGAGTTCGCCCGACGCGCGCGTGGCGCGCGAGTATTTAAAGACTCGCGGCATCGACGGCAACGTGGCGCGGCGCTTCAAGCTCGGCTGGGCGCCCGACGAGTGGGACGCCCTTGCCGCGTCGCTCAAGTTGAGTGAAAAGGACCTCACCGGAACGGGGCTCGGCTTTGTGAACAGTCGCGACCGTCGTCAAGACGCCCTGCGCGCTCGCGTCATCTTTCCCATCTTCGATCCGGCGGGCAAGGCCATCGCCGTGGGTGGGCGAATCCTGCCTCAATTCGCCACGCGAGCCGATGGCCGCGTTGAGGCCAAATACAAGAACTCGCCCGAAACACCGATCTACTCCAAGCGGCGCACGCTCTACGCCCTCAATTTCGCCAAGGACGACATCATCAAGTCCGGCGAGATCATCGTTTGCGAGGGATACACCGACGTGATCGCTTTCTTCCAGGCCGGAATGGAAAGGGCCGTGGCCACCTGCGGCACGGCCCTCGGCGAGGAACACTTCAAGACCATGCGCAACTTCGCCAAACGCATTGTCCTGGCCTATGACGCAGACGTGGCGGGTCAGAGCGCGGCCGCCTCGGTCTATCAGTGGGAGCGTCAACACGAAGTCGACGTTTTCGTGGCGCGCTTGCCCGAAGGAAGCGACCCGGCCGAACTCGCCCAGCGCGACCCCGAAGCGCTCCGACGCTCGATCCATGAAGCGCTTCCGTTCCTCGGCTTTCGCCTGGAACGGGTGCTGGCCGGCGCGAACTTCGCTACCGCCGAAGGCCGTGCTCGCGCCGCCGAGCTCGCCATGGCCGTCTTGGCCGAACACCCCAGTGAACTGGTGCGCGATCAGTACGTCATGGAAGTGGCGGATCGTCTCCGCCTCGACGTCGCGACGCTTCGCTCCCTCGCGTCCGAACCGCGCCCCCCCGAACGCGCCCCCGAACGCGCCGCCGCGCGCCGCGCGCCGCCGCCACGCGACTTGCCTCGACCCGGCATCGAGGCGTTGCGCCTCCTGGTGCACGCGCCCGATCAGGTGCGCGAACGCTTGGTCGCGCCGTTCTTTGAAAACGAATACCTCCGAGAGATCTACCGGGCCCTCGGGGGAGCGAGATCGATCCCCTCGGCGGTCGATGAGCTCGAGCGAGAGGGCCACGAAGAGTCTGCCGCCGTCTTGGCTCAACTCGTGGTCGATGACTTGGATCATGAGTACAGCGCGCGTGAAGTGAGCGCGGTGCTGGCCCAGTTGATCCGCTCCGCCGTGAATCAAGAGCTGCGCGCCCTCGGACGTGATTTGCGCGAGGCGCGCGTCACGCCCGAACTCGCCCAGAGCACGATGCGCGACGTGAAGGAACGTCTCGATCTCCTGGAGTCCGTGCACGGCGACGTCGCCGAAGCTGATTTGCGCACGTGGCTCCTCGAGAGAGCAACGCTGACCTCGCCGTGAAGACTTCGCTCGGCTCCGTCGGGGGGCTCGCGATTCTGGCGCCCTTGGGCGTCGAGGAAGAGCGTTCGCTCTACCCGCTCATCCGTGCCGGTCGCGACGCCGCCGCACAGCTTCTACTCGGTCGCGACGGCGACCCCACGAGGCGCCGCCGGCTCTTGCGCCAACGCCACGACGGGCAAGAGGCCGAGTCTTTGCTACTTCGCTCGACGCTCGGACTGGTGCGAGCGCGCGTTACCGAGCGAGGGTATCGATTCAGCAACGATGAACTCGAAGCGGCGGGGGTCGAAGGGCTCGTGAACGCGCTTCGACGTTTCGACTCCCAGCGGGGCGTTCGTTTCTCGACCTACGCCAACTACTGGATCACGAAGATGGTGAATGAATCGATCCAACAGCAAGTGGGAGTGACCGACGCCGAGATGCGCTTGGTATTGAAGTTCCAGCGACTCGAGCGTGCGAAGAGCGAAGGATCCCCGTCGAAGCGCGAGGTCGCCAAGGCGCTCGACGTTTCGCTCACCAAGGCTCAAGAGGTCATCGAGTTGAGCCGGGAGATTGCGTCGCGGCGTTTCAGTTCCCTCGACATGGGCGAAGTGCCCGAAGCGCGCGCGCCGTCTCGACTCGCCGAGCCGCCCGCGTGGGTGATCAGTGAACTTCGCCGGCTCTGCGGGGAGGACTTCGACGCCTTCTGGCAGTACACGTTTCGCACGATGACGATGCAAGAGATTGCCTCGACGCGCGGCATCTCGCGCCAGGCCATGACCAAACGCATCGAGCGATGCCGAAAAGCGGTGCGCGAGAGCCCCGAGGCCGCGCGACTTGAGGATTGGCTCCAACAGCAGTAGTTGGGGCCAGTGCTAGGATTTCAAAGCCCTCGGGCCCAATTCCCAGATAGCTCAATTGGCAGAGCAAGCGACTGTTAATCGCTAGGTTGCAGGTTCGAGTCCTGCTCTGGGAGCCATTTCTCGTCGTCGTGTAGTTCATTCACGAAGCCAACCGTTGCGACCCGGGGGACTTTCGACGCGCGCCGACGTGGTTGCCAAGGACCTCTTCGTTCGCACGTCACTCAAGCGCCAGACCGTTCGGCGCAGAAGCGCAACGAATGGCGCGAACGTCGAAGGCTGGGTCGGGAGTCGTCGCGAGGGTCAATCAATGGGATGTCAGCGTTCGGCCGGGAATTGCGCGTGGGCGACATGAAATTCTAAGGCTTTGCGCGACGAGTGGGTCTTGAGTCGTTTCGTCCTCGTCTCTAGGATTCAGCTAGGGCCGAAATCGGGAGGTGTGATGGACGTCGCCACATTCGTTGATGAGATCTACGGCCACGACCTGCCGTTTCGCGTCGAGGCCTACGACGGGAGCGAAGCGGGCCCCGGACCGAGTGCCGCGACGTCGGTGATCACCCTCAAGATTCTGCGCCGAGACGCCGTCACGCGCGTCTTGACCCATCCGGGCGAACTGGGATTGGCGCGCGCGTACGTCGCCGGTGATATCGACGTGGAGGGTGATCTCGACGCCCTCTTTCGCCTCGAGGTTCCGCCGCTCGCTCGTATCCTCTCGCCCCAACGGGTGCGCGAGTTGACGAGCGTGTTGGGTCTGAGGACCCTTCGACCACTGGCGCCCCCCGCGGTCGAGGCGCGCCCCAAGGGACTGCTGCACAGCAAGCGCCGCGACCGTCAGGCCGTCACGCACCACTACGACGTCTCGAATCGTTTCTACGAGATGGTGCTCGGACCCTCGATGACCTATTCGTGCGCGGTGTTTCGCGGCGACGGTGACTCGCTCGAGGTGGCCCAACGCCGCAAGGTCGACCTCGTCGCACGAAAGCTCGATCTCTCGGAGTCCACGCGACTCTTGGACGTGGGCTGCGGCTGGGGGGCGATGGCGATCCACGCGGCGTCGACCTACGGAACTTCGGTCGTGGGGGTCACACTCTCCGAGCCCCAGCAGCGCTTCGCGACGGAAGCGGCCCGAAAGGCGGGCGTCTCGCACCTGGTGGAGTTTCGCGTGCAGGACTACCGTGACGTTCGAGACGGCCCCTTCGACGCGATCAGCTCCATTGGCATGTCCGAACACGTGGGTCGGCGAGCCCTCGGCGCGTACAGCCAGAACCTCTTTGACCTGCTTCGCCCCGGTGGGCGCTTCTTGAATCACGCGATTGGACGGCCCATCTCCTTTGACCCCGATCCGCAGCCCTCGTGGCGTTCGGAAGTCAAACGTCAAACGCAGATCGCCTGGGGACTGCGAGGACCCTCGAAGATTGGTAGTCCGTTCATGGAGCGCTACGTCTTTCCCGATGGCGAGTTGCACGAGATCGGCGCCCTGGTGTCGCGTTTCCAGGCGCACGGATTCGAGGTGCGCCACCTCGAGAGTCTCCGCGAGCACTACGCGCGTACGCTTCGCTTCTGGGTCGACAACCTCACGAAGCGCTACGACGAGGCGGTCGAGGAGGTCGGTGAGCAGCGCGCTCGCGTCTGGCGTCTCTATATGGCCGGTTCGGCGGTGGGCTTTGACCGACACCACCTCGAGATTCATCAAGTACTGAGCGTGAAGGGTGACGGCGGTCGGAGTGGCTTTGCGGCCCGGAGCGACTTCGAGCCCAATTTCTGACTAGGGCTCGCGCATAAAGGAAGACGCGTCGATGCCGAGGTCGCGCAGGAGGACGCGCGCGCTGTTTCGTCCGGGTCGGCCCGAGACCGAACCGCCGGGGTGCGAGGTCGAGCCCGTCAGGTAGAGCCCGGGTAGGTCACTTCGATAGTCGAGCCAGCCGGGAATAACCGAGCCATCGGCCAAAGCGAATTCGCCGCCGTGACACGAGCCCGCGATGTTGGCGCGGTTGTGCGCCGCGAGGGTCGTGGGTGACTCGACGTAGGTGGCGAAAATATTGTCGTCGTCGAGTCCCTTGACGTAGCGGCGCGCGACGCTGAGCAGGTGTCTCGCGAAATTACTGGCGTCCTGGTCGCTCCAGGGTCGACCTTCGAAGAGCATGGGCGCAATCGTCAGGAACTTGAACGTCGCGCCGGGCGCGCGTTCGGGATCGATCACGGTCGAATCGACCATCAAGAGCCACGGGTCCTCGGCCGCCACGCGGCCCTCGAGGGCCGCTTCGACTTGCGTCAAGAGACCTTGGGGAGAACCGAGTGCTCCCGCGACCGCTGGAATGGCGCCCGCGGCACTTCGGTAGGTGACGTGTCGACCAAGGGCGAAGTGCACCGCGAAGACCGAGAGCCCGGGTTGCCACGCCTGGGCCGCGCGCTCGAGTTCGGGGACGGCGCCCACGAGCGCTCCCGGGAGCGTCGTCAAGTGAGCGCTCGTCACGACCGCGCGTTCCGCGCGAAACGTGCGACCCTCGCTGGTCGTGACGCCCACGCAGTGCCCGTTCTCGACGAGGTAGCGATCCACCCAGGCGTTGGTAAGAACCGTCCCGCCGTGATCTTCGACGTGACGGCGCAGCGCCTCGGGCAAGGCCCCCGAACCGCCGGCGGGCGTCGTCCAGCCGAAGCGAAGGCGGCCGGCCACGATGGCCGCGGGCAGGGCGCCGGTGCCCCGGCGCGTCGGGGGTTGAATCGTCGCGAAGGCCATCCACGCCATGGCGCGCTGGATCACCGGATGGGTGAACGTGGTGCGCACGACGTCCCAAGCGCTCTCGAGGCGTAGTTCTTCGTAACGACGCGACCAGTCGTCGTCGGGCATCTCGAGGCCGGCTTGAAAGTAGGCGTGGGCGACGCGCAGTCCGTCGTTCCACTCGCGCATCATCGCTCGAAGTGCGTTCGCGTCGTCGACGGAGAAACGTTCAAATTCTTTGGCGGTGGCTTCGACGTCGGGATGGATGATGAGTGCGTCGTCATCTTCAAGGGGGACGACGACCGCGGGGTCGGTGACGTGGTACTCGAGACCGTATTGGGCCTTGAGTCCCAACTCGTCGTTCAAGATCAGCGGATTGGATTGAATGACGACGTGCGCGCTCGAACACGAATCGTGATGCCAGCCCGGCAGGGTCAACTCTTCGGTGATCGTGTTGCCACCAATCGCGGCGTTGCCTTCGAGCACCGTGACTCGAAGGCCGGCTTGCGCCAGGTACGCCGCGCACACCAGGGCGTTGTGCCCAGCTCCGACGACGACGACGTCAGCCAGTGCCTCGTCGGAATTTGCCATACCCACCCCCGTTGTCGTCGAGGTGACAGTATCGGGGTCAAGAACGTCCTGCTACCTTTATTCCTTCACGGCGAGTGAAACGTTTTAGGGCCGTAGCTCAGTGGTTAGAGCAGGGGACTCATAATCCCTCGGTCGTGGGTTCGATCCCCACCGGCCCTACCAGAAAAGTGTATTGCAACACCTGATCCGTGACATTTGACTTTCAGGTGATGGTTGACACAACAACACCTGACGGTTGACACAACAACAGCTGACCCTTGACACCGGTCGACCGCTGACCTCGAATTTCCTCGAGGAGGTGGTCCGTGTTCAAGGAGATCAGCAAGATGGAGCAGCGTTATGACGCCGTGCTCATGGTTATCAGGGACGGCTTTCGCGTCAGCGAGGTCGCTTCTAAATTCAAGGTCAGTCGTCAGACCCTCTATAAGTGGATGGCCGACTACGAGGCCGAAGGCCTCGAGGGCTTAAAGGACCGTTCGCACCGACCCCAGCACGTCCCTCACCAGATTGACGGTGAGCGCGAAGCGACGATCATTCGACTTCGCCTCGCGCACCCTTTTTGGGGGCCGGTGAGCATCGCGCACCAGATGACGCGCGACGGGATCGCCCCGCCGAGCCTGATGACGATCCACCGGGTGCTGGCGCGAAAAGGACTCATCGTCGCGGCGCGCGAGCGCAAGAAGCTCCCTACCTACAAGCGTTGGGAGCGGGGTCGCCCCATGGAGCTCTGGCAGATGGACGTGGTCGGAGGAGTCCTCACCGACGCCGGCGTCGAGGCCAAGATCCTCACCGGCATCGACGACCACAGTCGATTCATCGTGTGCGCGGGCGTCATGGCGCGTGCCACGCTGCGACCGGTCTGCGCCCACCTGGTCAGCGCCCTCGAGCGCCACGGCGTGCCCGAGGAGATCCTCACCGACAACGGCAAGGTCTTCACCAACCGCTTCGGCAAGACCGACTCCGAGACGCTCTTTGATCGGATCTGTCGAGAGAACGGCATCACCCACCGTCTCACCGCCCCGCGCAGTCCCACCACCACGGGCAAGATCGAACGATTCCACCGCACCCTGCGCCAGGAGTTCCTCACCGGACGGGTCTTCACGTCGCTCGCCGCGGCCCAGCGCGAACTGGACGGCTTCGTCGCTTCCTATAACGCGCAGCGACCTCACCAGTCCCTCGCCATGGCCACGCCCGCCTCACGGTTCTTTGCTCGTGACGAGACCGTGGTCGCTGCGGCTCTCGTTGTCCCCGACTCGCGACCCACGCGCGGCGCGGACGAGTGGGTCGCGCGCACGGTCAACGTGAATGGCGTCGTCACCGTGTCGGGCCAAGCCTTCTCCGTGGGCAAGAGCCGCTCGGGCAGGGTCGTTGACGTCAAGGTCAGTGAACGCACTCTTGAGGTCTGGGACGCCAGTGAACTCATTAAGGCAGTCAAGCGACTGACGACGGGCGAAGTCCGAAAGAAGAAGGCAGAATCGAGGGAAGGAGACTAAAACAACGAGTTCTTGTCAAGGATCAGCTGTTGTTGATCCGTCAAGGCTCAGGTGGTATTTCACACAGGCTCCATTTTTCGATGACCTCATCGACCGCGTGCGCGAAGTCGCGTGAGCGCTCCTCCCAATTGCGGTAGCGATCGAAGCTGGGAGCGGCGGGCGAGAGCAGCACGACGCCGCCCTGGGCGAGTAGTTCCGCCGCCGCGCCCACGGCCTGAGCCAAGTCGTCAACGACGCG
>Ga0307372_10010216_pt1 | contig 12758 bp, 14 predicted proteins | sample OX1MG_FD_202533 | JGI IMG/M metagenome (GOLD analysis project Ga0307372, IMG submission 202533) | Soil microbial communities from Risofladan, Vaasa, Finland - OX-1 | ecosystem: Environmental > Terrestrial > Soil > Coastal area > Acid sulfate soil | place: Finland: Risofladan, Vaasa | collected...
CTGAACGTCCCCTTCCGGGAGGGCCGGGACTTCTACGGCGCCTTCGGCGCGCTGCTGGTGGCGGCGGGCGTCGTCACCCTGGTGCCCGGTGCGCCCCTTGGGCTCATCACGTTGGCGGTGCAAGCGTTGTGCGGTTTGATGTTGCCCAGCACGACGATCATCGTCCTGCTGTTGGCCAACGATCGCGCGGCACTCGGTCCGTGGGTCAATCCGCGCTGGCTCAACGCACTGGCAGTCGTGATCGTCACGGTCCTCACCGTGCTCTCGATCGTCATGATGATCTCCACCCTGTTCCCGTCGGCCCCCGTCGTGACCCTGCTCGAGACGTTCGGTGCGATGGGTGTCGTCGGCCTCATCGTCGGCCTACCCCTGGGGCTACGCCGTGCTGGGCCACGGCCCGTGTATGCAGGTGACCGGTTGGACTGGCGCACTCCGCGCCTCGCACTACTCGAGTCCCTGCCGCGAACGCGTGGGCGTACGTGGCTGTTGCGCGGGGTGGCGACGTATCTCACGCTCGCCGGAGTGCTGCTCGTCGTGCGCATCGCCCAGTTGGCCACCTCATAGGCTCGCAGGATGACATCGGCGCCGACCCTGGTGTGCGTCCACGCCCACCCCGATGACGAAGCCCTGTTCACGGCCGGTATCACGGCGCACTACGCGGCTCGCGGCGGGCGAGTGGTGCTTATCACCTGCACGAATGGCCAGCTCGGAATCGACGGCGCGGGCCGCCCCGGCTCACACCCCGACCACGACGTTGTGGCGACGCGCGCGACGCGCGCGGCCGAATTGCTGCGGGCGGCCGAGTTGGTGGGCTACTCGCGCGTGGTCACGCTGGGCTTCGACGACTCCGGGCTGCCCGGGTGGGCCCAGAACACGCGCGCCAGCGCGTTCGTCCACGCCGACCCCGACGCCGTGGCGCGCACGTTGGCGGCCCTCTTCGACGAGGTGGGCGCGACGGTCGTCGTCACCTACGACGAGAACGGCTTCTACGGGCACCCCGACCACATCATGGCCAACACCGTCACGCGACGCGCCATCGAACTGTCGTCGAGCGTCGAGCGGCTCTACTACCCGGTGGCGCCCAAACGGGTGCTGGAGAGCTTCATACCCCTGGCCAAGCAGCGCGGAGTCTTCATGCCGGTGTGGGTGATGAAGGGAATCGGCGTGGACGACGACGTCGTCGCTACGACCATGGACGTCGCCCAACACGCCGGCCTCAAGCAGCGCGCCATGGCCACGCACGCCTCCCAAGTGGACAACGCCGACCTCGTGACCATGGACGAGGAGCTCTTCTCAATGCTCTTCGGCGTCGAGTACTACCAGCGCGCGTGGAGTCGGAACTCGGTGACGGGTGACGAGCACGACCTTTTCGGAGGACTGATATGAGTGACACGTTGACCTTCATGGCGGTGCACGCTCACCCGGACGATGAAGCCTCCTCCAGTGGCGGGATCTTGGCCCTGTTGGCCAGCCAGGGGGTGCGCACGGTTCTCGTCACCTGCACGAACGGTGAGTTCGGCGACGCGCCCGGTGGGGTCAAGCCCGGCGACGGCGACCACGACGCCGACGACGTGGCCGTGCTGCGCGCGAAGGAGCTCGAGCGTGCGGCGACCGCGCTGCGCGTCACGCGGCTCGTGCGCCTGGGCTATCGCGACTCGGGAATGCGCGGGTGGCCTCAGAACGACGACCCGCGCTCGTTCTGGGCGACGCCGGTCGACGTAGCCGCCGGGCGCCTTCTCGAGGTGATGCGCGAAGAGCGGCCCCAGGTGGTAATGACCTACAACGAGCACGGCTTCTACGGCCATCCCGATCACGTGCAGGCCCACCGCATCACCATGGCCGCCGTCGCACAACTCGACTACGAGCCGACCGTGTACTTCAACGCCATTCCCGACTCGGTCATGGCCACGTGGCGCGAGCGATGGGAGCGCGAGGAACGAGAGAAGATCGAGGCCGACGCACGGCTCGGCATCGTGCGCGAGCCGGACCCCGTGGACCTGAGTGTTGACGGCGAGGAGATCGAGCTGGGAACGCCCGACGACCAAATCGACGCCGCCATTGACGTCTCGGCGGTTAACGACGCCAAGTACGACGCGCTCGCCGCGCACGAGTCGCAACTGGCCGACTCGTTCTGGATGAAGATGACCCGCGAGGAGTTCGCCGCGGTGATGCGCACCGAGTGGTTCGTGCGCGCTACCAATCCGCAGGACCTCGCGGGGTGCGTGAACGACATCATGGCGGGCTATCGCTAATTCGTCTGAGGTTCGACGGCGTTACATTTGAGCGGTGAGCCCTCCGGTTCTTCTCGAGCTGCGCGACGTGGGCAAGACCTTCGGCGAGACGGCCGCGCTGGCGCCGGTCACCTTGGACGTGGCCGACGGGTCGTTCGTGGCCATCGTCGGTCCTTCGGGCTGCGGCAAGTCCACGCTGTTCAACGTGATCGCGGGCCTGCTCGAACCCGACGAGGGTGAGGTGCGCGTCGGGGGCCACGACGTCACGGGGACCACCGGTCACGTGGGCTACATGTTGCAGAAGGACCTACTGGTGCCCTGGCGCACGGTCGAGGACAACATCACCATGGCCGCGCGTCTCACCCGGGGCGTGACGCCCGAGGATCGGGCCGAGGCCCGACGCGTGGCCTCCGGATACGGCCTGGGCGAGTTCCTGCGGCACTACCCGAGCGCGCTGTCGGGCGGCATGCGCCAACGCGTCGCCCTCATGCGAACTCTCGTCACGCACCAGCCACTGCTGTTGCTGGACGAGCCCTTCGGGGCACTCGACGCCCAGACCCGCTTGGAGATGCAGCAGTGGTTGCTGCAGGTGTGGCGCGAGACCGGTCGCACGGTGCTCTTCATCACCCACGACGTCGACGAGTCGATCTTCCTGTCGGACCGGATCCTCGTGATGTCGCCGCGGCCCGGACGCGTGGTGGCCGACCTGGACAATCCGCTGCCGCGTCCGCGAGATCTGGGCACCCTCATCGAGCCGGAGTTCGTGACCTTGAAGGCCCAGATCATGCGCCTGCTGCACGAGGGCCCGTCGTGAGGCGCAAGGTTCTGCGCAACGTGGGCGTGCCGGTGCTCTCGTTGGTCCTGCTCCTCTTCATCTGGCAAGCCGTCATCGTCGTGTTCCACGTGCAGCCCTACATCGCGCCGCGCCCCATGGCGGCCATTCGTTCGGTCACCGGCAACTGGAGCGCTCTATGGCCCCTGGTGCTGGGGACGATTCGAGAGACGGTCTACGGCTTCGCGTCCGGCGCGCTGCTCGGCCTGGTTCTCGGTTCCGTCATGGCCAAGGTGCCGGTCCTGCAGCGCCTGGTGTACCCGGTCCTGGTCCTCTCCCAGGCGGTGCCCACGATCGCGTTGGCCGCGCCGCTCGTACTCATCTTGGGCTTCGGCATCGGACCCAAGATCGTCATCGTTGCCTGGATCGTCTTCTTCCCGGTGGCGGTCAACGTTCTGGACGGGCTCAGCCACGTCGACCAGGATCTGGTGAATCTGGCCCGGGTCTACGGCGCACCGCGCTGGCGCACCTTCCTCTACGTCGAAGTCCCCGCGTCGGCGACGCCGATCTTCACGGGCCTCAAGATCGGTGCGACCTACGCCGTCGGGGGAGCGATCATCGGTGAGCTCTTCGGATCCGAGGGCGCGTCACTAGCGATCTATCAAGAGCACGCCAACACCAACTTCAACACCGCCGCGGTCTACGGCACCACGATGCTTATGACCGCGATCGGCATCTCGTGGTTCCTGCTCGTCATCGGCGTCGAGACCCTGGCGACGCCCTGGCAGCGCCGCAGCGTCGCGCGGCGTTATCGCTGGCGCCGCTGACCCGAAGGCTCGAATGCGCCGGCGGTAGTATCGTCGCCAGTCCAACCAAAGGAGCGCCGTGAAGCTCAGTCGTGTGCGCGTAGGTGCCGTCGCCGGATCCTTGATTCTGGGGACGCTGGCGCTGTCGGGTGGTGGCGCCTCGGCCAAGGCGATCACGCAGGTGACCTTCGCCTACGACTTCCCGGGGCCCGACTTCGAACTGGTTCCCCTGGTCGTCGCCCAGCACCGCGGCTACTTCGCCCGGGCCGGCCTGCACGTCAAGATCGTGTTCCCGCCCAACACGTCGACGACGACCCAGATGCTCTCGGTGGGCACCGCGGACATCGGCATGCTCACGACCTCGGACATGGTCATCGCGGTGGGTGCCGGCGCTCCGGTGCTGTCGGTGGCCAACTACTCGATGCACAACAACTGGGGACTGTTCGCCCTGCCGGGCACCAGTCTCAGCGCGTCGACGCTCAAGTCCACGCTGAAGGGCAAGCGGATCTTCTCCTACGGCGACACCTGGACCGAGTCGATGCTGCCCTTCATCCTTCGCTACGCCGGGCTCACCACGAGTCAGGTCAAGATCGTGACCGACCCCACCGGCTACGACCTGACCTTTCTGCTGAGCCACCGGGTCGACTTCTCGACGAACACGAACAACTACGAGCTGCCCGGATGGGCCGGAAGTGGCAAGTCGGGACACCTCTCCGAACTGCTGGGGACCAAGGCGGGCGCTCCGGACGTGCCCATCTGGACCTACGCCGTGACGCGCGCGTACGCGAACGCCCACGGCGCGACGGTCAAGGCTTTTCTCTCGGCCGTCAAGAAGGCGACCGTGTGGGCGGCGGCCAACCCGGCGGCCGCCGCGGGTGAGTTCGACATGACGTATCCCAAGAGTGGCTACAGCGACGCCTACAACAAGCTGGGCTGGTCGCTGACCGTTCCGATCCTCACCAACTCCTCTGGTCAGTACTTCACCCAGACGAGCGCCCAGTGGACGTCGCTGGCCCGGGCCCTCAAGGGCATCAAGCTCATCACGAAGGTGGCCGCGCCCTCGACGTACTACACCAACAAATATCAGCCCTAGTGGGCGAGTCGCGTCGCCCCCGGCTGGGGGTCGTCGGGAGTTGCAACGTCGACCTGGTTATCCGTACGACGTCGTTGCCGCGCCCCGGCGAGACGGTCCTGGGCGGTGACGTCGAACGCCTGCCCGGTGGAAAGGGTGCCAACCAGGCGGCCGCGGCGGCGATCCTCGGGGGCGACGTCACCTTGATTGCCTCGGTGGGCGACGACGCGGCCGGTGAGTGGCTGGTGGGCTCGTTGACCGATCGGGGTGTTGACACGTCGCTGGTGCGTCGTAGTCGTCGTCCTACCGGAACTGCCTTCATCACGGTCGCCGCGGACGGTGAGAACGAAATCGTGGTCTCACCGGGTGCCAACGACGACCTCGACCCGTCCGACTCGCGCCTGGACCTCTTCGACGTCGTCGTGGCTCAATTGGAGGTGGCCCCCACGGTCGTTGCTGAGGCCGCGCGTCGCGCGCGCCGGTTCATCCTCAACGCCTCTCCCGTCGCGGGCCTTGACGACACACTTTTGAACGCCAGTGACGTGGTCATCGCCAACGGGGTCGAGGCGGCCTCCTTCGACGTGGACCGTCTCGCGCACTGTGTCGTCACACTGGGAGCCGAAGGGGCGGTCCACCTGTCGCTCGGACGAGAGGTCGCCCGGGCTCGTCCGCCGCGGGTCACGCCGATTGACACGGTCGGCGCGGGCGACGTGTTCATCGCCGCCTACGCGCTGCGCGACGCCGAGGGCGCCGAACCCGCCGACGCCCTGCGCTTCGCGGTCGTGGCCGGCGCCCTGGCGACCCAAGCTCGAGGGGCTCAAGGCGCGCTACCAACGCGCGAGGAGGTGGAGTCGTGGATGTGACGCGAGTGGTCATCGACACGGACCCTGGCGTCGACGACGCGGTGGCCATCCTGCTGGCCCTGGCCAGCCCCGAGCTCGACGTGCTCGCGTTGACCACCGTTGCGGGCAACGTCTCTCTAGCGGCCACGACGCTCAACGCGCGGCGCCTGATCGAGCTCGCGGGTCGCACCGACGTGATCGTCGCGGCGGGTAGTGGCGCCGCGCTGACCGGACCGATCGACCGCGAGGGCGGTGTTCACGGTCACGACGGATTGGGTGACCTCGTGTGGGACGAACCTGGCGTCGCGCTCGATGCGCGCGACGGGCCCGACGTCATCTGGGAACTGCTCGATACCGGCCCGCTCTCGCTGGTCGCCATCGGCCCGTTGACCAATCTGGCAGTCCTGCTGGAGCGACACCCGGAGGTCGCCCAGCGCGTGCAGCGCGTGGTGGTGATGGGTGGGTCGTCCTTCCACGGCAACGTCACGCCGGCCGCCGAGTTCAACGTGTGGGCTGATCCTGAGGCCGCCGCCCGGGTCTTCGCGGCGCCGTGGCCGCTGACGGTAATGCCCCTGGACCTCACGCACCAGGCGACGCTCAATGATGGTGACCTCGACTACCTGCGCGCGCTGGGTACCGGAGTCGGCCAACGTGTAGCCGACATGCTCGAGCCGTACGCGGCGTTCCACGACCGCTGGTACGGGACCCGAGACGTCTTCATGCACGACGCGATGGCCGTCTACGAGTTGATCGACCCCACGGCAATCTCCAAACAAGGCGCGGCCGTGGAGGTCGAGACGCGCGGCGACCACTCAAGAGGCGCCACCTGGTTCGACCGACGCCTCACCCACGCACAGAGCTCGGTGCGCGTGGGTGTGACGGTGGACAACGGCCGCTTCGTCGCCTTGGTGCGTGAGCGACTGGCTCTCTACCCCTGAGCGCCCGCGACGCGGCCGATGCGGTTCGTGACGTCGCACCACCGAGGCTCGGCTCCTCGAGCTGGCCGGGTGTGACCGGTGCGCGGTAGGGTCGGCGCGTGACGACGCTCCTCGGCCTTCGAACTGTCATCTATCCCACGTCGGACCTGGCGGCGTCGACCGCCTGGTGGACGCAGTTCCTCGGCTACCCGCCCTACTTCGATGAACCCTTCTACGTCGGTTTCTCCGTGGCCGGGTACGAGTTGGGACTCCTACCCGACGTCGACGTTGCCGAAGGTGTGCACACCTACTGGGGCGTGGACGACCCCGAAGACGCGGTGAGCGCCGCGTGCGCGTCCGGGGCAACCGTGCACGGTGCGCCGAGTGACGTCGGCGACGGCATCATCACCGCGACCGTGCGTCTGCCCGACGGCTCCCTGGTCGGCTTCATCAAGAACCCTCACTTCACCCTGCCCCCGGCGTGACCGGCGGCGCCGCGCGGCGTCAAGATGGAGGCGTGAGCGACGTCCCCGTGGTCGTTTCCGAACGACTGATCCTGCGGGGTTGGCGTGAAGACGACCGCAACGGTTTCGCGACGATGAACGCGGACCCGCGCGTCATGGAGCACTTCCCGGGCACCCTGACGCGAGCCCAGTCCGACGCGTTCGTGGATCGGGTGCTCGGCGACTGGTCTCGCGGATACGGGTTGTGGGCCGTCGAAGAGCGCGCCACCGGGCGGTTCATCGGTTTCATCGGGTTGGCCGCGCCGGCCTTTGAGGCTCACTTCACGCCGGCGGTCGAGGTCGGGTGGCGTCTCGCGTACGAGTCGTGGGGTCGGGGATACGCCACCGAGGGCGCACGAGCGTCATTGTCGTGGGCCCGCGACAACATCACGCCGCCGCGTGGCGAGATCGTGAGCTTCACGACGATACGCAACGTGCGAAGCCGCCACGTCATGGAGAAGCTCGGGTTCACGCACCGCGACGACGACGACTTCGATCATCCGGCCGTGCCCGACGGGGAGTGGCGCCGCCACGTTCTCTATCGTCGCGCGCTCTAGGAGTCGCGCACAAAATTACTGACCCTTTAACCGCGCTGCGTTCGGTCCTTAGGTCTCGGCGTCACTGTGGAGACGTGCCGGGAACTCCTCGGTACAAGAAAAGTGGAGGAACAGGCATGTCCATCACAAAGTCACCGACTCGGTCTCGGCTCGACAGCGCGTCGCCAGTGCCGGACGTCGTACTCGCGAAACGCTCAGCGAGAGATCACGCCAACGGTCATCGCGGCAGGGGACGGTTGGGCATCGGTCTGTCGGGTCGGTCGCCCAGACCCAGAGGATCGCCCAAGAACGTCGAGTAGCGCTCGTGAACCGGTGGCCACGCCCGTCGACGTTCGTGGCCACGATCGGTCGAGGCCGTGGTGGCGACACGACGTCGGATGGTGGTGGTTTCGATGGTCATGAGCATTCAGGCCCGCAGGATCTTCACGTCGCCAGAGACGGTGGCGACGTTGACGCTGACCTCTTCGCCGGCCTCACCGTCCGCCTCGTTACTGAGGGGGATCGCGCTGGAGAGGCTTCCGCTCACCGAGTGAGCGACCACATCGACGCCCAGACCCGCACGCACCGCGACCTTGACGTCACCGGACGCCGAGCGAACGCTGAGACGGCCGGGTCCGGCGGCTTCGATGGCGACGTCGCCCGACGCCGTGGCCACGCTCGTCTCGCCCGACGAGTTGGCGCGCACGTCACCCGAGGCGCTCTCCACCTTGGTTGATCCCGCGGCCTCGCCCACGACGACGTCGCCCGAGGCCGACGCGACTGATACTTTTGTTCGCCCTCGGCCCACGGAGATGTCGCCCGACGCCGTGCGGACCTTGAGGGTCACCGCGTCATCGATACGAACGTCACCGGACATGCTCGACGCATTGACGTCAGCGGACTCGCCAACGACGGTGCAGTCACCTGACGCGGTCTTGACCTCGACGTTCGACGATCGCGGCAGCACGACGATGACATCGACGTCGCGCATCGCGCCACCTAGGAGGGATCGACGCCGAGCGAATCCGAGCCCGAACGGCGTGCCGGCGCGGCCCTCCACGTTGGCCGCCGCGCTCACGACGGACAAGGACTGCGAGCTCTCGTCGAATCGAATCTCGCTCTTGGCGAGCAGCTCGGACGCCGCCCCACCCGAAGCGCGCAACGTCACTGTGACGGTGGACTCGTCCGAGTGGGTAGCCACGACGTCGCCACTGCGGGTGGTGATGTGTGCGGTGATCGGTCGGGACGCGTGAAAGGCCTCGCGGCGCTCACTGGGACCCGCGCCGACCTCGTTGGGGGCGGCGGTGGGGCTGGTGTGATCGGTCATTTCGTCCTCTCTTCTCAACTACGGCCGTGGCCGCGCATCTCGCGGCGCCAGGGTCCGGGACTGCCGGGTTCTTCGTCACGCAGTGATCGATCGAGGGCGCGAACGATCCACGTGTTGGCCGACTGTCCCGACGCGGCGGCGGCCTTTTCGAATCGGCTCTTGAGGTCGTCACTCAGACGCAGGGCGAAGCGCGCGGTCAGGTCTCCCGGGGGAGCCGCGGCCGCGCTGGGCTCGGCCGCGTCAACGGTGGGGGTGGCGAGCGGGGTGATGAGCACCTCGTCAGAGCCCAGGGTCACGGTGACCGCCTGCTGAAATCGCAGATTGAACTCCTGGACCAGCTCGTTGAGCGACTCCAGGAACGCGGCCTGCACGGTGGGCTCGAGCGCGTTGGCCAGTCGCTCGGCGACTGCGGCCGTCTCCGGACCGCCCAGCTCGCCCAGGATCACCAGACCGCTCTGAACCTTCGACAGATACTCTGACATCAACATGATGTCACTATGACATTAAACTGATGTTGCGGTCAAGTCTTTCGAGAGGTTTGGAAAAGCCCCTAATCTTCCGGGATTTGGGTCGTGAGGCAGAAGGGATGACCGGCCGGGTCGAGCATGACGACGTAACTGCCGTCTCCCGGCTGGTGGTCCGGTTGGGTTGCCCCGAAGCCAATCGCGGTCGCGGTGGCGCTCTCAAGGTCGTCGACGGCCAGGTCGAGGTGAATCTGCTTGGCGACCTCGTCGGAGGGCCAGCTGGGCGCAACGTAGTTACCTACCCGAACCGCCGTGAGCCACAGGTTCGCGAGCTTGACGGCGACGAAGTCGTCACCCGAAAAGGCGACCGCGCCGCCCAGCAGATTCGCCCAGAAGTCGGCCAGTCTCGCTGGGTCGTCAGAGTCGAGCGAGACTGAGCCGAATCGAATACCCGTCATGGCGCTGACCCTAGCGCCCCGGTGTGACAGCTAGTAGCGGTACGAGTCGGGCTTGAACGGCCCCTCGACCGGAATGCCGAGGTACTCCGCCTGGCGCTTCGTCAGAGTGGTGAGCTTGACACCAAGCGCATCGAGGTGAAGGCGTGCCACCTTCTCGTCGAGCTGCTTGGGCAGCACGTACACGTCGCGCCCGTACGCGCCGTGATTGGTGAACAGCTCGATCTGGGCCATCGTCTGGTTGGTGAAAGAGTTGCTCATCACAAAGCTCGGGTGACCGGTCGCGTTGCCCAGGTTGAGCAGACGACCCTCGGAAAGAACGATGATTGCGCGCCCGTTGGGCAAGGTCCATTTGTCGACCTGGGGCTTGATGTTCTCGCGCACCACACCCTTGAGGGCCACCAGGCCGGCCATGTCGATCTCATTATCGAAGTGCCCGATGTTGCCGAGGGTGGCGAGATGCTTCATGGACTGCATGTGCTCGACCGTGACGATGTCGCGGTTGCCGGTCGCGGTGATCACCAGGTCGGCAATGGGCAGGGCCTCCTCCAACGTCGTCACCTGGAAGCCGTCCATCGCCGCCTGCAGCGCGCAGATGGGATCGATCTCGGTGACGATGACGCGCGCGCCCTGACCGCGTAGTGACTCCGAACACCCCTTGCCCACGTCGCCGTAACCACACACCACCGCGACCTTGCCGCCAATCAGGTTGTCGGTCGCGCGGTTGAGGCCGTCGATTAGTGAGTGGCGGCAGCCGTATTTATTGTCGAACTTCGACTTGGTGACCGCGTCGTTGACGTTGATGGCCGGGAAGAGGAGGACGCCGCCGCGCGCCATCTCGTGCAGGCGGTGCACGCCGGTAGTGGTCTCTTCCGAGACGCCGACGATGTCGCGGGCCATTGGTTCGAAGACCGGTTGGCCAGCGCTCACGATCCGTTCCAGCACGCTCAAGATGACTCGGTACTCCTCGGAGTCGGCGCTCTCAGGCGCGGGCACAAAGCCGGCCCGCTCGAACTCGAGCCCCTTGTGTACCAACAAAGTCGCGTCGCCCCCGTCGTCGAGGATCATCGTCGGTCCGTCGTGGTCGGGCCAGCGCAGCAACTGCTCGGTACACCACCAGTACTCCTCGAGGCTCTCGCCCTTCCACGCGAAGACGGGGACACCGGACGGCGACTCCGGTGTGCCCTCGGGTCCGACCACCACCGCGGCCGCGGCGTGGTCTTGGGTGGAGAAGATGTTGCAGCTCGCCCAGCGCACATCGGCGCCGAGCGCGACCAGGGTCTCGATCAGGACCGCCGTCTGGATAGTCATGTGCAGTGAACCGGAGATACGTGCGCCGGCGAGGGGCTGGGAGCCACCGAATTCGGCACGCATGGCCATCAGGCCGGGCATTTCGTGTTCGGCTAGGACGATCTCGCGGCGGCCGAAGGCGGCCAGCGAGAGGTCAGCAACTTTGAAGTCGAGGTCGGCAGAGGTCATGGTGCTCCTTAAGAGTCGTGTTGTACGCCAGGCGCCGACCTCTGTCGTTCACGCCCGGCAATATGGTACCGGCTCAGACGCCGACGCGGAACTCTACGACGTCGCCCTCACGCATGACGTAGTCGCGGCCCTCGACGCGCGCCTTGCCCGCGGCCCGCAGCGCGGCGACCGAGCCCGCCGCGACGAGGTCCTCGTAGGCGACGACCTCCGCCTTGATGAAGTGCTTCTGGAAGTCGGAATGGATCACGCCAGCGGCCTCGGGTGCCGTGGCGCCGCGCCGAATCGTCCAGGCGCGCGACTCCTTCGGTCCGGCCGTGAGGAACGTCTGGAGTCCCAGCGCGGCGAAACCCACTCGCGACAGTTGGGCGAGACCGGATTCCTGCTGGCCGTACGAGCTCAGAAGCTCCAAGGCTTCGGCGTCGCCGAGCTCGGTCAACTCCGCCTCGACCTTCGCGCACAGCACGACACCGGGGGCGGGGGCCACTGACGCCAAGAGCTCGGCGTGTCGCGCGACGTCGCCAATGGTCTCCTCGTCGACGTTGAACACGTAAATGAAGGGCTTCGCGGTCAACAGATGCAGATCGGCCAGCGCAGCGGGGTCCAACTGGTCGATCACCTTGGAAATCACCATCCCCTCATTGAGGGCGTCGCGCGCCTTCTGGACCTGGACCATCGTCGCGCTCGGTCCGTGGTCGCGTTTGGCATCGCGTCCCAGTCGGGCGAGCGCCTTGTCCACGGTCTGCAGATCGGCCAGGATGAGCTCGGTCTCCACGGTAGCGACGTCGCCGGCGGGGTCGATCTTGCCGTCGACATGGATCACGTCATCGTCGTGAAAGACCCTCACGACCTCGCAGATCGCGTCAGCCTCACGAATCGCCGCCAGAAACTGATTGCCCAATCCCTCGCCCTCCGAGGCGCCACGGACGATTCCCGCGATGTCGACGAAGGTGACCGAGGCCGGCACCACCTTCTCGGAGTCGAAGAGTCCCGCCAGGACGTCGAGGCGAGGGTCGGGCACGGCGACAACGCCTACGTTGGGCTCGATGGTGGCGAAGGGATAGTTGGCCGCCAGCACGTGATTGTGGGTCAGGGCGTTGAAAACCGTGGACTTGCCGACGTTGGGTAGTCCGACGATGCCGATGGAGAGGGCCATTGCGGAGTCGAGGCTAGTTCAGGCGTTACCAGCATTCTGCAGTAGATCTCAGCACTCCATTACGCCGGCTTCACGTTGAGTCACTAGATATTGGACAATGAACGAACAAGGAGCAAGGTCCATGAGTCGGCGTCGGGTGGCGAGTTCCTGGATTGTGACAGTCGCAATCACCTTGGTCGTCTCATCAGGCATTGTCGCCAT
>Ga0307372_10010217_pt1 | contig 12757 bp, 12 predicted proteins | sample OX1MG_FD_202533 | JGI IMG/M metagenome (GOLD analysis project Ga0307372, IMG submission 202533) | Soil microbial communities from Risofladan, Vaasa, Finland - OX-1 | ecosystem: Environmental > Terrestrial > Soil > Coastal area > Acid sulfate soil | place: Finland: Risofladan, Vaasa | collected...
CTTCCTCAGCCCCGGCGCCCGCCTCCGCCTGTCCCGGCTGGGGCAGGTAGCGCAGATCGAACGCGGCGTCGACCGGAATCCGGAACGGCTCCAGGCATCGACTGCACTTCAGCTCGATCGTCGCCGTCGTCCGGCCGACGAGACGATAGTGGACGCCGTCCTTGTCCAGATCGAACGTCAGATCGACCGGGCCCACCACGGTGAACTCGTCCTGGCTGGCGTCGAACGCCGCCGGCTCGTATACGCGGGAGAAGTGTTCGTGCGCCCGCGCGCCTCGTATCGTTCGCAGATTCAGGAGCATCGGCCATCGGACTGCCCGGAATTCCGCCCGCGGGCAGACCCATGAGTATACCACTATCACGGGCCGGCCCAGCATCCGGGCGTCAATCCGTCAATCCCAGCGGGCCGCTTCCAGCAGCCCCACCCATGGTTTCGGGACGAACAGTTGCTCGAACAGCCGGACGGCGTACCGATCGGTCATCCCGGCCACGAAGTCGCAGGCCGCAGTGTCGAGCCCGTCGGCCTCGACCGTCGGCCCATCCAGGAACTCGTCCGGCCGTTCGCGGACCTTCTCCCACAGCCCGCCCAGGATGCCGGTCGCCTTGCGGAACTCGACCGTGGACACCTCGTTCTCGTAGACCGCCTCGAACAGGAACTCGCGGAGGGCCAGCGTGGCCTCGAGGACGTCGCCGCCCATCCGGATCTCGGTCAGATCGCCCCGGAGCGTCTCGGTGACCACGTCTTTCACCATCGTGGCAATCCGCGCCGACGGCGTGTCCCCGAGCCGCCGGACGGGCGCCTGCGGGAGGTCGGCCGGCCGGAACAGCCCGGCCCGCACGGCGTCGTCGATGTCGTGGTTCACGTACGCGATCAGATCGGCCACCCGGGCAATCTGCCCCTCCAGCGTCGCCGCCCGCTTGTCGGGCGGCACCCCGACCGGGGCCCCCGACTTCCCCTTCGAATGCTTCGCGATGCCGTCGCGCACTTCCCAGGTGAGGTTCAGCCCGTGGCGATCGTTCTCCAGGACGTCGACGATGCGGAGGCTCTGCTCGTAGTGATTGAACCCGCCCGGCACGAGGTCCTGCAGCACCCGCTCGCCGGCGTGACCGAACGGCGTATGGCCGAGATCGTGGCCGAGCGCGATCGCCTCGGTCAGTTCCTCGTGCAGGCGCAGCACCTTGGCGATGGTGCGCGCAATCTGCGAAACCTCGAGCGTGTGCGTCAGGCGCGTGCGGTAGTGATCGCCGGTCGGCGCGAAGAAGACCTGCGTCTTGTGCTTCAGCCGCCGGAACGCCTTGCAGTGGATGATCCGGTCGCGGTCGTGCTGAAACGCCGGGCGGACGTCATCCTCCGTCTCGGGCCGAAGCCGTCCCCGGGTGCCGGCGCTCAGCGCCGCCTGGGGCGCCAGAATCTGACGTTCGCGCTGCTCGAGCTCTTCGCGGATGGTCAAGGGGACCTTCTTCAATTCTCTAATTCTTCAATTCTTCAATCCGTCATCGATGCCAGAAACCCCGTCCCGTGGGCGAGCGGCGCGACGCCGAACAGGGCCGCCAGCGTCTGCCCCAGATCAGCGAAGGTCGCCCGCGTTCCGAGATCCACGCCGGCCCGCACCCGCGCGCCGGTCGCCAGCAGCGGCACGTACTCGCGGGTGTGATCCGTGCCGGGCGTCGTCGGATCGTTCCCGTGATCGGCCGTCACGACCAGCAGGTCGTCCTGGCGCAGCCGCGGCAGCAGCGCCTCGAGCCGGTCGTCGAACCGCTCCAGATTGGCCGCATAGCCGGCCACGTCGTTGCGGTGTCCGTAGACCGTATCAAAATCGACGAGGTTCGCAAAGATCAGTCCGTCGGTCCCCCCGGAAACGTGCCGCAGCACCTCGTCCATTCCCTGCTCGTCGTTGCGGGTGTGGATGGCGTGCGAGATGCCGCGGCCGGCGAACAAATCCTCGATTTTCCCGATGGCCGTCACCGGCACCCCGGCCTCCGTCAGCCGGTCGAGCAGCGTGCCGGCGGGCGGCGGCACGGCGAAGTCGCGCCGGGCCGCCGTGCGGTGGTATGCGCCGGGCCCGCCGACGAACGGCCTGGCAATCACCCGGCCGACGCCGAGCTCGCCGGTCGCCATCTCGTAGGCGATCGCGCACAGGCGATACAGCTCGTCGACCGGAATCACCGCCTCGTGCGCGGCGATCTGCAGCACGCTGTCGGCCGACGTGTAGACGATCGGCGCGCCGGTGCGCTCGTGCTCGGCGCCGAGGGCGTCGATGATCGCCGTCCCCGACGCCACGCAGTTCCCGAGCACCGGCCGGCCGATGCGGGCCGTGAAGTGGTCGATGAACGCCGCCGGGAAGCCGAGCGGGTAGACGCGGAACGGCCGCTCCGGCACGACCCCGGCCAGCTCCCAGTGCCCGGTGACCGAATCCTTGCCGGCCGACAGCTCGGCCATGCGCCCGACGGCCGCGCGGGGCGGATCGGGCGGCGGCGCGCCGCCGAGGGCGACCAGCCGCCCCAGCCCGAGCGCGCGGAGCGCCGGCACGCGGAGCGGCACCTGCGCGGCAACGTGCCCGAGCGTATCGGCACCGGCATCGCCGTAGGCGGCGGCATCGGGCAACGCGCCGATGCCGGCTCCATCCAGCACGATCACGACGGCACGACGGAACGGACGCATGCGGGTGCCGCGCGCACGACGCGCGCCGGACGGGACGGCCTCAGTTCTGGTGGGACGACGAGAGATAGTTGGTGACCGGTTTCGGCGTGCGGATGGCCGCGATCGCGTGCTTGAAGATCATGAAGTCGGCGCCGTTCTCCTCGACGACGACGGCGAACCGGTCGAAGTTCTTGATACGGCCCTCGAAATCCCGGCCGTCCATCATGCGCACCGTGACGATCAGCCGCTCGCGACGGGCGTAGTTGAGAAAGATATCCTGGATGTTCGGAATCGGGCCTTTCCCTTCCGAAGCGGGCGCCATCAGCACCTCTCCTGCCAGTGCGCGGCCAACGCCCGTTCGACGGCTGTGCGCGTCGCGAGCGCTTCTCCCGCACCCTGAAACCATTCTAGGTTAGGCTCTTTGCGGAACCAGATCAACTGCCGCCGCGCATAACGGCGGTTCTCCTGCACGATCAATGCGCGCGTCGACGCTTCGTCGCGCACCCCCTGCAGCTGTTCCATCACCTGGCGATAGACCAGCCCGCCGAACGGCCGGGCGGTCGCCGGCACGCCCTGCGCGAGCAGCCGCCGCACTTCGTCCACCAGCCCCCGCGCGAACTGCTCGTCCACCCGCCGGGCGACCCGCTCGGCGGTGACCGGCGCGTCGAGGCGGAGCCCGACCGGCAGGATCCGCCAGCCGTCGAGCGGCGCGACGGTCTCGGCGAAGTGCGCGGTGAGCGGCCGGCCGGTCAGGAAGAAGACCTCCAGCGCGCGCACGAGCCGCTTCGTGTCCCGCGGCTGGATCCGGCGCGCCGACGGCGGATCCACGCGGGCGACCATGCGGTGCAGAAACGGCGACCCGCGCCGGGCCGCGATCGCGTCGAGCCGCGCCCGCAGCCGGGCGTCCCGGCCGGGGCCCGGGAACAGGCCCCGCGTCAGCGCCCGGTAATACAGGCCCGTGCCGCCGACCACGATCGGGAGCCGGCCGCGTGCGTGCACGGCGCGCACCGCCGCCGCCGCCTCCTGCGCGTACCGGGCGGCCGTGTAGTCCTCCTCCGGATCGGCCACGTCGATCAGATGGTGCGGCACGCCGCGGCGGGCAGCCAGCGGCGGCTTGTCGGTGCCGATGTCGAAGCCGCGATAGACCGCCGTCGAGTCGCAGCTGACGATTTCCCCGCCGAACCGCTCCGCCAGCGCCACCCCGAGGGCGCTCTTCCCGCTGGCGGTCGGCCCGAGGATGGCCACCACCGTCGGCGCGGCCGTCAGGTCCGGAGGGCGGCCGGTCGCGTCAGGCACACCAGCCGAGCGCATACAGCGTCAGCGCGGAGAGCGCGACGAGCCACCCGAGCTGCTGCGTCCGGGTCGGCGTCATTGCGGCGGTGTCTCGTTGTAGTAGAACGTGACCGTGAAGAAGGCGTGCTCGGACGGATACGCCGCCGGCAGCGGCTGCGTCGGGTTCGACGTCAGCAGCGCGTTGAAGGCAGAGTTGTTGAACGCCTGGATGCCCGACGGCCCCACGACCTTCAGGTCCGTGATCGCGCCATTCTTGTGCACGTTGAACGTGAGCACGACGTGCCCCTTCATCGTCATCGCGGCCTGGGGAATGAACCAGTTCCGCCGAATCTGCGCGATGAACCGTCGAATCCACGGCCCGAAGTCGACGCCCTTGGTATCGAACTGAATCGCCGGCCCGAACTGCCCGCCGCCGCCCGGGTTGTCGAAATGCTCCTGCTGGACGTAGCGCTGCAGGTTATGGAGCGCGTCACCCAGCGATCCGCCCGGCGTCAGGGCCGGGCCGACCGCGGCCGGCGCCCTGGCCGGTGTCGGGTCGGAGGGCGGCGGCTGCTGCCCGAGAAGGGTCTGCGGAACCTGCAGCGGATTCTTCTGCGGCTGGTTCTCCGCCAGCTGGGCCTGCCTGGGAGGCGCGGTCGGCTGCGGCGGCTGCGTGGCGCGCCTCGGTTCCGGCGTCGGGCCCCGGCCCCTCGCGCGGGCCTCACGCTCGGCGAGGACCTTGTCGGGCGTATTCCCGTGCGTCAACGGCTGGAGCGTGAGCGGGTTCGCGTGCCGCTCCATCGTCTGCGCGAGCCGGTCCTTGTCCGACGGCGGCGCGTTCGGCTTCGGCTTCGTGGTCGTCAGATCGAGCTTCGGCTGGGTGAACACGAACTGCATCGGCGGCTGATTGGTCAGCGTCAGCGGGTGCGTGACCGGGACCGGCGCGGGCAGGAAGCGCGGCGCGAGCAAGACGAGCGCGATCAGGGCGGCATGGACCACCAGCGCCAGCAGCAGCCCGTCGTGCCAGGGAATGGCGCTCTCGATGAGCTCGTCTTCAGTACGGCGACCGTCGATGTCGAGATGCATCTAAACCCAATAATTATAGCAACTTTCGGCGACGCGGCCGTCGCCGCCAGATGACAGGCCCTGACGCCGGCGGATGACAGATCGACCCCGCCCATGAGCTCGCCGGCGAAAACGCGGCCGGGTGCGCATGAGCTCGCGACCCAGAATGCACTCTTCGTGCCCGGCCTGCCCTCCCAAATGGATACTCACGGCCCGGGACGGGCGTTTACGGGGCGACGGTTCCGCTATAGAGGTAGACGATCCCGAAGGTCAGAGGGCTCACGGCCACGTCGGCGAAACCGGCCGCCCGCAGCACGCCCGCGAAGGTCTCTGGGGGCGGAAACGCGCCGACCGACGCCGGCAGGTAGTCGTAGGCGGCCGTGTGCCGCGAGACCAGGCGGCCGATCCGGGGCAGCACGTGGCGGAAGTACCACAGGTAAAGGCTGCGGACGACCGGCGCCCGCGGCAGGCCGAATTCGAGGATCGCCAGCCGCCCGCCCGGCCGGAGCACGCGGTGGATGTCCCGGCAGGCGGCGGCCGGGTCGGCGACGTTTCTGATGCCGAACGCGATGGTGACGGCATCGACCGACGCGGCCGCGAGCGGGATCCGCATCGCGTCGCCGCGGAGCAGCCGGACGCGGCGGGCCAGTCCGGCCCGCGCCACTTTCTCCTGTCCGACGTGAAGCATGGCGGCCGCAAAATCGAGCCCGACGACGCGCGCGGCGCGGCGCGGCGCGGCGGCGGCGATCGCCAGGTCGCCGGTGCCGGTGCACAGGTCGAGCAGGGTCTCGCGCCCGGTGAGACGGAGCGAGCGGATGGCGCGCGCGCGCCAATAGCGGTCGATCCCCGCGCTCAGCAGGTGGTTGAGGAAGTCGTACCGCGCCGCGATCGCGTCGAACATGCCGGCGATGCGGGCGGGGTCCTTGGCGCGAAGCTCGTCGTCGAGTTCCATGGGGCGTGAACGGGCGTCGGGTCCGGCGATCGGAGGCGGCCGCGGGCGCACGGCCCGCCGGCCGGCCCGGAATCAGACCGAGCCGGTCCACTCCGGGTACAGGGCGTGGTCGAAGCCGAGCGCGCTCAGGATCTTGCCGGCCATGAAGTCGGCCAGATCGTCCAGCGTCTTCGGCTGCTGGTAGAACGCCGGCATCGCCGGCAGCACCATCGCGCCCGCCTCCGCGCAGAGCACCTGATTGCGGAGCTGCGGCAGACTCATCGGGGTCTCGCGCGGCACGATGACCAGGCGGCGGCGTTCCTTCAGCATGACATCGGCCGCCCGCTCGACCAGATTGCGCGACAGCCCGTGGGCCACGCCGGCCAGCGTCTTCATCGAGCAGGGGACGATGACCATCCCGCGGCTGCCGTGGCTGCCGCTGGCGATCGGCGCGCCGAGGTCGCGGTTGCTGTACACGCGGACCGTCCCGGCGCGCACGGCGTCTCCGTAGCGCTGATCGAGGTAGGCGGCGATCCGGTCGACCGCCGCCTCTTCGCCGAGTTCGTCACGCAGCAGCCGGCGGCCGAAATCGCTGACGACCAGCTCGACGTGGCAGCCGGCGGTCATCAGCGCCGCGAGCGTGCGGACGGCGTAGAGGGCGCCGCTGGCGCCGGTGATGGCGACGACCACGCTGGACGGCCGGGGCTCAGACATGCATCGACACCGCGGTCACGAGCAGGTACAGGATGCCGACGTAGCCGTTGAGATCGAAGGCCTGCTTCACGCGCGACAGATCGTCGGCCCGGACCAGCGATTGCTCGTACACGAGCAGCCCGGCCACGAGCCCCACGCCCGGCAGGTACAGCGGGCCGAGCGGCGTGACCCAGGCGAGCAGGGCGAGGCAGGCCACGGCGATGACGTGCAGGCCGCGTGAAATCCGGAGCGACACCGGGACGCCGAAGCGGACCGGAATCGACCGCAGGCCGTGCGCGCGGTCGAACGCGAGATCCTGGCAGGCGTACAGCACGTCGAACCCGCCGACCCAGGTGCCGATCGCCAGCGCGAGCAGCCACGGCGGCCAGCCGCCCCGCCCGCCGACCGCCAGCCAGCCGCCGACCGGCGCCACGGCCATCGCGAGCCCGAGGAACAGCTGCGTCCAGGTCGTGTAGCGCTTCGCGAGCGAGTACCAGAAGACGATCGCCAGCGCGACCGGCGCCAGCGCGAAGCAGAGCGGATTCAGTTCGGCAGCCGCCCAGAGGAAGACGGCGCCGGCGACGATCACGAACAGGGCCGCCTCGCGCCGCGACATCGCGCCGCGCGGCAGCTCGCGCATCGTCGTCCGCGGATTCAGCGCGTCGTGCCCGGCGTCGACCAGCCGGTTGAATCCCATGGCCGCGCTGCGCGCGGCCACCATCGCGACGAGGATCCACAACAGCGTGCCTGCCGTGATCGGATGCTCGCGCGCGGCCAGCAGCGCGCCGGTGAGGGCAAACGGCAGGGCGAAGACCGAATGACTGATCCGGACGAAGGACGCATACGTGCGCAGGCGGGCGAACAACCCGCGGGCCGCCGGCCCGCGTCCCTGTCCCTCTTCACTCATGCCGGTCCCCGCCAGGGTCTGGTCCGCGCTCACGGCTCCGTCACCTCGTCCAGCCAGCTGACTCGATCGGGGTCGATGCCCCGCACCAGGTATTCTTCCACATCCGCCGTACCGGGCGGAATCCGGACGGCAATCAGGGCCGCCGCCCTGCCCGGGGCGATCGTGCCCAGTTCGGCGTCGAAGCCGAGCGCGCGCGCCCCCTGGCGCGTGGCGCTGTCGATCAGGGCCGCCGCCGGGACGGCGGGCGCCAGCGCCCGCAGCGCCGCCAGCTCCGCGAACAGATTGAGGTCGGGCGCACTCGCCAGGCTGTCGGTGCCGACCGCCACGCGGCCGCCGGCGGCGTAGAACGCCGCCACCGGCGGATCGCCGGCGCCGGTGTAGCGGTTGCTGCGCGGACAGGTCACGATCGTGGCGCCGAGCGCCGCCAGCCTGGCCAGGTCGGCGGCGCCGGCCTGGACCCCGTGGACGACGAGCACGCGCCCGTCCAGGAACCCGGCATCGGCGAGGTACGCGACCGGGCTCACGCCGGGCGGCACCCAGCCGGGATTCCAGGAGCCGACGTCCTCGAGCAGCCGCCGCCACGCGCCGCCGCCGGTGGCGATGAACTCGACTTCCTCCGGCGACTCGGCGAGGTGCACGCTGCACGGGACGAACGGCCGCCGATCGACCGCCTGGCGGATGGCCCGGAACAGCAGCGGCGCCACGGAATACGGGGCGTGCGCCGCGAGGCTCGCGCGGACGCGGCCGGTCGCGGCGAGCGCGTCGATCGCCTCGCACGCCTCGCGGACGACCGCGTCCGGGTCGTCCGGGTGAAACCCGATCAGCTCCTTGAAGACGACGGCGCGCAGCCGGCTGGCCGCGAGCGGCGCGAAGCTGGCGAGCGTGTTGCTGATGTCGCCGACGGCGGCGGTCCCGCTCCGCCGCGCCTCCTCGATCGCCGCCTCGATGGCGCCGACGATCGCCGGCGCGCACGGGTCGATCCGCCCGCGCTGCGCGCGGATCACGTCGCGCACCCACGGCACGAACGTCGGCCGGGGCGCGATGGCGCCGCGCAGCCAGGACAGCTCGAGATGCGTGTGCGCGTTGACGAGGCCGGGCAGGACGACCGCGGCGCCGAGGTCGACTTCGCGCGTGACGCCGGCCGGCTCCGCCGGTCCGCGGCGGTGTCCCAGCGCCACGACGCGCCCCCGATCGACGACGACCCAGCCGTCCCGAATCGGCGGGTCCGCGACCGGCAGGACCCACGAAGCTTGATATCTGATCAACGGTGCTGGACGTGGCTCGCGGCTACGCGTCGGAGTGCGGCCGCTCGCGCTGCCGCCTGCCGCTCCGGCTGCGCGCGGGGTAGTTCATCAGCTCGGCCGGCACGTGATCGTCCCCGTCCCGGCGGGCGGTCGCGAGGTTGTGCATCCGCGGAATCTCCCGCTCGCGGAACATCGGCCCGCCGAGCCGCTCGTAATGCATGTTCCGCCGCTGCGGGATGAAGCCGGCATCCTCGATGTTGCGGACGATCTCGACCTCGTCCATGCAGTAGCTCGCGCCGGCCGCCCGGACGACGTTCTCCTCGATCATGACGGAGCCCATGTCGTTGGCGCCGAACGCCAGACTGAGCTGCCCGACCTTGCCGCCCTGCGTCACCCACGAGGCCTGCAGGTTGTCGAAGTTGTCGAGCACGAGGCGGGCGACGGCCAGCGTCCGGAGATAGTCGACGCCGGTCGCCTCCGCCCCGCCCAGCGCCGTGTGCGACGGCTGATAGCTCCACGTGATGAACGCCGTGAAGCCGCCCGTCTCGTCCTGCAGGTCGCGCAGCCGCAGCAGGTGGGCGATCCGCTCCTCGTCGGTCTCGACCGTCCCGTACATCATGGTCGCCGTCGTCCGCAGCCCCGCCCGGTGGGCGTGACGCATGACGTCGATCCATTCGTCCGCCGTCGCCTTGCCGTCGCAGTGCAGCAGCCGGCGCACGCGGTCGACGAGTATCTCGGCGCCGCCGCCCGGAATGCTGTCGAGCCCGGCCCGCACCAGGCGATCCACGACCTCGGCGACCGGCAGCCGCGACAGCCGCGAGAGATGAATCACCTCGGGCGGCGAGAGCGCGTGCAGGCGGAACGACGGGTACCGCTGCTTGATCGCCCGGAACAGATCCTCGTACCACGAGAGCGGCAGGTCCGGGTTGTGGCCCCCCTGCAGCAGGAGCTGGACGCCGCCGACGGCGATCGTCTCGTCAATCTTCCGGTAGATCTCGTCGAAGCCGAGCACGTAGCCGTCCGACGCGCCGACCTCGCGGTAGAACGCGCAGAACCGGCACCTCGCGACGCAGACGTTCGTGTAGTTGACGTTGCGATCGATGATGTAGGTGACGATCCGATCCGGATGCAGGCGGGCGCGGGCGGCGTCGGCCAGCCGGCCGAGGAGGTGAAGCGGCGCACCGCGATAGAGCGCCAGCGCCTCCGGCCCGCTGAGGCGCTCACCGGCCCGGGCTTTCGCCGCCAGACTGTCGATCGTCATCGTCCCCCCTGCCCGTGGCGCGCCATCGTGCCGCTCAGCCCAGCAGATCGAAGCGGCCGTTGCGCTCGACCGGCTGCTGCCCCGTCGCCTCGATGTTCCATCGCACTTCGTCGCGCGGATTGCGCCGGCCCTCCGGGACCGGACCGGCCGCCGGCGGCACGCGATCCAGGTCGTCGGCCCCGGCCGTGAGCGCGACCTGGGCCAGCTTCGGACCGTACACGAGCCAGTCGACCTGGATCGTGTCGATATTGTCGACCAGCAGCCGGGCCAGCGCAACCTGCCGGACGTCGGCGTAGCCGGTCGTCGGCTGCCCCGCCACCACCGCGCGCGGCAGCGGCTGGAACACGCGCAGCACGCCGACCTGCCGCTGCAGCGCGGCCACGTCCCGCAGCGCCCGGACGAAGCTGCCGCGCGGCTCGCCGCCGAAGGTCAGCCGCGCCACCGTCAGCCCCGACATGTTCGCCGCCTCGATCGACGCCCGGGCGTCCTGCAGGTCGTCCACCGGCGCCTCGGCCACCAGCTCGAGGCCGGCCTCGCGCAGGCGTTCCAGCAGCGCGCGCAGCGACAGGCCTTCGTCCGCCGCCAGCGCCTCGAGATCGGCCAGCGAAAAGGCGGAGACCGGCACCTCGCCCGCCCGCGCCACGAGCTGCTGGACGCGGGCCTGCGCCGACTCGAGCGTCGCCGGCGCGCCGCGCAGACACCACTCGCCCGCGTCGCCCGGCAGATCCGGGAGCGGACCGGCCAGCGACACCTCGGCCACCCGCACGAACGTCGTCTGCGTCCCGTGCCGGCGCCGGCGGGCCCGATCCGCCAGCTCGGCCAGCCCGACCAGATCCTGGGTCGAGGCGAGGTCGAGGGCATCGGCGTCCGACAGCGGATCGTCGGCGTCGAGCTTGCGCGCAATCTCGGCAAACGCGGTCATGGACGCCATCGGTGGGAACGGACGGTGAACCGGCACGGCCCGGAGCGTGTCCGGGCCTGATCGCTCCGGCCAATCATTTTACTCAATCCTCGTCCGTTCCCGCGGCCCACCGCGCCGGATTCGTCCGGCGGCCGCCGGACGGCGCTCCCGGAGACACCTGGCGGCCGGGGGACGCCGGCGACCTGGCGGCGGCCGGTTCAGCGCCGAAAGTGGCACAATAACCAGAGCGTGAAGCCTCTGGCGCCGGGGCCCCGAGACGCCGGAGACGGTCGATAGGAGGAACGCCCATGCTGATGAAACGGTCCGGCAACGGAGCGGGCGTCAGCGTCGAGGAGGGTTCCGGCCAGTTCGAGCCTTCCGCGGCGTCGGCGCGTCCAGCGCGCGATCTTGTCTCGATTCCCCCGGACCCTGCGGCCTCAGCCGATCCGCACGTCCGCACCAGCCTCGCACTGCTGCAGGGCTTGCTGGGGGATTATCCCGACCGGGATTTCAATGTTCGCTTCTGGGACGGCAGCGTGTGGGCCTCTGCGCCGGGCGTCCGGCCGCGCTTCACGCTGGTGCTCAATCACCCGGGTGCCCTGCGGCAGATGCTGGCCGGAGGGAATGAAGAGGCGCTCGGCGAAGCCTTCATCTACGGCGACTGCGACATGGAGGGCGATCTCGAACCGGCCTTCCGCGCCGGCGACTACCTGCTGAGCCGCCGCCGCAGCCTGCTCGCGCGGCTGCAGGCGGCGCGACAGATCCGGATGCTGCCGGCCGACGGCCGGCCGCGCGGAGGGTTCCAGGCGGCCGCACTCGGCGGCCGGACCCACAGCCGGCGGCGCGATCGGGACGCGGTCACGTACCATTACGATCTTTCCAACGAGTTCTTCGCGCTATGGCTCGACCGGGCCATGGTGTACTCATGTGCCTACTTCACGGATCCCGCCGAAGACATCGACACGGCCCAGGCCCGCAAACTGGACTACCTGTGCCGCAAGCTCCGCCTTCGTCCGGGCGAGCGGCTGCTCGACATCGGCTGCGGCTGGGGCGGGTTGATCCTGCACGCCGCGCGGCACTACGGGGTGCGCACGACCGGCATCACGCTCAGCGAACGGCAGGCCGAGCTGGCGCGCGCCAGGATCCATGACGCCGGGCTGGACGCGCAATGCCGCGTCGAGGTGCGCGACTACCGCGACCTGCCGCCCGACACGCTGTACGACCGGATCGTGAGCGTCGGCATGGTGGAGCACGTCGGCGCGGCGCGGCTGCCTTCGTTCTGCGCGCACGCCTGGCGGGTCCTGCGGCCCGGCGGCACGTTCCTGCTGCATGGCGTCAGCACCTCGCAGAAGGCGCTGTCGCGGCGGGGGCCCTTCGCCCGGAATTACGTCTTCCCCGATACCGAACTCGTCTCGATCGCCACGACCCTCGCGGCCGCCGAGCAGGCCGGCTTCGAAGTGCGCGACGTCGAGAGCCTGCGCGAACACTACGACCTGACGCTGCGCAGCTGGGTGCGGCAGCTCGAGGCACGCTGGACCGAGGCGCGCGCCATGGTGGGCGAAACGGCCTGCCGGGTCTGGCGCCTGTTCATGGCCGGCGCCGCGTACCGCTTCGCGGTGAACGACTACAGCCTGTATCAGACGCTGCTCGTCAAGCCGGAGGGAGGCGCCAGCCGGATCCCGCTGACGAGGGCCGACTGGTACGCGCCGCAGGCGCGCACCTAGGAGTCCGTCCGAGTAATCGCTGTGATAGTCACGGTCTCTCGTGCTGCGCGCGCAATGGAGGTCGCCGCTCTCGGCGATGGCCGCGTTGGTGTCCGGTGTGCGCCCGAGCCGGAAAAGCG
>Ga0307372_10010220_pt1 | contig 12756 bp, 8 predicted proteins | sample OX1MG_FD_202533 | JGI IMG/M metagenome (GOLD analysis project Ga0307372, IMG submission 202533) | Soil microbial communities from Risofladan, Vaasa, Finland - OX-1 | ecosystem: Environmental > Terrestrial > Soil > Coastal area > Acid sulfate soil | place: Finland: Risofladan, Vaasa | collected...
ACAAACTTCTGCTCGCGGTCTTTCTGATTGAGCCCCAGGTGTTTCTCCATCACCTGCGTGGTATTCATGGAGCAGAATTTGGGGCCGCACATGGAGCAGAACGCGGCGTCTTTGTAATACTCGTCGCCGAGCGTTTCGTCGTGCATGGAGCGCGCCATTTCGGGATCAAGCGAAAGGTCGAACTGCTTGTTCCAGTCAAAGAGGAAGCGGGCGTAGGAGAGCGCGTCATCGCGGTCGCGGGCGCCGGGCCGCTGCCGGGCGACGTCGGCGGCGTGGGCCGCAATCTTATAGGCAATGATGCCCTGCCGCACGTCGTTCTTGTTGGGCAGGCCCAGGTGTTCCTTGGGTGTCACGTAGCAGAGCATGGAAGCGCCGTGCCAGCCGATCATCGCCGCCCCGATAGCGGAGGTGATGTGGTCGTAGCCGGGCGCGATGTCAGTGACCAGCGGCCCCAGCGTATAAAACGGAGCTTCGTAGCAAAGCTCCATTTCCTTCTCCACCTGGAGCTTGATCTGGTCCATGGGAACATGCCCCGGGCCTTCGATCATCACCTGAACGTCGAATTCCCAGGCCTTTTTCGTCAACTCGCCCAGAACTTTCAGTTCCGCAAACTGCGCTTCATCGCTGGCGTCGGCCAGGCAGCCGGGCCGCAACCCGTCGCCCAGCGAAAAGGAAACGTCATACCTCTGGAAAATCCTGCAGATATCTTCAAAGTGCGTGTAAAGGAAATTCTCCTGGTTATTCTCCGCGCTCCACTGGGCCATAATGGCGCCGCCCCGGCTGACGATTCCGGTGATGCGGTGGCGCGTGAGGGGGATGAATTCCCGCAGCACGCCGGCGTGAATGGTCATGTAGTCCACGCCCTGCGCGGCCTGCTCCTCAATCACTTCCAGCATGATGGCGGGCGTCAGGTCGCGAACCTGCTTCACCCGCGAAAGCGCCTCGTAGATGGGCACCGTGCCGATGGGGATCGGGCTGTGGCGCAGGTTGGATTCACGGATCGCGTGAATATCGCCGCCGGTGGAAAGGTCCATCGCCGTATCCGCCCCGAAATGAACCGAGGCATGGAGTTTCTCAAGTTCCTCTTCAAGATTCGACGTGGTCGCGGAGTTCCCGATATTCGCGTTGATCTTGCATTTCGCCGCGATCCCGATACCCATGGGCTCGAGTTCGACGTGGCGGATGTTGGCCGGAATAATCATGCGCCCGCGCGCAACTTCGGAGCGGATCAACTCCGGCGAAAGCTTTTCGCGCTTCGCCACGTACTCCATCTCTTCCGTCACCACGCCCTGCCGGGCGTAATGCATCTGGGTTACGATGGGTCCGGTTCGCTTCTTAACCCACTCACTGCGCAATGGATGCAACATGGTGTTTTCCTCTTCTCTCAGGCTTGATAAAAAAGCCCCGGCGCAAAACGTTGGCTACTGCACGCGCGATGAACCCGGCGGAGGGGCTTCAGGAGAACCGTCATCCAGACGTTTGCGCCCCGCAAACCCGTCCTCCAGCCCATGCCAGTATTCGATGCGGTCCTCTCCGAGCTTCCAGCACAGGAGGGCTTCCTGGCCTTCAATCAAGCTGGGAAAATCGATCAAGCCTTCGTCGATATCCTTGACCTGGCAGCCCGTTTCCTGAATTTTGGCGATCGCTTCAACAATTCTGGCTGAAGCCTGATCGTGTTCAGTTTTCTTCTGCACGAGGTCCGGGTAGGACGGATACGATCCGCCGAGGACCATGATTCGCGACGCCGCCTGGGTCAACTCAACCTGCGCGGCGTCCAGGGTCTTTTTATGCTCCTGCGCCACCTTAAGATATTCTTCTATTTGCGGCAAAAGTTGTTCCGCCTCATGGCGGTTGAAATACTTGCTGGCCATAACGATGATATCCAAACGCGCGTCAGCGAAATCGGCGATGAATATTTCTTTGCTTTCTCCTTGCTCCCTCATGATTGCCGACACCCCCTCTGATGTTCGAGGGCGGCTCAACCCTGTCGGGCCTCACACAATCTCCAGCATTCGATCAAGCGCCAGGTGCGCCCAGCGCCGGGTTTCTTCGTCCACCTGGACCCGGTTCACCACCTGCCCGGCCACCAGGCTCTCCAGCACCCAGCACAGGTGCTGCGGCGAGATGCGGTACATCGTGCTGCACAGGCATCCGCAATCGTCCAGCGAGATCACCATCCGGTCGGGATGCTCCTGGGCCAGCCGCTGGATCAGATGAATTTCCGTTCCCACGGCAAACCGGCTTCCCGGCCCGCCCTCCGCGATCTTTTTGATAATGAATTCCGTCGATCCCACCGCGTCCGCCAGTTCGCAAACATCCCAGCTGCACTCCGGGTGAACCACAATTTGAATGCCAGGATACTCTTTCCGCGCCCGCTCCACGTGCTGCGGCAGGAATCGCTGGTGAACCGAACAGTTCCCTTTCCACAAAATCACGCGCGCGCCTCGGACCTGGTCTTCGGTCAGCCCGCCCAGTTCCTCATGCGGATTCCAGACCGCCATTTCATCCAGAGGAATCCCCATGCGGTAGGCGGTGTTTCTTCCCAGGTGCTCGTCGGGGATAAAAAGTCCCTTCTCGCCGCGCCCAAGCGCCCACTCCATAATCTTGCGGGCGTTGGAGGACGTGCATACCGCGCCGCCGTGCCGGCCGACAAAAGCTTTGATCGCCGCGGTGGAATTGATATAGGTGACGGGAACAACCTGGCCCTTCACCCTGGCGGTAATTTCTTCCCAACACACCTCAACCTGATCCAGGTTGGCCATATCCGCCATCGAGCAGCCCGCGTTCAAGTCAGGAAGAATCACCACCTGGTGGTCATCGCGGAGGATGTCCGCGCTTTCGGCCATGAAATGAACGCCGCAGAACACGATATACTCCGCCTCTTTGCGGCTGGCGGCCAGCCGGGAAAGCTTGAGGGAGTCGCCGCGATAATCCGCGAACCTGACGACTTCGTCCCGCTGATAATGGTGTCCGAGGATGACCACGCGTGAACCCAGCGCAGCCTTGGCATGGGTGATGCGATCGCCCAGGTCCTGCTCGGACAATTCGACATAAAGGTCCGGTAAAAGACTCAAAGTGCTGGTTGCCATAGGAAACCCGTCAGTCTGTTATTTTAACACCCCGTGAGCCTTGAGTGAGCATACGCGGAATAAGATGCGAATGGATTCGCGGACGTGGCCCATCCTCCTCTAAAATGTCCGCCCGCTCTGCCTGGCGTCGCACCAGCGACCGCTGGCTGCTACCGGCTGGAATGGCGGCCCTGCTCACCCTCCAATGTATACCATGGTCCGCGAGGGCTGAACGAAATCCGGTTCGTTGATCCGATGGCCGCGCTCTTTCTGGTCAACAGCAAACCGGACCAATTCCTCGATCGCGGAGTCCCCGGCACCGCTGCGAAGCAAACCCGCCACATCATGCTCATCGAGCGAGAACAGGCAGGTGCGAAGCTTGCCGTCGGCGGTCAGGCGAATGCGGCTGCACTGCCCACAGAAAGGAATCGAAACGGGAGCGACCATGCCAATTTCGCCCTTTCCGTCCTTAAACCTGTAGCGCAGGGCGGTTTCACTGGCTTCGTCGCGTTGAAACTCGGCCAGCGGGTAAACAGGATGGATCGTCTCAAATATCTCGCGTGCCGTGACCACCAGTGAGCGCTTCCAGGCGTGATCGGCATCCAGCGGCATGAATTCGATAAACCGGACGATCACGTTCTTCGTCCGGGCCAGCTCCGCAAAGCCCAGGATTTCGCTTTCGTTGAATCCGCGGACCAATACCACATTCACCTTCACGGGATTCAGTCCTGCGTCCACCGCGGCATCCACGCCCTGCAGCACGCGCTCAAAAGAACCGGGAGTGCGCGTGATGGCGGCGAACTTGTCCGGATGCGACGAGTCCATGCTGACGTTCACGCGGCGCAAACCCGCGCGGGCCAGGTCCGCGGCCATCTCCGCCAGAAGATAACCGTTGGTGGTCAGCGCCAGGTCCTCGATGCCCTCAATCTGTTTCAGACCTGAAAGGAAATCAAGGATGCCGGGCCGCAGCAGGGGCTCGCCGCCGGTCACGCGAACCTTCCGGATTCCGAGGCCGGCCATGATGCGCGACAAACGCAGAAACTCGTCCCAATCGAGCAGGTTGCGGTGAGGGAAATAATTCTTAGGATCGGCCGACTTGCAGTAAACGCACCGGAAGTTACAGCGGTCCGTCACCGAAATTCTCAAGTCATGGATGGCGCGGCCGTAGCTGTCTTTGAGCATGGGTTTCCGCCAAAAGTCTTTGTCGAAAGCTCTTCCGGGTGGCTCCGGGACCCCAGGGGTCCGGCTGAGTCTAGCCTACAACAATAAAAACGCCTACCCGTATTCGGCGTAGGCCTGTTCCCCTTTCCAAATACGGGAGGCACTCGGATTTCTCCGGGTACCCTGCCGGCCTTCGGGGCATGGATTGTTGGATGCTCTTTAGCTCCCAAAGGCTCGGAGAACACTCTTATCGTACTTCAACTTCGAGGCAGGAGCAAGGCAAGGTCACGCTCACTACCCAGAAGGATCAAAGCTTCACAGGACGGCCGTTCGATCTCTAAGGTACTGGATCGAAAGCTGGGAATGCACCATCGATTTTGGTGATCTGGATCGGCTTGGTCGGCATGCCAAGGCCATCCAGTCGCATCACGAAAATACGGCGAACGCACCCTTGCGGCGGCAGTTCCCTTCCTCCCGCAACTCCTGCGGCACAGGGCGCCCAGGACGCACGACAGTAAAACGTGATCTCCTTTCCGTCGGGCGACCACGAGGGATCAGCACACTGCCAATTAGGGTCCGTTGTAAGCTGGCGCATATGCGAGCCGTCCGTACGCATCAGGAAAATCTGGTCCTCCTTGCTTGTGCGGGGCCCGGCATGGACAACTTTGAAGGCAGCGAATGCAATCAGCCTCCCGTCAGGCGACCATGCTGGCGAGCCAGCATCGAGACTGGGGTTGGTAAGCTGGACTTCATGCGAACCGTCAGAGTTGCCAACATCCATCACCCAGTGGTTTCCTGCAACTCTCCTTGAAAACGCCAGTTTCCCGCCGTCCGGACTCCAGGCCGGCGTCAAGGCATTTGGGTACAGAAGGCGAGGCTTGCCGTGGCCGTTCGCTGGAATCAGATACGTGTCGAAATTATAGGCCACCGCAAGAGTCTTGCCATCCGGCGACCACGCGGCACTAAATAAAGCGCCGGTGAACCGGCGGAACAGGTGCGCATGCGCGCCGTCGCTGTCCATTTCATAAAGCTCAACGGGGTCGTGGGATGCGTAGGTACCAGGACCCCGCGGTTCGCCCGGAACGAAATTATCATGCACGAAAAGAATGTGACGGCCGTCCGGCGACCAGCTTGGATCGTGGCTGTGGCCGTCGTGCGTCAGAGCCTTGAGGTGGCGTCCATCCGCGTCAACAGAGTAAATATCCAAAGGCGGCCACGGTGCGCTGTTGTCCGGAGCATGCTCAAAGACGATTTGCCCGCTCTGTCTCGGCGGCGGGGAGGCACCAGCAAACATCACGAACCCGATGCAAACGAGTACCGGCAACAGCAACCAGGCTTTTCGAGGAGAGTCCATCGCTGAATGCACTATACCTCCAGGTTCGCGGGACGGACGTAAAGTGATCTACCCCGACTAATTCCGTGTGGCCAATCGCTGGCCGTCGCAGGGCAAGCGGATGAACACATCTTCGCAGGTTTCATGCCCTCCATCTCTGGCCTAAACAAAAAAGGCCGCCCGTCATCTTCTGAGCAGGCGGCCTTTTCAACCTCAACTCCCCACGGGAAAACTAAACAGAAACCTTTTCGGTGTCCTTGCTTTGCTCGGAGTTTCCGATCTGCACCAGATCAACCTTGGGCTTCTTGAGGACCAGCTCTTCATAGACCGCCCGAGCCTGTTTGGCTTCGTAATCGGCCTTGCGCCGGGCGCGTTCTTCTTCGGCCGCTGTCATGGGGATGTCATGCTCGCGTTCGCGAACCCGGGCAGCGTCCTCCGCGTTGATGGTCAGCGAGTGGTTGAAGTCGCCCAGCTTGACTTCCTTGCCGGCGGCATAAATCTCGTGCTTGCCGTGGGTCTTGTACCACTCGGCGACGGTCGCGTTCTTGTGCATGTTTTCGATGATATTCCGCCATCCGATTCCCGTGTTGTAGGCGCAGAAGGAGATTTCACCCTGCTGCGTCGCGTAAGGAATGATGCACATTTCGGTGCGGCGGAAATCATAGTTAAACAGGTCCTGGAACCACATCCCGGCAATAAACAGGAAATTCCAGGGGTCCGCGCGCCGTTTCATCGTATCCTCCAGCGTGCGGTTGGGGTTGGAAGCTCCGTAAACCTTGTCCGCTCGCTTTTCGCCGCTCAGCGCGAACGATTTGTCGAACTTCTTCAGAATGTCAACCAGGGCCAGGCTGGGCGGCGCGCCAAACGGGTTGTAATTCTTCAGCAGCGCCAGACCCATCATCAAGTTTGAAAACCACTTGCCGCGGCCGGCATCGGTGATTTTCTGCATGTCCTTGACCAGTCCGGGGATATTCAGGAATTGCGGCACCGGCGCCCATTCCTTGTTTTCCTTGTTGACCATCAGAGCGGTCCCAACCCCGCAATTGGGATGGCAGCCGCAGCTGACCTGCCCCCACTGCGCTTCCGGGCCGTGAACCAGATCGGCAAAATCGGCGAACGCACCCATCAGCGAGAGCGGGAACCAGTCGCGGGTCGGCTCCGTAATGCCAACCTGCTTCTTGACGTCCGCAGCCATGTGCGACAACGTGTAGCGCTGCCGGCTGCGCCGCTCCGGGGTGATGTCTTCATCGCGCCCCGTGAACGAAACCGGCTGGAAAGCGATGAAGGCGATCTTCTTGGGATTCTCGCGGGCAAAGTTGATGATCGGGCCCACCTGGTCGTTGTTGACTCCGTTCACCAGCGTGGTCACCAGAATGATCTCGATCCCCGCGTCGTGCATGTTGTTAATGGCTTTCAGCTTGACGTCAAAAAGGTTACCCACCTGTCGGTGGCCGTTGGCGTCGTTGCCGATGCCGTCAAACTGCAGGTAGGCATACCGCAGCCCGGCCTCAAACGCCTGCCGGCAAAACTCCTTGCTCTTGGCAAACTCAATGCCGTTGGTGGCCGCCTGAACGCTGTTGAACCCAATCTTCCGGGCATAACGAACGGCGTCAATAAAATAGGGCGACATGGTGGGCTCGCCGCCTGAAAACTGCACGGACATCTGCCGCCGCGGCTTGATCTTGGTCGCGTTGTCAAGAATCTCCGTGATGTCTTCCCATTTCAGCTCGTGGACGAAGCCAACCTGGTTGGCGTCCATAAAGCAGGGATCGCACATCATGTTGCAACGGTTGGTCAGGTCCACGGTCAGCACGGAGCCGCGCCCGTGCTTGATGGTGCTGGACCCATGATTGTGCAGGTCCTTGTCGTTGTGGGCCCGGATGTCGCGTCCCGGAAAGTTCTGCTCAATCCACTGCAGAAAGTTCACGTCGAGCGCCATGATGTCTTCGTAGTGGCCGTGAATCGGGCAATCCTTGGTCATCCACACCTGGCCGTCCCGCTCAATGATCTGCGCCTTGATTTCACCCACTTTGGTGTTCAGCAGATCGTGCCAGTCTTTTTCGCCCGAGATGATGGCTTCGCGCGCTTCTTTCACGCAGCCCGGACAAAGCGAATCGGTTTCCCGCGGCCAGCCCAGTTTGGGCTTGGTTTTCTGCCAGGATTTCAGCAGCGGCTTGTCGGACCAGTTGGGCGTAAACGCCGGGCTGGGTTTGTATTTGTTGAAAAACTGAATGGAATCAAACACCATGCCGGCGGTCCCGGTGACCGCACGGTCGAAATACTTCATGGCTCGCTGACCTCGAAAACGTGGCATAATTCGGTACTCCTCTTCGTTGGAATAACCACCCGCCTCCAGGAGGAGGGCGTTACGTTCCTCGCACGCTGCGCGAGGTCATCCAGCCGCAAACTTCATGCCTGCAGGCCGGAACATCTCCCGCAACAAAACTCGTTGCCGTAAAAAGGCTGTTTTGAAAGCTTGTCTTCCCGTAATCGCTTAGGGCTCCGGCCCTTTAATAAGACCTACGCGCAAGTTCGATTGTTTCAGCCTACTCGATGCTCAACAACCCTCGATTCGGTCCCAACACAATCTGCGCTTCCAAATACACCTCTGACATGGTGAATTCTATGAAACATCCGCCTGATCCTTAAGCACTTTACGCCGAACTGCGGCTATACGGGGTTGGATGGCCATAAAAACCACCTGAATGGGAACGCCAAATCCCCCTTGAAATTCAACACTTTGGCCCTGAATTGCCCGCGAACCGGAGCTGACATCGAGCTGCGGCTGTGCACGCTCAACGGCATTCCCTAAACCAGGTATCGGGCTTGCGTGGGGCTGAAACACTTCCGCCGCGTTCGCTGCGTTATGATGGATAAGAAATGCCGCTCCACCTGCTGCTGAAAAAAAAGGCGCTTGAAATCGGCTTTGACATGGCCGGCATCGCTCCCGTGGAAGTCTGGAAAGACCTCGAGTTCGCCCGCAAGTGGGTCGAGCAGGGATGCGGCGGCGAGATGCGCTATCTCGAAAATCCCAAGCGGCACGACCCTCGCCGGGTTCTCGCTTCCGCCCGGTCCGTGGTTTGCGTGGGCCTTGTCTATAACGCGCCGTTTCCCTATTCAACCGAGGTGGCTGCGAATTCCCGGTCGGCAAAGGACCGGCCACGATCCGGGCGGCAGGATGAGCAACCGGTTCCCCGCGCCTGGATCTCCCGCTACGCCTGGGGACGGGATTACCACGAAATCCTGCGCGCCAAGCTGGAACGTTTGAGAAAGGTGATAGAAAATCTTGCGCCCGGCACGGAAACGCGCGTCTACGTGGACACCGGGCCGGTGGTCGAGCGGGCCTTCGCACGCTATTCCGGCATCGGATGGACGGGCAAGAACACCTGCCTGATCAATCCTTCAAAAGGTTCCTGGTTTTTCCTCGGCGTCATTCTGACCAGCCTGGAGCTTGAGCCCGGCCTGCCCGCCGCTGACCGCTGCGGTTCCTGCACGCGCTGCCTCGACGCCTGCCCCACCGGAGCGCTGACCCGGCCCTACGTGATGGACGCTTCCCGCTGCATCGCCTATTTCAACATCGAGCTGAAAGGGTCCATCCCGGAACTGTATCGCGCGCCCATCGGCTCCAACCTCTATGGCTGCGACATCTGCCAGGACGTCTGCCCGTGGAACAGAAGGCAGGGGCCAGAAGTCAGAAGTCAAAACAGGGCAGTCAGCCATCAGGTATCAGCGTCCTGTCCTCAGCCTATTGAGAAGGGATTTGGCCGCGCCGGCGCAGCCACCACCACCTTGCCCGAATTCCAGCCCATCGAGATAACTTTGACGGCTTCCTCTGAGGATCGCGGACCCGTCACCGGGGACACTGCTCCCGGACCCAAAGCTTCCTCCGATGCCGGGCCGCGCAAGGAAACAGCTCCGTCACCGGTCACGAGGTTTTCGCTGTTCCATCCTCCCCTCGATGCGCTGGCGCAGATGAGCGAAGAAGACTTTCGCCGGGCCTTCGCGCGTTCACCCATCAAGCGACCCAAATACCGTGGCTGGCTGCGCAACCTCTGCGTGGTGATGGGCAATTCCGGCGACCGCCGTTTCCTCCCCAAACTCGAAGAACTGTCGCAGCACGACGATCCCATCATCCGCGAGCACGCCACGTGGGCCTTGCAGCAACTCAAGAACCAGCCCAAACCGAAGAAGCCGCACACCAGCGCCATCTAATGGCTCGCAGCGCACGTTCCAGGCAAGGGTCAGCTCCGCAGAAGCGACAGAGGGCGGCGCGCATATTCCTCTTGACAATAGTCGTCATCACGACTATATTAACCCTATGGCACAAGGACTGAGGGCCGAGATCAAGCAGAAAGCGCCGTTCGCAAGCGTCGAGCAGGAAGTCTATCTCAACCTGCTGCGCACAGGCGAAACGCTCTCCCGCGACGTGGAAAACCTGCTGCGGGCGTCGGACCTTTCGGGAACCCAGTACAACGTTCTGCGAATCCTGCGCGGCGCGGGGAAGGACGGGCTCACCTGCAGCGAGGCGGGCGAGCGCATGGTGACGCACGATCCCGACATCACCCGCCTGCTGGACCGGCTGGAAAAACGGAAGCTGATTACGCGCTCCCGCGACACCCGCGACCGGCGCGTCGTCAAGACGCGAATTACCCCGCAGGGACTGCGGCTCCTCGGCACATTGGATAAGCCGGTCGCCGATCTCCACCGCGGTCTTTTCCATCATATGACCGGGCGGGACCTTAAAAAGCTCTCCTCGCTGCTCGAAAAGGTGCGGGCGCGCGAGGGGTGATCTTTTTCTTGCCCATATATGTGTTGTAACGATATTCGTTGTAAGACATCTTAACTCCCAGGAGGCGCAACATGGCACAGACTCAACAAGCTCCGGCAGTAAAGCCGGGAACATGGAATATCGATCCGGCCCATTCGAACGCGCAGTTTTCCGTCCGTCACCTGATGATTTCGAATGTTAAGGGCGAGTTCACGCGGGTGAACGGGCAGGTCCAATTTGACCCGGACAGGCCCGAAAGCCTGTTCGCGGATGCGACCCTCGACGTGAGCACCATCAACACGCGGGAACCCGACCGCGACAAGCACCTGAAGAGCGCGGACTTCTTCGACGTTACGAATTTTCCAACCATCACCTTCAAATCTCGGCGGGCGGAAAAGGGTCCGGGCGGGATGAAATTGACCGGCAACCTGACCATCCGCGGCACCACGCGCGAGGTCACGCTGGAGGTTGAGGGGCCAACCCCGCCGATGAAAGATCCGTGGGGTTTCACCCGCGTGGGCGCTTCGGCGACCACCAAGATCAACCGCAAGGATTTCGGCCTCACCTGGAACCAGGCGCTCGAAACCGGCGGCGTTCTGGTGGGCGACGAAATCAAGATCACCGTCGATGTGGAACTGGTGGCGCAAGCGGAAGATAACAAGTAACCGCCCCGGCCGTGGCAGCCTACCTTTCCGAGGAGCCCATTCGCCTCGCTCGGCGTACACTGTGCGCCGTGTGTCAATCTGGAATCGGGTCTGTTGCTGGTGAGAGCGTTCCGGGCGGGCTAAGCCTTCTTCAGCCCGTTCGGAACCATCGGCATGGAGCGCAGGCGTTTGCCGGTAGCGTTGAAGATGGCGTTGCCGATGGCGGGCGCGAGGCCGCAGATGGGCGTTTCACCGGCGCCGGCGGAGGGTTGATCTTTGTGGTCGATCAGGACGGGCTGAATTTCCGGAACGTCGCTGAAGCGCGGAACGCGGTACTGGGTGAACGTCCCGTTGGTGATGCGGCCGTCCTCGAACTGGATGGCCTCAAACAGCGCACCGCCCAGGCCCATGATGTTGGCGCCCACAATCTGGTTTTGCAGGCCATTGGGATTGACCACGGCGCCGCAATCAAACGCGGTGGTCACGCGCACCACGCGGACTTCGCCATGGTCCACTTCAACCTCGACGCAGGTACCCACGTAGCCGCCCTTCTCGACCCCGCCGCCGATTCCAAAACCGTGTCCCTTTGAAGCCTTGCGGTCTTTCCACCTAAAGACGTCGGCTGCGGCCGTAAAGGCAAATTTCAGCCGCTGATTCTTCAGGTTTTTCAGCCGGAATTCCAGCGGGTCCATCTTGGCCCGGTGCGCCAGCTCGTCCATGTGGGACTCCCGCGCAAAGTGGTTGGCGGTGGCGGCGAGCGCCCGGTAGGAGCCCTGCCGCAGCGGCGCCTGCACGGGATGAAACTGGATATGCTGGTTGGGAACATCGTAAGGCGTGCGGATGGCCGAAGCGCCCGAGTTATAGTTGTGGAACTCCCAGGCCGTCAGCAGCCCGGCGGAACTGATGCCGCTGCTGATTTCAATCACCCCGGCAGGGCGGAAATACGCCCAGGTAAATTCTTCCTCGCGCGTCCAGACCAGCTTGACGGGTTTCGCGGCCGCGCGCGCCAACCGCGCCGCCTCAATCGCCGCCTCGCCCGTATGCTTGCCGCCATAAGCCCCGCCCGTGTCGGGCAGAATGACACGCACGTTGTTTTTGGAAAGGTGAAACGCTTCTTGCAGCTGCCCCTGAACCCCGAACGGCCTTTGCGAACCGGTCCAAACGGTCAGCTTGCCGTTGTTCCATTCCGCCACGGCGGCGCGCGGCTCAAGCGGCGCATGCTGAATATAGGCGATGGTGTAGGTGGCTTTCAGCCGATGTCTGGCGGCGGCCAGTCCGTCTTTCATGGACCCGGCCTCGTATTCCCCCCGGCCTCCGGGCTCGGCGTGGGTTTTCAGATATTCAAAAAGTTCCGCGCTCGAAGGCTGCTGGGTGGTTTTCCATTGAACCTGGATCGCTTCCGCTGCGCGCTTCGCTTCAAATTCGCCGGGCGCAACGACTCCCACAAAATCGCCGTCGTGCACCACCGTAACGCCAGGCATGGCCTGGGCTTTGCTGGCATCGAGTGAAGCGAGCGTCGCGCCAAAGGCGGACGGACGGACCATTTTCCCGAACATCATGCCCGGGCGCCGAATGTCGGAAGGAAACTGGTGCTCGCCGGTCACAAACGCCCGGCCGTTGACCTTGCGAAGGGGAGTTCCGGCCACGGTCCATTGGCTCGCGGGAGCCAGCGTATCGTTTCCAACCATCGCCCGGGCCAGCGTCTGTCCCTGGGCAAGCTCGGCGTACTCCACCGTGCGGCTGCCGCTGTGTTCCCGGACTTTGCCGTCTGCGGCAAAAAGC
>Ga0307372_10010221_pt1 | contig 12754 bp, 13 predicted proteins | sample OX1MG_FD_202533 | JGI IMG/M metagenome (GOLD analysis project Ga0307372, IMG submission 202533) | Soil microbial communities from Risofladan, Vaasa, Finland - OX-1 | ecosystem: Environmental > Terrestrial > Soil > Coastal area > Acid sulfate soil | place: Finland: Risofladan, Vaasa | collected...
TTTGCGGCACGCTTGACCAATGCCGCGGCTACAAATTTTCTCTAGTTGCGCCCGTAGCTCAGCTGGATAGAGCGTCTGGCTACGAACCAGAAGGTCGGGAGTTCGAATCTCTCCGGGCGCACCACTTAAATAGCTGGCACCCCAACGAGTTCCGAATCTCGCATTTCTGGTTCCTTCTCCGATTTGGGAACATTTGGGAACAGAACCACGGTTTCGAGTCTTTTCATGGCGTCCCTCTGCCATCCGGGAAGCACATGCGTGTACCCGAGCGTAGTTTGTAAGTCGGAATGTCCCAAAATCGCTTGCGCCACGCGAAGCGGCTCATGCTCGTGCAATAGAGTCGCACTCGTATGACGCAAATCGTGCCAGCCCACCTTCGGAAGCCCGAGCCTTTCACAAGCCGGATGGATTATCCGCTTGAGAATATTCTCGGGACGTAACACAGTTCCTTTTTGCGTGGCAAACACCAAATTATTCGCAGTCGCATTCTTTTCTCGTAGGCGAAGAAAGCTTGCTTCGAGAGCTTCGCCCATCGCGATTTTGCGAACGCTACTGCGCGTCTTTGGCACGCTAAACTGACCCTCGTACACGGCTTCGCGCACGTTGATCAGTTTTCGTTCGAAATCTACCGTACCCCAACGCAGCGCGAATAGCTCTCCCCGGCGTAATCCGGTTAACACCGCAATTAAAACCATGCTCTTGCATGGCTCGGGCAATGCATCGGTCAAAAGGCGGATTTGTTCCGGGCTTAAAGCAGTTCGTTCTTGTCGGACATACTGTGCAGATATTCGAACGCGAGTCGCCGGGTTTTCTTGAACATATCCCCATTCCATCGCCGTGGTGAAAACCTTGCTAATGAGGTTTTTCGCCAAGCTAACGGATTTGGGAGCTAGCTTTTGGCCTAGCTGCGCCACAAATGCCTGTACCATTTGGCGATTGATTTCCGTGAGGTTGTGATCGCCAAAATAAGGAAACAGGTATTTGCGGAACAAGTACGCATACCCTCGACTCGTGGATTTTTTGAAGGTGGGGAAGAGGCTTGGCTGTAATTGTGTTTCGACGAACTGACGAAAAGTCAGGGTCGTCTTGGGGCGATAGTTTCCCTGATTTATCACCCGTAGCTTCGACTCCACAAGCCGTTGAGCGATGCGCCGTGTGGGAAAATCCGCAACGGGTCCAAGTATCTCGGATCGATTGACCCTCACGATTTGTCCATCCGGTAGCATTACGTCCTCTCGGTAGCGGAGCACCCAAACCTTTCGTTTCGTGCCACGAATAAACAGACATCCTTGCTGGTATCTACGACGAGCCACTTGAAACGCTCCTTTCTCTGTGGCTCGTCTTGCCCTTTGTTCGGGCGACAGTGTACGGGTTGTTTCTTCTACCAGCAAGGGTTTACCTCAAGCGGGCTTAATCGGGTCCTGAGACTGCCCCGGTTGTGGTCCAGGATTCTGCTGATTGAGCAAATGGCGAATCAGAAGAACCGTCACAACGACAGCGGCAATGATTCCCAGTGCCCCAAGGACCGTGATTCCCATTTCCTCGTTCATTCTTTTTCCTCCCAAGAAACGAGTGCTCCACAGCTATTCAGCGGACAGCGAAAGCCCTTAAAACTCCCGTCGAATCCGCTTGTCTTGATGAGCTTTCTCGTCGCCCAGAATTTGTTTCCGCACTCGGGACAAGTCAGGCGGTAGCGACGCTCCATTTCCATCAGTCGCGTCGGCAAGCTGTCACGCTCACCTTTTTCGAGCAACAGATTGAACTCCGCGATCCCGGCGGGTCCGCGAACGAAAAGCTGAATCCCGCACGGATCGCACGTTATGTACGGCTTGTTTTTTTTGGTAAGCCGTACCTGACGAACCCCCGTGCAAACCGGGCATGGAAATTTGAACTTTGTATTCGTTGCCATTTCTTCATGCCTCCTACAGAGTGGCCCATTGGCTTCTGAGAACATTCCGGGCATGTACATTATACGGGCGGGTTCCGAGAATTCAGGGTTCTAGCCTGTTACTGCCCTTGTACGTAGTTGAGCAGTTTCCGCAAAATTCCTACCGTTTCCGCTCAACCTTCCGTAAAATTCAGATTCGTTTGTTCGGGACTCTCCGCAAAAATGAAAAAGCGCAAAAAAGCCGCCAAACAGGCCACAAAAGCGCTTGACACGTTTTCGGAAAAACGAAGAAGAGGGAGGCCTCCGAGCATTCCTGCCTCCGAGATTTCCGGGCGCGCGGAAAACTACCGGCAGTTTTTCTGGGAAAAGCGGCTAGACAAGAAGAGCAAACAGTTCGGCCGAGATCGCCCGTACACGTGGGCAGAACAAATGCTCGCAGCAACGAACGAGGATGAGTTGTCCAAGACGTTTGATGCTGCTCCGAATTATGTGCGAGGTCAGCTTGGCGGGTCCATCCCGCTAATTTTGTCGATCCTAAAAGAGAGGACCTTCCCTAAGACAACGCCAGCCCAGCTCGACTACCTTGCGGATTCACTCGCGGGATCGGGACAGGTAAGCCCCCGTAGCTCTCGTGATATATGCGGTCGCGAACGAGCAAAGCAGCGCCAAAAGTTCCCTCATAAGATTCTCCGCAAAGAATTCTATGTGGAATGCTCGTGCGGCTACAGAGGCCCGGCGCTTAATGATGCATGTCGAAAATGCGGAGCAGAAATCCCTCTCTTTCAGGAAATTCTTTGGGGAGCAGGTTTTTGAACGCCCTGTTCGTAACGTAACGTACGTAACGTTACGGTTTACATGCAAGGCTTATCCCAAACTAGAATTGTCGAATTAAAGCTCCAGATTGCATATAATCTGGCCGATTTCTTTATACATCCAGTTAAGTCGCATTTTTATAAACGAGGATAGGGAATGGCACGCGGGAAAAAGGCGAAAAAGGAAAATAGTAAAAATGGCGCGAATCTAGGTTTTGAGCCACAAATGTGGCAAGCGGCGGATAAGTTGCGTGGAAACATGGACGCGGCGGATTATAAAAACGTCGTTCTTGGTCTTATTTTTCTGAAATACATCTCCGATGCGTTTCAAGAGCATTACGAAAAGCTAAAGAGCGAACCGCACGCCAATCCTGAAGATCGCGACGAATACGCGGGCGAGAATATCTTCTGGGTGCCAAAGGCTGCCCGCTGGCCCCGTCTGCAAGCCAATGCCAAGCAAACTACCATTGGCAAGCTGATTGACGATGCAATGCTCGCTATTGAGAAGGAAAATCCCTTGCTTAAAGGCGTGCTGCCAACCTCCTACGCCCGCGAATCACTAGACAAGACTCGCCTGGGAGAACTAATTGACCTGATCGGCACGATTGGGCTGGGCGACAAGGAAAGCCGCGCAAAGGACATCCTGGGCCGCGTGTATGAATACTTTCTTGGGCAATTCGCCGCCGCCGAAGGCAAGAAGGGCGGTCAGTTCTACACCGCTCGCTGTGTAGTCAAGCTCCTCGTCGAAATGATTGAGCCATACAAGGGCCGCGTGTTTGATCCTTGCTGCGGTTCTGGCGGCATGTTTGTCCAAAGCGAAAAATTCGTTGAAGCTCACGGCGGACGCCGCTCGGATCTTTCTATCTTCGGTCAAGAATCCAATCAGACCACATGGCGGCTATGCAAAATGAACCTGGCGATCCGAGGGGTTGAAGCCAACATCGCCTGGAACAGCGAAGGTTCCTTTCAGAATGACGCGCACAAAGACCTGAAAGCCGATTTCATCCTCGCGAATCCTCCATTCAACGATAGCGACTGGGGCGGCGAACGGCTGCGCGAGGATGCGCGCTGGAAGTATGGCGCGCCGCCCGCTGGCAATGCGAACTTCGCCTGGGTACAACATTTCATCCACCATCTTGCGCCCAATGGCATCGCGGGATTTGTGCTCGCCAACGGCTCGATGTCGTCGAATCAGTCTGGCGAGGGCGAAATTCGCAAAGGCTTAATCGAAGCCGATCTCGTGGATTGCATGATTACTCTTCCCGGCCAGCTTTTCTACACGACTCCAATTCCTGTCTGTCTTTGGTTTGTGACGCGCAATAAAAGCAACGGCAAATTCCGCGACCGTCGCCGTCAGACCCTTTTCATGGACACCCGGAAGATGGGGCAATTGGTGGATCGCGTACATCGCGACCTGACCGACGAGGAAATCTCCCGAATTGCGCGCACGTACCATGCTTGGCGCGGCGAGAAAGATGCGGGAAAGTACGCGGATGTCCCTGGCTTTTGCAAGAGCGTAATAACCCAGGAGATCGAATCCCACGGCTATATCCTCACGCCAGGGCGCTACGTTGGTGCCGAAGAACTGGAAGAAGAGGATGAGCTATTTGAAGACAAGATCGCCCGGCTCAGCAGGACATTACGAGAACAATTTCACGAGTCCGAGACATTGGCACACACAATTACGCGAAACCTCGCTCGATTGGGCTATGGCGACTAATTCGTATCCGCCGGACGGATGGCAATTCGTCAAGCTGCGCGCACTCGGAGAAGTGAACCGTGGACGCTCCCGTCACAGGCCAAGGTACGCGGAACATTTGTATGGCGGACCCTATCCCTTCATCCAGACAGGAGATATTAAGGCGTCGGGTGGACGTATCACGAAATATACGCAGACATACAGTGCGGCAGGTTTGGCTCAGAGTAGATTGTGGCCAGCAGGCACGGTGTGCATTACGATTGCTGCCAATATCGCAGAGACTGGCATCCTTGAGTTTCCTGCATGTTTCCCTGACAGCGTAATTGGCTTCGTAGCCGATCCTGCAAAATGCGATGCGCACTTCATCGAGTATGTCTTTCGCCGTCTTAGGCGGCAAATCCAACATGAGGCAACGGGGAGCGTGCAAGACAACATCAACCTCGCCACACTAGATCGTCTCGCACTTCCTCTGCCCCCGCTGCAAGAACAAAAGGCCATTGCGCACGTTCTAGGCACACTGGATGACAAGATTGAATTGAACCGGCGGATGAACGAGACGCTGGAAGCGATGGCGCGCGCCATCTTCAAGTCGTGGTTTGTGGACTTCGATCCCGTCCGTGCCAAAGTCGAAGGCCGCCAGCCTTTCGGCATGGACGCCGCCACCGCCGCCCTCTTCCCCGATTCCTTCGAGGATTCTCCCCTGAGCAAGATTCCCGAAGGCTGGAAAGCTACAACGCTACCCGAGGCTTTCGAGATCAACCCGCTGCGCGCGTTATCAAAGGGTCAAGAAACAACCTACCTTGACATGCAAAACATGCCCACACGTGGTCATCGGCCATTGGGTTGGATTCATCGACGTTTTGTTTCGGGTTCTAAATTTACCAATGGCGACACGCTGATTGCCCGGATCACGCCTTGCCTTGAGAATGGCAAGACTGCCTTTGTCGATTTCCTGAAAGAAGGGGAGATTGGTTGGGGTTCGACGGAATTTATCGTCCTCCGGCCACGAAGACCTTTGCCGCCTGAATACGGTTATTGTCTCGCCCGCGATCAAGAGTTTCGGGATTTCGCGATTCAAAATATGACAGGTTCCAGCGGGCGTCAGCGGGTGCCAACAGATTGTTTTGCTCAGTATCCCAGCGTGCTTCCAGCGGAAGCTATTGCGCGGCGGTTCGGCGAAATCGTGCGCCCGCTGTTTGCCATAGTAAAATCAAATAGTGAAGAAGCTTCCACCTTAACCGCTATCCGAGACGCGCTGCTACCCAAGCTGATTTCCGGCGAGATTCGTGTTGATCCCCGTGAGTTCAAGGATTAAGGATTCCCAGGATAATGTGGCCCGACTGGTTCAAGGTAATACAACTGAAACCGAGATTCTTGTTTGGCATCTGGCTCCTTGGCCTGATGCTCTTGTTTCTTCCCTCTTACTTTGCAAGCAGGCTGGGGATAACCACGTTCCGGGAACAACACCGCAGTTGGATTGGCTTAGCGACGATGGCTGCATTTGTATTTTGGCTAGTACAAATGATCCCGTCCATTCGGCGATCACGGGAATCGAGGCGATATAGGGCCGAAGTGATTAAACACCTAGGCGGATTGACACCTCAAGAACGATTTCTTTTGGCGTTTTGCGTTTCCGCTGGTCAGAGAACTATATACATGAAACTCTCTGACGCATCTGCACAATCGCTCTGCGACAAAGGGTTACTCGAAAAGGCCACTGGAACGGGGAGCATGCTTGCTTGGCCGTATTCTGTTCCGTCGTTTGTTTGGGACTACCTTCGTGCGAATCGCGATTCACTTCTTCGAGAGGCCGACTGGAAAAGCGTCGAATTTCAGGAAGCTTGCAAACGGTTCGAGCACGAAATGCATTCACGATTCTATTGAATGTCCCTTACGTGAGAACGAATCGTCAGGGAGGTGCGGTGAAAAACTCGGCCTTCACCGAATCAACTGTGGAAGATGCTGCCCTCGAAATCTTCGAGAGTCTTGGGTACGCGATTCTCCACGGACCCGATATTGCTCCCGGTGAGCTTTACGCGGAACGTTCTAGCTACTCCGAGGTGCTACTGGCAGGCCGCCTGAAGGACGCCCTGACGCGGATCAACTCCAAGATTCCGGCAGACGCCATCGAAGAAGCCATCCGCAAGATTGTCCGCACGGAAAGCCCCAGCCTCATTGAGAATAACCGCCGATTCCATCGTTTTCTCGTTGAAGGCGTGCCCGTGGAATATCGCGGCGACGATGGCCGCATTGTTTACAACCAGGTGCGGCTAATCGACTTCGAGAAGTCCGCCAACAACGATTGGCTTGCGGTCAATCAGTTTACAGTGGAGGAAGAGCGGAGGAATCGCCGCCCGGATGTCGTGATCTTCGTCAACGGCATTCCACTTGCCATTTTCGAACTGAAAAACCTTGCGGACGAAAATGCAACGACTCGCGATGCTTTCAACCAGTTTCAAACCTACAAGAAAGATATTCCCAGCCTGTTCCCGTACAACGAAGTGCTTGTCATCTCCGATGGCATAAAAGCGAGCGTAGGAACACTGACTTCCGGTTGGGAACGTTTTATGCCTTGGCGCACGATAGTCGGAGATGAGATTGCTCCGAAGGGATCGCTGGAACTGGAAGTTTTGATTCGTGGCATTTTCGAGAAGACGAGATTCCTCGATTTGATTCGCCATTTCGTCGTTTTCGAAAATACGGGAAGCTCGTTGGAAAAGAAGATTGCGGGATACCACCAATTCTTTGCCGTCAACAAAGCCGTGGAATGCACTCTCGATGCGGCTTCGCCGAAGGGTGACAGGCGGGTTGGCGTAGTCTGGCATACACAAGGCAGCGGCAAGAGCCTGACGATGGTTTTTTACGCCGGGAAGATCGTCCAGCATCCTACGATGTCGAATCCCACTTTGGTGGTTTTGACGGACAGAAACGATTTGGACGATCAACTTTTTGGCACCTTTTCTGCCTGCAAAGACGTGCTGCGTCAAACGCCGGTCCAAGCCGCAAGCCGCGAACATCTTCAGGAGCTGTTGCAGGTGTCTTCCGGCGGCGTGATCTTCACAACCATTCAGAAGTTTTTCCCCAAGGGGCAAGGCGAAAAATATCCGTTACTGACGGACCGGCACAACATCGTTGTCATCGCCGATGAAGCGCATCGCAGTCAATACGACTTTATAGATGGCTTCGCCAAACACATGCGGGACGCCCTGCCCAAAGCGTCGTTTATTGGCTTTACGGCAACGCCCTTGGAGGTCGAAGACCGCAGCACACGTTCGGTTTTTGGCGACTACATCGACGTTTACGACATCCAGCGTGCCGTTGATGACGGCGCTACCGTTCGCATTTATTACGAAGGGCGTCTCGCGAAGATCGAACTGAAACCGGAAGAGCGCCCGAAGATTGACCCTGAATTCGAGGAAGTGACCGAGGAAGAGGATGTTCCTACAAAAGAAAAGCTCAAGAGCAAATGGACGCGCATGGAGGCGATGGTTGGCACGCCCAAACGGATTGGCTTGATTGCCAAAGACATCGTGGAGCATTTCGAGAAACGGCTGGAAGCGATGGAAGGCAAGGCCATGATCGTTTGCATGAGCCGCCGTATCTGCGTTGATCTTTACAACGCCATCATTAAGCTGCGCCCTGAATGGGACAACGAGGATGACGAAAAAGGCGCACTCAAAATCGTAATGACGGGTTCGGCGTCGGACCCTCTGGACTGGCAATCGCATATTCGAAACAAACTCCGCCGTGAGTCTCTTGCGAAGCGATTCAAAAACCCGAATGACCCTCTGAAAGTGGTAATCGTCCGCGATATGTGGCTGACGGGATTTGACGTGCCTTGCTTGCACACGATGTACGCGGACAAGCCCATGCAACGGCATGGACTCATGCAAGCCATCGCCCGAGTGAACCGAGTCTTTAAGGACAAGCCGGGTGGGTTAGTGGTGGATTACCTGGGTTTGGCAGATCAGTTGAAGAAAGCTCTGACGGACTATACGGAAAGTGGCGGAAAAGGGAAGCCCGTCTTCGATCAAGAGGAAGCCGTTGCCAAAATGCTTGAGTATTACGAGGTATGCGCGGGCATTTTTCACGGATTTGATTACTCCAAATTCAAGACTGGCACTTCTTTGCAGCGCAACGCCGTAATTCCGCAAGCTCAAGAGCACGTTCTCAAGCAGGAAAATGGGAAAGACCGCTTTACGAAGAAAGTCACGCAATTGTCCAAGGCGTTTGCGCTTTCAGTCCCGAATGACAGGGCGATTGCGATTCGAGATGATGTCGGTTTTTTTCAGACTGTGCGGGCTGCGCTCTCGAAAACTGCTCCGGGAACCAGTAGGCCCGAAGAAGAACTGGATGTAGCGGTTCGCCAGATAGTATCCAGGGCAGTCGCGTCAGACCAAGTAATTGACATTTTCTCGGCTGCGGGTTTGAAAACGCCCGATATTTCGATTCTGTCTGACGAGTTTCTGGCCGAAGTCAAAGACCTTCCGCAAAGGAACTTGGCGTTCGAGGTCTTGAAGAAATTGCTTAACGACGAGATCAAAGTGCGGTCAAAAAAGAACCTTGTCCAATCTCGTTTATTCTCGCAAATGCTCGAAGAAACGATTCGAAAATACCAGAATCGCTCGATTGAAACAGCACAAGTCATACAAGAATTGATTGACCTCGCAAAAGATATGCGCGAAGCAAATGCGCGAGGAGAAAATCTGGGCTTCACGGATGAGGAACTGGCCTTCTACGACGCGCTGGAAGTGAACGATAGCGCCGTCAAGGTACTTGGCGACGAGACCTTGAAAACCATCGCGCGGGAGTTGGTGGATACCGTTCACCAAAACACAACCATCGATTGGACGGTCAAAGAGAGCGTCCGCGCCAAGCTTCGCACAATGGTCAAGCGCATATTGCGCAAGTACGGCTATCCGCCTGATAAGCAGGAAAAAGCCACACAAACTGTCTTGGAGCAAGCTGAATTGCTTTGCAAAGACTGGGCGGCATAATTGAGCGCATCACTATATAAGTGACACCGCGCCCCGCACCCAACAAGTCTCCGAGACGCAAGGCTTAAAGCGAATCGTTTTAGTTGACGGCACTTACCTCAAGAGCTATACATAGGTCCGCTGAGCCGATCCTGACTTTCTCTGAAGAGGGAGAACGGGACTCCTTGACCCCCAAACTAGGCTTAGTCGCCTAGGGGCTTCCGAATCCCAAGCGGAAGCCCCGTTTTACTCGTTGGTCTCATGTCTACCTCCTCGGAGGTGCTGCAATTGAACGAGACTAAAACGAAGAACAGGACGAAAAGCAAGGGCAAACGGAAAGGGTACCGAAGGCGAAGCTTTGACCCGCTGCTATTTTTGAATTCAGCGGGGATTGGGCGCAGACCCGAAGCGCACCGGAAACATGAGATTGTTTTCTCGGAAGGCGAACCGTCGAAGCATGTTTATTACATACGTGATGGCAGCATCAAGCTCTCCGTGAATTCTAAGGAAGGGAAGGTAGCGGTCGTCGGAATCCTTGGGCCGACGGACTTCTTTGGCGAGGATGGAATCGCGGGGACGAAAGTGTGCATGTCCACAGCGACTGCGACGACCGACTGCGACCTGGTGCGAATCGATAACCGGCGGATGGCACAGGCACTCCACGGGGATCTCGATTTCTCCGATTTCTTCATGAGTTATCTGCTGACGCGGAAGGCTCGCGTGGAGGCAGACCTGGTGGACCAATTATTCAATCCAAGCGAAAAGCGCCTCGCGCGCGCGTTGCTGATAATGGCGCGTTATGGCCGCGAGGGAGCGACCGCGTCAACGATTCCGAAAGTCAGTCAGGAAACGCTGGCGTCGATGGTGGGCACGACGCGGTCGCGCATCAGTTTCTTCATGAACAAATTCCGCAAGTTGGGATTCATCAAATACAATGGCGGCATGCAGGTTCACGGCTCGCTGTTGAATGTGCTACTGCACGATTGATGCGACCGAGCGAGTTAGTTCGTAATGTGGCAGCCCAGACGCTAGGGCGGCAGAGTTCTGCCTATCACTTCGGAGTAGGCCTGTCGCAGCGTCTTAAGGGCAAGTGGCGTTTCTGGTTCGGCGCTTTCGCGGTTCAGGACTCGAAAGAAGCGAATCATTTCTAGGTGGCTGATTGCATCGCGAAGCGCGGAGTCCGGCCTTCCGATGATCTCTTCGGATGTCACTGTTTTTCATCGTTCCTGCCAGATCGGGGACGCGCGGGCTTGCCAGTGAAGGCGGGTTGGTGTGCAACCGCTAGCGCGTCCCGCTTCCAGTAAGACTACATCTACTCACCGTCTGAATCACGTTCTAAAAACAGATGCCGGATTTCCGTAACAGAACCCCGCTTCCCGTCCCGAGAGAGCAGCAGGCCTATTTCGCTCTTAGGCTCGCAATCCACTTCTCCAAGATTGTTTGGCAGGTCGGCTCGATGTTCGCGAAGGCGACTCCCATCCCAGAGTTCGGTTTGAGATAGAGCACCTTGCCCCAGGCCATGAAGCTTGCTCCGTCATGCGTAACCCGCAGCGTGACCTTCGTCCCTTCGGGGAATGGGCTTGTCGTAGAAACATAGCACCCAAAAAGGCTCAGGTTGCTGGTGCGTGCCGTGACAAGTCTTTCCCACAAGTCGGTGAGTTCGACGTTGGCTGCGAACGGATAGCGGGTTGCGCGGTGGAATTCAGAATGCATAGAGAGGAGACCTCGCTAGAATCGAAGCTTTCGCGCCCCGCGACAGGCCAATTCAGGATATGTCACGATTAGGCCGTGCTTTTAGTCTAATCTTTGAACCAGTAGGTCGCGGGTATAAGCGATGGCTAGTAGTTGGGTTCTGGATTGTCCTGAGTGCAAGCAATCCTACGTTTACACCAAAATCGCAGCCGAGAGATTTTCCGGTGCGGACACGAACCCCTTTGTATGGCCGCTTAAGCCAAATTTTTCACCGGAAAGCCTCAGCTTGGAGTGTCCGAACTGCAAGAAGACTTCCATCTACACAAGTTCTAACCTACGCTATCGAAGCTATTAAAATCCAGCGCGGAATCACTCTTTCTCTTTTGGAGGGGCTGATTTTCCGGGATGTTTCTTGGGGGTCGTCGCGTCTGCTTCTGCTTCGATTGTCACATCGACTTCAGCGCCCTCTTTCAAGCCCACCGCGTTGCCAGCGGAATCTTGCAGTGTGTTCTCGATCCGAATCTCACGGTACAGGTTGTCGGCGCTTTCCACTGCAATCTGTGCCTTCTCTGGTTCACTTGTACCTACGGAAGGGATTATTTTTTCAACCATTCCGGGCAACGTGACAGTTGGTTTATCGTCCGCCGATTTTCCGCCGTTGTCAGTCACGGATTTGCTCCTTTCTAGGATGGGTGCAGGAGGAGAGACTACATGCTTCTTTAGCTGTTGTCCAGAGTACGCGAGGGGTCTCTTCTCTTACCCCCGTGCGCGGTTGACGGGATAGGAAACAGAGTCGTTTGAAACTGGCCCCCGTCCACGCTTTGGCTAGGGATGCCCAGGCGGTGGTAGACTGCACATATGGCTACCAAAAACAAAACCAAGAAGAAGCGGACGAAATCGAAGATAACCGCGGATAAGTAAGGTGGTGCCGATGAAGAAGGCGGTTCAGAAGAAGTTGGCGAAGAAGAGGGCCGTTTCGAAAAAGGCAGGGGTGAAAACGAAGGTCGGCGGCAAGAGGACAGCCGGTGGGAAGACTGCGGGCACACTTAAAGAACAGGTTCGAGGGAAAAGCCAAAGCGTGGATACGGTGACACCCGCACTGGAGGAAGAGGGAGCGCGGTCGGGCGAGCAATCGGGAGATTTGCAGGGATTGTCCAACGTCCAAGGTGCGGACTCGGAGAGTGTGGACGAGCTGCTTGAGGAAGGAAATGCGTTAGAGGCCGACGCGGTGAAGGGCGTGCAAGACGCCGGGGACGCTGACGAGGGGGAAGTTCGCACGCATGAGGTGCCGCAGGATGATGTTCCCGGCGAGTATCGGGATAAATAGGAGTGAGTAAGCGGACCATGCCGGTGCGGAATGGCTTGGGAACATTAAGGGAGCAAAACCTGTCAAAAAAGGCGCTATTTTCTAGGCTATGACAATTTGTAAGGGCAAGACAAGCCACAGCTTACAAGATTGACTTCACCAACTACGAACCAGAAGGTCGGGAGTTCGAATCTCTCCGGGCGCACCACTTCGCTGCGCTGTGGTATGAATAATCGTTGTGGAGAAATCGACGGGAGCCTTTGCGTTGTGACGTCCCAGCAGAGTAATTCCACGTGCGGGGTATATCTCCTGCCTCTTCATTAACCGCCCCATCTTGGTCCGGCGATTTTTCAGCGCGAGATTTTTGATGTTATCGCGCGG